>OCTA010003491.1_pt1 | contig 13939 bp, 11 predicted proteins | sample 1538991 | NCBI WGS metagenome assembly OCTA01 (sample SAMEA3539302, study PRJEB22396) | soil metagenome | biome: tundra; feature: field; material: soil | place: USA | collected 2010-05 | depth 0.15 m
CCGTACGAACCTGCACCCTGTCCTTCGCCAGCGTGGAAACCACCACCCGGTCCGGCGCCAGGGTGAGTACCTCCACCCACTCCTTCGCCCGCATGGAAACCACCACCCGGTCCTGCGCCAGGGTGATAACCACCACCCGATCCGGCGTTCGGGTGCCCGCCTCCGCCATTGGCGCTGGGACCGCGGCTGAATGCGCCTCCGCCATTCCCAGTCGGCCCATGCGAGGCAGATCCGCCGCCACTTGGTCCGTGAGCTGCCCCGCCGCCGGCGTTTCCGCCCGACGGTGGGGCCGGTCTCGCAGGCGCCGGCTTGGGAGGAGCTGGGGCTGCTTTCTTATCCTCGGCTGCGATTGCCAGATAGGCCGTGCCCAGAAATCCGGCAAGAATCAGTGCTGCGGAACCATTTCTCATGGCTTTGCGAAAAAATTGCATGGTCATCGAATCCTCGTTCCTTTTGGCGGCTTGCGCTCCATCCCGGATGCGCGAACGCTTTACTCAAAACTGCTCACGTTTCGATTCGTGAAAGTCACATTCATATGCTTGTAACAGGAGGTTTCCCTCGCGCCTGACTTGGCTTCCAGCACAATGCTGAAAATCGCCCCCATCGTGGAGAATCCAAATGCGCCAAGCCTCCGCGCCGGAGCCCTATGATTTTTGCATTTTCAGGGTTTTTGAGGAAGCCCATGCAAGCCCCTAAAACGTACATCGCGACCCTTGGCCTGTCAAGACAATCACGCGAAAGCGCACTCCCATAATCCCTTATCGAGGCAAACACAGCCTTCAGCCATAAGTTCCGCTCATTTCACAATTTATTTTCAACAAGCGATGAATTCCCTACCCGCCCGGTCAAACGGAGCGGTTGGCGCCGGCATCGCGACGCCACCGCTCCTGTTACCTCTGAGTCTGCGTCTTCAAGCCCGAATTACTCCGCAGGCGGTCTAGCTTCCGGCTTCGCCGCGCTGTCCCCGCCGTGTTCATCGGCCTCGGCTAACGATTCTGTATCCAGCCCGTGTTCATGGCGATAGTGCTCGACCGGCATCTTGCCATCCCACCATGCCCAGTTCATCGGATACACATCGGGATCGAGAAACACCTGATAGAAGTGCCACACCACGATGGCCAGCGTGGCCAGGATCGCCTCATAGAAGTGCACCGAGGTCGCCACATCGATCCACCAGCGCGCCAACAAGTTTCCAACCCAGACCTTGGCCCATAGCATGATGCCGGTAACGCCCATCAGCGCCGTACCCCAGACCAGCGCCCAATACTCCGCCTTTTCCGCGTAACTGAATCGCCCGAACTTCGGCTTCTCGCGGCTCAGGCCCAGATAATACCGCATCGTTCCCCACACATCGAAGGCGTCCTTCGGCGCAGGCGCGAAATCGCAAATCAAGCGCCGACCTTCCCTGGTCGCAGCCAGATAAAAGAGGTGATAGATGCCGGCGCTGATCAGAATGACTCCCGCAACACGGTGGATGATACTGCGCAGCCTCTCGGCCATGGGCAGCACCTCGGCAATCCAGGAGTTCGGAAATCTGAGGGCGAAGCCCGTGATCACCAGGACAATAAAACTGGTGAGCAGCACCAGGTGCTGCCAGCGCTGGTTCTCGGTCATCCGAACCATGTTTGGATTCTGCATCCTGCGCCGCGCCACTGCCTTGCTCCGCCAGATGATGGCGTTATGCAGAAACATCGCGCCGATCACAGCAAAAATCAACGCCAGATAGAACCATCTTACCCAGCGAACCGCAATCGAGCCGATATCTTTCGATTGGCTGCGGTCCATATGCACTTTGTTGAGGGTGAACTTCTGCGTAACTCCCTGATGGCACTTTCCGCATGTAACATCAAGATTGGCCCGATTGATCGTCGAGCGTGGATCGCTCGATGGCAGAATGTTATGCACCCCGTGGCAACTGGCGCAGTTGGCTACCACCACCGATCCACCTTCAGAGGCCATCCCGTGATAACTGTCCAGGTAGCTCGATACGCGGTTGCCCTGCACTCCGAATTCCTGCGAGAGCCGCACCCCTTCGTGGCAGCGCGCACAGGTGGTGCGGGCCAGGTTTTGCTCCGAGACTGATGAGTTGGGGTCGATATGCGCCTTGATCGAGTGGATTCCGTGGCAGTCCGTGCAAACCGGCGCCAGCCCGTTACCGCGGCTGATTCCCTGCCCGTGAATACTCTGCATGAAGGTCTGTTCGATGGCGCTATGGCACTTGCCGCAGGTGGCGGGAACGTTGAACTTGTAGATCGGCGACTTGGCGTCGTTGGCGGGCAGAATCTCGTGCGAGCCGTGACAATCCGTGCATACCGCGGCTTTCTTCGATCCTTTCTCGATGGCCAGTCCATGCACGCTTTGCTGGTAAGACACAAAGGGCTGACCGCTCGCCCCGTTCGATTCCATCAGAAACTTCTGCCCGTGGCACCGGCCGCAGGTGGCTGGAATGTTGTCATGATTCACCGGCGATTTGGCATCGCCGGCAGCCAGAATCTCATGTGCGCCTCCATGGCAGTCCTGGCAGTTTGCGGCCGGCACAACCCCACCCTTTGCCGCCTTGGCGTGGTAACTGTGCGAATAAGCATCCTGCGCGTCCGCATGACACTGGGCGCAGGCGATTTTTTTCGGGGTGGTCTCATGGACCAGGCTCTTCACATCCGTGTGGCAATCCACGCAGGTGAACAGGTCGCCGTGAATCGAATGCTTGAGCTTGTCCGCGTCGACGTGCAAGCTGACCGGTTTGCCGTCAACCTCCTTCGTCAAGGTTGCGTCGGAGTGGCAGGCGAGGCAGTCGCTGTCCTTGAGCTTATGCTCGGCGCGAGCCATACAGGAGCACGCAAGCAGCGATAAAAGAATAAGCGGAGTGAGAATTCTTCCGCTCTCGTGCACCTTCAGCCTGCTCAACAAAAACATGCTATCCCTCTTTACTCTCTAAAATAGGCGCTCAAGGTCAAAACAAGAAGAGTAAGTCCGATAAGAATCGCCGTAAATCCCACCACTCTGCTGAAGTTAACCAGCCAAATGGCCGGCTTCTCTCCAATTCTGGACTCCAGTTTCCCCTGGCTGGCAACCCTTGCATATTCTTTCGGGCGCTTGGTCTTGAACTCTTCTTCACTCTCGACGCCGGTAAAAATCACCATATCCATGGGAAAGCTGTCGGGGCGCAGATGGGTGTTGACGAAGTGGATGGAAAAGATGAACAGAATGGCGAGCAGCCCTTCTTCGCTGTGAATCACCAGCACGGCGTTCAATGCCCATCCCGGAAGGAACCTAGCGAAGAACGGGGCAAACCACATCGCATAACCTGAAAAACCGATGACGATCATGCCCCAGAAGACCGCCCAGTAATCGAATTTCTCCCAATACGCATAGCGCTCGAACTGCGGCTTCGGTCCCAGGCCCATCATCCAGCGCAGGTGTCCAAAGAGATCCTTCACATCCTTCCAGTTGCCCACCATGGAGGTCGAGCCCCAGAAGATTCCCTTTTCGCGGTGAACCAGCCCGCGGGTAAAGATGTCTTTCACGTGGATCAGAAACGCCAAGGTCAGGACCACGGCGAAAAGTTTGTGGAAGAAAATGATCGTTCCGAATCCGCCCACGCCGCTGGCGAACCGGCGCGCCCAGGCGCTCTGGCTGAAGCGCATCGGCAGGCCCGTCGCCGCCAGTCCTAGAAACGTGGTGAACAGCACAGCATGAAGGTATCTCTGCGCTCGCGTGAAGCGCATGAACCACCGCCCCCCCGCGCCGCTTTGCTCCCTGCTTCGATCTGCCGCTTGCTCCAGATCAGGCATTCTTTCCTCCTTCTGCCTTTCTTCTTTTGACTTGGTCGTATCGCGAGCGGATCAGCCACAGGATGGTATGGATCATGAAGAACGTGAGCGTGCTGGCCAACAGCAGATTCATAAACAAGCGGATATAGTAGAGCGCCGGATTCAGTTTGCGATTGCGCGCGTTGGCATGAGGCTGATACTGGACGAAACTCAAGTTGGCGCCCGCATGACAACGGCCGCAGGTCTTCACCAGATTTGCCTTGTTGATAGGCGAGCGGGGATCGGACGCCGGCAATATCTCATGCGCTCCGTGGCAGTCCCAGCACCGCGCCGTCTCCACGTAGCCGCCCAGCGAGCCCAACTGCGAGTGGAAGGTATCCCGGTAAGTGCTGAACTTATCCTTGTGGCAATTGCCGCAGATGGGCGTGGACTGCATGCGAAAGGCAAAAGCCGTCGGCTGCTCGATAGCATGCGCGGTGTGGCAGTCGGAACATACAGGCGCATCCAGCTTGCCCGCCAGGACGGCCTTTCCATGGACGCCGGACTCGTAATCCGCTGTGATGCCCGCGTGGCAGCTTCCGCACGTCTTGGGAACGTTGGCCTTGTACGTGGAACTCTGCGTATCTTTGTGGCTCAGGATGTGATGCGATCCATGGCAGCTCTGGCAATTTGCCGCCACCAGCAGCCCCTCCTTGCTAAGCGCAAACCCGTGGATGGAGTCCATATACAACGGATAGACGTTGGGCAGGCCGTGCTTCTTCGCCATCGCGTCATTGCCGTGGCACGAGCCGCAGGTGCGCGGAACGTTGAGCGGATAGACCGCCGACCTCGGATCTGCCTTCGGAAAGATCGAGTGGGCATCTCCATGGCAACTGGTGCAAGGATGCTCCGCACGGGAAGCATGCACGCTTCCAACGAGTCCTGCCGCTTCGTCGGCGTGACACGATTCGCACGTGACCGGGGTCATCTTGTCCGGATGGGGATACTCCTTGATAGACGTGTGGCAATCGCCGCATTGCAGGCTGCCGTGGATGCTTGAATGAAACTTCGGAGCATCGACGGCAACACTGTGGCCCGAGGCATCTTGCACGCCCGCGTCCGCATGGCAGGCAAGGCAATCCGTCTGCGCTTCCAAGGCGCGGGGCGCCGCGAAAAGCAGAAGCGCGGATGCAGCCAAGGTCAGCGTGATGGAGGAAACGGTCTTCATATCAGCTCCGGTCGGACCTACCGCTTCCAGGTGCAGGAGAGAAAGGACTGCGGCCTTTCTCCCCCGGTTCACGCAGCACGGTCAGGGCTTACCTCGCGTGCTGCCTACTTCTGCAGCGTGCGAATGTAAGAGACGACATCCTTGATCTGGGCGTCGGTCAGTTTGCCGGTGTAGGCGGGCATCTTGCCTTTGCCGTTCTTGGTGGAGGCGATGAACTGGGCGTCGGTCGCCTTGACCATCTCCGGCGCCTTGAAGGAAAGCACCTTCAGGTTCTTTGCCATTGGTGTGGCGGCAAGCCCGTCGGCGCCATGGCACATGGCGCACTTGGCCTTGTAGATGTCTGCACCGGATGTCTGCGCGAACGCAGGCGCCACTATGGAAGCGGCCAGCAGGATGATGGATGCCGTTTTGATTCGTAGGTTCATGGTATTGCTCCTTTGCCGGTCGCTTGGAAGTTTTCCCGGTCAAATACCTGTCATAACGGTTGCGCTTCGCCGTCGCAAGTGACGACGATCACAGATCGGAATAATCGTTCCTGCGTTGCAGGCGAACAATCCGCTGCTTCGTGAGAAATGATCTGCTTCTTGTTCAGATTTGCCCGAACACGGTAGCCGGCACGTCCAAGTGATACAGGTCACATGCTGCACCATGCCCGGTCAAGGACAATATGACCGCTGCTTGAGGAACAATTCTATGGGCACAGTTGCGCTATCCGAGACGAAGACCATGCTTACCCTCCCTGGGGATGCGGTGCGTCAGATTCAATGGCGGTTCGCCGACCGCTTCGATTTGCAGATGCTCGTTCAGTCGGCGCGAAGCGTGGCGCGGGGAACCGTGGCGCGCCTTGTGGCCGCGGGAGAGCGCAACACTCATGAGTGGACCCCCGGAAAGAGCGAAATGCTGGAGGCGTTCGATCGCGCCGGCATTACCGCGGTCTTCATGGAGCCGGAAGAGGGCGGGTTTATCGCCGGCCCGAAGAACTTGGCGCTAGCGCTCGCGGCTTTTGAACTGGCCTGGGTAGACGGCGGCGCAGCCACGGCCAGCCTGGCCAGCTTTCTGGCCCTGTCGCCCATTCACGAGCGCGGCACCCAGGAACAAATCACACGCTACAAGACGCTGGCCGCTCCGCCGCAACATGGAGAGGACCGCAAACCCTGGCGCGGCGCTTTTGCCCTGACCGAGCCGATCCCCTATGTCGGCGTCGATACCGGCATGTTGAGCGGCAAGCTCAGCGTTGCCGAGTGGAAAGACGGTCAGGAACCCTGGCTGCAAGTGGACAAGCGCGGCCGGTTTATCACCAACATCGCCTTCGCCAACTTCGTCACCGCAGCGGTCAACTCGTGCGATCCGCGCATCAAGGGTAGTTGCGTTGTGATTATGGAAGACGGCGACGAAGGCTCCTTCGACCGCGGAACTCCGACCAAAAAGCTCGTTCATCAGCTTTCTTCCACCGGCGATCCCATCTTCAACCTCAAGGTTCCGGCCAGCCGCATCGTGGGCGGCTACACGGTGAAGGACGGCGTAATCGTCCCCAACTACAACCATGGCGAAATCATTGAAGCGGTCTTCCGCCGCACCCGCGTACCGGTCGGCCTGATGACGGCGGCCAAGCTGCTCTCGGCGATCGAGCCGGTCATCCGCTACCAGCGCGAGCGCTTCCGCGGGGCCGAGGGCTCCAAACCCGGCACGGTTCGCTATGAGCAGGGCATCCAGCAGCGCGAGGACGCGCTCCACCGCCTGGTGGATGTGTGGGCCACCGGCGAAGCCGCAACCTCCCTCGGCTTTGCCGCCGCACGGCTCTTCGATACGCTTGACCCGCTGGAGAAGCAGAAGACGGCACTCCTGAAAGAGCTTGGCGTCCAGGGTGGCCGCGCAGAGATGAAGGCGCTCAAAGAAAGCGAACAGCGGGCCATCGAGTTGCTGTCGCTCCGGCAGAATGACCCGCACCGAGCCGAGCTCGCGGCCGATCCGCTGGTAGAGTTTGTCCTGCTGGACGCCGAGGCCAACGTGATTTGCCCCGCAACCAAGCTCTGGAATACAGGCCACGGCGCCAACATGCTGCGCGAAGCCGTGAGCCTGATGGGCGGATACGGCATCACCGAGGACTGCCCCGGTTTCCTGGCCAACAAATGGATGGACGCGCAACTGGAAGCCACTTACGAAGGACCGGAAGCGGTGCAGCGGCGCCAGTTGACGGTAACCATGACCTCTGAGGTCTTCCTGGCCCAATTCCGCACCTGGATTGCCGGAATGCGGCGGATCGCCTCCGACAGACCCGGAACCGGCGCTTGCACGCTGGCCTCCGCCATGCACCTGTGGCAGTGGACGCTGGGCTACCTGCAGAAAGCCACCGACCCCGATGGCAACAAGCTCTATCACGGGCAGCGCCAGGGCGTAACGTTTGCGCTCGCCGATGCGCTGTGCTGGCTGCTTGCCTCACGCTGCCAGATTCTCGATGTGCTTGAATTGGAAGCTCGCGGCCCCGACGATGCCGTGGCCGCTGAAGGGCTTATGGGAACAGTTCAGTTCCTCAGCGATCTATGCCACACACAGGCTGCCGCGGCGGCAGGCGAAGTCTCCCGCATCTGCGGCGAACTGGTCTTCGGCTACAACCGCCATCCCGCCTGGGAGGAAGAAGAGCACAGGGGCTGCTTCCTGGCCAGCGAACTCGAAGAATACGAGGAAACCATGCCCGGCATCACGGCCTTTGCCGTCGATGTGCTGGCCGCGGACGGCAGCCATCCGCAGAAAGCCGGCCCCTGCGCGGGCTGCGCCAGCTCCAGCGAGTTCCTCCGCCTGCAAAGCAAGCTGACCACCTGCCTGAGCGGCTGCCGCCTGGCCAAGGACCGCGCCGCCGAGACGGTCGGCAAGGTCATGATTCCCGAAGCACTGGACTATCCTGCATGAGCCTGGAAACCTCACCCGCTAACTCGCTAACTTGCTATCCCCGCGAAGCGGGGGCTAACTCGCCGCATTTGTTTAGAACCTTTCCAAACGGCCGTCGCCCAATTCATCAGGAGCGAGTGTTTAAGCTCTCACATCGGAACATACTCCGATTCATGGGAGACGCACATGAGCGTTGAAACCACAACCACCGACTCGCCCGCGCCGGACCTCGATCGCCAGACGATGGAAGTCGATATCGCCTGCGCCGGCTTTGGCCCCGCGATGGGCGGCTTTCTCTCCACGCTCACCCGTGAGTGGACCGAGCATCCGGAAGATCCAGCCTTCGAAAGCAAGGTTGCCCCTGGAATGCCCTTGCAGGTCCTCTGCTACGAGCGCGCCGACGATCTGGCAGCGGGCGTCAGCGGAGTCGTCACACGCGCCCAGGGTATTCGCGCCAGTTTCCCCAATCTAAATCCAGCCGAGATTCCCATGGCCGCCGAAGTGAAGCAAGAGCGCGTGCTCTATCTGCTGGACCCCATCGGCGCCAGCCGCCGTTCCGCGCTTTTGCGACTCGGCGATACAGTGCTGCGGGCAGCCGGTCGGCTGCTCGGCGTTCGAGATCAAGCCTTCGAGTTGCCCTGGACCCCAGCCTTCCTGCATAAGCACGGCGGCATGATCCTCTCCATCGGCCAGTTCAACCAGTGGGTGGGCTCGCAACTCGTGGCCACCGGACTGGTGCAGATCTGGCCAGGAACCCCGGTCAGCGCCCCGCTGTTTTCCGGCAACACCGTTCAAGGGTTGCGCCTAGCCGATCAGGGCGTGGACAAATCCGGCGCGCCCGCCGACGGCTTCATGGCCGGAATGGATGTGCGCGCGCAATTGACCGTCGTCGGCGACGGCCCAGTCGGCGCAGTCGGCCAGGCTCTCGACGAGCAACTAGGCCTACCAAAGGGAAACACCCGCCGCGAGTGGGCTTTAGGCATGAAGTTCGTCGTCGAGCTGCCTGAAGACTCACAGCTCGAACCCGGCACCGTCTGGCATACTTTTGGCTTCCCGGAGCCGGAGATCTTCGGCTTTCTCTATGTGCATCCGGAGCGGCTGGTCTCCGTGGGTATCTTTGTGCCCTCCTGGATGAGCGACCCCTCGCGCACCGCCTACCGCTATTTGCAGCACTACATCCAGCATCCCGCGCTGTGGAAGTACCTCAAAGACGGAACCCTGCGCTCCTGGGGGGCCAAGTCGCTGGAAGAGAGCGGCAAGCACGGCGAACCGTTTCTCACCGGAGACGGCTTTGCCCGCATCGGCGAGGGTTCGGGCTCGACTAATATGCTCACCGGCTCCGGCGTCGACGAAGCCTGGACGACAGGCACACAACTGGGCGAAGCGGTGGTCGAGCTGCTCCGCGCCGGACGGCCCTTCACCCAGGAAAACCTTGCCTCGACTTATGAAGCCCGTCGTCGCGCAAGCTGGGTCGAGCTGGGCGCGCAGGAAGCCGAAAACGCCCGCAATGGCTTTCAAAATGGTCTTATCAAAGGCATGATCGGCATGGCGCTCGCCGGGCTTACCGGGGGACGGCTCTCGCTGGGCGGGCACATTCCTCCGGCGCGCAAACAGATTCGTCCCTTCTCTTCGCGTTCGCCCGAGGGACTCAAGCTGAAAGATGCCGCGGCGCTGGCCCTGGCCGATGGGCGTCCGCTCCACGATGCGCTGCTTACGGCGCGCGGCTGGCCTGAGATTCCCTTTGATGGCCGTCTCCTCGTCACGCAGCAGGATGCTCTGCTGATGGGCGGCAAGGTGCAGGCCATGCCCGGCTTTGCCGACCACGTCGTCTTCCGCGACCGAGGGCTCTGCATTGCCTGCGTGGAAAAGACCTGCATCGCCATGTGTTCCGGCCAGGCCCTCACGCAGGGCGCCGACGGCGTTCCAGCCTTCGAGCGCGAAAAGTGCGTTCACTGCGGCGCCTGCCTGTGGAACTGCGGGCAATCGCCCGATGGCGAGCACAGCAACATCGAGTTCCGCGCCGGCTCCGGCGGCCTGCACTCGGCGGAGAATTGAGCCTTTCGCCGGCAGCGAAGGTTAGCGGTGCCGATTGCCCTTCGTAGCTTGCCGCAGACATACTGCCGGTGTAGCATTGAACTGACAGGATGGAGCTTTCCCGATGAACGAGATCATCTTCGATGTGCGTGAGGACGAAGCCGATGGCGGCTACGTTGCATCCGCCTTGGGGTATGGAATTCATACTCAAGGCGAGACTCTCGAAGAGTTGCGCGGAATGGTCAAGGATGCTGTCGATTGTTATTTTGACGAGACGATGCAGCGGCCCGCGATCATCCGCCTTCATTTCGTACGCGATGAAGTACTGGCCTGATGAGACTGCCGCGCGACATTGACGGAGCGCGACTGGCCAGAGCGCTGAAAGTCCTGGACTATGAGGTTACACGTCAAAAGGGATCGCATATTCGCGTGACCACACAGCGCGACGGAGAGAACCACGAGGTCATTCCCGCTCATCAGCCAATCAAGACCGGAACCCTCGCCAGCATCCTCAAGCGAATCGCCGCTCACCATCGTCTCACAGTGGAACAACTGCTGGAGATGCTTGGCTTATAGAAGCGTCTGGCTCCCTGGCGACAGCGGAATCTTGGGCTACCGAAGAGATCGAGTTCAGCGCCGGCGCAGGCGGCCTGCACTCAGCAGAAAACTGATCTTTTTCCTGTCAACCAACAACGTTTATACTGCTTTAGTCGGTAATGGCCAGGCTCAAGCTAGGATGTGCCTTTATGGGTGGGATATTGCTCGTCTTGCTACTGGCCCCAGTGTTGTGGGCCATCATGTGGTCCGTCGCTCGGCTTAGTTACAGACTTTCAAAATCGAGTCCATGGAGACTCGCTGCCGGAATTTTCTTTGTGGCTACAACATTTGGCCTGATCGCGTTGCAGTTTCATCTGCTCGCGATTTTTGAAACCGACAGCTTTGCCCGCAGCCATTCGCTTTATGTTATTTTCCCCGATATTGTACCCGGAATCGCACTGGGGCTTTACAAAGGTCTCCAAGAAGAGAGGGTGAAGAAGAAAATGGATTCTGCGCTGTCAGAGTTCTCGATCAATAGAGAACACATAGGGCTCCCCGCTTCAGCTTCGAAGCCACTTGGAAATGGTGCCCAGCGCATCGAAATTGCCATAAGCACAAACGGCATTTTAAGAGCAGTAATCTTCCCTGGGCAGAATAAGCCTAAATATATCCTTATGATTCTGGTTACGGCCATCTGTTCAGTTAATTTGTTGGGCCTTCAGTTTGTGTTGATCCATCCGATTTCACGGCTGCTCATGACACCGACCTTCATCGACTTGATGCGGCTAATACAGACAGTAAATGTGCTTGCAGGCGGATACGTTCTTGCTCTAGCTTTCACCGGAAAGAGTACACTAACACTTGACCTCAAGAGCCTGAAGATTGAATCTTCATTGCTGAACCTCACGGTAAGCAAGAAGTCTTTCGCTAACTCGAATGTCATGAATCTTCGCTATGCACAATGGCAGACCGAGTCGCAGAGTGGAACGATTGAACGGAGCGGGATCCGGTTTGAGGTAGGGTCGAAAACGCATACATTCGGAACTTCGGTCACGACCAATCAAGCACACGAGCTTCTGAATAGGATGAGGAGCATTTATTCTTTTCCAATGCCCAAGGAGGCTCAAGGATAATCGTCTTCCGATTCTAAATGGTAATCGTCGCACAAACTGGCTCCGAACACGGTCTGTATCCAACTGTGAGACCTTCGAACAACTCACTACACTAAGAAACAAGGAAAGAACAATGGCAAATGCAGTACACATCGTGGTCTGTGCGGGCATCGTTCCCGATCCGCTGCAAACCCTGGAGCCAATCACCGGGCCAAACGGTCCGGGGCTGAAGAACGAGATGGTCTTACCCGCGGTACTCGATCCCTGGGCCGCGAGCGCTCTCTATGAAGCGGCGAGCCTCGCGGCCAAGAACCCCGGCAGCAAAGTCTGGCTGGTCTCGCTCGGCCCAAAGGCCAAACTGCAACAGGTGATGATGACCGTGGCTCAGAAGGTCGCCTTCGAACTGGTCCCCATCGATGGCCCCATCGGCGGCTTCCCTGACGCGCACTCGACCGCAGCCATGCTTGCTGAATCCATCGCCGCTCTGCCCGGCCTTGACCGCGCAAAGCTCCTTCTCTTCGGCGGTTGGGAGTCAGCCACGCGCGGCGCTGGCGTCACGCTCCAGTTGGTGGGCGAACGGCTGGGCATCACGGACCAGTTTCAGGGCGTTGACCAGATCGACCTCCGCGACGATGGCTCCTTTGAAGTGCTGGAGCGTGTCGAAGGCGGCAAGCATCAGGTCTCGGTCTGCTTGGGAACCCCTGCCGTGCTGGGCTGGGCCACCGGCAACCTCGCCGAGCCGCGCAACAATCCTCAAGTTGGCATGGCCAACATGCGCACTATCATGCCGGCTCTGCAAAAGGCCAAGCCTGCAACGCTGACCGCCAACGGCCTGCGCTACGTCTCCGCAAGCCTGCCCAAACAACAGCGGACAACCAGGGTGGTCAAAGACCTCACGCCCGATCAAATTGCCGCTGAACTGGTCGAGTGGATTGGAGCCGAATAAGGACAATGGAAACCATACTTGTACTTACACATGCAGATGAAACCGGTTCCGCTTTGACCAAGGCTTCTCTTGAAGCTGTAACCGCAGGCAATGCTCTGGCTGCCCGCCTCTCGGCTTCGCTCACCATCGGCATTGTGGCTATCGACGCCAAAGCCGCAGCCGGCGTTCTGGCCTCCACTGGAGCGCGCCTGCTGGCCGTCTCCGGCGAATCCTTCGCCCAGCCGCGCTACGCCAGCGACGCCGCCGCCCTCGAAGCTCTCTGCCGCACCGCAAACGCCACCATCGTGCTCGTCCCCGGCACTTCCCGCTTCACGCGTGTCGCCGCCAGCGTCGCGCACCGGCTGGGCGGCTTCATCGACACTCACATTACCTCGATCTGTGGAACAGAAGCCGTCGAAGCCACCCGCTGGTTCTATCGCCAGCGTGTCGAAGCCGTCTTCAGCCGCGATGCGCGCCCCTGGTTCCTGCTCCTCGACGCGGGCACCCACGCCGCTTTTGCCGGTCAGCCCAACCCAGCACAGGTCGAAGAGGTTGCGGTCCAATTGCCCGCGCTCCGCACCACCGTCAGCGGCCTACGCGCTCCCACCCAGGGTGCGCAGACCATCCGCCCCGATGCCAAACTGCTCCTTGTCGCCGGTGCCGGCTGGACCAAGAAACAGCTCGATGGCCAGACCCATGCCGCCGAGGCGGGCGAGCTGATCCTCGGATTTCTGCGCGCTGCCGGCGCATCGCTCGGCAGCAGCAAGTCGCTGGTGGACCAGGGCGGCGAAGGGAACTCCGTTCTTCCATTTCTGACGCATTTGAACCAAATTGGACAGACGGGCGCCACGCCGCGCCACGCCAAGGGCTTGTCAACCTGCTGCCACGGCGAGGAGCCGCACGTGGTGGGCTGGCGCTTCATCGCCGACCGCCGCGCCATCTCGCTCGACCCCAACTGCGGCTGGACCCGCGGCAAAGCCGACGTCGTCTATGTCGCCGATGCTTTCCCGGTGATAGCCAAGGTGAATTCCTTGCTGGAAGCAAAGAAAGCCTGAGCGGCTTCTATAGGACGGTTCACGCGAATGGAAACAAACCTGGGTGCCCCACCCTCGCCGCGCATTTGTTTTTGCGGCTAGGGTGGGAATTGCCAAAACCGCCCCCAACGCGGTCTCCGCGCATTCACAGGGCGTCGTTTCAATTGTGGTAATTTAGGTACGGGAGTACGCACAAGCTATGTCGCAAATTACTTCGTTTATCAAGAACCACTATCGTCATTTCAATGCCGCCGCGCTGGTCGATGCGGCGGAGGCCTACAACAAGCATCTCGCATCGGGCGGAAAGATGTTCGTCACCATCGGCGGCGCCATGAGCACCGCCGAACTGGGCCTTTCGCTTGCCGAAATGATCCGCCAAGACAAGATTCACGGCATCTGCTGCACCGGCGCCAATCTCGAGGAAGACGTCTTCA
>OCTA010003492.1_pt1 | contig 13939 bp, 11 predicted proteins | sample 1538991 | NCBI WGS metagenome assembly OCTA01 (sample SAMEA3539302, study PRJEB22396) | soil metagenome | biome: tundra; feature: field; material: soil | place: USA | collected 2010-05 | depth 0.15 m
TGGTTGCAGGACGGCGTCAGCGGCCTGACCGTGCGACCGGGGGACCCCGCGGCGCTCGCCAAGGCGCTCGAACAGTTGCTCGGCGACCCCGACAGGCAGCGAGCGATGGGGCGGGCGGGCCGTGAGACGGTGGCAGCCCGCTTCTCGCCCGAGCGACACCTCCAGGCGCTGATCGACGCCTACCAAGCAGCCCGCTCATCGTGGCTGCAGCGCGGAGGCGCTGGCGCGGCGTAGTCGCCGTCGCACACGCTGGAGGACCTCGCGCGCTGGGCTGGTCAGTTATCCTGCGCAGGTGCGCGCGCGTCGTGACAAGGTGCTTGCCTGGGCTCTCATCACCTTCGGTCAGAGGAGTGGATATCTCAGGCGCATGATGGGTTGGTTCATATACCGCAGGATGATCGGGCGGGCGGGCCGGCGGAGGGCGTGGTGCCTACTGGGCGCCACGATCGACGAGACGGCCACGATCGGGCCCAGGGTCTCGATGCGCGATCCGAAACATGTGACAATCGGCGCCCACTCACGGATTGGCGGCCGGGTGTGGATCGACTCCTGGGGAGAGATAACGATCGGCGCCAACGTCCTCATGAACGGTGAGATCGACCTGCTCTCGACACAGCACGTGATTGACCACCCGCATTTCAAGGCCGAGCGCCGCTCTGTGTCGATTGGCGACTACGTGTGGCTGCCGTTGAAAATCATCGTTCTCCCTGGGGTTAGCATCGGTGATTATGCTGTCATCGGGACCGGGTCGGTAGTGGCGCACGACGTGCCGGACTACGGAGTTGCAGTGGGAAATCCCGCACGCGTCGTCAGGGAGCGGGCGCGCATCGAGTACACCTATGTTGCCACCAAGATTGGAGCCCCGCCGCCGCCGCCAAGCACTGAAGCTTCGCCAACGCAGTAGGCGGCGGGGCTGCGAATGTCTCACGCCCTTACGCAAGTCCGCTTGCGCGTGACATCGAGTGCGTTCCTGATAGCCTACCCGCGTGGCGTCCCAGATTGACTCGGTATATGATTCGCTCCTGCACTCGCCACGGCTTGGCAACGATCCGTGGAGTCAAACGAACCTCCAGATCTTCAGGCCGCGCCATGTGCTCCTGTGGGAGCTGATTTCCCGTTACCTCGATGAGCCGCGAGAGACGATTGCTGACATCGGCTGTCACAACGCGTTCTTCCTGCGGCTGAGCAAGGAGCTCGGCTTTCGTCACTTCGTCGGCGTCGACTTCTTCGAGCTCAGCCCTGAGCGTTCGTTCCTCGAGGAGCTCCCCGATGCGCAGCTGCTGCGCGTGAACTTCAACGCAGATCACTTTCTGAGCGCGCTCGAGGATCAGTCGGTCGACTGCGTCGTCTCGACCGAGGTGCTCGAGCACCTCTACCATCACCCTGCGGGCTACCTAGCCGAGTGCTGGCGGATCCTCCGACGCGGCGGCCTGCTCGTCATCAGCACGCCCAATCCGTGCACGATTGCCAGGGCGGCCAAGCTGCTGTCGGGACGCTCACCGGTGTGGGGTGACGCAGCCTTCGCGCGCACGCCAAAGCTCACAAACGACGGCGAGCCGCTCGCGGTCTGGGACATTCACTTTCGGGAGTACACCCTGCCAACTGTGCGCGAGCTCGTGGGCGACCTCCCCGAAGCGAGGGTCCTCGCGGCTGGATTCGTCGCCAACGCGCCCTCGCCCCGAAACAGCACGGCCAAGAACCTCGCCCTCGCGACGGCCTGGCGGACCGGCCTCGGTCACAACCGGCTGCTGTCCTCCACGCAGTACATGGTCGTGCGCCGCGAGCGCTGACACACTCGCCCCGGTCCGCGCACTGCGGCCGCGATGCAGCGTTCAGGCGCCGACGATGTCCGCCAGCAGGGTGCCCACCACCTCAGCTGTCCGCCTCACCCCCATCCGCGCCTCGGCGAAGCTGCGGCCGCGCGCGCCGAGCGAGTCCCGCTGCTCGTCGTCGTCGAGCAGCGCACCGACGGCGTCGGCGAGCGCGCCCGCGGTGGGGTCCACGACGCGGATCGAGCCCGACTCGATCAGCTCCGACCAACCGCGGGGACCGGCGATCGCCACAACGGGCCTGCCGGAGGCCAGTGACGCGGCCAACGTCGTCTTGCGCGAGGAGGGCCCGGGGGTGAACGCCGATAGCAGGACGTCGCAGCCCGCGAGCGCGTCGGAGAGCTCCTGCGCCGGCAGGGTCCCCGAGAAGGACAGGTGCTGCTCGATGCCGCGCGTGCGCGCCTGCGCCAGCCACGCCTGCCCCGCCGCGGACTCGTGCCCGCCCGCGCCGAGCAGCGTGAGCTCGACGTCGACTCCCCGCTGCACCAGCTCGCGCATGGCGTCCAGTACGATCGAGGATGTCGCCCCGTGGATGGTGAGCCCGAACAGGCCGACCACGCGGGCCGGCGCCGGGCGCGCGATCACGCCGGTCGGCGGCGGAAGGTTGGAGAACACCGGCGCGAAAGCGACCGGCCGCGTCGGTAGCCACGGCCGCGAGGCGAGCCACTCGGCTCTGAAATCGGCGGTGGCGAGGACCGCGGTCGACGAGCGGATCACATCTACGAGCACCACGCGCTGGGTGAGCGCCCAGATGCTGCCGCGCCACCCTCCGAGCTCCCACGCGTAGGCGTACTCGTGGAGGACGCTCACCACCGGTATCCTCGTTTCACGCAGCGAGGATAGGAACGGTCGGACGAACACGGGCAGTCCGCGGTGTGAGTAGGAGAACACCGAGTAGTGCAGGAGGATGGCGTCGGGTCTGCTTCGCTGGAGCTCGCGCGATAGCTCGCTGGCCCACCGGCGAAACTCCGATCTCGAGTCGCGCAGCGAGGACTGGCTGCGCCGCATCCAGTGAAGCGTCGATGAGACGTTCTCGCGGCCGAGGGCCTCTGCCAGCAGCGTCGCGTGATCGCGAACGCCGTCGATGGCGCTCACCGACACGCCGACCACGGCGATCTCGAGGGGCCGCCCGGTCTCGCCCCTCGCGGCGTCTCGAGCGTGCCTCGCGCCGCCTCCGGCCGGAGCACTCCCGGCGAGCGCGTCCTGGGGCTCGTCAGTCACCCATGCTCTCCCGACGGTATGCCGCCTCGATCGCCTCGGTGAGCGACGACAGATCGCCGGTCGGCAGGATCAGGCCACTCCGACCCGGCTCGATCAGCTCCTTCATGCCGGTGTCCTCGCTGACGATCACAGGCACGCCGCACGCGAGCGCCTCGGCGGGCGCGTAGGCGAAGCCGTCCTCGTAGGCCGCGTGGACACAGAGCCGCGCGCGAAGCAGGTGCGCCAGCGGGTCGCCCGGGGCGATCCGGATGCGCTTGTCCTCGGCGCACGCCTGCTGAAGAAAGCGCCGCATCCCGCGCGTTTTCCACCCCCCGACGAGCACCAGGCGCAGGTCGGGGTAGCGCAGGCGCCTCACCGCGTCCAGCAGCAGCGGCACGCCCTTGTGGACCGTGAGGCTTCCGACGTAGACGATGTCGAAGGTGTCCGCGTCGCGCAACCGCTCCTGCGGTCGGTAGCGCGTGGCCGGGGTCAGGGGAAACGTCGAGATCGTCTCCTCGGCGAAGCCCTCCTCGAGGAACGACTCACGAACATAGTTGGATGCGACATAGATGCGATCCGCGCGAGCGTACTCGCGGAGATTGCGGCCCACGAGTCGCGCGGGCCACGGTCGTTCCAGCGGATACTGCCGCTGGGCGAGGGCATGCTGGCGTACCACGCGGCGGAAGTGTGAGTTGGCGGACATGAGCGACACCGATCCGGAGATCTGCCGTCGGGCCGCGGCGAACTGTGCGATCGAGGTGCCGTTGAAGCCGATCAGGTGATCGGCTTGCGGCAGAGTGCGCGCGGCGCGCGCGTCGAAGCTCACGCTGGCCTGCCAGATTCGCCAGGCGGCAGAGAAGCGCCCGAGGGGCGCGAGCGCGGCCGCGAGCTCGGGCACGAGCGACCGGCGGCGCGCCCGCGGCGCGGGCTCCTCGCTCGGCGATCCGCAGATCACGACCCGCTGGGCTCCGCGGCGATCCAGTGCCTCGACGATCTCCTGCAGGTGGCGGCCGAGACCGCCGACCCCGTACGGAGCCGAGCACGACACGACCACCCGCCCAGACGGCAGCACCGCCTCCTGTGCGCCCGCGGCCTGTGCGCGCCACCGCGCATCCAGCGGCATCTCGGGCGTTCCCCTGGGCGCCGGTGCGTCAGCCCGGGCGATCATAGCCCCACAGCGCGAGGAAGTCGCGATCCAGGTATTCGCTCAACGCCACGACCTCCGGCCTGAACCGCTGGCGCAGCTCGCTCGCGAAGCGCTCATCGGGGGGCGGCGGCTTGCCGTAGATCACGCGGTCACGAAGCGGGTAGAGCACGTGGTGACGCAGTTTCCACGGCGTGAGCGTCTTCACGCTCGCCCTGACCGCGCCCGTCAGCGGACCCTCGCCTCGTCGCAGCCTGTGCACGAATCTGTCGGCTCCAACCGAGCGAACGCCGATCGTCGGGTTCGCACCGAGCACCTCCAACGGCGCCGTGTCGTCGATATCCAGGAAGCGCTGCACCCTGCGCACGGTCGCCTCGTTGTCTCGCCGGAAGTCGTCATAGATCAGCACCAGCACCTGCTCAGGCGGGAACGCGGCGTGGAAGCGCTGCAGCTGCTCGACGTACCTGACGCGATCCGAGTATATGAGCGCCTGCGGCCAATATGCGTTCTCGGGTATCTGCCTCCCCTGCCGTCGCGCCTCCTCGAGCGCGACGGCCTTGCGAAAGTCCTTCTCGACCTCGACAGAGTTCTGCAGCATCTGCAGGTGCAGAGAGCGGAGAAAGCTCGCGGGCTCCCGCAGGATCGCGATGATGCGTGCGTCGGGTCGGACATCCGCGATCCGGCTCGCTGCCGAACGCGACCATATATAGGAGGTCGATGCCTCGCCCAGGCGCTGGTCGGGCGTCGCCGCCGAGAACAGGGCGAGGTATTCCTCAGGGCTCGTCGCGCGTCGTCCGGTGAACGCCACCGACCGCTCGGGGGTGCTCTGCGGCTGGGGGTTCTCGCGCGAGAAGTACTGCGGCTCCTTGCGATCCGGCATGTAGACCTGCGGGTGACGTCTCAACATCTCATACAGCGCGGTGGTCCCGCACTTCGCGTGGCCGATGATGAAGAAATCCGGCATCCTTCCCAGCGGCTCGCTTGCGGCGATCTGCCGCTCAGCCGACATCGTCATAGCCCCAGAGCGACACGAGATCGCGGTCCAAGTACTCGCTCAACGCCACGACCTCCGGCTTGAAACGCTCTCTCAGCTCCTGCATGAATGCCTCCTCGGGTGGCCGAGGCGCGCCGAACACCACCCGATCCTGAGCAGCGAAGAGGGCGCTGCGCCGCAGCCGCCTGGGAACGACCGCCTTCACGCTGGCCTTCACCGCCAGTGACACCGGGCCTCGTCCCACCGACACAGCGTGTAGGAGGTGGTGGAGGCGCTGCGAGCGAACGCGCACCGTCGGGTTGGCTTCCATCACTTCGATCGAGGCCAAATCATCCACATCGAGGAAGCGCAGCACCTTCCGCACCGTCTCCTCATTGTCACTGCGAAAGTCGTCGTATATGAGAACGAGGATGTTCTCGGGCGGAAAGAGGGCACCGAAGCGCTGCAACTGCTCCACGTAGCGAACCTGCTCGGAGTACAGCAATGCCTGCGGCCAGTAGGTGTAACGTGGGATCTGCTTGCCCTCGCGTCGCGCATCCTCGAGCGAGATCGCCTTGCGAAAATCCGCTTCCGTCTCTATGTAGCTCTTCACGAATTGCAAGTGCAGCGAGTGCAGAAAGCTCGCCGGCTCTCGCACGATGGCAATGATGCGGGCGGCGGGTTGCACCTCGACGATACGGCCCGCAGCGGTGCGCGACCACAGGTAGAACGGCGAAGCCTCGCCGAGCCGCTGCTCAGGCCTCGCCGCGAGGAACAGTGCCAGGTACTCCTCGAGCGTCTTCGGAGTGCCTTCTGGCCGCGGCGGGGTACGATCGTGCAGCTCGTCCGCGAAGAACCACGGCTCCTTGTTCTTGGGCATGTAGATCTGCGGGTGACGTCTGAGCATTTCGTACAGTGCGGTGGTGCCGCTCTTCGGGTGCCCGACGATGAAGAAGTCCGGGACCCTCATCTCCGTGGAGGGCACGACCACATGCGATTCAGCTGACACGATCATAGCCCCACAGCGACACGAGGTCTCGATCCAGGTACTCGCTCAACGCCACAACCTCGGGCTTGAATCGGCGACGCAGCTCCAGCATGAACCGCTCGTCGGGCGGCGGCGGCTCGCGGGCCACGATCCGGCGCTGGGTCAAGCGCAGGAAGTCACGCCGCAGCTGCTGCGGCGTGAGCGCCTTGATCGCGGCCTTGGTCGCTCGCGACGCCGAGCCGCGACCCACCGACACCGAATGCACGAGTTCGTCGAGCTGCTGCGAGCGCATCCCGATCGTGGGGTTGACGTCCATGACCTCGACGGGCAGCGTCTCGTCGACCTCCAGCAGGCGAAGCACCTTGCGCACGGTCTCCTCGTTGTCGCGACGGAAGTCGTCGTAGATGAGAACAAGCACGTGCTCTGAGCGAAACAGATCGAAGTAACGACGCAGCTGCTCGACGTAGCGCACGTGGTCTGAGTACTGGAGCAGCTGTGGCCGGTGTGAGCGGCGCGGGATGCGCCGGCCTTCGCGCCTTGCGTCCTGGAGCGACATCGCCTTGCGCAGGTCCTTGCGCGACTCTACGTGGGTTCGCAACAACTGCAGGTGCAGCGAGCGCAGGAAGCTCGCGGGCTCGCGCAGAATCGCGATGATGCGGGCATCGGGCTGGACTCGGGCGATGTCGGCGGCCGCGGTCCTCGACCACAGGTAGGACGAGGACGCCTCCCCGACGCGCTGCTCGGGCCGCGCCTCGGCGAACAGGTCGAGATACTCATCGAGCGTCTCCACGGGCGGGCCGGCCTGCGGCGGCTGAAAGCGAGCCTCCATGTCACGCGCCAGGAACCACGGCTCCTTGAGGTCCTCGGGCATGTAGATCTCGGGGTGGCGCCTGAGCATCTCATAGAGGGCGCTCGTGCCGCTCTTCGCGTGCCCGACGATGAAGAAGTCCGGAGCTCGCTTGTCCGCCTTGGCCGCCGCGACGGGGTTCACGGTGTCACTCACGACCCCCCACCTCCCTCATAAGGCCGCGCGCCATTGTACGTCAAGGCCGCGCGGTCCCGGACGCGCCTGCCGCGATCAGTGACGCGTTGCGGTAGTAGTGGTTCTGCGACTGCAGGCGGTCTCTGGTGTCGAATGCGACCAGGCGTCCGTCGACGATCACCATCACGCGATCGCACGTGTCGAGCGTCGACATCCGGTGCGCGATGATGAACAGGGTCAGCTCGTGCTTGAGAGCGCTCAGGGACTCCTGGATCAGGGTCTCGGAGTGCGGATCGAGGGCGCTCGTCGGCTCGTCCAGCACTAGCACCTCCGGTCGTGCGGCCAGCGCGCGGGCCAGGCAGATCCGCTGCTGCTGGCCGCCCGAGACCGCGTCCGCGCGCGGCCCGACGATCGTGTCATAGCCGTTGGCCCACCCCATGATCTCGTCGTGGATGCGAGCCAGCCGGGCTGCGCGCCCCACCGCCTCGTCGTCGAGGTCGCGGAAGTAGCGGATGTTGTCCGCGACCGACGCGTGGAGCAGCCGTGGTTCCTGCGGGACGTAGGACACCAGCCGGTGCCAGTCGGCACGGTCGTAGAGCTCGGTCGGCGCGCCGTTGACCAGGTAGCGTCCCTCCTCCGGCGTCCTCAGCTGAAGGAGGATCTGGACCAGGGTCGACTTGCCCGCGCCGGACGGGCCGATGATGCCGATCGCCTGGGAGCCCGACATCTCGAAGCTGATGTCCGATAGGACGGGGCGCCCGGGACGGTAGGAGAACGAGACGTTCTCGAACGCCAGCGTGCGCACCTTGGAGAGCGGCACGGCACCGACCACGGGGCTGCTCTCCTCGTAACGGCCCGCCGCGTCCTGGACGCGCTCGATGAACGGGATCGACTGCGAGAGGCCCTGGTAGCACGCCGTTACCTGCTGGCCGTTGCTGCCCGCTCGCAGGAGCAGCAGCACCACCGCGCCGAGCGAGCTGACGTGACCCCTGCCCGCGAGATACAGGCCGCCGAGCCCTCCGACGAGCAGCAGATAGATCAGGCTCTGGTAGAGGTTCGAAATCAGTTTGGCGAGCATCTGGGTTCGGAAGAAGAGGTGCCGAGACGTCTCGATGTAGCGGCCGAGCCGCTTCTCCTGCACGGCCGCCACGCCGAACGCATGCGTCTCCTCGGCGACCCGGATCGCCTCGGCGGCCGCGCCGGCGTACTGGAGTTGGGATCTGGACAGAGCCCGCGCATTGCGAACGCCGACCGCCCTCAGGGGACGCAGCAACCCGAACATGAGTGCCGAAGCGGCCATGACGATCGCTGCCGCCACGGCGTTGAGCGCGAACGCCGAGACCAGCAGCACCAGGAACGTCAGCAGCGTGGTGATGAGCATCGTCGTCTGCAGCGCGCCACCGGTCGCCTGCATGACCTGGCTGGTCATGGTGTCCTGGAGCTGCCCCTCGCGGTCGCGCGACTGCTCGCCCCACGAGGCTCTGGCGAAGGCGTGGAACAGCGTCATGCGCAGTGCGGCCTGCACGTCGGCGGTGATCTGTGCCGGCAGGATCGAGAGCGGAAACTGCAGCGCCAGGCGCACCAGAGAGAGCGCCAACGCGACCAGGATCAGCGTGCCGACGGGTGCGTTCGCGTGCAGCGGGCCGACGTGGATGAGCACGCGTTTGGCCTTGGTCACTAGGGTGGCCGCGACCTGCGCCACGAGCGCGAGCGTTACCGCTTCGGCAAGTCCCGAGAGGATCGAGAACAACGCGAGCCAGATCACTTTTCCGCGGCGCGCACCGATCAGGAAGTTCACGCGCGAGCGCATCGAGGCCACGGGCCGGGAATCACCGGCGCCGGATGGCTTGCGGTCGATCACGCGCCACCCGCGGCGATCGTCGGATCGGATGCGGCGCGACCCGGGCCGGCAAACCAGTACGCCGCGACGCCCGCCGCGAACCATAGGTAGGTGCCGGGTGGCGCGACCGCCAGCGTCGGACCGACAAAGCCTGCAACAGTGAGGGCCGCGTAGACGGCGAACGTGGCCACGAGGTAGGTGCGTAGCTCGAGGTCGGCGACGCGCCGCAGCCGCCGCACCGCGAGCAGCAGCACCTCGATGGACAGGCCTACCCAGAGCAGCAGGCCGGGCACCCCCGTTTCGATCACGAGCAGGTTGTATGCCCCCTCCGCGCTGGCGCCTTTGCCTTCGATTTCGACCTTCTGAGTGCCGCCGAAGCCTGAGGCCGAGCCGCCGGTCCCCAACCCCACGCCGAGCGGCGAGCCCGCGATGTCGCTTGGGATCTGTTCCAGATGCTCCGCCTTGGCGGCGCCGCCTGACGATTCGGCCTGACTCACGCTCGTGATCGTTTCCTGGCGCGCGAAGATCCCTTTCCCGTTGGCCGATATCAGGATCGAGCCGACGCCCACCGCCAGGGCCACGACCACCACGAGCCCCGCCAGGGGCCGGCTCACCCGCAGCCCGGCGATGACCGCCAGCAGGGCATAGCTGAGCAGGGCGACCACGGCGATCACGATCGACGTGCGAGAAGCCGCCGTGGCGATGCCCAGCAGGGCGCCCGCGCACAGCAGCGCGGCGACCCATCGTCGACGCACGCGCCCGACCGACAGCAGTGCGAGCAGGCCCGGAAGCGCCACGACCCCGATGCCACCACCAAACCCGCTGTCCGAGCCAAGCGCCGGCGGCCGCGGCCTCGCCACGCCTTCAGCGGAATAGGTTCGGCCCGACTGCCCACCGGAGCCGGTGACGTCGGCATTGTAGCCCGGCCCCCAGCTCCCGAGCCCCGCCGGGCTCAGACGCGACTGGTAGGCACCCACCAGCCCGTTGGCCAGGGCGATCACGCCCAGCAGGAGGAAGAGCTTGCGGAGGTTGGCCTTGGAACGCATGATCATGTAGCCGAAGAAGAAGAACGGAACCCACTCGAGCTGCTGCCTGAAGCCGCCCAGGATCTTGAGAATCCCACCGGTGCTCGGATTGAAGGCCTCAAGGAGCACCACGGCCACGAACGCGACCACCCAGCCGGACAGGGGAGGCATCTTGATCCGCTCTCGGCTGACGCTGAGGCGAACGACCATCCCGATCACGATCGCGAAGATCAAGACGTTGCGACTGGCGGACGCAGCCTGACTGGCGCTCAACAGCTTGACCGGGCCGTCCAGCAGGCCGAGGTAGAGCACGACCAGGGTCAACGTCAGCTCGTAGCGAGTGCTGATCATCAGCGCGATCACGCCGAGGGTGCCGGCGATCAGGCCGACGATCAGCGCAGGGTTCGGATTCGGAACCGCCGTGGTCACGCCGAGCGCCACCACCAGGGCGACCGCGCCCGCGACGCCCGTGACCACGAGGTCGTGCAAGCGCCGGCTCACGAGCGCCGGATGCGCTCCCGAGCCGGGACCGGCGAGGTGCAGCTGAGTGCTCATCGCCTAATCAAGCTGCTCGGCCAGCGCCGCACGCCACTGGTCGAGGGAAAGCCATACTGCTCCAGATCAGCGCGCGAGACGTCGTTGGCCACGACCCCGAGGATCGGCGCGCCGGGCGTCCGTGCCAGGAGCTGCATCAGTCGCTGCGCTGAGACCTCGCGCGTGTGCCCGACCCGCGCGACGAGCACGATCCCGTCTACCTGGGGCAGCAGCGGCAGGACATCGCTCACCTGCAGCGGCGAGGGCGCGTCGATCAGCACGCGATCGTAGTCCTGCGTCAGCGACTCGAGCAGGCCGCCCATTCGCTGATCGGCCAGCAACGCAGGTGGATTGTCGACGTCGGTGCGCCCCACGAGCACCGACAGGGAGCCTGTGCTGCGCGACTCCACCATGGTCGCCACGCTCGCCGAGGACCCGGCCGAGTTGGCGCTCGCCTCCTGGGCAGGCGAGCCGGCCGCCTGCATCGCCTCGTCCAGCGCGAGGGCGCCCGAGAGCGCCTCCGCCAGCCCCTGCGGACCGACGACGTCCAGCAGCTTGGCCTGGACTGGCCGACGAAAGTCCGCCTCGATGACGGCCGCCCGCTGTCCCGCTTCACGCTGGACCAGCGCCAGCGTCGCGATGATCGTCGACTTGCCGTCGCCCGCATCGGGGCTGAGGAACAGGATCGAGCGCGCCGGACCACCGCGTTCGCGCCCCGGCAGCTCGCCCATCTGGAGGGTCGTGTGCAGGCGCCTGAGCGGCTCACTGAGCATTCTCGAGGGCGTCAGCTGCCCATCGCGGCGGACGATCGGCCGCCTGACCGACGGGAGGGCGGTGAGGATGTGCGCGTGAAAGGCCTCCTCGATGCTCTCAAGCGAGCGCAGGCGGCGGTCGAACCGGCTCAGCGCGTAGGCGGCAACGCAGGCAAGGAAGAGGCCGAGCACGAAGCCGAAGATCGCGTTCTTTTTCGGCAGGGGCGAAAGCAGCTGCGCGTTGGTGGGCTTTGCCAGGCCGATCTGCTTCACACCTGCAATCGAGAGATCCGCTTCGAGCTGGTTGATCTTGGTGCTCAGCGTCGCCGCCTGCAGCGTCGCCGCGCTGCTGGGGGCGCTCGAGCCTTTCCCGCCCTTCGTGGGCTGACTCGACCCCGCTTCGATTCTGCGCAGCTGCCTGCGTGTGAGCGCGATCGACGCCCTGACGTCGCGCTCGAAGTTGCCGTTCTCGCGGCTGATGTAGGTCGCGGCTGTCGTGTTCGCGAGCAGCGCAGCCGCCGCCGGCGTGTGGGCTTCCGCGGAGATCGTGATGAACTCGCTCTTTTCACCGGACTTCGCTCTTGCTTTGCCACGAAGCGCGGCTTTCGCCACGGGCGTGTTCTGGCTGCGAAGCGTGCGCACGACGACTTCGTGCACGAGCGGGGAGTTTATGAGCGCCGTCTGATTGGGGCCTTCGGGGACGTTGACCCGTTTCCCACCGCTACCGCCGCTCAGCAGGCCCTGTTCTTCAGAGCCGTTGCCGAGGTAGAGCTGGGTCGAGGTGAGGAAGATCGGGGACTTGCGCTTGTAGTAGGCATAGGTCCCGCCGGCGACCAGTATGGCCACCGCGATGATGAGCCACTTCCGCTTCCATAGGGGTGCAACGATTGAGGTGGCTTCGCTCGTATTGTTCATCGACTCAGGATCCGTCCATGGCCATTGAACAGCCATTGGGGCCGCCTGGCATCATAAGGATTGGCGTAATTCGCCGCTAAAGAGTATCGCGCCTCAGCCCGCGATCGAGAAGCCTGCATGCGGCCAACCAGAGCCCCCGCGCGGCCTCGCGCGCCCGGTCTGGGACGCCCCCGCAGACCGCATCGAAAGCATAGCGGCCGGCGCCGCTCTGGCACGCCGGCAGGCCGGACCGGCGGACTGCAGCGAATCCTCTATCGTCATCGAGCGGCTCGGCAGGGGGCGTGGTCGCCGGACGAGCGGCGAGGCGCCTCGACAGTGGACCGCTGCAGCGAATCGGGAGGACGGTGTGGTGGACTTGGCTAACAGGCGGATCTTGTGCTTCGCGACGCAGGGTCACGACCATCTCGACGCGGATCGTCTGAGCTATCTCCTGGAGCCGCTGCATCCGGAGACCTATCCCTTCGATCACGCCAAGAAGGCTCGCTCCGCCCTCGGCCTCGCCCGTAAGGTGCGGGCGCAGCGCCCGAGCCTGATCGTGATGGAGGGCACGGGTCTCGCTGGGGGAGTGACCCTGCTGGCGATCAACCTGCTCTTGAGAGCTCCGTTCGTGGTCTCCAGCGGAGATGCCGTGGGGCCGTATCTGCGACTTCGCTCGCGCGCCGCGGGACTGCTGGGCGGCGCATACGAGCGACTGCTGTGTAGACGCTGCGCGGGCTACATCGGGTGGACTCCCTACCTCGCCGGTCGGGCCCTCACCTTCGGGGCGGCTCGCGCCATGACCGCGCCCGGGTGGACGCGCGGTCACCCATCCGTCGGGGCACGGCAGGCGATCCGCGCGCGGCTGGGCATTCCCGAGGATGCGCTGGTGATCGGTCTCGCGGGGTCACTCAACTGGCGGCCACGGGTCGGCTACGCGTATGGCGCGGAGATCGTAGGAGCCGTCCAGCGTGTGCAGCGCCCCGACGTGGTCGCGTGCGTCGTGGGTGACGGACCCGGACTCGAGCGCCTGCGGCAGATGGCGGGCGAGGATCTGGGGAGCCGGATCTTCCTGCCGGGCCGCGTGCCGGCGGCCGAGGTGGCCGACTACCTGGCGGCGTTCGACGTGGCGAGCCTTCCCCAGAGCGTCGACGGCGTGGGCTCGTTTCGCTACTCGACCAAGCTGAGTGAGTATCTCGGCGCTGAGCTTCCGATCATCACCGGTCAGATCCCCGCCGCCTATGATCTCGACGGCGGATACTTCTGGAGGCTCCCCGGCGCAACTCCCTGGGGTGAGACCTATGTCGAGGCGCTCGCCGCGCTCCTGCGCGAGCTGACTCCCGCCACAATCGCGGAGCACCGGGAGGCTATTCGCGACAGACCGCTCGGCCTCTTCGACCAGCCGGCCCAGCAACGGCGGACCAGCGAGTTCATCCGCGACATCCTGTCCTCACCGCACGCCTGATCTGCTTCACGCGCGCGGTGCGCTGGTCAGGCGTGCGTAGAGCTCGTCGTGCTTGGCCACCGTCGCCTCCCAGCTGAATTCGGATGCCGCCTGGCGCGCGTTGCCTCCCAGGCGCTGTCTGAGCGCGGGATCGGCCGCGAGCTCCCTGAGTCGCTCAGCGATCAACGGCGCCTCGCGCGTGATCACGAACCCGTTCTCACCATCGCGGATGAGCTCCCGCACCCCGCTCACAGGCGTGCCAAGGATCGGGATCCCGCTGGCAGCCGCCTCGAAGGTGACGAGCGAGAAGGTCTCATAGCTCGAGGGCAGAACGAAC
>OCTA010003494.1_pt1 | contig 13931 bp, 13 predicted proteins | sample 1538991 | NCBI WGS metagenome assembly OCTA01 (sample SAMEA3539302, study PRJEB22396) | soil metagenome | biome: tundra; feature: field; material: soil | place: USA | collected 2010-05 | depth 0.15 m
CGCCATTGAGCAGCATCTGGCAGAATCGCGCGTAATCGCTCGCGGTCGAAAAAAGCCCGCCTGTGGGTAGCGAAAACTCATCGGAGATAGGCCCAGGGTCGCCAAATCGGCGCAGCAAGCCCCACCCCTAAGGAGGTCGTGAATCAAATGGAACGAATCCCGAACCGGACTGGGTTCGAACTGCGTGAATCAAATGGCGAAGTGTTAATCACTGGCCGAAGCCGTTCCTTCGGGATTTCGCTCTCAAGACAGTGCATTTGATTCAATCAGTTCGGATTCTCAACCAGCCCGGGCAGCCATCCTTAGGGGTGGCGTGTACACCCCTTATGCTTAGAGAGGAAGCGTACGTGCCGCGCACGCCCTGTCGGCAACGAAGGGCATTGGGACAGGGGCGCGGGTCGATGCCACGGACGATTGAGGTGAGCTGCACACAGCATCACTCGGGCAGAAGTCGGAGTAGTTGCGCCTTCACGACTTTCCCGGCTTCCTGTGGATCGTAGCTCAGGCCGGTGCGCAGCAGCGGATTCATGTCCGTGCAAAAGCCGCGGTCGGCAAGATGAGCATCGAGGATTCCGATAAACTCCGCACATCCAACGATGGCGCCTTCTTGCCGCAGGTAATGCTGAAACGACTCGATCACCGCTTTCGGTTGCACGGCAGGCGTCGCCTTCGTCAGCGCCCAATAAAGATCGAATAAATCCCGCCCCCGCTTGCGCTGGAACAGCGCCCGCAGCTTCGTACCGAGCATCTCATGGATGTCGTAGCCGTTCACTTGGGCGGCGACCGTCGCGCCCCGAAACGCGAACGCGAACGGAATTTCCACGACGGCCCGGTGGGGCGAGCGCTCCGTCACATTGGCCTCCACCACGATGTCTAGGGTCGCGCCGGGTTCGCTCACCGACGGCATGGAATACGTCAGCCGCAACACCCGCGACGGCTTCACCGTGTTCCGGATCGCCAGCCGGATCGTGTCCCAAATCGAATCGGAAGGCATTCCGAACTCCGGTTTCAGCACCCGGCGAACCGCCCTCGCCACGTGGTCTTCCGGCCGGTCTCCGAACACCACGAGGTCGATGTCCTCGCTGTAGCGGGCCGCCGGAGCGAGATACACCTTGTGCAACAGCGTGCCGCCGCGCATCGCGATCTGGCCGCGCAGAAACTGGTCATTGAACAAAGCCGCTATCGCCCGGCACAGCAGCAGGTCCTGTTCGACTTGGCGCTGGCGCGGCCACGGCACCTGCGCCTGATGGGCGATGACATCGCGACGGGTGAGCGGATTCATGGACTAAATTCCCCTGAGTTGTCCCAGACGCGCCACCGGAAAGACGGCGGGGCGTCCTTCCTTCCGGTCGCAGTCGTGGCCAGCGGTATCGCGCGCCGGCGCGCCGGCAGCCAGTTATCGATCACGGCCGCGAGCTTGGCCTCACCCACCCGCTCGATCACGTAGCCCAGACGCTGCGCGGTAGCCGTCTCGTCCTCGGCTTCAAGCATCGCGCGCAGTTCGCCTTGGCTGATGCCCGACAAGAGCGGACGAATGGTCTCCACCGCCCGTCCGATTCCACCGATCCTTCCGGCATACCGGACCAAGTCAAACACGGTGGACGCAAGCGTACTAACGCGCAGTGGGGCATAGGCGTTCGCCAGCGCCTGGGTCGGCGTTTTTCCGATCCTGCGTTTCACGAAAAAACTCACGCGCAATCTGCCAATCTCAAGGGCGCGGCGGGGCGATCCGGTCATCACTTGGGTGACTTGGAGCGCCTGCGGATTCGAGCCGTTGGCGCTGGCGGCCGACAAGAGCGCCAGATAGTAAGGCTGCTCCAGCCACCGGAAATAGTCGTCGAGCCACCATTCCACCGGAGGACCGCCCCGGGCGCGATGTTCGGGACTGACGATCAGGAAGAACGACTGCGACGGCGAAACTCGGACGACCCCGGCCCCCAGCCGGCGCAGTTGACCCTTGGCTGCCGGCATCGAAAGCCCCGTCTCCCGCCTCAAATCGGTCAGAGAAAACCCAACCCTGCCAACCGCTTGCTGGGCTTCGACATAGGCCGAGGCTGCACCCGTGCGTCGGTTTCTTGTCTCTTGGAACGCGTCCATTTCGTTTTCATTCTATGCCGTTAAACGCTCCGTTCTGCAAACAAAAAGACCTACTGAATCGGTCGAAACCGGCTTGAATCAATAACTAGGCAACGTTCGCTCTAAATGAAGGCCCTCCCCGCGGTCTATCCTGTGCTGTGGCAAACCTGGATCTCATCGGCCTTCCGTGGGCAGGACGTGCGGAAGGGGAAATTTCCTCGAGGCGTCCTCGATCACGACAACCCAGTCCCCGCCTTGCGCCCTCTCCCCGAGCGAAAGGCGGCCCGGATTCGGGAGCTTCCCGTCTACCACCTCGCTGGCACCGGTCTCGGGGCTGAACCAATACACCCTAAGGATCGGCGCGGCAATCACCCCGGTGTTCAGCACGACATTCCGGGGAGCGCTGATGTAGGCCATGAGGTAGGTCGCATCGTTGCGGACCGGCGTACCGTCGCGGGTTGCCTGCACGCGGGTGAAGACGTCTCCACCCTGCCCCGCCAAAACCACGCTTTGATCGGGAATGCGAGTGAGATACGGATGGGAGTAGAGCAAGGCCTTGATGTGGTGCAGCTGGCGAACCGCAGGGGTGTCAAGCGCCTGGGTCCAGTTTTCCACCCCGGGCTTCCAGCCCTTCAGCATCCAGGGGAGTCCGGTATGCGGTGTCATTTGCCACAGGGCGTCGTGCCCGTAGGCATAGCCAAATCCGCCGGCAAACACGCATTGGTAGAGGCTGCGGCGTTGAATGAGCGGATCCTCCCTCGTACCCGATTCGTAGCGGTGCTCCCCCATCATGGTGGGCTTGACCGAAGCGATGCTCCAATCCCCGAGCACCAGCGCGGCGGCGTCATACGCCGCGTTCTTCGGGGCGCTGCCCGACTTTGCCTGGCTCATGTAAAAGTCGAGCCACGGGGAGGCCGCGTAAAATCGGGAATCGGAATTTTCCGCAACCGGATGAACCGTCACGAGATTCCTTCCCCCACAGCCCTCCTTTAGCCCGGCGCCGATGGCGTTCACCCGATCGATCTCGATGTAGTGCGGCGAGGCCTCGCCGCCGGCACAGAAGATGACATTGGGCACACCCGCATAATGATGCCCCAGCGCACGACCCAATGCATTCAATTGAGCGGCAGTGTAGCCGTTCATCGTGCCCGCCTTTTCTCCCGCCCACATCGTGTAGAGCATCACATACAGGCCGCGGTCGGCGGCCTTCCGGACGATCGCATCGCAGGTTTTGAAATATGCCGGATTCAGCTCGGTCTTGTCCGGCCCCAGGTAGGCGGGCTGGCCGTAGGCGTTGTTCTCTTGCGCCTGCGGGGCGAAATTCAGGGCGAACATCACGGTGTTGAACCCGTGTTCCGCCCGGCTCCGCAGGTATGTGTCGATCTCATCCAGCTTGAGCGCTCCGAGATTCCAGGCTGTGTCCGCGAGGACAAATACCGGTGCGCCGGTTCGTGCATCCACCACGTAATGGTGGTTGGCGCTAACCCTCAGCCCGTCTCTGACGTCGGACGGCGCAACAAAAACATCCGGCGGCGAGCTGCAAGAGGCGAGCGCCAGCATGCCGGCCAGCACCCCGAAAACAAAGCGTCCGCAATCGGTATCGGCGGAAACGTTCCTAGGAGCAATGGACGTTTTCATCAGGTTCAACGCTCGTCGGCAATGACGTTCAGGAGGCCACGTTCTCGGCAAGTGCCATACCTTGGTCAAGCCCGCAACGACCGTTGCGTCATCCAGCTCATCTCGCACGCAGCCAGCAGCGCCTCCTTCTCGGTCGGATCCGCGATCCGGTGCCCCCGCTCATCGTGCTTTGCCATTTCCAACGTCTGTACGTCCAAGGCGGACTTCATCCGCCGACTTTATCTCACTTTAGCTCCCTCGCCTAGGAGGTGCTCCGGCGAACGGACGCGCTCCCGTTTACTGGACAGCCCGGAGGGTTAGTTTCCGAGGTGGGATGATGTTTTCTGACGATGGCCGTGTGGCGCGTTTGGCGAGCAAAGACGGGCTGAGGCCCCGGCGATGCCGCGTTGGCTAAAACTTGTACCCGACGCCGAGAAGCTGGGAAAAATTCGTGAACGCGGGCCCCTGGGTTTCGCGCCCTTTCAAGGTCCCGCCAAAATTGTACCTGAGCGCGATGGAAAAGCCGTCGCTATTCAAACCCGACTGGCCAAAATGGGTGTGGTCATAGGCGAGGCAAGCCGACCAAGGACTGTCCAGCAGGCGGCACTCGGCACCCAGGCCAATGGAGTAGATGTTGTCGGTGAACGTGGCCATCGGCGAGAAGTTGGAAGAGGTGTGCTGAGCGCCGGCATTTGCGCTGATCCGCAAATCATCGGTCGGAAAATAGCGAAGCTCCGTTCGGCCACCCCATAGATCGGTGCTGCCCGTTCCGGTATGCGCGTAGACCGCCTGGGACTCCCAGAAAAAGCGATCCACGGGAACAATGGTTTCGATGCCGCCGCCCCAGGTCGCGGCTCCATTGTTGGAAAATCCGCCGACAAAGCCGCCGATCGGAATATTGTCCAGCTTGTAGCTGTAGTGCGCGTCCCCATCCCAGGCGTTGGTTCCGGGCGCGCCCCGCCCCGCACTCAACCGGGAATAGTCGCCGTCCACCTGCACGCTTGAAAACGAATCGACGGGCACGGCGAAAACCCCGCCGAAGGATCCGGCGCCGCTCGACCAGTTTCTCCCGTTCGCATGCATCGCGTACCCTTCGTAATCCGCCCCCAAGTAACCGAGACCTCCTTCAGGACCACCGGGCATCGAGGCGGTCTTGATCCCTTCATTGGCCTCCACAGCGATCGTCTCGTCGGTCAAAGATGTGAGCGATATATGTTCCCAGCCGCCATGTTCCCCTTTTTTTGGATTCCATTTGTAGGTTTGTTTGCCGTTTTTATCTTCGACCGATCCCCCGGTCTGGAGTTTCCCGCTCGCGTCGTAGGTCCTGACCTCCTTTTCGTACACCTGTTTCACCGCATCCTTTTTCTCAATGACCTTGCGGGTGGGCACATCCTCGCCCTCCTTGGTATGACGGTATTCAGTTGTCTCCTCCGAAACTTCGCCCGTTTCGGGGTTCGTCGTCGTGTAAGTGCTCACTTTCAAGCTATGATGGGCGTCGTATTTGTATTTCCATTCAGCGGTCTTTTCACGAGCGTCCGTTTTCACCGTCGCCCATCCCCCCTTTTCCAACGAGTCGTCGGTTGCCCCTGTCACTGTGACGGTTCCGAATGAATATTGAGTCTCCGTCACCTGCTTGATGACCTTGCCGTCCACGTTCTTTGTTTCCGTCAGGGATTCTTTGATCGTGCTCCCGCCATACGGATAGTATCTGTACGTGCTCGTTGTGTTGCCGTTCGCATCCGTCGCGGGCATTCCCTGCAGCTTGAATCCGTCCAGCGACTGTTGGGCTGAAACAGGCTGGGCGATGATAAATGCAGCCATTGCGAACAGGCACGATGCCGGAACCCATGGCGATCTGTCTGTGCTTCGCAATGAAGTCCCGGGCGGTGTTTTTGTCATAGAACGGAATATTCCGGGCGGACCGTGCGGCTTCACTCCAAGAGCGTCAAATGCAATCGCGCTCGAACGGAGGCGGACTGCGTTGATGATCATACTCCACGCGCAATTGAGAGCGTAAACGGCCAAATACCCGAAAAGGTCCCGCTCGAAGTCGCCGAAAGAATCTTCAAAGGAATCCAAGAAACAGCCGCAAAACTCACGGAGCCCTTCTAGCCTCAAAGCGTCACGATTCGCTCCAGATCCATTTTTTCAAGCTGGCCCCGTCGGATTGCCCCTTGAGACTTCCTGCGTCGGTTGATAAAGCCGCTGCGGAATGCCGCGACGGCGGAGGAAACTTGTGACTAGCGACAGAAGATAACCGTCCAAAGCCCCCAAAGAAAGAAAACCATAATGACTTGGCCTCACTACATCGCTTGTTTCTTCGCTGGAATGTTTCTGGCGAATGCCGTGCCTCATTTCGTGAATGGCGTATCGGGCGACCCGTTTCCAACGCCGTTCGCCAAGCCTCCCGGAAAAGGCTTGTCCTCGCCGATCGTAAACGTTGTCTGGGCGCTCTTCAATCTGGTCGTCGGCGCCATCCTGTTTCGCGCCGGACAGGTTTCGGGCGGAGGCCGCCTGGCATCTGTCATCTTCTTCGCAGGCATCGCTGCGATAAGCATCTTCGCGAGCGTGAGCTTTGCAAAGAAGCACCCAAGGCAGATCTCTCTGAGAGCGGATTGAAGCGCTCAGCCGTTTAGGCGCGCAAACGATTCCACGGGGTTGGCGAACAGGTTCTTCGCGCTGGCCACGTGGATCTCCTCGGATCCCGAATTCAGGGCCTCCATGGCTTCGCGAACGAATTCTTCAAGCGGAATTCCGATTTCCCGCCCCTTCGGGCCCATGTAGTCGTGGAGCCCGGTCGCGACCGCCGGCGGCGATAGCTCGATTACGCGAACAGAAGTCATCCTAAGTTGATGGCGCAGAGACAGGGTGAACGACCGGAGCGCGGCCTTGGTTGCGCAGTAGACGGGCATCACTGCGTAGGGAACATACGCCAGTCCGCTTGTAACATTCACGATCCGAGCGCTCGGCTGGGCGAGAAGGTGGGGCAGAAACGCTGCCGTGCAGGAAAGTAGCGAGCGAAGGTTCGTGTCTATCTCGAGATCGCAGAAGTCGACCAGAGTGGACTTCCTTAGGTCGTGCATTCGCTGAACTCCGGCATTGTTGATGAGGCAATCCACGGCACCGAACTTGTCGGGTACCTCTTTCGCGGCGCGCTCGATCGCCGATCGGTCGGTGATATCGAGGGGGTAGGCTTCGATGCCAGGGTTCGCCTTACAGACTTCCTGAAGGGCTTCGACGCGCCGTCCCGCTATGATGACTCGGGTGCCTTGGCGAGCGAGCGCCACTGCAAGCCCTCGGCCAATGCCGGAGCCGCCACCGGTGATGAAGCAGCGTTTGCTGGGAAATATCATGATTCCAGGCTAACGGACCCGTGGAGATTCACAAGCACCCGGCCGGAAAAGACAGGAGGAGTGTGCCCGGCGTCCCCAATTCACGCGGCACCCAACAGGGCGTGCACCTTGGGCATCCAATCGCTGATCGGGATCTTCTGCGGGCAGCGCTCCTCGCATTCCCGACACCCGATGCAGGCATCGGCGCGGACGGCCTTTTCCGTGAAATACTGGTACTTGCGCCGCGCACCCGCCAAATCCTCATGAAGGAAGGCGTCGTTGTACGTTTGGAAGTTGATCGGAATGTCCACCCCGTTAGAGCACGGCAGGCAGTAGTTGCAGCCCGTGCAAGGGATCACGGCTCGGTCCCGGTACGACCGCCGCACCGCCGCGATCAGCTCGTGTTCCGCCGCCGTGAACGACCCGGCGGAAGCCCGGCCCGCGGAAGCCACGTTCGCCTCGACCTGTTCCCAAGCGCTCATGCCGCTCAAGACGACCGACGCCTCGGGCCGATCCCAGATCCACTGCAATGCCCAATCCGCCGGCGAACGTTTCACCGGATAGCCCTCCAGTTGGCGCCGGACCGCCTCCGGCGGCCGGGCCAGGCGCCCCCCGAGGAGGGGCTCCATGACGACGACCGCCAGCCCCTTCGATGCCGCCAGTTCGAGCCCCGCGATCCCGGCCTGGTTCTCGGTATCCATATAGTTGTACTGGATCTGGCAAAGGGTCCACCGGTCGTAACCGTGCAGGATCTCCACGAAGGCCTCAGGGTGGTCGTGGAAGGAGAACCCCAGATGCCCGACTCGACCCTGGCGAACGGCGGCTTCCGCCCTGGCCAAAAGCCCAAGCTCGAGCACGATATCCCGCCACCGTTCCTTGTTCAGCGCATGGAAGAGGTAGAAATCGATCCGATCGGTCTGCAACCGCGACAGCTGCTCGTCCAGAATCCGATCGAAGTCCGAGGCGTCCCGAAGCATCCAGACGGGCGACTTGGTCGCGATCCTCACGCCCTCCCGCACGCCTTCCAAGGCCTTGCCAAGCACGATTTCACTCGCTCCTTCATGGTAGACATACGCCGTGTCGAAGTAGTTCACCCCCGCCTCCACTGCATGCCGGATCATCCGGATCGCCTCGCCCTCGTCGACCGGAGGATGCCTGGCCGCCCCCGCCACCGTTGGCAACCGCATGCAGCCGAAACCCAAGATCGAGGCCTTCCAGTCCAGCCCCCCAAAGCTACGGTATCGCATGGCCGGATTCATGGCCCCCTCACTCCCGGACGAACGTCGCCGTGCGCTGCGGCGCCTGGCGGAGGGCCTCGCCCAGCCAGGCGATCGTCTTGCCCAAGTCATCCATGTTGCGCAATCCCTCGTCATCGCCGGCGACCTCGCCTTTCTCCCGGCCAAACCCGAGGTTCCAGTAGATCGATCCCGGCACAATCGCCCCCGACATCAGGAACATGTGATTGATGGTATCGAACGCATGGGTGCCGCCTCCCCGCCGAACCGCCACGACTGCCGCCCCAATCTTGCCCCGGAATAGCCCGCCATTGGCGAGCGCCACCAGCCCCGCCCGGTCCAAGAGCGCCTTCATCTCCGCGCTCACATCGGTAAAGTAAGTGGGCGACCCCAGGATGATCGCGTCCGCCGCGATCATCTTCTGGAAACAACGGTTGAATTCCTCGTCATGCTGGCTGCACCGGGAGTTCTTCTCTTCGAAGCATTGATAGCACGCCTGGCATCCTCGAATCGGCATTCCGCCCACCTGGACAAACTCTGTTTCCCACCCGGCCGCCACCAACGGCGCCAGCACCTTCTTCAGCAGTATTTCGGTATTCCCGCCCTTCCGCGGGCTTCCATTAATAGCGACCGCTTTCATGTCTCAAATGATAAGTCCGCCTTATCCAATTGTCCCGTCCCTTTCAGGGAGGGCAGCCTATTATTAGTCCTGCGAAAGCTCCCGTAAGTTCGGCGCATCACCTTGGAGGAAATTTACCGAGTCGCCGCCGACGGCGCGGGTGCGGGGCCGCATTTTAGCAGCGATGCAGACGGGCGATTTGGACCGCCGTCAACCGCGACGTTGACTCGAGGCCTGACGCTCCTGCTTGAGGCCGGGAAAAAGTCGGTGGACCTTGCGACGCACGGTCGCCTTTTCGCCCGGCGTTCCGTCCTGTGATACGCGCGCAAGGGCATTGCGGGCATGAGCCTTATCCTCGATCGGATACCTGCGGCCAGGCAGCGCGAATTCGCGGGTCGGGATCTTCTTTCTGGCCGCTGTGGTGAGCTTTGTCATCGCGGTTTTTCGCTTACGATAAGGGGCAATAAAATCAGATCGCCCGCGGCGCGGTTGGCGCTTAGCCGCTGTGGCGTTCCATGGGCATGGGAACGCCGCGGGTGGCTCTTCAGCCCGCGGCGGTCGCGACTTGCAAATCGGTTCTTAGGCATGCGCCATGTGTTCCTCGGGAGCCATATGACTGTCCTTTTGGCAGTGTCCCGGGCCATCCGACGCGGCCTGCAGCTTCTGTTGCTGATCCGGTGTGAGGAGAGCGCGGATTTGCTCGTGCGTCGCCTTGTGCTGTTTCTTCCCCTCGATGCAACGAGCCGTTTGCGCCGCGGCTATTTGTAGGATTTTTGCCCTCTGGTCGTTCGTAAGCTGCATCGACTCGACGAGTTGCAGGGCCTCTTCAAGGCGATGCACGCAACAGGTGGAATCCGGGCCGCCGGACGGGGGCGTCGGCTGGGCTGCCGTGACAGGCGGCGTGTTGCGAACAATGGGCTGGTTGGGCGAGGCGGCTGGAGCGGTGGGTTTTTGTGATGTGACCATTCGTTGACTATGCACCCGTTGGCGCTCGCATGATATGGGGTCTTACCTACAGAGGCGTGCTGAACGCTACCAGCAACGAGGAGGCCGAAGTCGGACGCTTGGCGCCAAACGCCGCACTTCCAACAGGCCCTCCTGAACATCGAACATCAAGGGCCCCTGGTCGGCCGCGCCTCGCAATGATCAGCAGTTTGAAGACACGCCGCTAACCGTTTTCCATGAATTGCTCGAAGGACTGTTCGAGCAGATCGTCCTTGGTCATCGCCAGCAATTCGATCTGGGCCTGGGTGTTCACAAACGCGTTCATCAGGGCGTCGTCTTTGCAGATGAGCCCGAGGCGTTCCACCTGGCACCGGCAGATGCAGGTGATATCGTTGCTGAAGGAGCGCAGGACTTCGTCGATCTTCTGTTTGTCGCCTTTGCAATCCCAGTAAATATTGAGGTGGATTCTGGCGATCATCTCCTCCCCGCGCAGGAGCGGATGAATTCCGAGGAAGTACTTCCAGTATTTCTTCCCGACCTCACAGTAGTACATGAGGCCGAAGATCACCACGAATTGGAGCGCCTCCTGCATCGTGGTCTCCGGGACCAAGACCAGGACCTGTTCACGACCCTTGTAAACGGCGCCGACGCGATCGAAGGAATTAAAACCCTTCAGCTCGTCAAAAAAAGCCAGCGTCGCCGGCAGGGCGTGGCAGAATTTGGCGCGATCTTTTTCGGGACACACCGGGCAGGCCTTAAAGGCCACCGCGCCTCTGACTTCAGCGGGAATCTGGTCCAGATTGGATTCGAAGGCCTGAGCGAAGGCTTCGATCTTTTCGCGGGTGAGAACGATCCGCTTCCCCCCGGGAAGAAGAAGATAAAGTCCGCTCTGCTTGAATTCACCGACTCTGATTTCCATTTTATCCTCCTACTGACAGGCAACTGGATTTGAGGGGAATGGGGTTGGCGGAGGGTGCGAACAAGTTCATGGCGTGTCGATGTTTCGACGTTTTGGGGACCCCCTTTGTTCCCAGGCATCCGACTGGCCGTCCACTTCTGGGCGCGCCGCCCGCGCCGGGCCGGCCGGTCAGAGGAGACGAAAATCTGAGGCCACGTCCGCCGTGCGGGTTGTGCGCGTGGGTAGAAAGCTCATCAGAGGTGTATGGGTGCCACTCCCGAAGGAAGACATGACTGTGGGAGTGGCAAGCCCCCCGACGATCGACCCGCCTCAAGCCTTTGCCCAAGCGAAAACGGTCTTTGACCGTTCCGTCTCAGTAGGTGTCCCTGTGCTTGATGACCGTCGGGGCCGCGATGTCCGTCAAGAGGCTGAGGCACTGCTTCGGGCATGACTCGACACAGTAGTCCTTCCGTTCGACCAGCTTTTCCAGCCCGCGGTGGACGAAGCCGACCGTGGGAATGACGTCGACAGCCTTCTCATCCTCGATCGCGAGTTCGAGGTGGATCGGCTCAGGCAGCACTTTTTGCCATCTCAGAATCGTCTCGAAAGAACGGGGAAAAATCTGTAGGTTCCAAGGCGGTCGGGTTCCATTCACATCGGCGTTCCCTTTTCCGCCGGAGCCGAAATCTCCCGGCGCCCGTGTTCCATTGGAAGAATCCTCGCAACAAATCGCCGCTGATCCATCCAGGCCCGGATTTTTTCGGAGGCTATTCGACCGAATACGGTCGGCAATGGCAGCCCGCTGGCTGGGAGACTGGGGCCGGTTCTGGTGGGCGCTTGCCGCGCTGAACCTGAGCAAGACGCTGTATGTTGCGCGCCGCCGGCGCAGCCGCTGCCCGTGCCAATGCCCGAGCGATTCCGGCCTTGCGTGGAAGACGGGCTGCGAGGCGATGGCTTTGTGGAACAGCCCGGCGCGGTTTCGGCGGGTGTGCCCGCTCCTGAAGAAGGCGCCCGGCGGCAGTTGGGTCTGCTCGGTCAACGCGGCCGAAGTGCGCCCTTTCTGGGGCCGCGCGGCGGCGTGGTTTGGCGGGGCTGTTGTCGCCCTGTGCTTCGTTTGCGTGGTTCTTTCCTTCGGTTTTCTGCGGACGGTCGGGTATCCCGTCCGCTTCGCATCGGTCGCCTGGCCTCCGGCCTGGCACGAAATCCGCGAGGCCCGGGGGCGCTATTTTTTCCAAAAGGCCGAAGTCGCCCTCCGCGCCAATCGCATGGGCGAAGCGCTTCTCTCGCTCGAACAAAGCTACCAGCTCGATCCCCGCGCCTATTTGACCGGCCGGATTCTCGCGCAGCTGTGGCAAATGAGCGAATCCGACCAATCGAACCAGATCTACAGGAAGCTGATGACCGAACATCCCGAGCAGCGGACCCAGACGGCCATGGCGTGGCATCTGGGCCTTCTTTCCCGGGGAGATTTCAAGTCGGTCGAGGGCCTCGCATGGGAGCGGATGAACGCCGATCCCACGCAGACCAGCGCTTGGTTGAATGCTTTCATGATCGCCAGCCGGCGGACCAGAGACGACACGTTTCTGAAGAAGGCCCCAACCGCCGCCACCCTTCCCGACTTCGTGAAACAGGCCTGCGCCTGGGAGCTCGAGACCCGGCGGGATCCTCCCGAACAGGTTCGTCGCCTCCTCACGGCGCCCATTCCCGCGGGTGAGGACCCCTATCTCCTGTATTATCGGATCGAGTGGCTAATAGGAGCCGGCTATGGGGGCGATGCCCTTTTTCAGATCGACCACGAGCAGGACCGTCTCCCGGCGTCCGACTGTTTGCGGTTTTCCCTGGACGCCTACTCGGTTTTGGGCTGGCAGAGCATTTTGCAGCACCAGGTCGGCCAGCTGCTTTCTGCCCGTTCCAGTGGCGCGCCGCTTTTCGAACTGATCTGCGCCCATTTGATTCGATATCCGAATGCCGCTCTCCTGGCCCAAACTGCGGACACATTCGAAAGGGGGCCGCCCATCCCGGAGGACCAGAGGCTTGGCGCCTATATGTCGCTCTTTTGCGCGGCCGGGGCCGCGGGGGATTGGAAGCGGCTGCAAGCCGCAGAAACCGCCCTGAAGGGAACCTCCGGACGGGGAATTGCCGGGCTCGACACGTTGGAACGCTATTTTCGGGCGCCAGGCCGCAACGGCCCAATCGAGCGTTTTTTGCGCATTCTGCCATCCCTTCCCATTGACGTCACATACGCCCTGTACGCCTATTCGGACAGCCATCCCCCTGGAAAATGACCCTGGATCCGGCGATAGAATCAGGGCGAAGATGCGAGTGCTGCTGAAACCTGGGTTTTTGCCGCCGCCTTGATTCTTCCGGCCGCCTTGCGACGCTGCGCGACGAATCCGGCCAGCCCGACCGCGATCGCTGCAGCCACGGCACCATAGGCCGCGGGTTCCGGGACCGGCGTGATTTGGTTGTCGCCGTCCGGCCCGTTGTTATAGGGCAGCCACGTTGTGTTGGTGGCGTTCCAGGTCGGTGTATCGAAAACGATCTGATTGAGAGGCGCATGTTGGCTGCCCTGCGGGTCGGGAATGGTCGTCGAATAAAAGTAACTCACCCCATTCGTCCAGTTTTGAACCTCAAGCGTATCGGTCGAGGCCCCCGCAATTACGGTACCCGTGAAGTCGATGACCGAACTGCCGCCTGCAAAGTTGAGGTTGGATGTGCCCCCCTCGAACGTGAGATTGCCGAACGTGAGATTGTTCCCGTTGATATTGAGCGTGCCATTGTTGAGGACGATGTTGAGGTTCGCGTCCGTGACGTTGGAACCGAAGGTCAGGGTGACCCCTGAGCCGACGACGATCGTGCCGAAGCCGGTCATCGAACCCGAGAAGGCTATGGTGCCCGAACCGGACAGCGTGAGCGTCGAGGAGTTTGTCGATGTGCCGAAGATGATCTTGCCGCCACTGCTGAGCGTTGCGGCGCCCGTCGTCGCGCCGAAAAGGGTCTGGTTGTTGCCGTTCATGTTGAGTGTCCCGGCGCTCCCGATTGTGAGCTGAGACGAGGAACTGAGCACGTTGTTGCTCCCCAGGGCCAGCGTTCCGGCGCTGATCGTCGTTGCCCCGGTGTACGTGTTGGCGCCCGTCAGGGTCATTGTCCCCGAGCCCGAATAGGTCAAGCCGCCGGCGCCGGAAACAACCCCGCCCAGAGTCGCCGTG
>OCTA010003496.1_pt1 | contig 13929 bp, 12 predicted proteins | sample 1538991 | NCBI WGS metagenome assembly OCTA01 (sample SAMEA3539302, study PRJEB22396) | soil metagenome | biome: tundra; feature: field; material: soil | place: USA | collected 2010-05 | depth 0.15 m
TGATGGGGTGGTGGCCCGGGCCGGAGTCCAACCGGCGACCTTCGCGTTAGGAGTGCGCTGCTCTATGCAACTGAGCTACCGGGCCTTCCCTGCTAGTGTAACTGGTAAACTGGAGGCGGAGAGCTTATGCCTCAGATCGAGCGGCGACATGCAGTTCCGGTGAAGATCGGATCGGTGGTGGTGGGGTCGGGTGGGCCCGTGGTGGTCCAATCGATGACCAACACCGACACCGCGGACGTGCTGTCCACCGTGCAGCAGATTGCGGCGCTGGCACGGGCCGGCTCCGAGCTGGTGCGGGTGACCGTGAATAACGATGCGGCCGCTAAAGCGGTGCCGGCGATCGTGGAAGGAGTTCGCGCCAAGGGCTGGGAGACGCCCATCATCGGCGACTTCCATTACAACGGCCACCAACTGCTTCGCAACTATCCCGAGTGCGCGAAAGCGCTGGCGAAGTACCGCATCAATCCGGGAAACGTGTCCATCGGGCGCAAGGACGACGATAACTTCCGAACCATGGTTGAAGTTGCCGTCGAGTACCAGAAGCCGGTGCGGATCGGCGTGAACTGGGGCTCGCTCGACCAGGCGCTGCTGACCCGGATGATGGACGAGAATTCAAAGCTGCCCGGTCCGCTGCCCGCCCGCGAGGTGATGATGGAGGCGATGGTGGTGTCGGCACTGGACAACGCCGCGGCGGCGGAGCGATATGGGTTGCGGCGCGACCAGATCGTGCTGAGCGCGAAGGTGTCGGGCGTGCGCGACCTGATCGATGTTTACAGCCAGCTAGCCGCCCGCTGCGACTATGCGCTGCACCTCGGGCTGACCGAAGCAGGAATGGGCATGAAGGGCGTGGTTGCCTCAACTGCCGGACTGTCGCCCCTGCTGCTGGCGGGAATTGGCGATACCATTCGCGTTTCGCTCACCCCGACGCCGGGAGGCGATCGCTGCGAGGAGGTGCGTTGTGCGCAGCAGATTCTGCAGTCGCTGGGCATACGCAGCTTTATGCCTCAGGTGACCAGTTGCCCCGGCTGCGGGCGGACCACCTCAACCTACTTTCAGGAACTGGCGGAGCGGATTCAGAGTTACCTGGTGGAACAGATGCCCGCATGGAAGAAGCAATACGCGGGAGTCGAGGAGCTGAAGCTTGCCGTGATGGGCTGCGTGGTCAATGGCCCGGGCGAGTCGAAGCACGCGAACATCGGCATCTCGCTGCCGGGCACGTTCGAGGAACCGAAAGCCCCCGTGTATGTGGATGGCAAGCTGTTCACCACGCTGAAGGGCGACCGCATCGTCGAGGAGTTTCAGGCGATCCTGGACGATTACGTGGAGAAGCGCTACGGTCGAGTCCTGATCGAAGCGTAACTCCCGCTGCACACAGGCCCTTGCACACACGACCAGACCCGCCCAAGGCTATCCGGTCGTCAGCTGTTCCTCCGGCGCCGGTTTCATTGCGTTCAGCCCGCGCATTTTCTTGGGAGCGGCACGCAGTCCCAGAATCTGAAAGTTCTTCAGCTTGTTCTTGAGGACGTAGATGAGCCAGTTGTTGCCCTCGGGATCGATGGGAGACATATAGAAGCCGGGAGAGACAACGTAGGTGGGGTTGTTGCCGATCAGACCCTCAATGACCTCGCCGTCGTAGAAGGTAGCGCGAACCCAGAGGCACTCCGGGGCGGGAAGATGGTCGTGAAAACGCAAATCGTCATGCCATTTCCCCTCGAAAGATTTAACGAAGAAGATAGCTTTCACGCCATCCAGCGGGATCTTCTCCATGGCATCCGAGCCGAGGGGCCGGAAGAGCGGTGGCGCCCCGTGCAAATCCAGGTCTTCGGCGGGCGGCCACTGGCTTCTCTCCGCGTAACCCTTTACGGTACGGTCTCCAAACTGGATGACCAGCATGTCGAGGTCGGAGGTATTGCTCTTGTCCCCTGAATCTACGCCGACCTCGGACTGAGGTCGTACTGCTTGATCTTGTACAGCAGGGCCTTGTAACTGATTTGCAGGTCGTTTGCGGCGGCCTTTCGGTTCCATCCCGTCTCCTCCAATGCGCCGGCAATGACTGTGGATTCAGCCTCACCCTTCAGCCCCCGCACCAGCTTTTTGAGGCCTCCGGCCACCATGTGGTCCTGCACCTTCTCTGCCGCCGACGATGCCGCGTTCTTTGCCATCCCCAATTCGGCGATCACCGTCTTCTCGTCTTGCAGGATGAGGAAGCGATTGATGACATTCTCAAGTTCGCGGAGATTTCCCGGCCAGTCGTAACCGGAAAAGGCTTCCAGCAAGGCAGGAGACAAAGGCAGGGGCTGCAGGTCATATCGCTTCGCCCCCTTGCGCATGAAATAAGTAGCCATGGCAGGGATCTCGTCCAACCGATCGCGCAACGGCGGAAGCACCAGCGAGAGGCCATTCAGCCGGTAGTAGAGATCTTCGCGGAAAATCTTGCGGGCCATCGCTTCCTTCATGTTGATGTTGGTGGCCGCGATCACGCGCACATCCGTCTTGGTGGGACCCCGGCTTCCGAGGCGGGAGAATGTCCCGTCCTGCAGCACATGCAGCAGCTTGGCCTGAAGCGCGGGCGGCATCTCGCCAATCTCGTCCAGGAAGATGGTGCCGCCGTCACAGGTCTCGAACTTGCCCGGTTTGCTCTTGGTGGCGCCGGTGAACGCTCCCTGCTCGTAGCCAAACAACTCGCTCTCCAGCAGGTCGGCGGGCATGGCCGCGCAGTTCACCTTGAGAAACATGCGGCCGGAGCGGCGCGACATCTGGTGGGTATACATAGCGACGATCTCTTTGCCGGTGCCGCTTTCGCCCAGGATGAGCACGGGAATGTCGGAGCGCGCAACCATCCTCGCCTGGGCTTCGACCTCGCGCATGCGCTTGCTGGAGCGCACAAACGAATGGCCTCCATCCAGTAGAATCTCGCGGGGCTCACCCGCCTCCTGATCCTGGACGAGCAGGTGCTTCGCGATGGCAACCTCGAGGGCATCGTCGACAAAAGGCTTCAGGACCACGCCACTGGCGCCGAGCCGGGCAAAAACCTCATAATCCGCCATCTCCGCCGTAGCCGCCAGGATGAGTACGGGAACCTCCGGCCGGGTCTTCCGGGCCGAGGCAAACAGAGACTCGGACTGGCGAATACCGTCCCAGGCCAGCAGCACAAGGCTGGTCCGCTGCATGCACTCCAAATCGCGCAGGAAAGCCTGCTCCTCAGAGAACAACCGCAGATCGTAGAGAGCTGAGAAATTGCGCTTCAGATAGTTCAGTACCCGGAGATTCGACTCAAACACAAAAAGGCAGGGTCGGGCCGCCGGGGTTGGTTTGACTGGGGAAAAGGAGGTTTCAGCTGCCATGTTTTGACTCCATTGCGCCCGATGGTCTGTGCCAGGCATCAGGTGGTTCTGAGGCAGATAATCCAACCGAAAGAGAATCAAAAGCGCATTTTGGTTCTGGAAAAGAGTCCAACGATCACCTCGGTTCGCAGGCGCCTAACTTCTGTATTTGCCGCGCGGCCTGGAACCAAGAGGTCTAAAGTGGTAATAAACTTCCTACCATTGTGCAGAAAGTTTACCTCAGGTTGGGAAAAATAGTACATGAAATAGTGAAGAAACTTTCTTTTGCTGCTTTAGGCGGGAAATACGGCTACCGCCGAGCCCGCCGGGTTTGGTAACCAACGTGCTTACCCTTTAGTACCCAGGTGTGGTCGACTCAATGCCCGGCGGATCGGTCCTGCCCTGTTTTGGGGGAACCACGCGAGCAATCAATGATAGGAACCCATGACTACTGTGCGCTTCTCGGACCATGAGACCCAGATGGACCTCCCGCCTGTGGATATCATCTTCGGCCGAACTCCGGAGATGCAGGTCATCCGCCGAAAAATGGAGATGGTCGCCAAGACCAACGTCGCGGTGCTGGTGCAGGGCGAGAGCGGCACGGGCAAGGAACTGATTGCCCGCCTGATCCATGGGACCTCAGAGAGAACGGTCGGGGAGCTGGTGAAGGTGAGTTGTCCGGCGATTCCCCAGGGCCTGATCGAGACCGAACTGTTCGGATACGAAAAAGGCGCGTTCACCGGGGCGCATTCCACCAAGCGCGGCCGTCTGGAACAGGCTCACGGCGGGACCTTGTTCCTGGATGAGGTGGGCAGCCTGGATATTGGCGTCCAATCCAAGCTGCTGCAGGTCCTGCAGGACGGCTCGTTCATGCGGGTGGGCGGACACGAAACCAGGACCATCCAGACGCGGGTGGTTTCGGTGGCCAACCGCGACCTTCGCGATCAGGTGGCAGACGGGACGTTTCGGCTGGACTTTCTTTACCGCATTAACGCGGTGACCATCCAACTGCCCCCACTGCGGCAGAGGGTCGAGGATATCCCGCAACTGGTGAACTATCTGGTGAGCCACCATGCGCTCATGTTCCGCGTCAGCCCAGCGCCGCTGAGCCGCAACGCGGTGCGCCTGATGCAGAAGTACGATTGGCCCGGCAACATCCGCCAGTTGGACAATCTTATCCGCAGCTACGTGCTGATGGGCAGCGAAGACGCGCTGATTTCAGAGTTGGTGGAGGACAAGAAGCCTGCGACAACCGACGTGGCCAATGTGGATCTGAACGAGCCGATCTCGCTGAAGCTGGTGACCCGCAAGGCCACCCGCGAGTTGGAGCGGCAGATCATTCTAAAGGTACTGAAGGCCAACAACTGGAACCGCCAAAAGACCGCAAAGTGGCTGAAGATCAGCTACCGGTCGCTGCTCTACAAGCTGAATGAGGTGGAGGCGGAGGATGCGGCGCTGCTGAATGGCGGGACGGTCCGCACGAAGGCGCACAGCGGCGACCTGTCGGGCGGCGAGTCGAGCAATCTGATTCAATAGGCTGAACTCCAACCTGACCATCCAGTCACGACGTTCAAGGCATGACCATGCGCGAACCCTGCGCGCCTTATTGTGCGCCGCGACGGCGCAGGATCGTCTTGATGGTCTCGAACATGATGAGCAGGTCCAGCCCCATGGACATGTGCTTGATGTAGTAGAGGTCGTACTCAAGCTTTTCCTTGGTTTCGGCGAGGGTGGCGCCGTATCCATAGCGGACCTGGGCCCACCCTGTGAGGCCCGGACGAATGAGCGTGCGCAGGTAGTAGAACGGCAGCTCTTCGGTGAGCCAGGCGACGAATTCGGGTCGCTCAGGCCGGGGGCCGACGAAGCCCATGTCGCCGCGCAAAACGTTCCACAACTGCGGTATCTCATCGATGCGGCTCTTGCGCAGAAACATGCCGACCCGGGTGACTCGCGGATCGTTCTTGGTGGCCCACTTGGCGCCACCGGATTCGGCGTCGGTGAACATGGTGCGAAACTTGACCACCTCGAAATTGCGTCCGCCCATCCCTACCCGGGTCTGGCGAAAAAAGATCGGCCCCTTCGAAGAGAGCTTAACCGCCAGCACCACCAGCGGGAAGAACGGCAGGAACAGCAGGAGCCCCAACCCAGCGACGCAGATGGATACCACCTGGCGGGTGAACTGTTGGGTGGCGCGGATACGAAAGCCCTCGCTGTAAAGGAAGTTTGAAGGACGCAGGCCATCGAGCTGGATCTTGCCGTAGATGCGCTCGCGCAGGGTGCCGTCCTCTTCCACGACGATGCCCCGGAAGCGAAGCGAGAGCAGCTCCTGCACCGGCAACTCGCCCCGCCGGCTCTCCATGGCGACGATAATGCGATGGACCATGGGATGGCCGTTGGCAATCTTGTCCAGGGCCTCGATCCACACTTTCTTGCGCTCGACGGGCTCCATCTGCAGGTCTTCCCAATCGACCACCTCCATGCCAAGGTCGGGCCGGGAGCGAATGGTTTCGACGATGGAACGGGCATAGTCCCCGGCCCCCAGGACATACACCCGCTCGCGGAAGAGCGGGCGTCCTACCACCCATTCATAGGCTCTTCGCAACAGGATGAGGGAGGGGGCGAGCAGCATAAAGCCCCACACATAAACGGAGGGGCCGATGGCAACATCCGGATCGACCAGCAAAAACGCCGAAAGGATGAAGCAGTCGAAGCCGAGCACCAGCAGGATGCGGAAGTAAATCTGCAGGCGGCCGGAGACGATGCTCGGTTCGTAGAGGTCAAAGTAGTAGGAGAGGATGAGGGTAACGATGGTGATGACGGCGATCTTGAGGATGCCGTGCTCGTACTCGAGCGCAATGTAGGTATCGTCGCGCAGCATCATCCAGGTCGCGAGCAAAAAGCAGCCGCTCACGATGGCTGCCTCGCAAAGCAAGAGAACGATTGTCCGCGTGGGGTAATAAACCTTCAAGAACCGGATCATCGCCGTGGATCGCCCCTGGTCATGCTTCTATCTTGTCGTATCCGTCGTATCCATCGTAGCCGTAGTAGCCTCCAGCGAGGGTGGGCTTGGCGACCGCGTTGAGCACCAGCCCGAGGATCTTCGAAGCCTTGAGTTCCGCGATGGCGCGTTGAGCGGACTCGAACTTGGTGACCCCTCCGCGAGCGACCAGCAGGACTGCGTCGCAGGCGCGCGCGAGATTGACTCCGTCGGAGACCAGGTTCACCGGCGAAGAGTCGACTACGATCCAATCGAAATGCGGTGCGGCGGCGGCTATCAGGCGGTCGAAGCGGTGATTGCCAGAGAGATCGGCAGCCTTGTCGTGTTCGACGCCAGCGGGAATAAAGGTCAGCGAAGCCAGGCCGCTGGGCAACGGGCGGCCAGGCTCGTCAGGAAGCGGGCGCTGCATGATCTCAGGGATGGTGGCCGCGCCGGAAAGAAACTCAGTGAGCCCCGGATGTTGCGCGCAGCCCAACAGCTTGTGCAGTGTCGACCGGCGCATATCGCCGTCGATCAACAGCACCCGGCCGCTCTTGTGCCGGGCAAAGGAGACGGCCAGGTTGGCAGCAATGAAGCTCTTGCCCTCCTGCGGCAAGCCGCTCGATACAAGAATGGACTTGAGTGTGCCCAGGTCGCGAAACTCCTGCATGCGAGAACGCAGGCTGCGGAACTGCTCCACCGAGCTGCCCCGTTCCTCGAGCGCGGGAAGCTGTTGCATCAGGGGATGCCAGGCGTAATGGCCGATCTTGCCAAGGTCGAGTTCCGACGCGTTGCCGGGGACGCCGGCAGCGGGGGCGAAGGCGACCTTGCTGTCGGCAAGTACGTCGCCGAGCCTGGTGTCAGCCAGCGCGGCAGCCAACGTTCTTTCGCCGCCCGGCGCACCCATAGGCGCGCCTGTTGCGAAAGCGCCGGCGCCGGCATCCACCCCAGGTGCGGCCTCGGTGTCGAGCACGGTGGCCGGTCCGCCGGTTCCGGGACCAGGAGGGGTTGGGCTGGGGCTCTTGGCCCGCTCTAGTTCCGCCTGGCGCAACGCTTCGTAGATCTTGCTCATCTCTCTTCCCTTCCTGGGTGCTCCCGCGCTGGAAGCTTGGAGTTTGTCGAGTATCCACTGTGACTCGTCGAGACCATGAACGGTTGCGGATCCAGATCGAGGTCGGAGGCAACGGCATGGATGAGCGCCTCCGGGACCTGGCGGATTTGTTCAACGTACGCCAGAATGAGCGCGTGCTCACAGATAAGGTTGATGAGGCGTGGTATGCCGCGGCTGGCACGGTGAATGGCCGCAACAGCGTCGTCAGCAAAAAGCCGCTCCGCGGTGCCCGCTATCAACAGGCGCTGGGCAATGTAGTTGGCTGTCTGCTCCGCAGTGATGGCGTGAGTGCGGGCCCAGAGCGCAATGCGCTGGCGCAGTTGGCGCACGTCCGGAGCGCGAAGCTTCTCCTCGAGTTCGGGCTGCCCGGAGAGAACAATCTGCACCAGTTTCTCGCTCGTGGTTTCCAGATTGGTGAGCAGGCGTATTTCTTCCAGCAACTCCCACTCGAGGTTCTGCGCCTCGTCGACGATGATCACGCATGTCTCTTCGCGGCGGAATCGCTCGATGAGCCAGCGGTTGAGCTGGATCAGCATCCCCGATTTCGTGCGGTTCTGCGGCGAGATGCCAAAGTCGGAGAGGATGAACTCAAGAAAGTCCAGGACATCCAGGCGCGGATTGAAGACGAACGAACTGAAAACGCGGCTCTGGTCGAGCGACGCCAATGCGCGGCGCAGCAGCGTGGTCTTGCCGGTGCCCACCTCGCCGGTGAGGACGATGAATCCCTTGTGCGCGGAGATGCCGTACTCAAGCGTGGCCAGCGCCTCGCGCGTATGCGGCATCATGTACAGGAACCGGGGATCCGGGCTGCTCGCGAAGGGATTGATCTGGAGATGGAAGAAGCTCTTATACATGATTATCCTGGGGCATCTGCGACCAGCTTCTTAGGCGTTTTGCGGCTGAAGGGCCGCTTCAGACGGGCCAGAATTCCGGGTTTGGCCTCCTGCATGCTCGCTGACCAGGCAATGACGGCGAGCGTGGGTAGTTGCGTAAAGGCCCACACATCACGCTCGGAGCGCAGTGCGGTGTCCCGGTATTCCAGCAGGGCGACGATCAACAACCCCAGCCCCAGACCTGCTGCCAGCCCGCCGCCGGCGAAGACGATTGGCTTCGGAGAAGTGGGCACGTCGGGAATGTTGGCCTGGTCGAGCACGGTGAATGTCTCGCCTTCCTGGCGGTGTTCCAGGTCCGTAGCCTCATCGGCTTTGTTCGACTGGTTAAGCAGACCTTGATACAAGGTGTTCGTCGTCTCATAATCGCGGGTCAGTTCCTTGTATTGTTCTGCGACTTGCGGGGTGGACTGAACCCGTCCCTGGTAGACGCGTATCTGCTGCTCAATCCCCTCCTGCTGCCTGCGCTTGCTCTGGATTGCGGTTCGGAGCGCTGCCAGTGACGCACGAAGATTTTGGACGGTGGCGGAGTCGGGCCGGTTGGGGGCGGTTGCAGTCGGCGCGGGCGGCGCGGGCGGCGGAGCATCAGCCTCCTTGGCCATCTGTGCCTGCAGATCCGCGATCTGCCGGTTCACCGCCCTCACGTCCGGGTAATCCTCCGAATACCGAAGGGTGAGATCGTCTCTCCGGGCCAACAGTTTATCGAGTTCCGCCTGTTCCGCCTGCGACGTCCGAACGGGTGCACCAGTGGGTGTTGTGGCGACGGGTTGGGACTGCTGTGCCAGCATGGCTTCCTCCCCGACCTCCTGCTGGTTCATGGTCTGGAGTTGTCCATTGGCCGCATCCAGTTGGGCATTCAGGGTGCTCAGCAGGTCGAGATTGCTCTTTTCATCTTCGGGAAGCATGCCGAAGTGCAGACGCTGAAACGCCGCCTCCTTGGCTTCCTGGTCGTCGAGGTCGTGTTTCGCCTGTTCGAGTCGCTCCTTGATGAAGCTGGTCGTGCCTTCCGCGGCGGCCTCGCGCGAGTTCAGATTTACCTTTGTGAAAAGCGAGGTTAGGTCGGCGCACACCTGTTGCGCCGTGCGCGGATCGGAAGCCTTGAAGAAAATCCTAAAGCCGGGCAGGCCGTTGGAGTGGGAAATTCCCGACGGAATCGCTTGCAGCGTAATGTCCTTGCGCACCTTGTCAATGCGGGCGTCCATGTCCAGGCGCTGGTCGCCGTAGAGGTTGTACTTGTCCACAATGGGCTGCAACGACGACCGGCTCAGGATTTGTTCATTCATCGATGCCACGCGGCTGTCCAGGTCCTCGTTGACGATCGGCTGGACGAAGTTCTCGGGCACCTTCTGCTGATCGATCAGCACCAGTGACTGCGACTCATACACCGGAGGAATGACGAAGGTGAGAGCAATCGCGGCGATCGGGAGAATGACCGTGGGGATCACGACAATCCACCAGCGGCGCTTGAAAATGGCGAGATAGTCTTCGACGTTCAGCGTTCGATGACCAAGCATAGATCCTCCTTACGGGTGCCCAAAATGGATCGACATGGGAGCATAGGTGAGCCCGAAGCCAAGCACCTGCGAGAAACCATTGAAGACATCGATGACGGACGCGGCGGAGCCCTGGCTCGACTGATTCTCTAAAGTATAGCTGGCGAACGTCGAGAAGCTGCGCCCGATGGCGCGCGAAACCTGGAACCCTGCCAGAGTCGTGTCGAAGGTGTAGGGAGCTAACCCCGCCAGGCTTGAACTGTGGGTGTAGGACGAGGTGAAGCCGCAGTTCCAGACGCGGACGAAGGTGCGCGAGGTCGTGAACGAAACGGCGTCGGAGAGCGACCCTGCGATGACGCCATACCCGTTGTTCGTGCTGCGGACATAGGCCAGCGACGCTCGGGAGAATTTTCCTGTGTAGGCTAACGCCGCGTCCGCGTACAGGCTTAGAGACAATGAGCTTCCGGGCAGACTGACGCTGGTCCACTCCGGACCGGAGGACGCGTTCAAGCTGAGCTTGCGCGTGAACTGATGGGTGTATTGCAGACTGGCGGTCTGACTCTCGAAGCTCGCTGTGGGAAGGCCGAAATTGTAACTCGGGTAACTGAAGTAGGAATACGCGTAGTTGCCACCCAGCGTGTTGCGCGCACTGTATTGATGGCTGATGCCACCCTGGCCAGTCACCGAATTGCTGTCCAACCCGCTGCTGGAGACGCCAGAGCCACTGAGGTAGCGAGTGATCGAGTAGGAGCCTGTGGCATTGAAAAACGTCTTCCCGGTGATGGGGCGTTGAATGGAGGCCGAAGCGGCGTTGCTGATGCGATTGGAGTAGTTAGTGAGGATGCCCTGGCCGGTGTCGGGACCTACCTGTACCGGGGTCAGGCCCAGATCGCCAACCCCGGGAACGCCGGAAAGGCCGGTCGTCGGAGTTCCCGGCATATAGGCCACACTGTCGGAGAATACAAAGGTCGTCCTGCCCGCGCTGAGCACCTGGGAGAGACCCAGGCTCACAAAGTTGTAGGATGGGCCCGTTGACGCCCAGGAACGGCCGCCGGCTATGACCGCACTGAATGGGTCCCGCTTGCTGTTGGAGATATAGCCCAGATCGCCGGTCAGGTTGGTTGCGGCCGCTGCGCCCGAGTTGCCGTAATAGCCCCAGCTGAGACTCTCCGAGGCACTTACCGCATATTGCAGCGTGCCTGCGGTCATGGGCAACTCGAATCCGGTCGAGATGGGCGAGGCCTGCGCCGCCGGAAGGGCCTGACCAAACGCAGCTGGCGCGACCGTGATAAGCAGCACGGTCAGAAACACACAACACTTCATGACACACTCCTGCAAAGCAGGCTGGGTCGCCGGCTCGCGGGCGCTTCCCGCGCAGGCCCGGCGACGGATTGGGTTATCTTCTTCATGGCACCACGATGGTGTCACCGGGAACCAGCGAGACCCCCTGCATATCGTCCTTTTTCAACGCCTTGTCGTAATTGAAGGGAATCTTCTGCTGTTTCCCCTGCTCCCCGCGTAGGATGTAGATCTTCTTCTTGTTGGCGTAAGGGGTAAGCCCTCCCGCGGTAGCGATTGCCTGCAGAATTGTCATCCCCGGGGTAATCCGGAGCGGGCCAACGTGTGCGACTTCGCCGACAAAGAAAATCTGCTTGCTGTTGACCGCCGACACTGACACATCGACTACGGGGTCGGTGACGAATTTCTTTAGCCGGGTAGTTAGATCCGCCTTAAGCTGCATGGGGGTGGACCCGGCGGCAAGCACGTCGCCAACAAGCGGGAGTGTGATCATCCCATCCGGCCGCACAGGCATGGAGCCAGAAAGCTGGCCCTCGTTCCACACGGTGACCAGGAGTACGTCGTCTGCGCCGATGACGTAGTCGGGCGAAATCATCGGCGTTCCTTGCACTGGAGTGGGTGCGGGAGCAGGCTGCGTCGGGACGGGTTTGGCACTGAGGACAGGTTTGCCTGCCGACTGCTGGGCCAGGCCTGCGGTGACAAGGGGGAGAAATGCGATTGAGAGAAAAAATGTGCCGCGGAGAAGTTTCATATTCGTACCAACCGTGTCTGAATTCTCTTGCGGAGCGCCGGAGTGCGACTCCCTGGAAGCAAAAGCATTTCTGGTAAAACTGCCCTCCCTTTGGGCCGACTCATCCTGGGTTATGCTGGCTGCCGGCAGTCAGGTTTTCGGTCGATTTAGCCGGTTATTTCTAGGGAGGGCCTTTCGACCGATCGCATTGCCGCCTAACAGCTCAGGTTTCACTGATTCTACACCTGTAAGACGCCGTAAATCGTGGGCGGCGGCCACTAAGGTACCTCATCCAGCACAATGGGGCCAAAGGGAAGCGGCTTACCCATTCAGGGAAACCCTATTCCATCGATCGGCTCCTGAGGATTCCACTTAAGTGTGCTGGCTTGATCAACTTAAGTCCGGCAGGCGACCTGCGACGGCAGCCAAAACCCGTGCGATAATCAGGTGGGCGTTGAATTGCCCGAACGAAGTTACCTGCCTTCACTTTCATGCACGAGAGCGCCATGCCGCCTCCCATTTCTTCCTATCCCACGGCCGAAGCCGCGGTCGATCCGGCCTCCGCAATCCCTTGCGGCCCCCACGCGGGACACGGGAGCGCGAAGTGGTCCATCGCCTGGGCGCCGGTCGTTCTTCTCGGCCTGCTGTCGGTCCTGCTCTATCACCGGATCGCAGTCAAGCTGGTGACCGACTGGTACAACCTACCCGACTTTTCCCACGGCTTCCTGATTCCCTTCTTCGCCGCATTTCTGCTCTGGGACAAACGGCGTGAAATTGCCGACACTCCGATTGCGCCGAGCTGGGCAGGCTTCTCCCTGGTCGTCCTCGGCCTTTGCGAACTGATGCTGGGCGTCTTCGGCGCGGACCTGTTCCTGCAGCGCACTTCGTTTGTCCTGCTGGTTGCCGGCCTGGTGTGGACCCTGTTGGGCAAAGCGATGCTGAGCCAGTTGAAGTTTGTGCTGCTGGTGCTGCTGCTGGCGATTCCGCTGCCCACGATTCTTTATAACCAGATCACCTTCCCGTTGCAGATGCGGGCCTCACAGTTGGCGAGCCAGATCCTTCCGCTGTTCAGGGTTCCCGTGCTGCAGGATGGCAATGTGATTCGGCTGGCCTCGATGCCGCTGGAGGTTGCCGAGGCCTGCAGCGGGATCCGATCGCTGATGAGCCTCTTCGCCGTCGCCGTGATCTACGGATACTTCCTGGAGCGGACAACCTGGCGACGCATCGTGCTTGCCCTGTCCAGTCTCCCGATCGCGGTCGCAGCCAATGTCGCCCGGATTGTTGGCACCGGCCTGTGCGTGCAGTATTGGGACCCGGATAAAGCACTCGGGTTCTTTCACGAGTTCCAGGGATGGTTGATGTTCCTGGTATCGCTCGCGTGTCTCTACCTTGTGCATCTGGCGATGCGCCTGGTGGGGCGGAAAGGCGGGCAACCGGCATGAGATCCCCGCGCCTTTGGCTGGTTGTCCTGCTGATGAGCTTTACCGCGCTGGTGCTGCACGTACGCGGCGACCAGGACCGGGTCCTGCCCAGCCTCCCGCTGAGCGGGCTGCCGACGACCATCGGTTCGCGCACTGCGGTTGAGATTGAGATTCCCGACGAAGAGTTGCAGATCCTGGGCAAAGGCGACTTTCTCAACCGCGACTATCTGCCGGATCCCCATGCTCGCGCCGCGTCGCCGGGGGGCCTCGCCGACATCGGCCTCTTTATCGCATACTTTCCGACGCAGCGGAGCGGGCAATCGATCCACTCGCCGCAACATTGTCTTCCGGGTGCGGGATGGATCTTCGAGTCATCGAGCGTTGCCGAATTGACAGACCCCGCCGGCAAGAAATACAGGGTTGGGGATTATCTGATCACCAATGGAACCTCGACCGACGAAGCCCTGTACTGGTACCAGCTGCATGGACGAAGCATCCCCAGCGACTATCAGGCAAAGCTGTACACTTTGGCGGATTCGATCCGTTACGGCCGTACCGATGAGGCGCTGGTTCGCATCATCACGCCCGTCGTAGCAGGCGAGGACAGGGCCGAGGCGCGCGATCGCGCGCTGGATTTTGCCCGGCAGATTGCCCCGTTACTCCCCGCCTACGTCCCGAATTGATT
>OCTA010003498.1_pt1 | contig 13926 bp, 12 predicted proteins | sample 1538991 | NCBI WGS metagenome assembly OCTA01 (sample SAMEA3539302, study PRJEB22396) | soil metagenome | biome: tundra; feature: field; material: soil | place: USA | collected 2010-05 | depth 0.15 m
GCCTGGCTCATGAGATGCACGGGCGAAGACAATTACCGCAAAGCGGTTTAGTTCAACACCGATTCCTCAGCCGTCGCCTTCCCAGCGACAGCGCATGACGGCAGCGCGCCGAACGCCAGGGCGCAACCCGAAAGCAGCGCTATGGGAAGGCGGCGGCAGAAACAGGAAAATCGCTCAGTTCAGGCTGGGCAGTTTTCCTGGGCAGTTTTCCCCGAAAGGAGTTAGGTCACGAATGCGACTGAAGATTGGCCGGATTTGTGACGGTGGGCAGGCGCCTGCCAGTGCTCTTGCCATGCCGCGGGAAAGCGGCGGGCATCGAGCGGCATGGCCGCGCCGGCCAGCCCAATTCGGTCCGCGGCGGAGGGAAGCGACTTTCGGCTGTTAACCGAAGGGTTGTAGGTTCGAGTCCTACCTGAGGAGCCAACTCGCATCCCGTTCAGTCCATTGAACCTTCCGTCGGGCAAATGAGCTAAATCATTTGTATTCAGGTTCGAATCCTCGCTGGCCCATGTGGGAAGACGCCGGAGCACGTGTGCTGATTCTGGGAGACACAAGCTTTCTACGTGCAGGCGAATGCCTTCCTGGTCGGGGCCACATAGGATTCGCGCACAACGAGTCGTGCAGATCTTACCCGGTCACGCTCCCTCAAATCAACAGACAAACGTCTGGTTGTTCGCCGATCAGCGCGAGGCGATGCAGTGGCTGCCGGCAAGATCTCCTCTTTCTCCTTTGAGAAGGTGGCTCGTCGCTATTCATTGAATGCTACGCGAAAGCCCGTCACGAGTGAAGTACTACCAGGTGGAGAATGATCGCGGCTCGATGACCGCGTCATCTCCGGAGGCACAGCGGCGTTGCCGCCGCGGAGAACCCGCGTGAAACCAGATTCGGGCCCTTTCGGATCAACATTGCTCCCGGCCACATAGGGACCGTACCGATCCAGACACCACTCCGAAACATTACCGTGAACGTCGTGCAGTCCCCAGGGATTGGAAGGCCTTTGGCCGACTGGATGTGGATCGGCATCCTCAGCTTCATCTGTCCAAGCGAATCGCGAGACATTGCGCACATCGTCTCCAAACCACCATCTCGTTGTAGTTCCTGCGCGGCAAGCACATTCCCATTGGGCTTCCGTTGGCAAATCGCCACCGGCCCATTTGCAGAAGATCCACGATTCCCACCACGATACACTGGCGATGGGGACGTTTCCTGAATGTGGCTTCCCCGCGAACACGCTGTACTCCTCGCGCGTCACGGGAGTCACTCCAATTGAGTACGAACTGAGTTCGACATTATGTGCAGGATGTTCAGGAAGCAGTGCCTGTTCGTCCTCGCATCCCATCGTGAATGTCAAGCTGCGGCCGACACTAGGTATCCTAACGGCCACGAGCCGTAAGGAAGCCGGCGCAGGGTGCCAGCACGCGGCAAAAAACTGGTTGGATGTAATGGCGATTCGATTCATGGAAAGCGCATAGTAGACGTAAGCAAGCTCTTTGTGGTCCTTTTTGCGCCTCGCGTAGTGCAACAGCAATCCCAAACAGGCGTCCTCGGAGGAGCCGGCGTATAGCCAGTTCGAGACGTAGCTCACCAGATCCTCTCCGTCCCAACCGGGTTGTTCATTCAGAAACTCAAGCGTTGCCTCGGGTTCAATCTCTGGCAGGTTCCTCAGTAGCCAGCACGCGGATCGAGGATCGGTCCTTCCCAAGCGGCGAAGTGCGTTCAGCTTCTCCGATGCCGAGTTGGATGTCTTCACGAGAGCGAATTGCTCTCTCTCTAACGCTGCCCGCAGTGCTTCCTTGCTGGGTGTAACCACGTCTTCAGCAGCTTCGCCTTCATTAATCCGCCGGAACTTGTCGCTCGGAAAAACAGTTACTGCGACATATCCGTCCCTCTGCTCGACCTTAGGCGTCGGCGCTTGTTCCGCAATACAATTCCTGACCGCTCTATTTATACCGCTTCCCTGTCTTTCGACGGCCTTGACCCAGGCGAGAAGACGTGCCAGAACCGGATTCCTGGCGATGGACTCCGATCTCATTTCGCCAAGGTCTACGGGCAGTGAAAGCTGCTTGCCTCCCATCCACTCGCCGGGGCTAAGAATCTCAACTCTATCCGAGAAGATACACACCTGGATGCAGCGTTCAGCATCCCGATAGTCTCTATGGCAGACTGCGTTGGCAAGCATCTCCCTGAGGCACTTCATCGGGTATTGGTTAACTCTTACGGTTCCTGCAACACCCTCGGCGAAGTATTCGACATGTAACGTGTGTCGCCTGACAAACTCTACGGCACCCACAATCTGTGCATATGCGTTGCCATGAATATCTTCCAAAGCAGATCTGCTGCTTTTGTCAGAACGTTCAAACTTAACGCATTGAATGTAAGCTGTGACCAGCTCAACCGTCGGCTCGTCCCAAAAGAGGAGCACTCCGCTTTTGGTGAGTGTCTGGTTGAAAAGCACGCCAACCCGTTTCAAGAAAGACGCAGCCTCAACGCCCAACGGGAATTCATGTCGGCACTCCGGCCGGAGGAGCATTCTGAAGGTCTCCACGGCTGTCAAATCGAAACCTGGACCGTTTGCCGGTGCCTCGAGGTATTGAGATCCGGAGCGCACGGAAAAATCATGCGGCGGTTTAAGGCCAGACTCCATTTCCCACCTGTGAATGGCCTCAACAACCCTGTAAGCCAAATCGTCGATTGATGTGAATCTGTCGCCGCCGTGTCGTTCGGTGAGGCTCGCGCGAAACTCGGCCATTCGCTTCTTATCGTCGTCGACGAACTCAGGCGGCCACGGCACTTTGCCATCGAGAAGAAAGATGAGGCAGCGCTTGCCTGTGGCGAGGGCACGCCGATACTCCATCTCGGTGATTGAAAGCTCGTCCGGGTTGTCATCCGCCGGTATCCATCCGCGCCGCCAGGCGAAAATGCCGATGTAGACATCACAGCCCTCAACGTCTTTGAGACAGCGATCCACTGGGCGCTCGTCTTCGGCAACGTAGTACTCCATTGCAATGTCAAGGTGGCGTGCCCGACGAATGACGTTCTCAACCTTTTTGCGAAACTCGTGAAGATCAAGGAACGTTGAGGAGACGAAGATCTTCGACATAGCAAGGGCACCGTGCGGTTGCTGATTGCACAAGATAGCACAGTGTCGCGCGGAGCGCGAGCACTTGCCGTCCCGTCAGGCTCGTTGGTCGCCCGCTCCCAGGAGGTCGGCGTGCATGTCTACTGCACAGGAAGCGCCATTGCCATTGATGCGCTCGATTCGCCAGTTCCAGGCGTACGCCGGCTACTCGGAACTTGGCAGAGGTCAAAGGGGGGACACTCGGGGTCGACGGTTCGAAATGAGTCCAGCCTGGGTGCCCAGTCTGGGTGGCGCGGCCGGTTCATCTCGGATGCTCTTGCGAGGAAAGTAGTTTTGTGGGTTTGAGCAGACTGCGTTTTACGCCGCGAAAGTTCGAAATGTGTCCAGACTGGGGAGCCAATTTAAGTCCTTTATTGTCAACGCATCCCCTACTGAACACGCCAGTTGCCGGACTGCGCCCAAGCCACGGCTGTTTTCAATCTTTACCCGTCCTTACCCAAATTTACCCGAATTTCCCCTCCCAATCCCCCCAGTTTCCCCCCAGTGGGGCGCCAGCAACCCGCCGTGTGATGCGCGGCGGCATTTGACGAGCGCCACAGCCCTACCGATCAACATCCGCGCGAGGCGGCCACAATTCACCTTGCGCGCCCCACGGTCCGAAGCGACAAATGGTGACGCAAGGAGACCAGCAGATGGCACTGAGACGAAGCCTGAACGGTGGATGTTCACTCGGCGCCGCGTCGGCCGGCATCGCGCGCAGCGAGTCGTCAGCCGTCGGCGTCCCAGCGGAACCGCATCACGGCCAGCGCGCCGAACGCCAGGGCGCAACCGGTGAGCAGCGCGATCGGAAGGGCGGCGGCGGAAAAGCCCAGGCCGCGCCAGGTGGTCGCGTCGAGGCCGTCCATCGCCCAGCGGGTCGGGATGACGACGGTCAGTTTTTGAAGCCACGGCGGGAACACGAACGTCGGAACCCACGCGCCGCCCAGCATCACCATCAACAGGGTGGTGACGATCGACAGACCGCGGGTCGCTTCGGGGGTCTTGCCGAGAGCGGCGATCAGCAATCCCCAAGACGCGGTCATCAACGAAAAGGCCAAGCAGACGCCCAGGAACCCCGCCATGCTGCCCTGAATACGAACTCCGAAGACCACGCGGGCGAACCCGAACAGCACCATCAGAACGAACATCGAGGTCATCGCCGCGCTGGTTGCCCGGCTGCCCAGCAGAACGCCCCGCGACAGGGGGGCGGCGCGCAGACGCTTCCACACGCCCCGCTGACGCTGCAACAGCAATCCGACGCCAACCTCGATCCCCACGAACAGGATGAACTGTATGCCCATTCCGCCAAAGGAATGCGCGTACCCGTTGTACTGAACACCCGTACCCGAGGTAACCGCTTCGGAGCGCACCTGGAAGGGCACCGTCAACCCCTCGCGCGGGGCCTCTTGGGCGGACCCTTTGCCGGCATCCTGCCCCGCATTCAACCCCTGGACGCCTTGAAGCACTTCGCGCAGGTTCTTTTTCCGATCCGCCGGCATGCCAATTTGGTCGAGTTGCGCGAGCGTATCCTTTACCACGTCGCGGCCGGTCTGGCCGTTGAACATCTCCTTGCTGACGGCTTCCATTACATGGCCGGTGAGGATCCCCTGGACCATGCTCATTTCCGTGCCATGCGACGGGTCGTACAGCACCTCAATCTGCGGCTTCGGCGCGGCGCTATTGAAGAATGCGCGTCCCGCATCGGCACCGAATTCCTTGGGGATGACGAAGGCGACCGTGGCCTTGCCTTTGCGAACGGCCTCGCGGGCCGGTTCCAGGCTGGACGGCTTCACGCCGAGGTACTTGTCGGCAGACGCGCGGCTGAGGATCTCTCGCGAGATCGCGCTTCCGTCCTGGTCGACGGCCAATACGGGAATGCGGCTGATCTCCGTCGATCCGCCGCCGCCCCCGAAGATGTAGCCGAAGAACGATGCGATCGCGATCGGAGCGGCAATGCTCATCAATAGCGCGCGCCGGTCGCCGAAGAAGAGCTTGAGGTCCTTGCGCGTCAAAGCCAGGAATGGGGTGAACATCAGTCGCGCAGACTCCTTCCCGTAAGAGTGAGAAAGACCGTTTCGAGGCTGGCCCGCTCGCTGGCCAGGTGCTGGAACGGGTAGCCGTGTTCTACCAGCCACTGGAGGATTCCTGGCGAATCCGCAGCCAGGTCGCGGATTCCGATTCTCAGCGTCCCGCCGCGCATTTCCACCGACTGCACGCCTGGGAGGACCCGCACTTCCTCGGGCCGGAGACCGTCCTTCTTCGAATCCTCGAGTTCGACGGACAAAAGGTTCGCGACGGGCAAAAGGCGGTGAAGGCCCTGCATCGTGTCGTCCGCGATCACCTTGCCGCGATCGATGATTACCATCCGGTCGCAGAGGCGCTCGGCCTCTTCCATGTAGTGGGTGGTGTAGAGCAGAGTCTTGCCGCGCTTCTTGAGCGTTTCGAGGTTGTCGAAAATGGCATTGCGGCTCTGCGGGTCCACGCCTACGGTCGGCTCGTCGAGCAGCAGCAGTTGCGGATCGTGCAGCAGCGCCGCCGCCAGGTTCAGGCGCCGCATCATGCCGCCACTGAACCCTTTCACCTTGTCTTTCCCCCGCTCGGCAAGCCCCACCAGATCGAGCGCCGCGTCGATGGCGCGCAGGCGATGCGGCCTGTCCATGCCATAGAGCGCTCCGAACAGATGGAGGTTCTCGCTGGCGGACATCTCGTCGTATAGCCCGATATCCTGGGGGACCAACCCGATACTACGCTTGGCCGGGTCCGTGTCTCCCTGCAAACGCCGGCCGTCGATCAGCACTTCGCCGGAATCGGGCCGCAGCAGGCCCGCGATCATGGAAACGGTGGTGGTCTTCCCGGCTCCGTTCGGCCCGAGCAAGCCGATGGTTTCGCCTTTGCCGGCCTTCAGACTGACGCCATCCACCGCGACAATATCGCCGTAGCTCTTGCGGAGTGCGTTTACTTCCAACATGATCTTTCGCCGTGCCGGCGTTGTTGTAACCATACGCCGGAAATCCCCTAAAGTTCCTGCTATCTGGTGGGGCGGGCCTCCAGGCCTGCGTCGCGCGTAGCGCGCCTTCGGCGCGAGGCAGGCCGGGAGGCCCGCCCCACCGAGCTACCGCGCGTTTACGCGATTTTCGCCAAATCCCACGGCTTGCGGTAGGGGCGCAACAGGTACTTGTTGGCTTCCGCATCGCCCGGGAACTGCCATTGCGCGTCGTCCCAGGTCAGCTTGCGTCCCGTCCAGTAGGCCACGTTGCCCATGCAGGCGATGGCGGTGGCACGCACGCCGACGTCAATGTTCGCGGCCGGGTCCTTGCGCGCGCGCACATTGTCCACGAAATACTTCGTGTGCAGCGGCGTGGGCTCGTCCTCGTTCATGTGCATCCGCTCCATGGGCTGCGCCGCGGCGGGCGCCGGTCCGCCGCGTCCTCCTCCGCGCGTCTCGGGATAAAGTTCCATGCCGATTCGGTCCACGAACAGGGCCGCTTCCGTCCCGTAGAAGGCCATGCCGTGCGGGCGATCCTCCGTTCCGCGCATGCCATAGTAGCGCATTCCCGGCGTCCTGCCGCCCAAGCCGTGACTGTTGTACAAGCAACCCTCGTAGCTGAGGATGAAGTTCGGGTACTCGTAGGTGGCCTGCTGGAAATCCAGAATATCCCCGGCATGTTGCCTGTCGAGCCGCATTCCCGAAGAGGAGACCTTCAGCGGGGTTTCCACGCCCATGACCTGATGCACCGTGTCGAAGCGATGGTTGCCGTAGTCGCTGATGAGCCCGTTGGTATAGTCCATAAACGACCGGAAATACAGCCGGCTCCGGTTGAACGGCACTTTGGGTGAGGGCCCCACCCAGGCGTCCCAGTTCAGGTCGGCGGGCGGTTCGCTATCGGGAAGCGGGGCAACGCCGGTATAGGGCATGAAGTTCCAGACCCGCACAAAACGCACTTCGCCGATCTGTCCCCCCTGCACCATCTTGGCGGCCTCGGCCATGTGGTCCGCCGACCGGTGCTGCGTCCCGGCCTGTACGATCCGCCTGGTCCGCCGGACGGCCTCCCGCATGGCCTTCCCTTCGGCCAAGCGGTACATGACGGGTTTTTCCACGTACACGTCCTTGCCCGCCTCGCACGCCAGGATCGTGATCTGCGCGTGCCAGTGATCCGGCGTGGCCACGATGACGGCGTCGACCTCTTTGTCGTCCAGCAGCTTACGGAAGTCCGCGTAGGTTTTCGCCTGCGGCGCCCAGTTCTTCGCCGCCGTCATTTTGGATTCGTACACGTCGCAGAGCGCCGCGATCTCCACGTTGCGGGGCTCTTTCAGGCGAGGATCCATATTCCCGTTGCGGTAACTCGCGGCCGCCTCGGCTTGAATATCCTCCGGCGTACCGCGCATCAACCGGGCATCGAAACGCCCGCGCCCCCCGCATCCAATCACCCCGATGCGGAGCCTGTCGTTGGCCCCGCGAACCTGTGCGGCGGACACCGCGGTCCATGCGGCGATTCCCGCCTGTCCCGATTTCTTCAGGAATTCCCTGCGTTGCATTCGGTCACCTCTCTTGCACCGTCATCCTCGCCTCACGCTATCATATTCTGCTGAACACTAGGTCGCTCCTTAAGGAGGATTTCACATGATCACGCGAAGACAGGCTCTGGCGTTGGCTGGCGCCGCGCCGGCATGGTTGGCCTCAACTTCTTCCGCCGCCCCCGCGCCGGGCAGTCCGCGCATGGGTGGCACGCCAACGGCATTCACCATTCACTCGGCCGCGGCTCGCCGAAGCGGTCAGCAATTCGACCTGACCGAGTACTTTCACGGCCTCGGCCTCGGCGGCGTCGAGGTGCTGGGCCTGCCGGCTACCGATCCGGAGGCGGTCAAGCAATACCGCGCGAAAATCGAGAGCTACAACATGTACCTGGTCTGCAATCCGCGGCTCCCGGCTGACGCGAACGGCGTCGCGGCCTTCGACGCTCAAGTGAAGACTTGCAAGGACTTGGGCGCGGCCGCGGTGCACGCCGCCATGACCCAGCGGCGCTACGAGGAGTTCACCACGTTCGAGGCGTTTAAAGCCAGCTTCGAGCGAAATCAGGCTTCCGTACAACTGGCCGAACCGGTTCTGCGCAAATACAAGATGAGGCTCGCGATCGAGAACCACAAGGGCTGGCGTTCCTCCGAGCAGGCAGCCTGGCTGAAACGCTTGGGAAGCGAGTGGGTCGGCGCGTGCCTCGATTTCGGCAACAACATCTCGCTCTGCGAAGATCCCATGGATACGTGCAAGACCCTCGCGCCGTACGCCTTCTACGCCCACATCAAGGACATGGCGGTGGAGGAGTACGAGGATGGTTTCCTGCTCTCCGAAGTCCCCATGGGAGAAGGGATTCTCGACCTGAAGGAGATGGTCCGGCTGCTGCGCCAAAAGGACCCGAACATGATCTTCGGGCTGGAAATGATCACTCGCGATCCTTTGAAGATCCCGGTGTTCACCGCCAAGTACTGGGTGACCTTCGACGATTCCTACAGCCCTATGCCCGCAAGAGACCTTGCCAAGATCCTGACCCTGGTCCGCAAGAACAAACCCAAAAAGCCGCTGCCGAAAATGGCCGGTCTCACGCCCGACCAGCAGGCCAAAGCCGAAGACGACTACAACGCCCAGTGCATCGCCTGGGCCAGGCAGAATCTGGATCTATAGGACGTGTGCCACCGCCGGTCTTTGCCGGCGGTGGTTGCTCGGTTCCCCGGCTGGCGGCTCGTAACCGCCGCTCATTCTCCGGGGTTTCGCCGGCCCCCGCCAAGGGAAACTGTTGCATTATACCTCAATAGAGAATTAATATCGTTTTAAATCAATAGATTAGAAAAAACGTCGGGCCACCCGTCCGGCCTTGGGCAGCAACGCTCTGACATCAGGTCTAGGCTGCATCTACTAGCAAATTCTGGCGCTACCCCCAAACGCGCCGATACAATTCCCCTATCTGGGGGCAATCAATTCTAAGGTGAGTACTGCTAGTATTCTCAGTGGTAATCCTATTGTGGTATTCCTATTAAGGAAAGAATACCCAGGTGGAATTACCACATTTTGCAATCGAAGCAGGGATTGGAGCGCTCGCCAGGTACACGCTCCGCGGTTGGAGGCTCGCAATGAATGAACGGAACGCGCTGAAACCAGAGCCGTACAGTCACGTTGCGGAGCCTGCCTGGGAGGAACTCGTGGAGCGTATCCGAGCCGGAGAAACCTCCGGAATGGAGGAGCTATATCGGGTATTCTCGAATGGAATTCGGTTTCACCTCTACCGCCAATTCGGGTCCCAGGACCTCGACGATAAGGTGCACGATATCTTCCTGATCGTCACTCAGGCCATACGCGGCGGGGAACTGCGGGAACCGGAGCGCCTCATGGGGTACGTGCGGACCGTTGTTCGGCGGCAGGTGGCCAGTTACATCGAGAGTGCCATGCACTCGCGCCGCAAGCAAACCGGCCTGGATAAGGGGATGCCCCTCTCCGACCACCGCCCCGACCCGGAGCGAAGCGCCATCGAACGCCAGAACGTGGAACTCGCCATGCGGGTTTTGAATAGTGTCCGGAAGCGCGACCGCGAGGTTCTGATCCGGTTCTATCTGAAAGAACAAACCGCGCCGGAAATCTGCCGCGAAATGGACCTGAGCGATACCCAGTTCCGTTTAATCAAGTCCCGCGCCAAGACGCGTTTCGGGGAACTGGGCAAAAGCCGGCTGGGCCTCCCCACGGTCATCCACTGACAATTGTACGTTTCCGAACGCTTCTAGGTTGTTCGAAATCGAATACTGAGAGATTTGCCGCCGCGCAGGCACTACACTATTCGACGAACTGTTTCAGAATAGGAATGCGTGGCGCCAAAATCCCATAGCCACCTCGGCGGCGAGGAGATCGAGAGGTACTCTCTGCGCGAGATGTCCGAGGAGGAACTCGCGCGTTGGGAAGAGCACCTTTTGATCTGCGATTCGTGCCAGCGGCAGGTTGCGGCCAGCGACACGTACGTAGCGGCGATGCGAAGCGCCGCCGCCGAACTGCGCCGCGCGCCCGCGAAGCCGAGCCGCCGCCGCTCACGGTGAAGCGGCTTGCGGGGCCTCTTTGTCAGTTGCGCCCCGAGTGCCGCTGATTCGATTTCAGGACCTTCTTCCTGAGCCGGATCGATAGCGGCGTCACCTCTACGTATTCGTCGTCGCGAATGAACTCGATGGCCTGCTCCAGGTTCAGAATACGCGGCGGCACCAGGCGGATCGCTTCGTCGGCGGTGGAGGCGCGCATGTTGGTCAGCTTCTTTTCCTTGACGATGTTGATGTCGAGGTCGGCGTCGCGCGCGTTCTCGCCCACAATCATGCCTTCATAGACTTCCGTGCCCGGGTTGACGAAGATCTCGCCGCGCTCCTGGAGGTTAAAAATGGCGTAGCCGGTGGCCCTGCCGGAGCGGTCGGCCACCAGCGAGCCGGTCGGGCGCGTCGCAATGTCGCCCTGCCAGGCGATGTGGCCGAGAAACAGCGAGTTCATGATGGCGGTGCCGCGCGTGTCGGTGAGGATCTCGCTGCGCAACCCGATCAAGCCGCGCGACGGCACGTGGAATTCCAGGCGCACGCGGCCGGATCCGTGGTTCACCATCTTGGTCATCTTGCCCTTGCGCTGGCCGAGTTTTTCGATCGTCACGCCGAGGAAGGCCTCCGGGCAGTCGATGATGAGAACTTCGAGCGGCTCTTCGAGCTTCCCGTTGACCGTCCGGGTGATGATTTCGGGCTTGCCGGCCATCAGCTCGTACCCCTCGCGGCGCATCATCTCGATGAGAATGGCGAGTTGCAGTTCGCCGCGGCCCATTACCTTGAACGTGTCGTGACCGAGTTCTTCCACGCGGATGGAGACGTTCGTCAGCAGTTCCTTATCGAGCCGTTCGCGCAGATTGCGGGACGTTACCCACTGGCCTTCCCGGCCCGAGAAGGGACCGGTGTTGATGGTGAAGGCCATGGCGATGGTCGGCTCGTCGATCTGGATCTGCGGCAGCGGCACGGGCGTTTCCGCGCTGGTCACGGTCTCGCCGATGGTAATGCCCTCCACGCCGGCGATGGCCAACAGGTTGCCGGGGACGCCGACGGTCTCGTCCACGCGCTTCAGACCCTCAAAGGAGTAGAGCTTGGTGATGCGGGTGGTGTGGAGCGATCCGTCGCGCTTGGCGATGGCGACGGTATCGCCATACCGCAGCGTGCCGTTGAACACGCGGCCAATGCCGAGCCGGCCGAGGTAGTCGCTGTAATCCAGGTTGGCGATAATCATCTGCAATACGCCCTCGGGGTCTCCCACGGGCGCGGGAATGTGCTCGATGATGGCGTCGAACAGCGGGCGCAGGTCGGTCGACGGGTCGTCGAGCGTGCGCTTGGCCACGCCGGTCTTGGCGACCGTGTAGAGGACCGGAAAATCGAGCTGGTCCTCGGTGGCGTCGAGATCGATGAAGAGATCGTAGATTTCGTCCAGAACTTCCGGCACGCGCGCGTCCGGCCGGTCGATCTTATTGATGACGACGATGGGCGGTAGCTTGGCTTCGAACGCCTTCGAGAGGACGTAGCGGGTCTGCGGCAGCGGGCCTTCGCTGGCATCCACCAGCAGCATGACGCCGTCCACCACCTTAAGGGCGCGCTCGACCTCCCCGCCGAAATCGCTGTGGCCGGGCGTATCGACGATATTGATTTTGACGCCGTGATAACGGATGCCGGTGATCTTGGCGAGGATGGTGATGCCACGCTCGCGCTCGAGCTCGTTGGAATCCATGACGCGCTCGACGTGCTCTTCGTGCGAACCGAAAATGCCGCTCTGGTTGAGCATGGCGTCCACGAGCGTGGTCTTGCCATGGTCCACGTGGGCGATGATGGCGATATTGCGAATGGCTGTATTGCTGGTTTTCATGAAATCACGTCAATCGGCTTGAGGCGGGATGCAGGCGTCCTATGCCGCCCGGGAACCGCGTTGTTACGGAAAGAGGATTGCGGCCAACGATGTGGCCCGTAAGTCCAAGTTTATCATGCTGGCCAGTCGCTGCCGGGCGGGGTTACATTTCCCAAGGATTAATGACGGAGGCGAGCGTCTTGTCGTAGTCGCCGCGGTCACGCGTGACGACCGTTAAACCATGCTCTATGGCGGTTGCCGCGATGATGAGGTCAGGTTGAGAGAAGGTGTGTCCCATCTTGCGGCCTTTTTCGACCAACAACCTCCACCGGAACATTATGTCTTCGGTAACCGGAAGAATCCGGCTATCGAACATCGGCCTCACCTTGTGAGCCAGCCAGTCGTTCAGTTCGGCCCGGCGATTGGCTTCGGCTACGAGTTCAATCCCAAAGCGAATTTCGGCAAGAGTGACGGAACTGACGTACAGGCTCTCAATGGGGCGATCGGCCACAAAGGCTACGACCTTCGGTTCCGGCCTTGGCCGTCGCAGTTCTGACAACACGTTGGTATCCAGCAGCCACGGCATTTACAGAACAGCGTCTCGCACCGGCAAGCGGTCACGCCTCAATTGAAGATCGATGTCTTTATACGGTGAGGCCTGCATCGCCTCGACAAGCGCCGCACCCGATTTCCCATGAAAACGCTGGCCAACTTGGTCATGGGTGAGGTATTCGCCGCGCTGCAAAGCTTCCTCGCCGCGCTTCACGGCCTCGACGAAGCGGGCTTCTTCTTCGAAATGGCGCGCAAGCACGTCCTGAAGCAGTTCGTCCGGATTGCGGCCCTGCTGGGCCGCGGAATGCGCCAGCTTCGCTTCGAGTTCGGGAGGAAAGTGCACTTCCATCGCTGCGGCTCCTTATCTCATCGTACGCCAAGATGCAGGAACATCGCCATGGGGCAATTCAAAGCCGTTGAATGGCGGTGACCTTCGGACTGAAGCAAGAGCACCGCTGGCCGGCCAAGACCGGTGGCGTTGCCGGATGCGTTGCACAGCCGGCGTGGCTCTTCATGGCGTATCCTAGGAACAGGAGCCACGGTTTGCCTGCATTGATCCAAAGCAACGCCGCCCTCGTCGAGCGGACCACGCCCGGCTTCCGGCACGACTGGGAGGAACTGAGTCCTGCTGGCCGGATACGAGTGCGCGAGGCGCTGGACTGCGGGTATGACCTGCTGCGCGAAGACCGGCGCGGTTTCTTCTCCAAGGTGTTCCAGCCGATGCCGATTCGGCTCAAGGGCGGTTTAGGCTCCTCGCTGTACTCGCTCCGCGTGGGCCGTGATATCCGTCTGGTGATGGCTGTCGATGACGACCCCGTCTTCGGACAGACGTTGGTCACCCTGTTCCGTGTGGTCGGGAGCGACGATCTTGAGCGCGCCTATCGCTCGACCGCGAAACTGCTCTACGACGGCCAGATCGCGCGGCGCAACGGGTCGCAATAGTGGCGCGCACGAGTCCCCTCATCGACGCATGGGGCGTCATTCACGATGCATCCGCACGGCTCCCCAACAAAGAGCTGAAGCTCGGCTTTCTGGACGCGCTTGCCGAACTGGAAGATCACGAATGCCATCGCACGCGCAAGTTCCCGAAGACGCGTTTGCATCGGGTAGTCGGCTACAAGGAGCCGGTTTACCGCGCCGATGTCGATAAGATCTCCGGCTGGCGCATTCATCTGCAATACGAGGACGGGCAAGTGCATTTGAAGGACGTCGTCGAGGGCCGGAAGCACGACGACGCGCTCGGGCAGATCGAAGCGAAGAAGATCCGCTACGCGCGGCGCTGACTTCAGCGCCGGTTCACGCTTCGTCCCCCGACGCTCCGCGGCCCGTCCACTTGGCCAGCAGGAAATCGCGGTTCATGCGGGCGATG
>OCTA010003499.1_pt1 | contig 13925 bp, 10 predicted proteins | sample 1538991 | NCBI WGS metagenome assembly OCTA01 (sample SAMEA3539302, study PRJEB22396) | soil metagenome | biome: tundra; feature: field; material: soil | place: USA | collected 2010-05 | depth 0.15 m
ATGTTTGTAAAATTAAATTGCTTAAATGGGTCGGGTTTGATGGTGTGCTTACACCTGTTTTCAAAGGCATAAAAATAAATTCGTATTTTTAAAATAAAAAAATAAAATGAAAAGGACAGCAGCACTGTATTGGATTTTTACCATCTTGTTTGCAGCGCTTATGGCTTTCTCTGCTATTGGCGGGATTAAGCCCTCTGAAGATGCAATAAAACTTTTGCATGACGCTCTTGGATATCCGGTCTATTTTATCCGGTTCATCAGCATTGCAAAATTGCTTGGTATCATAGCAATTTTAATCCCAGGTTTGAATAAAATAAAGGAATGGGCTTATGCAGGTTTGTTCTTTGATTTGGCTGGCGCCATTTATTCAAACATTGCTGTTGGAGGAGTTGACCCAAGACTTACCTTCCTGCTTATATGGGTTGCAGCAGGTGTCCTATCCTATTATTACTGGAATAAAACAATGATTGGGTAAATTATCATATGAAGCATGTTTCAAAAATAGCTCCCTCTAATGTAGATGAGTATATTGCTACTTTCCCAAAGGAAGTGAAACAATTAATGGAAGATATGCGAAGAGCAATTAAAACGGCAGCCCCTGATGCAGAAGAAATGATCAGCTATGGGATGCCTGCCTACAAACAATATGGCATCCTGGTATATTTTGCTGCCTACAAAAACCATATCGGTTTATATGCCCTGCCTACCGGACACCAGGCATTCAAAACAGAATTATCGGTTTATAAAACAGGAAAAGGATCCGTTCAGTTCCCCCTTGATAAACCGCTGCCATTAAGCTTAATAAAGAAAATCGTGAAATTCAGGGTGAAAGAAAATATTGAAAGAGTTAATTTGAAAGCGGCAGTGAAAAATAATAATAAGCATTAAACAAATGATTGAAGTTTTTAAAACAGATGTTCAGGATGCTGAAACTGCAAAGGCTGTGGTCCAAAAACTTCTTTGCCATTTTCCTAATAGCAGAATAAATTTTGATTTGCATGATTGCGATAAAATATTAAGGGTGGAAGGCGAATGCATTTCAGTTGAAAAAATAAAGGAACTGATATCCCTGGAAGGTTATCAGGCAATAGCTTTGCAGTAAATGGCTGAACGATTAAACAGTAATTTTTTTGCCCTAATATTGAAACTACTTCCAGCCGTATAACCGCTGAATTCCTTTTATATCAGAATGTTCGTATATCCTTTTTATTTAAACAAATAAAGACCGTTTGCAACCCGACCAGGAGGCATCATAAAACCTATCGGGGTATTGGAAGAAAAATTTCCAGAGATATTCAGTAGAAATTCCTGTATAACAAACATCAGGACAGCAGTACTTTCATCGCTAAAAACATTCTACGGAAAGGAGGGACTTCATTTTTTGCTGGAAAAAAACTAATCAAATTTCTTTATGCCCATTTTTTTTCAATTTCTTCTTTGCTGTAATCACATCTAAAAAATAAATTACACTCAAAGAAAAGCTTTGCGATTGCGGACCTGTTATGGTTTTATTTAAATTGGTAAAATAATTTTTTTGAAAAGTTGAGTCGCTAGATTCTCCAATACCTTTCCAGGCTATATTAATGAAACTGCCCTCGTCAAACTGCCACGTAAAAACAAAATCTCCGCTAAAGAAATTATAGTTTTGGTTTACGTTTTGTGTAAACGGCGTGCCTGGCGCAACTAAAGCACCCAAAGAATTCAATTGATAATACTGTTGCGGGTCCACCTTGCTCCAGTAATGCCTTAAGCGCAAAGTGGCGCCAATCTTATTTGTAAAGTTATATTTAAAATTTAAAATATTTTCAACAGTTCTTATTGTTCTTCTCGAAAAAATGATGGTATCATTTATTACCTCGCCATTAATGTTTGGCATGGTAGCTGCCCAGCCTGCATTGTTTTGCTGAAAATCCAAACTTAAAGAATTATCAATAGAAAATTTACTGCTAAAGCGGATTTTACCTTGAAGCATTGGGGTAGTATTAGTGCGGTTAAATATGCCGCCTGTGCCGGTATTAAATTCTCCGCCCCATGAAAGTTTTTTTGTTTGGTTACTGTTCCATTGGAAGTCTATTCCAATTTTCCCCTTGTTTTGAAAAACCCTGCCATAATCCCTGGGTTCATAAAAATCGTTATTTGCAAATCCCCAGTTAACAGCAGCAAATAAAAACCATAGCCTTTTTTTTGTTTGCCCGTTCATATTAATATTGCCAAATGTACTTTGATACATCATTTGGTTTCTTTTTAAAAGATCTATTGGCGATACCAAACGGGTATAATTGAAATTGAAATTCAGTCGTAGGTTGCTAAAGTATCTTTTTGGCTTTATCCAACTGTAACCCAGGTATAAATAATTATTCATGGTATTATTGTTGGTAAAATAACCTAAATCGTTTTTATCATATTTGGCATTCAACAAATCTTGGTCTACATAAAAATTAAATTTGCCACTACTTTTACCAAAATATAAAGAGTGTGCATAACCAGTATTGTTGGTTGTATCGCCACCATATAACTGGCTAATACTAATATTACCTCCCAGGTTCCATTTATTTTTTTTATCGTTAAGGTCAAATACTGCAGCGCTGACATTGGCCTTATAATTGTTACTGGACCGCCATACATTAGTATTTACAAACGAAATACTGCTGTTGTGTTTTAACGTTTGGTCTGCTACAAGAACAGTATAATTAGTAAATGGCATGCTTTCTTCTTTATGTGTTGTACCCTTCACTGTGTCTAAGAAGGTGGTGTATTGCGGCGTGGTTATGGCATTTAGTAAACCAATACCTAAGCCACTTTCAGAGCGGCCACTTATTTTTGTTGCATTAACAATTTTCGCCTGTGCGGGATCCGATATAATACTGTCATTTACTCCTCCACTTGGGTACTTTCTATAGTTTGGTTCTATGCCTATCCTTCGGCTATAAAACAAATTCCCCTTATTAAATAAATCGGTGCCTTCGGTAAAAAAAGGGCGGTTTTCCTGGTACTTTACTTCAAAAGGAGACAAATTTAAAATCCGGTTATCAGTAACCACCTGGCCAAAATCGGGTATCAAGGTCATGTCCAGCGTATAGGCCTGGTTTATTCCGTATTTAACATCCATGCCGCCACTTCCCCTTAAACTGTAAATATTTTCTCCACTTGGTTTTTCATCATAGGTGGCGAAGTAGGGCGAAAATTGTAATCGCAGCGGAGGGTTTATATCGGTAATTCCCAAAAGCATGCCTTCCTGTGTTAAAAAACCATTTACTGTTGGATCAATACTTTGCCAGAATAATTGTTCACCGCTCTTTTGCCTGCGTCGTACAATATTTAACCCCCATTCCTGCCCTTTCTTTTTACTAAACCTAATTGCAGAAAAAGGGATAAACATTTCAAAACTCCAGCCATCGTCATGAATTTTTGCAGCGCTTTTCCAAACTGCATTCCAGGTAAAATCTTCACTATTGCCTGTTAGCGTATACGATTGTTTTGCATCCATTTGCTCGCCAAGCGGCGTAACAAAATATTCAAAGCCATTTAATTTATCGTTGTAGGTATCCAATATGATTCCGGCAAAATCGTTGTTGCCGAAATTATCCCTACCGATTAGTTCAGATGCAATACTGTCTTTTGTTTTTTCGTGAAAATAACCTCCCACATAGAGGCCTTCGTCATTATACAAAAAATATACTTCGCTTTTATTATCGGGGCTTTCGGGTTTAAACGGTGTGGGACGAAGGGCAATAAATTTATCGGCTGCTGGCGCAATTTTCCATTCAGGCTCATCTAAAATACCATCTATTTTTAAGGAAGTGGTAATACGTACTGCATTAATTTTTTTCTTTTCAATTTGGGAAAAAGCAGTATGAAATAAGAATAAAAAAATGCATAACGCATTGCCCTTTAAAAAATGCATAGCCGCACTTTGGGTTTTGGTGATTCATTATTCATGAATAAAATAATGTTGTACGAAAGTATACGTACTGCTTGGCAAAATGTTACCGCCCATCAAACAATAAAAATGAATTACCTATTTGTTAACCTCTGTTTACTCCTTTCCTGAAAGCAACTATAAGTTGTGTTCTCTTGAGCCTGCAGCCACTGCTGCCAGGCAAAATTAGCAATATAAGATTCTTACTGATAAATGACGCGTTCTTCGATTTTTGCTGTAATTTTCTTTTAGCCTGCTTATAATTAATTGTGCACAAAAGGAAATAACATCAAAAACAAAGAGATTCTTGGACCGTGGACGATAAATGACAAATTTGTATATTACAATTGGAATTTTTCAAATTATGCGAAAACTGCGGATAAATTTCAGGCTCGTGATTGTAATTTTCTCAGTTCTCTTAGGATTTTTGTGTATCCGGTTAAAACTTCATGGGTGGCTCAATATTTTGCCCTGGTCAATTTCTGCACTTATAGTTGGATATATAAGCCTGAATAAAAGGGATAGTTTAATTAACGGAGCCGTTCTTGGTTATTTTATTTTTGTTTCATACATATTTTTTGGATATAAAGGAAATACAGAATTAAGTCAATATTCAAGATTTATAATCTTTATGTTATTATTTAGTTTTATAGGAGCATTGTCAGGGTTAATTGGTTCCTACATAGGGTATTTAATCCATAAAAAAATCTAGCTTTTTCAATACGTTAAATAGCTGATTATGAAAATAATATTCTTGCTTCTAGGCTGTGTTTGTATACAAAATGTTTTAACTGCCCAAACCAGTCAGCAGCCAAAAATTGATTCGGTATGCAAACTGGTAAAACAATACTTCAATGAAAAAAATGCTTCGAAAGTTTATGAATTGACTGGGGAATCATTCAGAAAAGAGCTTTCACCAGAAGCTTTTAAAAATATATTCGACAATAATTTATCCCCTCTCGGGGAGATGATGAAGGCAGAATTTGAAAGTCTGGCCAACGGAGTAGCTAAATACAAAGCCGTATTTAGCTCAATGAATCTTTCACTTTTATTAAGCCTTGATGATAAAGATAAAATAGAAGTTTTCCTTTTCAAGCAGTATATTGATGAAAAGGCAAAGAAAAATTACAGAGTACCCTCAACAAATCCCCTAGCCACAGCTCTGGATAAGGAAGTTGATTCGGCAGTACAACCATATATCAGCCTTCAGGCAACGGTGGGCTTAAGCATTGGCATTTTAAAGGATGGAAAGACGTTTTTTTATAACTATGGTGAAACTGCAAGAGGGAAAAAGCAGTTGCCTAGTGAAGAAACATTATTTGAAATAGGGTCTCTTTCGAAAACATTTACATCGACTTTGCTGGCTGAAGCCGTTAATTCGGGAAAACTAAAGCTTGATGATCCGGTTAACAAATATTTACCCGATTCAATTTCATTGCTTCAGTATGGGGGAATTCAGGTTACTCTTAAAATGCTCGCCAATCATTCTTCAGGCATCCCGCGGATGCCATCAAATTTTCATCCTTCAGATAATGGAAACCCATATAAAGATTATGACAATAATGATCTGTTCAGCTTCTACAAAAATTTCAAGCCCATTAGGAAACCCGGTGAAAAATATGAGTACTCTAATCTTGCTGTTGGCACGTTAGGGGTTATTCTTGAGAGAGTAAACCAGGAAGATTATGAAGCATTATTTCTGAAAACTATTTGTAAACCACTTCACATGAGCGAAACAAAAGAATTTTTGCTTCAGGATGATTCTGCAAAATTTGCTAAAGGCTACAATGAGGAAGGTGTTTACAATTCCCAATGGGATTTCAAAGCCCTCGCTGCAGCAGGTGCCATAAGGTCCACCACTTCAGATCTGATGAAATATGCAAAGGCCAATTTGGGAGATGCTCCCCCAAAATTGTATAAAGCGATCCAACTGACACATGAAATTACATTCACAGAAGGTACGACTAAAATCAGCTTAGCCTGGCATTATATAAAACCTGGCAATGATGAAGTCATTTTTCATAACGGAGGTACAGGTGGTTACCATACTTATCTTGCAATTAATCTTCAAAAAAAATTTGCTGTAGTTATTCTTTCTAATTGCACAATAAGCACAGATGACAACGGTAACGCGCTTATGAAATGGCTGGAAAAAAATTAGTAATCCTACTTAATGAGATGCAACTCCCTTGCAACTCCCGAGAACTTTGCACAACAGACTGTCCGGATTTCCGGCAGCGTTGATTATCAAATTTATATAAACTTTTTAAGTAACTTGGCTTCAAACAAATTTCTTTCTTTTTTGGAACCCGAATTCTATTATAGGTGCAAACCTGAAAATCCATCTTTGAATGGTTTCATTATCGACCCTTAGCCCTCTGATCTATAAAAGATTGTACATTACGGATATTCAAGTTAAATCAAATTTTCAAGCCTTACATACTCATTGCCGAATTTTCGGAAAGTCTGTTGTGCAAAGTCCTCGGAGGTTGAAGGGTTGCAGTGCAGCTGCAGTGCAACCTTACAGTAATACAAAAACTTTAGTGATGCAACTTTTGTTTTTTATACTCAGTATTTAATATAGCTGCTATCAGTAGCATCAGCTACAAACAAGGTCCTTTTAAATGAGTTTTAAAGGGATGGATATTGTATAGAAATAAAAGGCTCTTTGCTACTTTTAGAAACATTAATAATGTTATCTAACAACTTCGTGCCATTAGAGTCAATTAATACATTCAGCACTAAATCTTGTTTCTTAAATGGCAGAATTAATTCCTCATTGAAAGAACAAATTTTGTTTTCATCTTCTACCCCTTCCGGTTTAATCCTCAAAAATATCTCTCCATTTTTTTTATAACGACTTTTTCACCTCGGTAAGCGAACCCTAATACTTTAACCTTTTTCGAAGAAGTGCATGCCGAAAAGATAAAACATAATAAAAAAAACTTTAAATATCATTGTCAATCCATTATGGTATTTATTATTTATCATCGTTATTTAAATATTATTGTGAGTAGTACCTCATAATTGCTACTATTTGTCCTCTTGTTGCCCCTCCCGGATTTGAATATATATTCTTAAGTTCTGTCATTCCAGCAAGCGTATTATAATTAATATAGTTTTGAGGGTAAGACATGAAATTTGTTTTCAGGTCTGCTAGTTTCTAATTGTATGCAGGAACAGTACGATAAGTTGGAAAAATCCATAAGAAATTACCTTTGAAAAGCTCCACATTATCACCCTTCGCGAAAGGATGATCTAGACCACCTGTGTGTCCTCAATCGTGGGACAGTACAGCATTATATGCATATGGAGTTGTTCCATCTTCGTTAATCATAGTACTATTTAATTCAACTCGTAAACCACCTAAAGTACTATGACCTCCTTCATTTTTGTCGAATTTGCCTGCCTTGTCAATTACAACTAAATGTTCCTTATCTTTCGCATCATCTTCACTTTTTACCTCTCGCATATTTAATGTTGCAGAAACAGAAAATCCCTTGCTATCCATTGAAAATATCTTGTTAAAAATTTCAGATTGAGTTTTTATGTAATTTTTCATGTCAATTTTTTTGCCAGAGTTATTGACAATAGCAGCGTTTAAGGTAATCTGGATGTTGTATTTACCATCTTTGTCATTAGTTATGTTTATAGACCAATCCTTTCCATTAGGATCGTTAAGAAGGATAGGGTTATTAACTGTATAAGAATATGGAGTTGGGGAGAAGAATTTTTCAGCCATAGGAGCTTGCGAATGGAAACGTCCTGTTTGTGGATCGTATAACCTTGCCCCATAATCATATTCCTCAAGACCTGTACCATCAATAAATTCCTGATGCTGCAATTCTTTGCCGTTATACTTAAATTTATTTTCAATCTTTCCCATCGCCTTATCACTAATTCCTCCCATAGTGAGTCCGAATGGATAATAACTACCATCCTATTTTGGCTATACTTCAAAAATCACTGCCAACTCCTTGAGCCATTCAAAGAACTTTTTTTATTTCAGTTCGTAAGATAATCGAGATTTTTTCTTTTCAATTGAAACAAAAAAATCAACTCCCATTTCCCTTCCTGCTTGCTATGACTTGGGCTATGATTTATAGAAATCAATTCTATTTAATTTGGTGGCTACAATTTATAAAAGATCCTGTAAAGATTTGATAATCATACCTGCCGGATAACAGGACAGCCCGTTGTATAAAGTTCTCGGAGGTTGCAATGGGATATGAAGTAGCCCTGCAACCAATAGATGCATGAACTGAGTAGTTATACCAAAGCCATGAGGCCGATTCATACTGGTGATATGTTCCCGAAATTGAAACTGGTTTTTGCCTGCCTATAAGCACGCAATATTGTTTCCTTGAGCACATGGAAGAAATTTTTAAATCTTTAGCATGACTGGCTTTGGTTAACTTCTTTTTCATAATGCTATTTGATAACGATACTCTAGATATCCTATAGACCTGTTATACATACACATGAGTTTATTTTCGGAAGAAAGAAAAAAAATCAACATACATTTACCATGGAGGCAACAATTTATAAAAGATACATGTAAATATTTGATAATTAAACGCAACGGATATTCGGACTGCCCGTTGTATAAAGTCCTCAGAGGTTGCAAATTAATAAATGGCCTATATCTGACAATGCCGGACACCGTGTTGCAGAATGAACGCAGAGGGTGCACCGCAAAGAAGCAAAGAGAGCAAAGTCGCAAAGCGATCTCTTTGAGTCTCCTTTTTCCTCCGCCTTTGCGTGACCTTTTTTAACTTATCATTCCCCTTTTTGCCATCCTCCAAAAATTTCGTTCCTTTAGTTCACCATCATTGCTGAACCACATCCAACGATAAAAAGAATATATGAGAAAGATCCTGTTATTATTTGCTGCATTGTTTACCTGTTATTCCTTATTCGCAGAAGTAGCTATGCCCAATTTCTTTGGCGATAATATGGTATTGCAACGGGATAAACCCTTACCTGTTTGGGGCTGGGCAAGTCCTAAGGAAACCATTACCGTTCTATTCGACCATCAAACCAAAACAACCAAAGCAGATAGGGATGGTAAGTGGATGGTTAAATTAGATAATGAAAATGCAGGAGGCCCATACATCCTTACCATCAAGGGAAAGAACACTATTACCTTCAGCAATGTGATGGTAGGCGAAGTGTGGATATGCTCAGGGCAGTCGAACATGGAAATGCCCATTGAAGGGTGGGGCAAAGTAATGAATTATGAAAAGGAAATTGCCGCCGCCAATTACCCCATGATCCGCCATATTAAGATACCCAACACCGTTAGTGGAATTCCCCTGAATAATATTGCCCCGGCAGACTGGAAGGTATGCAGCAGGGAAACGGCCGGAGATTTTACTGCAGCAGGATACTTCTTTGCAAGAGAATTATACAACAAGCTGCATATCCCCATTGGTCTCATTAATACCTCGTGGGGCGGCACCATCGTGGAAACATGGATCAGCCGGCAGGCCTTTGAAAACAGCGATGAGTTTAAAGACATGATTGCTACGATGCCGCTATTGAACCTGGATTCTATGGCAAAAATTAAAAAAGAGGCCTCTATGAAACGCATTGAAGCCCTGCAGGGTTCTATGGACCATATGGATGCCTCAACCTGGAATGAGCCTGAAACTAACGATAAGGACTGGCCGCTTATGCAATTGCCTAACTTGTGGGAAACACAGCAATTAGTTGATCTGGATGGCTTTGTTTGGTTCCGGAAAACGGTTACCATTACCGCAGCAGACGCAGGAATACCTGCGACGCTGCAACTGGCCATGATAGATGATAATGATGAAACCTGGGTAAACGGCGTAAAAGCAGGCAGCACGAACGGTTACAACATAAAAAGAAATTATGCTATTCCCGCAGGCGTTTTAAGAGAAGGTAAAAATGTTATTGCCATACGTGTGGAAGATACCGGCGGCGGCGGAGGTGTGTATGGCGACAGTGCCGATATGAAATTAACCATCGGGAATCTGGTAATGCCGTTATATGGCAAATGGCATTTTAAAGTGGAAAAAATAACCGGCGGATCTGCTTCCATTGGCCCCAACAGTTATCCCACTCTATTATACAACGCTATGGTGAACCCGCTAATCCCTTATGCCTTCAGGGGCGTGATCTGGTACCAGGGAGAAGCCAATGCAGGCCGGGCATATCAATATCGGAAGGCATTTCCCCTGATGATATCGGATTGGCGCAAACGCTGGAATGATGGGAATATTCCTTTTTATTTTGTGCAGCTCGCTTCTTTCAATGCGGACAATGGCAACAGTAATAACGGCAGCACTTGGGCTGAACTAAGGGAAGCCCAAACCAAAACCTTGTTATTACCAAATACCGGCATGGCGGTTATTACCGACATTGGCGATTCCTCCGATATTCATCCTAAGGACAAACAGGATGTGGGAAAACGGCTCGCTGCCATTTCATTGCATAATGTGTATGGAGCAAACAACGTGTATAGCGGTCCCGTGTACACTGGTATGAAGACGGAAGACAACAAAGCCATCATCAGTTTTACCGATATAGGCAGCGGCCTCGCCGTTCATGATAAGTACGGCTATATTAAAGGATTTGAAATTGCAGGCGCCGATAAAATATTCCATTATGCCAAAGCATACATCAGCGGCAACACGGTGGTGGTATACAATGATAGCGTGGATGCACCTGTCAAGGTGCGCTATGGATGGGCCGATTACAACGGCGATGATAATTTATTTAATGCGGAGGGCTTTCCCGCGGGACCGTTTAGGACGGATGACTGGAAAGGGATTACGGTAGGAGTGAAGTATGAGATAGGTGAATAAGGGCACAACAGTTAAATCATTTCTTTATGATCAAATGATCTTCACAACAATAAAAAAATCACAACCAACGCCAACTCATAAAAAAATGCTTGCTTTGCTTTAACTTATATTGCAAAATGGGAAATGCACAACTTACAATCGGATTATTCGGCATCGGGCTGGATACCTACTGGCCGCAATTTGAGGGATTAAAAGAAAGGCTCGAAGGTTATTTAAAAGTAGTTGAGCAAAAACTTTCAGCAATACATCCATCAGTAATCAATGCAGGGCTCGTTGATACGGTTGACAAAGCTTTTGAAACAGGCCGCATGTTTAAACAACAGGATGTTGACATCATCTTTTTATATGTAACCACCTATGCATTGTCTTCAACAGTTTTACCTGTTGTACAAAAAGCTAAGGTACCTGTTATCATTTTAAATCTTTCTCCCGAAGCATCTATAGACTATGAAGCATTTAATGCAATGAAAGACCGCGCCAGGATGACCGGTGAATGGTTGGCATTCTGCTCACCGTGCCCTGTACCTGAAATTGCGAATGTTTTTCAAAGAACACGAATTGAATTTCACCAGGTAACGGGCATGTTGCATCATGATGATGAATGCTGGAATGAAATAAAGGAATGGATTGAAGCGGCAAGAGTTGCACACATCATGCAGTATAACCGTCTCGGTTGTATGGGGCATTATTACAGTGGTATGCTCGATATATCTACTGACCTTACACAACAATATGCGTGCTTTGGCGGACATATTGAATTGCTTGAAGTTGAAGAATTAGCATCGTTGCGCAAAGAAGTGACCAACCTAGAAATAAAAGAAAGGCTCCATTTATTCCATGAGACATTTGATGTGCAGCAGGATTGTCCGAAGGCAGATTTGGAAAAAGCCGCTGTTACTTCTGTCGCATTAGACCGGCTGGTGGAGCGACACAAACTGGGTTCAATGGCTTACTATTATAAAGGCACCGGCAACCAGGAAAATGAAGAAGCCATCAGCTCCATTATATTAGGCAATTCCTTGCTTACTGCAAGAGGCATTCCTGTAGCCGGTGAATATGAAATAAAAAACGTACAGGCCATGAAGATCACAGATAGCTTCGGCGCCGGCGGTTCCTTCACTGAATATTATGCGATGGACTTTAAAGATGATGTGGTTTTGATGGGACATGACGGGCCCGGACATATTGCCATCGCTGAAGGCAAAACAAAAGTGAGACCTTTACAAGTATATCATGGCAAAGTGGGCAAAGGTGTATCGGTAGAGATGTCCGTAAAGAACGGACCGGTTACTTTACTAAGTGTTGTTGAACAAAAAAATAAAGGACTGATGTTATTGGTTGCTGAAGCTGAATCTGTGCCGGGACCTATATTGCAGATAGGCAATACCAACAGCCGTTATAAATTTTCAACAGGTGCCAGGAAGTTTGTAAACGACTGGAACTGCTACGGCCCGGCACATCATTGTGCAGTGGGCACCGGGCATATAATTTCCAAAATAGAAAAGCTCGGCAAGCTGCTGAATATGGAGGTAATTAAAGTTTGTTAGAACAATAAACTACCAATACATGAAAAAGAAATTCATTGCTACATTTTTTCTAACTTTTTGCGCAAGCAGTTTTTTGTTGGTAGCAAATCTGTATGCTCAGGATAGTGTAATTGTTGACTGGAATAAAACAATATCCATTTCCAGAACAACACCCACACTCCAGTTAGTAGAAAATCCAATGGTACGGCCTTCCTCGCCTATTCATGACAATACTTTTAAAGCATTAAAAAATTTGGGCGCCGATTATGTCCGCTACGTTCCATGGTTTCCCTATCCAAAGATGGCCGTTGCCGAATTAAAGGCGCCAACAAAAACGGAAACATACTGGGACTTCACTTACCTGGATAGTACTATGGAAGCGCTGATGAATGCCACCAGCGGACATACCGTAGTAATCAATTTTAGCACCACACCCGCATGGATGTGGAAGACGGATGCCCCCGTGCAATACCCTGATGATCCCTACCAGGTGTCGTGGAATTATAATCAGGGAACCGTTTTGAGAGATACCACTTTGAAAGAAGTGGCAGGTTACTATGCAAGATTATTTAGCTGGTATACCAAAGGCGGATTTACCGACGAGTTGGGTAAGTTTCATAAATCAAACCATTTTCATAAAATACCTTATTGGGAAGTATTGAACGAGCCCGATTTTGAGCATAGCATTTCGCCGCAACTGTATACCAGGATGTATGATGCTATTGTTGGCGCAATAAAAAAAATTTCACCTTCAACAAAGTTTATCGGCATGTCACTCGCATTTAATGACCGGCCGGAACATTTTGAATATTTCCTCAATCACAAAAATCATCAACCCGGTATTCCGTTAGACGGAATCTCTTATCATTATTATGGAACCCGTTCTTACAATAACGAACCATTGGAAGAATACCAATATGCTCTTTTTGATAAGGCAGATGCCTTCCTTGAAAAGGTTCGTTTTATAGAAAGTATCCGGAAAAGACTTTCGCCCAAAACCATCACCACTATTAATGAAATCGGGACGATCATTGGTTCGGTAACGGGAGAAGATATTCCTGCAGCTTACTGGAATTTATCGGGCGACATGTATGCTTTTGTATTTCTTGAATTAACAAAAATGGGGATTGATGTAGCCGGAGAATCGCAGCTGGTGGGCTATCCAACGCAATACCCTGATGTGAGTATGATGGACTGGTTGACAGGAAAGCCCAACTCAAGATACTGGATACTGAAACTGATAAAAGATAATTTCGGGCCCGGTGATAAACTGGTGGCAACTTCTTTGAGTGGTGGTAATAGTATTTGCCAGGGATTTATAACTGCAAAAGGGAAAAAGATACTATTCATTAATCCCCGCGATAAAGAAGAGACAATCAACTTACCGGCTGGTATAAAAGATGCCACCTTGAAATATGTTGATGAGCGCACTGGTGAAGACCCGATTGCCCGGGAGCAATTAACCGAAAACTTCATAACACTGCAACCTTATGAAGTTGCCGTTGTGGAATTGAAGTAGTAAAGGGACTGTGGTCTATAGTGAATACATAAGCATTAGTACACTGCAACGTCTATAATCTTTCTGCAACACGGTGTCCGGATATCCGACAAGCTTGATTCTCAAATCTATACAAAATCTTTTATAAA
>OCTA010003501.1_pt1 | contig 13924 bp, 13 predicted proteins | sample 1538991 | NCBI WGS metagenome assembly OCTA01 (sample SAMEA3539302, study PRJEB22396) | soil metagenome | biome: tundra; feature: field; material: soil | place: USA | collected 2010-05 | depth 0.15 m
CTTGTGTCGAGCGCCCACGAGACTGCTGCTCCAACTTCCGCCGGACCTCTTCACTCAGAACAATGGGATCCGCTACACGCATATCCAAGTCTCCTCATCATAAGAGGAGCCCCGGCATATAAATGATTCTATTAATGAGACACTACACTAGATTCCCCGCGCTATCGCCCCGGCAGAGTTTCTCGTTCGCGCGCATCCATGAAGGCCCGATGCCCCCCTTGCGAACGAAGGTTTGGATCGCTGATTGGTGACTTGCTTTCGCCGCCGTTGAATCCGCGAATGAGCCTCGGATTGGGTCTGAATTTTGGCGGGCCGCCGGTGAATTGGCGAGCATGGCTCAATATCATTCCGGACCTTCCGTGCATAGGACGCACAATGCCCCTTATGTGGACGTCCATGTCGCGGTACTTACGGAGCTCTCCGACTTCCTGGTGATCTTCCCACAGACTTACGATGGTGAATTTGCACTGCGCATCTGGTGTATCGGGGGTACAAATGTCCAGATAAGTGGTTCGATCCGATACCTGGACGACATCGTAGATGTGAGCTGCAATGCAGACGTCCTTATCTACCATCTGGATCGCTTCGGTCGCCGTCACGCAAGCTTTTGACGGTCCGGCCACAAGGATAGCCGGTGCCCCGAAGGCAAGAAACATCAGCACGCGCAAGCGATGCGGGACCATGACAACTCTTTCCGGGGAATGGAAAGATACTAGTCCCGTGACAACTCAAAAGGGAAATTAAGGTTAGCAGCTCCCACTCGGATTACGTGATGGAAGAGTGCTTTAAGGTGAAGCTTACGATCGCGCGCCAACGAGTTCCTCGTTCTTCGCGCCTTGACCGTAATGGCTTTCAACATATCGTTCGAGGATTTCCTTGAACTCGGCCACGATGGTGTCCCCATGTAAGGTCTTGTAGAGCTTTCCGTCGACATACACCGGAGCTTTGGGTTCTTCAAATGTGCCGGGCAAACTGATGCCGAGGTTGGCGTGCTTTGATTCGCCAGGGCCGTTCACAACGCAGCCCATAACCGCCAGCTTCAGTTCTTCGACGCCTGGATAGCGCTTACGCCACTCTGGCATGGAAGTGCGGAGATAGCTTTGGATCTGCTCGGCTAATTCCTGGAAATATGTGCTGGTCGTACGTCCGCAACCGGGGCAGCTCGTCACTTGCGGCATAAAGCTGCGGATCGAAAGCGATTGCAGGATCTGTTGCGCAGCCTGGACTTCTTCTGTGCGATCGCCATTGGGCTTAGGCGTCAGACTTACGCGGATGGTATCGCCGATGCCCGCTAGCAACAAAGGCGCGAGGCCGGCTGTTGAAGCGATAAGTCCCTTTGATCCCATGCCGGCTTCAGTCAGTCCGAGGTGCAATACGTAGTCACATCGAGTCGCAAGGGTTGTGTAGACATCGATGAGGTCGCGAACTCCGCTCACCTTGGCAGAGAGGATGATCTGATCTTTGCGGAGACCAAATTGTTCAGCCGCTTTGGCAGACTCCAGAGCGCTCACCACCATGGCTTCCATCATTACGTCACGAGCGGGCAGGGGATTAGCCGCGCGGGAATTCTGATCCATCATGCGCGTTAACAAGGCCTGATCGAGCGAGCCCCAATTAACTCCAATGCGCACCGGCTTCTGGTTCTCCACAGCGCATTCCACCATGGTTTGAAAATTGTCGTTGTCCTTCTTACCGATCGACGCGTTGCCGGGATTGATGCGGTATTTCGCCAAAGCCCGCGCCGTGGCTGGAAACTTCTTTAGCAGAAGATGCCCGTTGTAGTGAAAATCCCCTACGATCGGCACACGAACGCCGCGCTTGTCCAAGCCTTCTACGATATATGGAACAGCAGCTGCGGCGTCTTCGTTGTTCACCGTCACACGGACAATTTCGGACCCTGCCAAAGCCAGTGCGGCTACCTGCTCGATTGTGCCGGCGACGTCAGCCGTATCGGTGTTGGTCATCGATTGCACAACAACGGGAACTTCCCAACCCACGCGAACCTGGCCAATTTTGACGGTGGGCGTCTTCCTGCGCTGAATCTCGGGCATAGAAATCCTCACTACCAGTTTACTAGGAGCGTGCAATGCGGGACAGCCAGATTCAGATATAGGGAATAGTTTGGGATAGAACTCTTTTGGATAAAGGAAGTTAACTCGTGTTTACCGATAAGTGGCACCCTGCGTCGAATCGAGTCCCGCGTGGCCTTTTTCTCGCGTCTATGCATCCTATCTACCTGAACGGGAGGGGTATCTCCGACGTGGATGGTCGCCGTGGCGCAGTTTTGATATTGCTAGCCTTGTTGCCGGGCTTAGTGAAAGCCCAGGCGCTGACGAACGCCCCTGACCCGTCTTTCGATCCGGTGTACGTCAACTCCCAAGTGTCCAGCTTCGAGTACAAACCTCCCACCGAGTCTGCGAAATGGCACGATGCGCTATTGGATTCTATCGGACCCTATCCGCTGACGATGGCGTTATTGACGGCCGGAGTTCACCAGGCGACTGACAATCCTCCAGACTGGCACCAGGGATTGGCCGCTTTCGGTGAGCGATTCGGCTCAAACATGGGCATTACATTAGTCGATAACGCGACGCGATATGGGCTTGGAGAAATTCTGAAAGCGGATACTTCTTACCATCGTTGCCGTTGCAAAGGTTTTTTGGCGCGTCTAGGACATGCCACAGTCTCAACGGTCATTGCTCGAAATAGTGAGGACGGTCACTCTGTGTTCTCTGTTCCAGGAATCGCAGCACCGTACGTAGCAACTGCGGTTGCAGTCTATGGGTGGTATCCCAGCCGATACGGAATTGAAGACGCCCTACGCATGGGAAATTACAACTTGCTGGGCTACGTCGCGAGCAACCTCACTTATGAATTCATTCCCACGAAAGCGGGTGCTCTGCTCGGGCGCTTTCATCTGGCCAGCCGGCGCGCGGGCTCAATGGATGGAAACCTGTGAGCGACCGCGGACTGTCAGTGGCCGGCGCGGACACTCCGCGCAGCGAGTGGAGTCCGGCCTTCCTGCGAATTCCGGGCAGTTTGCTGAATACCCTCCTCGAATGGTTCGGCAACATTGCAATCTTCACTTGGAAAGTAGCGCGCGCAATCTTCAGTCGTCCGTTCGAGTGGCGGGAATTGGTAAGACAGCTGGATGAAGTGGGATCGAAATCCCTTCCGCTGGTTGCGCTGGCGGGCTCTGCAATCGGCGTTGTGCTTGCAATGGAAGCTCGTTCAAGTTTAACCCGCTTCGGAGCGAAATCTCTTTTCCCTTCAGCGATCGTCTACTCCGTAGTGCAAGAAATGGGGCCCATCATCACGGGTTTGGTGGTGAGCGGGCGCGTGGGGGCGGGAATTGGCGCAGAATTAGCCTCAATGAAAGTATCGGAACAGATTGATGCCCTTGAAGTATCGGCCGTTAGCCCTTTCCGGTTTCTCGCAGCCCCGCGGATACTTGCCTGCATCCTGATGCTTCCCCTTCTCACAATTGCTGCAGATGCGTGCGGCCTGATCATGGGCTGGGTCGCTCAAAACCTGGCTGAACCGCTCTCGTTTCGCCAATTCGTTCAGAGCGGCTTCAATGGCGCTACTCTCAATGCATTCTTGCCGCCGACGTTTAAAACCGCAGTCTTCGGCCTGATCGTTGGACTTATCGCCTGCTTCGAAGGGATGACGACCAGTGGCGGCGCTGAGGGAGTGGGTCGTGCTGCTACGAAATCCGTAGTTCTTGCTTCGCTCTTTGTCATTCTGGCCGATGTCATATTGGTCAAATTCATCATGGTGGTGTTTCCGTCATGAATTCATCTTTCCTCAGAGAATCGAATGAATCGCCTTCTTCAAGGTCGGCCGCGCTGTCACCCGCCGCAGAGCCCGCCAAAACTCCCATTGTCGAGGTCGACAATGTGTTCAAGGCTTTTGGGCCTCAGCATGTTTTGAACGGCGTAAGCCTCAATGTAAGTCCAGGGGAGACGATGGCCGTCCTTGGCCGAAGCGGATCGGGCAAGAGTGTCCTACTCCGTCTGATCGTGGGCCTGCAGGAACCCGATTCCGGTTCGGTGCGAGTCTTCGGTCAAGATATAGCCGGCATGTCTCTGGATCAGCTCGCTCCCATCCGGACCAGGATGGGTTTCATGTTCCAGCACGCTGCACTCTACGATTCGCTGACCGTTGCGCAAAATGTAGCGTTCCCGTTGGAGCACCATGGTTCTGACTTGTCGAAGTCTGAGCAGGATGATCGTGTGCGCCAACTTCTCGCTGAAGTCGGAATGGAAAAGCACGTCGACAAGCTTCCGTCCGATCTTTCCGGCGGAATGCAGAAGCGGGTCGGATTGGCGCGCGCCCTGGTGCTGGAGCCTCAACTCCTACTGCTCGACGAGCCAACGGCGGGGCTTGATCCCATCGGCTCTGCAGAGATCGACGAACTCATTCTGAGTCTTCAGAAAGAGCATCACATGGCTTTTATCGTTGTGACTCATGACATGTACAGTGCGCGGACGATTGCCGACCGTCTGACGCTGCTCGATAAGGGGCGCGTCGTGATCGACGGCAGCTTCGAGGAACTTAAGAGCAGTGACATTGAATTTGTCAGGGAGTTCCTGAAGCATTCATAGGAGAAACGTATGTCGAGAGTCGCACGTCTCGGAGCTTTTATCATCGCCACGCTGGCGATACTGGCTGTAGGGATCTTTATTATCGGCAGTAAGGAATATCTGTTCGCGTCGACATACGAAGTCAAATCGCAGTTCGACAATGTTATGGGACTTACTGAGGGAGCAGACGTACGCGTGGGTGGCGTCCACAGTGGCACGGTCCGTGCTATCGTGTTGCCGCATCACCCCAATGAGAAAATCACCGTCGTTATGGACGTCGACAACCACACGCACGAAATTCTCAAAAAGGATTCGGTTGCATCGATTGAGACCGAGGGCTTGTTGGGTAACCAATACATGGCTATCTCCTTCGGGTCCGCCGCAGCTGCAGATTTGCGCAGCGGCGACACTGTCGCGGGTGAACCGCCCCTGGAGATGGCCCAACTGCTCCAAAAGGCCAGCGGGATTCTCGATAGTAGTCAGCAAGCTGCGACCAACCTGACGCAGGCGACGAACCATGTGCAATCCATCACCGCTAAGATCGATCACGGCCAGGGCACCGTTGGGGCACTGGTGAACGACAGGTCTCTTTATGCCTCTCTTCAACAAACTACTGGAACGCTGCAGCAAACGGTGGCGCACGCCGAAACGGGCGTTGCCGACTTCCAGGACAACATGGAGGCACTGAAGCACAACTTCTTTCTGAGTGGATATTTCAAGAACCGGGGTTATGAGGACGCTTCGCAATTGACTGCCAACGAATTGGAGAAGTTGCCATCTCGAGAACCAGTAAAGACTTTCACGATTCCGGCAAAGGATCTGTTCGATGGGCGTGACTCCGCCAAGCTCAAGAACGGCAAGCACCTCAATCAGGGCGGAGAATTTCTGGCTAACAATGAGTTCGGCTTAGCGGTCATCGTGGCGTCTACTGGGATGGCGGGAGATACCCAAAAGGATCTAGTGTTGACTGAAGCTCGTTCAGCGGTGGCTCGAGAATATCTAGTGGAGCACTACGGCTTCGATGATGACAAAGTGAAAACGCTAGGCAACGGCAAGCAGTCCAACGGAGGCTCGGAAAAAGACTGGGGTACGATCCAGATTCTCGTCTACCCGACGGGCACAGAAATGCCGCCTGTCAAACCAGCTGCTACTGGCACGACCGGCAAAGCCGATTCGAGCAAATCGACGGATACTCCTTCTGCGGCGCCGAAGCGATAAAACGGAATCCGTTTCGGCGATTTACTCGTCTTCGCGTCCTGCGAAGCCTTGCTGCATCTAATCGGGATGGAGAAAGCAATGCCAACTATTCTCAGTTCGGGAACGCCGGCGCCTGAATTTCATTTGCATGTAACGCCCGACCAGGAACTTGCGCTCAGTGAACTGCGTGGGAAGCCAGTCGTTCTTGCCTTTTACCCGGCGGACTGGAGTCCCGTTTGCGGCGACCAGATGGCGCTCTACAACGAGATCCTTCCGGAATTCAAAAAATATGGAGCTGAAATTCTGGGTATTTCCGTCGATGGATCCTGGTGTCACGAGGCGTTTGCAAAAGACCGCAATATACGTTTTCCTCTGCTCGCCGATTTCGAACCAAAGGGCGCGGTCGCACGCTTGTACGGTGCGTATCGTGAAGCAGATGGGGTTTGCGAACGAGCCCTGTACGTCATCGACAAAGACGGTGTCGTTGCCTGGAGCTACTGCTCCCCGATTGCAGTAAACCCTGGTGCGGACGGCATCCTTGACGCGCTTGAAGCGTTGCTTAAGTAGGAGGTTCACGTGACCAAACTCAGGGTCCCGGTTGGGCCGGAAGATCATGCACAGGGCGATGCCGATGCCGAAGTCACGCTGGTGGAGTACGGAGACTACGAGTGCCCGCATTGTGCCAGCGCGCATCCGGTCGTGAAGCGCCTTCAGCAGCATTTCGGGAAGAAGCTTCGATTTGTCTTCAGGAATTTTCCACTGAGTCAGATTCATCCCCACGCCGAAGCCGCGGCGGAGACGGCTGAGTTCGCTGGAGCCCAAAGTAAGTTTTGGGAAATGCACGATCAGCTCCTTAAAAATCAGAACCTTCTTGGCCAAGAACTCTTCGAAGAGCTTGCAGAGGACATTGGTCTCTCGAAAACGGAACTGCGAGAGGCATCGGAAAACAAGACCTACGAGGCGCGTGTTCTTGCAGACTTTTCAGGCGGAGTTAGAAGCGGAGTGAACGGGACCCCTACGTTTTTTATTAATGGCCAGCGCAACAACGGACCCAATGATTACGACTATCTAGTGAATGCGATTGACGAATCTAAGACCTCTGTTTGAGGCTAGATCGAGAGTTCGATGGACCACGCTCTTATGACCCGTCGGATGCGCTTAGCTTTCGCTGCTTCAGGGACACGACGTTGTATTTGTTCTGCGCGAAGCGCTAGATGGCGAGAGAGAGCGAGCAGAAGCAGCATCACAAACCGGAATAGATTTGGAACGGGGCCCAGTAGAACGGTTTGCTGTAGTTACTCTGTTCACGAACCAGCGTAAGCTTGGCGCGGCGTAGTGCGACGCTAGGTGAAAGGCCCTTTTCGAGACCATCGTACAAGGTATCCATGATTCGGGGAGTCGACTCGTCGCTTGCTTCCCACAACGCGCCAATCACGTTGTGTGCACCGGCACGAAGAAAAGCCCACGAGAGCCCGACCAGGCCCTCACCCACATAGGAACGAGTGCCGCTTCCGTAGCAGGCAGAAATAGTGACAAGGCGCGCATGAATTGGGTGTTGAATGATGTCGCGCGCGTAGAGTTTGAACGATTCTTCTGCTGTTCCTGTGCGTGAAAGAATGATGGCCGAGTCGAGAGGATCGGTCCGACTGGCGATGCCGTGGGTTACAAAGTGAATGTAGGAGTACTGCTGAGGCGCGCTGGCAAGATAGGCCTGCGCATTCGCACTCTGGCGAGCGAACACGGTTTCATTCTGAGCTGAAAAATGCTTCTGAATTTGCTGCATCTCGTACGACGCCTTGGGCAGTTCCGGATAGTCCGGACTGGGAGATATTGCGTCTCCTAACAGGAGCAGTTTGCCGCCCGTAGGTTGGGTCGAATTTGCAGCAGCCAGCATGTGAAGCGAAGGGGCAGACGTTAAGGCAGCATCCTCAATCCAATAATGGGGATGCCCGCCCGGCACAATCACAGTCTCAAAATTGAGTTGGCTGAGCACGCCATCGTTGAGAAGCACAACGCTCGAGTCCGGCCGAATGAGGTCCGCTGCGGGCGCCACGAGCATACGATAGAGAGCCGTTCCGTCTTCGTTCAGGCCCTCGGCCGTGCCATTTGGCCCAAGCAGGGCTTTGCGATAGCGCTCAACAAGAGGTTCGATTGCTTTTCGCGCCGGTAGAGGAAAGAGCACAGCTTTATTCGAATTGATCGCCCATAAATAAGACTCCTTGTCCCCGAGCCAGTAAAAAAGAAGGGTGGTGCCGGTTTTGCGAGCAATTGCGGTAGGTCGCAAGGCGGCGGATTTGAGGGAAAGATTTTTGTTCGCTACGGAACCGAGTCCCTCCGCCAGCGTTCGAGCGCGGCTTTGGTCCGCCAAGGCCAAAGCCTCATTGATCTTGCCCTGTTTCACAAGGAAGTGGATGTAGTCATCGTAGATCCGAGTGGCGTTGGCAAGAAACGGAAGTTTAGAATTCTCATTTTTCAGTTGAGCGCGCTCAGACTCAAATGTGTTTAGAGTTGTTCTGTACATGCTGTCTGCGGCCACAGCAGTGCCTTCGGACTCATAGAGCCTGGCTATTTCGTGTTCGGCCCCGAGACGCATGGACATTTGGCTGTCGGGATCATGTTCAACGGAGAGAAAGATAGCTTCGGCTTGCTGGTCCTGATGCCGAGCGGCCGCGATCTTTCCTTGCGCAAGCATCACGTCCAACGCATCTAGACGATTCCCGTTTGCCTGCAAAAGCGGATGAACTTGACGGAGATAAGCGGTTGCTTCATCCAGCTTTCCAGTTTCAATTGAAAGATGTGCAAGATCTTCGAGAGTGTTGACCTCGTTTTGTTTGCTGCTGATCTGTTTTGCTAACTGAGAGGCGTTGATGTAAGACTGGGACGCGAGCGCGAAATCTCCTCTATCTTGATAAACATATCCGGCGGTTGTCAGCCATTTGATCTCGTCATCGGGATCTCCTAATTTTGCGGCGGTCGTCCTGGCCTCACCAAACAGATTCAAAGCCTTCTCTGCGTCTCCCAATTGGAAACATGCCCACCCTAGATTACCTAGCGCGTTCTGTTCGATATCTTGAGCTCCCAGATTTACGGCGGCGTTAAACGCCGACTTTGACCAATCCACGGCCTCGTCGTTGTGCTCACTTTGCAGTGCGGCGACCCCTAAGTTTAGGAATGCGGTTGCCTCCAAGAATCGATCGTGATGCGAGCGGGCGAATGTAAGACTTTTGAAGAAGTAATCTTCGGCTTCCGAGAGTCGTCCCTGTTCGATGGCTAGTACTCCGCGCGCTCTCAGTAAACCACCGCAGGTCGCAATCGATCCTTCTGCACAGAGGCCTGTGGCTTCTGAAAAACGACGAGTCGCTTCGGGATACCGTTGCAGGTGAGTGAGAGCCACGGCCTCAAGTGTCCGCGCTCGAACGATGTCCTCATTGCTGTTAGCGCCAGATGACGAATAGGCGAGTATGTCTAGAGCATCCTGATTGAGCCCGCGCCACAGCATCGCTTCCGCCTCTAAAAGTTGAAACTTGGCGGCGAGTTGAGGATTCGAATCGACGAAGCGGAGTCGCCCCCGTTCCGATTCCTGCTGACTCTTTTCCAGGTAGCCATGCCAGAACAGAAGCTGGGTACGATCGAACTCCGCTTGCCCATTTCCGGGTCGAACGCACTGAATGGGTATCAAAAACAGTGAAAATAACGCCCAGAGATAGTAGGAGCGGCTCAGATGAAACAGGCGCCGCAACTTAACAAGTCTGCGTGGGGTCTGCAATTGAAGACTGCCAGCAGCAAATTCTAAGCGGAAGCCAGTGTGTATGGTTGATGCTAGGGCTTGGTTCCACCATTTGTGATGCTCCGTCCGACGGCCGCTGTACCGTCCGCGATGCAGCCCATTACCACTTCGATCATCGTCAGGCTGATCAACGTCTGTTTCGGGATGTTCGTGTCCTTCTCGAAGTCCGACTGCTCCAGCCGAATGGTCGCGAGATAGATCTTCCCGAAGTTCGGTACGTCGATGACGTGCCCATAGGATCGCCCAGGGTGTGAACCATCCGCCTGTTTGACCAGTGAGCATTCGATCGACTCCTGTTTGTCTGCATCGAGGGGAAGTTGATTGTACCGCTTCAGAATATCGTCCGGAACATCCTCGTGGCTGCGGATTCGCTCGTATTGGCTGGCGACTCGTCCCGTAAACCCAGCGTCCTTGGAGTAGGGCGCATCATTTTCCGGCTTCGAGCCGAAAAGATCCACGTCGAGATCGAGTTTAACGGGATGCCCGGCGATCCTCAGATTGTCAAAGTGGGTACCGAGAAAGCTGATCGAGGGAATGTAACCTTTGAGCGGGTGTTCGGTGGAGATTTGGGCAACCACACGGTCGGCCGTCACCACATTAAGGATGTTCAGGTCTTCGACGACCGAGGAGGAGAGGGTTTTCCAGCCGCGGCCGGGCTTGACTTCTTTGTGCCCCGATACCTGGGTGTGGGCGGCACGGTAGGACACAATTCCCTCCACGCGGAAACTCTCGGCGTGTTGAGACAAGTAACCACCGTGGCCTGGGATCTTGGCGTGAGCTTGCCGCTCGATTTCCTGGGCAATGGGCAGCCGCAGGCTGCCGGAAAGGGCGTGGGACTCGGCGTGGTACGTGTGTTCTCTCTTAGGTTCATCGGGCATGGCTGTCAGCACTTTCCTTCAAGGAGCCTGATTGGGTCTATTGGTCGAAACGTACATCAAAAACGTGGTGGTCGATCTCAGTCCTCTGGCCTTGCGCATTGATGCCCGAGACAGTGACTGTGTAGGAGCCTTGTTGCAGGCCAGCACCGGGAATCAGAAGAGAGAAAGTTCTCTCCGCACCATCGTTTTCGCTCGAAATAGAGGCGTTCTGGCTCCAGAACGGCTTATTCTGGGGATCAAAAAGGTCGAACGAGTACGAAGTATAGCCCGAATCCTGCGGTAAATCCATTAGAATCACGGCGCCTTGCTTCCGATCCGCCAACACAGAGGTATGTCCCCCCCCCCGCGTTCCCGCATGGACCGACACCCACGGCACCAACCGCGGCTGGGTGGCTGCAACGCGGAGCCCGGGAATCGTGGCCAGATTCTGGAAGCCTATTACTGCCAGGAGAACTGCGAAAACTGGTACAGCGAAAGCAGGCTGCAGCCATGAGAACCAGTCCGTTTTTTTGGCCCTAGCCTTTTCCACGGCCGGCAAACTGGGGGCTGGAGAAAGCGCTGTCAGTTCGGGTAGTTGGGCTTTGGCCTCGCGCAGAAAGCCAGCTCCGGCGCGTAGATCAAGAGCGCATTCGGGACAATCGAAAGCGTGTTCCTCGAATTCCTCCCTCAGTTCGGGGGAGAGTTCGTCGAGGAGATAACGCTCCGTCGCCATTTGTTCTACTGCTTCGCTGTGATCCATCGTCCGATTCCTAAAAGTCTTCATCTCTGAAATGGTGAACGAATTCGCCCGCCCGTTTCACAATTTCACGCATAGACCCCGACGCCGATCCGCTTAAGATACTCGGTCTTGAATTCCTGCTTGGCGCGGTGCAGTAAAACCCGGAGATAGTCACGATCTACGCCAAATTCTCGGCAAACTTCGTCCCGATCCCTCTCGTCGATGAAAACTGCCTTGAGAAGCAAGCGGTCTTTGGCCGGCATATCCAGCAGGATTTCGTGGACTTTGGCCTTGATCTGTCGAGAGGCCACGATGCTCATTACATCAGCTCCAGTGGCCGGAAGCTCGGGCTGACCTTCATCGTCAAGCGACTGGCTGCGTGAGGTCGAGCGGTAATGCTCAAAAAGGACGTTATTGCACACACTGTTTACGAATGCGCCCAGGCGTTCAGGCTGACGCAGTGACCCATCTTTGCGCAGGGACGTCAAAACGCGAGCGAAGGTCTCCTGGCGCACGTCCTCGATAGCCTGCGGTGACTTAAGCCGGGAGCGGAGTTTGATGTGGAGTAGCTCAGTGAAATAAACGACAAAGTGCTCCTGCGTGCGAAGATCTCCCGCACGGAGACTGTCGATATACTCCGCATCAAATTCATGAAATTGCAATGCTTTCTCCGCAAACCCTAGCGGACGCAAGTATAACAGTGAAAGGTTTGGCGAAGAAGCAGTCCGTGCGTCGCGGGCAGGCGGACGAACACGGGAGGGTACTCCGTAGCCGCGACGAGGATTCGAGTCTCCGAGGGCTGCAAAGCTCATCGCACTGGCCTGAACAGACCCGTCTGTGTCATCGATTCGGCGTCCCGCGGGTCAACTGCCTGGATTGGATGCAGGGGTGAAAAATGGTAGAGCTGTCCCGTGATGTCTCCCGTGAGTTGCACATAGGATTGCCCGAAGTAAAGCAGCTTTAGGGTAGATAGTTCCCGAGTTCTATCCGCATTCACTGCGTGTTGCTGGTGACCACAGCACATCTTCTTTCTCCTTCAGAGGTTTGAATTCGGCAATAGGTCGGACCTTGCTTCGAACGGGCTGGATATGGCGGGAAGGTTCTGCAAGTTGAGAAGCAGTCCAACCCAGCCGCTGCTTAGCCAGATCGAGAGGGGCAGGGAAATCCAAAAGCAAAGACAGTAAAAGGCTTCGGTAATTCGAGTGCGGACACTAGTTCCGACGTAATCTGGGACTTCAGCGGTCAAGTCCCTCGAACTGTCGCACTTAAGAGCGGAATCAGGCGACCGGCCTAGAGGCTGCGTGGAAAACTTGGGGCGCGAGATTGGCGAGTTCCCATTCATTGTGATCCCGTTCAAGGCTGTTTTGTGAAAGGCTGGCCGGGGTGCTAGTTGCATGCGCGCTTCGCAAAGGGACACCCGCATGGAGCTGGGGACCTTCGAAACGACATCGCCACTTAGGCCGGGGCCGGCAGGGGCTTACATCGCAATAGTGAGGAGGGCGACTTGAGCGTTTCACAGAAAATAAGAAAATATCTAGGTTGAATCAGCGTGTCGTGTGTGGCTTGATTCCTTTAGGGAAGTTCGGTGTTAGTTTCATCTTCCGGTAGTCGAGTTTTTGACGCTCCGCGCTGCTCATTTGGGATGAAGAGGAGGATGTAAGTTTCGCGAACTGCCAACCTGAGCGACTTCGGAGCCCGCTAACAGGAAAGCTCCCGTCCCGAATACATGACTTGATCCCGGAGTATACGCGCCCGGAGCGGCGCCAATCGGTTGAATGCAGCCGAGGCGTCCATCCTGATAAATATGCGCGACGAGGCCATTCCAACCATGCTTCACGACAGGAAGATACCGCGCGCGATCCAACAGGCCGTGGCGAATGCCCCAAGCGATTGCATAAACAAAAAACGCCGAGCCGGATACCTCCGGGTAAGGATAGTCCGCGGCATCAAGAAGGCCGGGGCGCCAGAGTCCATCGTCTCCCTGGAGCGTTTGTACTTCTTCGGCCATAGCTCGAAATCTCTGTACGTAGAATGGTCGACGAGGATCATCGGCGGGCAGGAACGTCAGCACTCGTACCAGACCCCCCATCACCCAGCCATTTCCCCTTGACCAAAACACTTTTCGGCCATTCTTTTCGCGCTTATCAAGGAATGAGTCGTCTCGCGAAAAGAGCCGTTCGTGCTGATCCCATAGCCGATCGGAAGTGATTCGCCATTCGCGGTCCATGTAATCCAAATATTTTGGCTGGTGCGTTAACGAGGCGAGCTCAGCCCAAACTGGCGGAGCCATGTAAAGAGCATCGCACCACCACCAGACAGGCTTGCGTGAGTCGTCAGGAATCTGCATGACGTCATCGAACTGACTTTGCAAAGGTGCGAGATGCCGCGGATCGCGCGTCTTATCGTACAACCAGAGGAAAGATTGCCCGATGGCCTGGTCATCGGCATGAGTCTTTCGCGGACCTAAAGTCCAATGATAGTGCTCCGCCTGAGAGCGCACGTAGTCACTATAGCGGGGATCATTTAGCGTATCGGACGCGACAAGCATGCCGAGGTACAGTGTGGAGAACGTCCAATCCTGGCTAGATGTCCCGCTAACTCGGGCCAGTTGCCAGTCTGCCACTTTCCTCATAGCCGCCTTGACTGCAGGTGGCTTGATATCGCGTGAAAGGCTCGATGCGAGTGGGCCCGGATTCTCTGGGGAGTCGCCCACCAGTGCCGTGGATTCGCTTGGATTCCCCTGTGCTTGGATTGCTAG
>OCTA010003502.1_pt1 | contig 13923 bp, 17 predicted proteins | sample 1538991 | NCBI WGS metagenome assembly OCTA01 (sample SAMEA3539302, study PRJEB22396) | soil metagenome | biome: tundra; feature: field; material: soil | place: USA | collected 2010-05 | depth 0.15 m
AGAACGTGCCAGCCCTGGTCTGCAGCCAGTGCGGCGAAGTCTGGCTGGAGGCCGAGGTGGGCCAGTTGATTGACAAGATCATCCAGCAGCACCCGCAGCCGAAGCGGTACCATCAAGTGCCGGTTTTCTCATTGGCGGAATTCAGTTTGTGAGAGGATAGGTCGGCGCGCCTTGGACCGCGGGTTCAGGCATGGCTTGGGAAAATGGCTGTAATGTCGGCTGAGATCGTCAAGGCGGTAGCTATTCAGGCGATAACAGCGGCAGTCAAAGCTCATTACGGAATGCACTAGAACATCACACGCTCTACACACATCCGCCCCTGCCGGCCGGGCGTTATTGCATTATGCTAGTCGTACATACCCCACTGTCCTCCGGCGCCTCGAAGCAGGAAGTGGTCATCCCAGCGCTGGCGCCGAGGGTGGAAGAAACTCACGAGCGCTCCACTCCGGGGATCGACCGTGCCAATGTCGCTCCCCTTCCACGCATTGCATCGGATGCAGGCATACGCGAGGTTGCCGGCATCCGACGATCCGCCGTGCTTACGACTAATGATGTGGTCGATTTGATGCGGCGAATACGAATCGTCTTCGTGAAGAAGGCAATACTCACACCGGTATGCGGCGCGCTCTGCGACGAATCGGCGCAGTGACTCGTTTACGTCAGTTGGCAAGCCGTGTGTGTTGCCGTGCCCGCGCTTTGGCCATGATCATGATGTGCTCAAGCTGCAGGTAGTCTTCAAGTTCAGATTGTTCTTCGGCCGAGACGCTGCCGCCGTGGGAGCGTTCGACCAACTCCGCCACACGTTGTTGCACGCTATCGGAAGGGCGGAATGCGACCACGGTCTCCGGGGTTGTGCCTGCGGCGATGAAATCGATAATTTCCTCGTAGGATTTGGTCGCGCTCATCGTTCTCCTTTTCAGCCGGCTTTCGGTTGGAGAGTGTCGCACTCAACTCTTCCAGCATACCGCCAAATCCGACGCTGAGGGCGATCCGGGTTCTGGAGGTCCGCTGAAGGCCGCACCGTTTCAGAATGCCTTCGTGGCGCAGCTCGTTCTCGACGGTGGCGCGGATCTCCTCGAAGGCTTCCGGATCCAGATGCCGGAAGGCCAAGTCTTCCAACTCGCCGCGCACTTTGCCCATACCGGGGCGGTGCGATGGGGGCGTAGATCTCGATGGTCTCGGTGGCCACGTGCGCGCGGCGGTCGGCCAGCTTCACGATGATGACGCGGATGTCGTCGACCATGGCCAACAGCATTTTGCGAAAGCTCTCGGCCTGCCGTTCTTCCGCGTTGAAGATGTCCAGCTTGCTGAGCTTGGTGACGCCATCCACGCAGCGCGCCACCTCGTCGCCGAAGCCCTTGCGGATTTCGTCGGGCGTCATGCGGGTGTCTTCCACCAGGTCGTGCAGGAGTCCGGTCTCGATGGTCACCAGATCCATGCGCATGCAGGCCAGGATGTGGGCCACCATGATCCGCCCCCCGACCGGATCGAGCAGTTGCATCGCGAACTGGAAGACAATATCCGCGAGTACCGGGGATACGGGTGGAACCGCGGGGACGCTGGAGACCTCTGGGGACACTCCTTTGATTGTAGCTGAGACGGGAGGGGCGGGCAGATGCTACGATGGCCAGAGGCCCCCTTGGGCGGTTAGCTCAGTTGGTTAGAGCGCCTGCCTTACAAGCAGGAGGTCCGCGGTTCGAGCCCGCGACCGCCCACCATTGGAATCAAGAACCCGCAGCCATTGCCCCGACGGCTGACAGCCGGCGCAGGATGTCTCGGATCGAGACGCATGACTAACATACGCAGCACCATACCGGATTTCCCGCTGACGATTCGCGGCATCTTCGAGCACGGCGAGCGCATCCACGCGTCGAGCGAGGTGGCCACTTGCGCCGGCGACCATATGCGGCGCGCCAGCTACGCGCAAGTTGGCGAACGCGTGCGCCGCCTGGCTGCCGCGCTGGGAAAGCTGGGCATCGGCCCAGGAGACCGCGTCGGCACCTTCGCCTGGAACAACCAGGAACACCTGGAGGCGTACTTTGCCGTGCCTTCGATGGGCGCGGTGATGCACTGCATTAACATACGTCTGTTTCCCGAGCAACTGATCTACATCGTCAACCATGCGGCGGACCGCATCATAATTGTGGATGCCTCTCTGACGCCGCTGCTGGCGAAGATCGCCGGGCAGCTCACCACCGTGGAGCGGTACATTGTGATCGGCGAGGGGTGCGGCCTGCCGCGCGAAACGCTGCGCTACGACGACGTCATCGCTTCCTCGGAGCCCGTGCGCGCCTGGCCGGAGGTTGCGGAGAACGCGGCGGCCGCCATGTGCTACACCAGCGGCACCACCGGCAACCCGAAGGGCGTGGTCTACAGCCACCGCTCCACCTGGCTGCACGCGGCGGCTTCGGCCATGGCGAACTCCGTTGGCGTGACGGAAGACGACAAGATTCTGCCCATCGTGCCGATGTTCCACGCCAACGCCTGGGGGCTGCCGTATTCCGGCTGGATGTGCGGCGCCGATTTTCTGATGCCGGACCGCTATCTGCAAGCCGAGCGGATCGCCCGGATGATCGCGAGCGAGCGGCCTACGATTTCGGGCGCCGTGCCGACCATCTGGAACGACGTACTGCGCTACGTGGACGCCAACGGTATCGACATATCGTCGTTGCGGTGCGTGGTTTGCGGGGGCGCGGCGGTGCCTCGCAGCATGCAGGAGGGGTTCCTCAACCGGCACGGGGTACGCGTCATTCAAGGATGGGGCATGACGGAAACCAGCCCGCTGGCCGCGGTCTCGCGCCCGCCCCGAGGCACGCCGAAGGACCAGGAAATCGACTGGCTGAACAAGAGCGGCCGCGTGGTGGCGGGCATCGAGCTGCGGTTGATGAGCGGCGAGCAGGAGCTTGCGTGGGACGGCGAGTCGGTGGGTGAGATCGAAGTGCGCGGTCCGTGGGTCACGGCGTCCTACTATCTGGAGGACTGTCCGGAAAAGTTCCACGATGGCTGGCTGCGCACGGGCGATGTCGGGGTGGTGGACGCGAAGGGGTTCATCCAGATCACGGACCGCGCCAAGGATGTAATCAAGTCCGGCGGCGAGTGGATCTCCTCGATGGAGCTGGAGAACCACCTGATTGCGCACCCGGATGTGCTGGAAGCGGTGGTGATCGGCGTGCCGGACGAGCGCTGGGACGAGCGTCCGCTGGCGTGCGTGGTGATGAAGCCGGGGGCGTCGGCGACGATCGAACAGCTTCGCGATTTCCTGGCGGCGCGCGTGGCCCGCTGGTGGCTGCCGGAACGTTGGGCATTCATCGCGGAGATTCCCAAGACCAGCGTGGGGAAGTTGGATAAGAAGGTGCTGCGGGCGCGGTATGCCAAGGGAGAAATCGGCGAAGTGAAGGTGGAGAAGCCTGGGTGAGACGGGGCTGGATGAACTCGCTTGAGGGGCGGCCACCGACGCCTACGGCGCTTCCGAGCAGGCGGCCGGATTTTACACGATGATGGAGAACGATCTGGCGACGCCCTTCTCGACGCAGGTTCTGGGCGTGGAAGTCGCGGTCGAACGGATCGACATGACCGATGCGGACGAAATTATCGCGGTATGTAAAAGAGGCCCGAAACGCCAGACAATCCCGATTCTCGATCTGCCGTTGCCGTCGCCTCCGCCGAAGGGCGCCGAGTGGATTGAGGCGTATCGCCACTGGCGAAAAGGATTCTCGTAACCGCTCAAGCAATCCACCTTGACGGGCTCTAACAGAACCGCTATGCTTGCCTCAGATGACGGCTCTCGTAAGAATCCACCATAAAGGCCAGATGACCCTGCCCACCAAGCTGCGATCACTGGCCGGAATCTCCGAAGGCGATCTGGTAGAAGCCGCTTTCCAGCGCGGCAAAATCGTGATTACTCCCAAGCCGGTGGCCGGCCGCTCCAACGTTGCGAGTGCCGATGACGAGTACACTCCGGCCCAGCGCCGCGCCATAGACCGCGGCATCGCCCAGAGCGAAAAAGAATACAAGGAGGGCCGCTCCTTTGGCCCCTTTAACACACACGAAGAGTTCATCGCCTCCCTGCACAGACATGCCCCAAGGCCGCGTGAGAAGAAAATAAAACGCGCCGCCCGATGAAGCTCGACTATACCCCGCACTTCAAGCGCAGTTACTTCAAAGCCCAGCCTCATATCCAGCGCGTTTGATAAGCAGTCGGCCCTGCTCCTTCGGGATCTCCGTCACCCTTCGCTGCGCGCGAAGAAATACGACGAGGGCCAAGATCTGTGGCAGGCCCGCGTCACCGGCTCTTGGCGCTTCTACTTCAAGATCGTCGGCGACACTTACCGTCTGGAGGAAATCAAGGCGCACCCGAAATAGGGCAACAATATGGTTGACAAACTAGTGACTTTGTTCCGGCGTACACGGGGAGGAGATCTCAGGCAGTTTTTGAGGAATGACGCCGATGAAGGGCGTAAACATGAGCCCTAGCGATAACGCCGCGACCGCGCTTGAGATTAGTCCAACCCTAAGCATGTCGGGCCTTTTCGTCCGCATCGTCTGACCGCGCGCCCGCTTCTCTTTCTCCTCATGCCTCAGCAGGTCTTCCCTTCATGATTGCGCCCGGTTGGGATCGTCTATGCCAACGAACGCGTTGTGGATCACAACGTCGGAGTTGCACCCATACCGAGAACGAGCTGCACGCTCAAGCGGCTGGATCAGGATTACTTCGAAAACCTCGATCTTTAGCGCGGCACCAACACCCTCTCCGCCATCGCATAGCGCAACTCATCCAGCCCTTGTCCGGTGACGCTGGAGATCTCGAAGAACGGCAACCCGCGCTCAGCCGCGATCTGGCGCAACGACTCCACGCGCGCGGGGTCCTGCGCGGCGTCCATCTTGGTGGCCACCACGATCATGGGCTTGGCGGCCAGGTCTTCGCTGAAGCTGGCCAATTCCGCCATCACCGTCTCGAAGTCGTGCGCAGGTTCGCGGCCGCTCGCGTCCGAGACATCCACCAGGTGCGCGAGCAGGCGCGTGCGCTCGATGTGCCGCAGGAACTGGGTGCCCAGCCCGTGCCCCAGGTGCGCGCCTTCGATCAGCCCCGGAATATCGGCCACCACGAAGCTGCGGTAATCGTCCAGGGAGACGACGCCCAATTGCGGCTCCAGCGTAGTGAATGGATAGGCGGCGATCTTGGGGCGCGCCGCGGAAATGCGCGAGATCAGCGTGGACTTGCCGGCGTTGGGGAATCCCACCAGGCCCACGTCGGCCAACAGCTTCAGTTCCAGCCGCAGGCGGAGCTCCTGGCCGGGCTTGCCGGGCTCGTGTTCGGTGGGCGCCTGGTGCGTGGAGGTGGCAAACCGCGCGTTGCCCTTGCCGCCGCGGCCGCCGCGCGCCACCAGGAAACGCTCATCGGGCGCCGTGAAATCGTGCAGCCGCTCGCCGGTCGATTCGTCGTAGACCACCGTGCCGACGGGCACCTGGAGATCGATCGAGTAGCCTTCGGCGCCTGTGCAATCGCTGCCCTCGCCATGCCGGCCGCGTTGCGCCTTGTGCTCGGGGTTAAAACGGAATTGGATGAGCGTGTTTCGATGCTGGGTGGAAACCATGAAGATGTCGCCGCCGCGGCCGCCATCGCCGCCGCTGGGGCCTCCGCGCGGAACATATTTCTCGCGGCGAAAGGCCAGGCAGCCGTTGCCGCCATCCCCGGCCTTCACCAGGATGCGAACTTCATCTATGAACATGGGGAACCGCTCCCTGACGGTCGCGGCTCAGTACGGGAGTCGGGAGTCGCGAGGTGGTGGGCGTTACGCCACTGCCTTGATGCTGACGAATTTGCCCTGGCGGCCGCGGTCGCGGTACTCGACTACGCCGGTCACCTTGGCGAAAAGCGTGTCGTCCTTGCCCCAGCCGACGTTCTCGCCGGGCTTGATCGGGGTGCCCCGCTGGCGGACGATGATCGACCCGCCCGGCACCAATTGCCCGCCGAAGACCTTCACGCCCAGCCGTTGCGCGTTGGAATCGCGCCCGTTTTTGGAACTGCCTAACCCTTTTTTATGCGCCATACTTCACCTAAACCAGAATGTCGCCCACCTTCACTTCCGTGAAGTTCTGGCGATGCCCTATCGTGCGTTTGTACTGCTTCTTGCGCTTGAACTTGAAGACCAGCACTTTCTTTCCCCGGCCGTTGCCGACGATGGTGCCCTTCACGGTAGCTTGCCCCAGGTCCGGGCCGGCGACCAGTTGGCCCTCTTCCCTAAACACCGCCCGCAGGGGCAGGTCGATTTCGGAGCCGACTTCGCCTTCCAACTTCTCCACGCGGACTACGTCGCCGGGGGCAACCCGGTACTGTTTTCCGCCGGTCTCAATGATTGCATGCATGGATAACCTCTGAATTTCGCGCCAGGACACACTGAATGCGTCGGAGCTTGTGGACTAAGATATCAGTGTACAACACCCGGAGGACCATCTCCAAATGCGCGCGGCGTTCCTATTCGACCTCGACGGCACCTTGATCGACAGCGTTTACCAGCATGTGCTGGCGTGGCGCGAGGCGCTGGAACTGGGCGGCATCCGCCTTTCTGTCTGGCGGATTCACCGGCGGATTGGCATGAGCGGCGGCCTATTCGTGAATGCGCTGCTGCGCGAGACGGGACGCAACATTACCGGCGAGGAGGCGGAGCGCCTTCAAGGATTGCACGCTGCGGCATACGCCCGGATGGCGTCACAGGTGCGGCCGCTTCCCGGCGCCGAACAACTGCTGGCACACCTGTCGCAGACGCAGGTCCCCTATGCCATCGCCACCAGCGGGCGGCCAGAGAGCGCCGGCCCCGCGCTGAAAGCCCTGAACGTCCCGCCGGAAGTTCCGGTCGTCACGCGCGATCAGGTGCGGCACGCGAAGCCGGATCCGGACCTGTTCCTGGCCGCGGCCGAGCGGCTGGGGGTGTCCATTCACGACTCGATCGTGGTCGGGGACAGCGTTTGGGACCTGCTGGCCGCGCAGCGCGCCCGAGCGCTCGGTGTCGGACTGCTTTCCGGCGGTTATGGCCAGGAGGAGTTGGAGAGGGCCGGAGCCTATCGCGTTTATCAGGACCCTCTCGACCTGCTGACGCACTTGGACGAACTCGGCATCCGCCGGGCGGATTGATCATGCGCGACGCTGCTTCTGGCGGAACGTCTTCACTTTCGCCCGGTTACCGCAATCCTGCATATCGCACCATTGGCGGCGATGGTTGCGGCTGGTATCCAGGAACAGCCATCCGCATTCGTCGCCGCCGCATTGCCCCAGCCTGGACAGCTCGCCGGAAGTGAACAGTTCGGCTGCCGATAGCGGCACGGGCCACAGGATGCTGTCCAGCGCAGTCAGCCGTTCCGGAAAGGTCCAGAGGAAGCGGCCGCCGTGGGCGCTCAGCCGCTGGTGCGCTCTGGCGATGGAGAGTTCGTCGCGCAATACGTCCGCATCGGCTGCCCGGGGCCGCCAGCCTTCGATCGCGCACTTGAAGATACGGTAAAGCGCTTCACGCAGTTGGATGGCCCGCGCCAGAACGTTGGCCGCCTCCCGAGCCTCACGCGCAGCCAGACGGGCAAGGACGCCCGCGCGCCTGCGGTCCACGCTTCCGGCCAGCACGGTCCACGCCAACAAGTCTTCGTAGGTGGCGATCTTGTCGCGAATTACGGCGCCGGCATGGTCCCGTCCGCCCACCGTGTTCACGAAATCCAGGCAGAGCCGCCCGCCGATAAATTTTACAGGTAACCGCTTTATGGCCTTTGACAGGTTACCAGGGCCGTGATATTCTGTAACCACTATGCTCAGATTAGCAGGTTACACAAGGGTTGCCGCGGTGGCTATCCTGGCTGCGGGCATTTGGGCCCAACAGCCGAAAACGCCGGCCGAGGAAGTCGCCGGAGCTTTCGCATACATCAATCGCCAGGTGCTGGATATGGCCAAGGACTTCCCGGCCGACAAATACGATTACAAGCTGCGCCCGGAGATGCGGTCTTTCGGGGCGGTGATCGTGCACATCGCCTCCGGGAATGTCTACGCCGCCAAGGCCGGCCGCGGCGAAAAGGTCAAGTGGGACGAACTCGATGCCGCGAATTACAAGACTAAGGAACAGGCGGTCGCGCTGCTGGAAAAATCCATCGCGGATGCGACGGCTACGTTGAAGTCCCGGCCGGCGGAGAGTTTTCACAAGTCCGTGGAGCCGTGGATCTCGGTGATCGAGCACGCCGGCGAGCATTACGGCCTGTTGGTGGCCTATTACCGGGCAAACGGGATGGTGCCGCCGGCGTCGCGCAAGAAGTAGGTTGTGCCTGCGGCGCGTCGTTGATTCGGCCCAGCCGCGCGGTATCATTGCTATTGTGATTCGCCGCCTTTACGTCAATAATTTCCGTTGCCTCGTGAACTTCGAGTTGCGAGTCGTTGATTGGCAAAGACTCTCGAAGCATTGTCGTCCAATTCGACAACCGGGGTAGCCCGGCGGTTTCGGTAGACGTTCCATTCGAGGACCTGTCCGACGGCGAAAAATGTTTCATGATTTGCGCCATGGTGCTCGCCGCGAACCATGCGTATGGCCCCTTGCTCTGCTTCTGGGATGAACCGGACAACTACCTTGCGCTGGATGAAGTTGGGCACTTTGTGTTGGCTCTTCGTAAAGCGTTTCAATCTGGCGGCCAGTTCATCGCGACCTCGCACAATCCCGAGGCGATCCGCAGCTTTTCCGACGAGAATACGCTTCTTCTCTACAGGAAGAGCCACCTTGAGCCCACCATCATTCGCCCGCTGAGCGAATTGCAGGTGAGCGGGGATCTGGTGGGCGCGTTGATTCGCGGCGACGTAGAGCCATGAGCGTCAACAGGTATCAGCCACACGTCCTGGTGCTTCCGGAAGACGATGCCAACCGCCAATTGGCGAACGGCTTTATACAGGATCAGGATGTTTCGACTCGGCGGATTCAAGTGCTCGAGCCTGCGGGCGGTTGGATGAGGGTCCTGGAGTGTTTCAAGTCAGATCACGTTAGAGCAATGGAGACCTGTCCGCTCCGATCTATGGTTCTGTTGATCGATTTCGATGGCAAGAAAGATAGGATGAACCTAGCGAAGGAGGTCATTCCCAGCCATTTGACTGAGAGAGTGTTCGTTCTCGGCGTCTTGACCGAACCTGAAGATCTCAGGAAAGCCAGTCTCGGCTCGTACGAAACCATCGGTAGGGCGATGGCGAAGGATTGCCGAGAGGAAACCGATACGACTTGGGGACACGATCTCCTGCAACACAGTGCCGGCGAGATTGGCCGTCTACGCGACAGCGTTCGGCCGTTCTTGTTTGAGATCTGAAAGGTCCGGCGCGTCGTTCCAATCCGTCTCCGCCGCCGGGGGGATGAAGGTCATGGCGCGCTCGGTCACGGCGCAGATGGTGAGGCTCGGGTTGACACCTAAGTTAGCCGCCAGCACGGAGCCGTCGCAGATATACATATTCTTATAGCCGAAGACACGGTTGCGGTGGTCCACCACGCCATCGGCGGACGAGCCGGCCATCGGACAACCGCCTAGAATGTGCGCGGTGCCGGGGACGTTGAAGAGAATCTCGGTCACCATGCTCATGGGCGTGCCCCCGATCAGTTGGGCGGCCTTGCGCGCAAACTCGTTGGCTTGCGGGATGAAGGTCGGGATCTTCTGGCCCTGGCTCACGAGAATCTTCTTGAACGGATAGAACCAGCGGCGGCGCAGGCGCATGTCGATGTGGCGGTCGAGGGTTTGCATGCAGAGGAAGATGACCGACTCGCGGGCCCAGCCGAAGGGGTGCAGAGCGCGGGCCGTGCGGATGGGATGGCGCAGCAGCGAACCGAACAGCGTGCCCAGCCAGGACAGGATGCGCGTGTGGCCCGGGCGGCCGCCGGTGAGCAGCGTGGCCAGCGGACCCATGGCGTCGGAACCCGCCGGGTAGCGCACCGCCTCGATGTGCGTGTAATCGTCGAGGTAGATGCCCGACCCGATGGCGATACCTTTGGAAAAATCCTCCCGGCTGCCGGGGACGCGCACGCCGATGAGCGATTCGGCGTTGGTGCGCACGCGATTGCCAAGTTGATCGCTAAGGGCCGGCAGCGAGCCTTTCAGTTTCAGGCGGAAGAGCAGGTCCATGCTGCCCAGGGCCGAGGCCGCAAAGACCACGCCGCGGCAGGTGAAGCGGCGGGCATGCTTCGCCAGCAAGGAGATGGAATTCACCGTGCGCACTTCATATCCCGCACTGCCATCCGCGGGGCCGAGCGGGGTGACATCCACAACCCTGGTTTCGTCGAAAACCCGCGCGCCGTACTTTTCGGCGAGATAGAGGTAGTTCTTATCGAGGCTGTTCTTGGCATGGTAGCGGCATCCCACCATGCAGCCGCCGCAGGCGATGCACGTGCATCGCTCGGGACCTTCACCGCCGAAATACGGATCGGGATAAGGCTTGCCGCCGTCTTCTCCTTCGGGCGGTTCGAAGACCGCCACGTTGGTCCGGTAGAAAGTATGGCCGACGCCGGCTTCGTCGGCCGCCTGTTTGAGGAAGTGGTCGGCCGGGCCGAGGATACGGTTCTCGACCACGCCGAGCGTCCGTATGGCCGTTTCGTAATGGCGCGGCATCTCGCTTTTCCAGTCGGCCAGTCCGGCCCACGAGCCGTTGTCCCACACGGAGTTCTGCGGGACGAGCATGGTGTTCGCATAGGTGATGGATCCGCCGCCCACGGCGCAGCCGTGCAGGATCACGACGTGCTTGAAGTACTCCATGTTGAAGAAGCCGCGGAGAGCCAAGCGCGGGCGCCAGAACCAACGCCAGATCAGCCAGTTGGTCGAGGGCAGGTTGTCGGGCGTCCAGCGGCGCCCCATTTCCATTACCGCCACGCGGTAACCTTTTTCAGTGAGCCGATGGGCCGTGACGCTGCCGCCGAAGCCGGAGCCGATCACGATGAAATCGAAGTCGCGCCTCGAATCGGACATAACGGTCTCTTTATATGAAGGCCACACCTGATGGTACCTCGTGGCGAGTCAGCTTTCAGCTATCAGCTTTCAGCGGTCAGCTTTTAGCTTTCCTAGCCGCGCTTGTAGAATTCCGTCGTGAAGTCGTAGATCGAGCGCGCGGGCTTGGCGGATTGCAGGTTCTTCAGAAGGGCTTGCCTATCGGCATCGCCGCGTTCCTGGCCCAGTTTGAACTTGCCCTCCAGCAGCTCGATCTGCATCTCAAAGCCGATGATGCCGCCGATCAGGCCGTTGGTGTAACTCTCGGGCAGCTTGGCGAAGTCGTAGCTGGAGCCGGGGCCCTCAAACTTGGCGATGAGCTGCGCCAGCAGGCCGTGCAGGGCTTTCGGATCGGCGATGGGCTTGAGCCGGCCGGTGGCGTGCACCACGGCGAAGTTCCAGGTGGGCACGGATTCCGGTTTGTTGTACCAGGTTGGCGAGATGTAACTGTGCGGACCGCGAAACACGATTACGGCTTGCTGGTGGCCATCAAAACATTTGCTCTGGAGGTTCTGGCGCGATATGTGTCCGAAGAGCGTGCCGTAAGGCGCAGCAGTTCGATCGAGGACGGTCGGGATGTGGGTGATGCGGATACCGGGGCTGGCTGTGACGAGATCGGCGAAAGCGAATTCGTCCATGAAGTCCTGGAGGAATTTGCGGTCTTCGACGAGGTGGGGCTTGGGGATATAGAGCGAGCCGGGCGACGGCTCTTGCGCGTTCAGATCGAGTCCTGCCATGGCCAAGCCGAGCAGCAGGTTGCGGCGGTTCATCGGTGAGACCTCCTTACAATGGGCTGTTGACATCATGCCACGGATGCCGGACTCGCTGCGCGCGCTGCTTGCGAACCTGATCGATTATGCGGGTCTCTATCCGCCGGCGGGTCTGGCGTTGCCGGCGGTGTTGGAGAATTACGAAACGTACCTGGCTTCGCCGGAGAGCTGGATGCTCAACCGCCTGGTGCTGCCCGCGGCGAAGCTGCCGGAAGCGCCTTTGGGGGACAACTGGCGCGTGACATTACTGGTGGAGGGCGAACCGGGCCCGCTGCCCGCGCAGGTAGAGACGCTGGAGACCTTCGCCAAAGTACGCACCGGCGGCTTGACGCCGGAAGCCATCCCGTCGTCGGAGGCGCTTGCAGATTTCTTGGGCGAGGCCGCATCGCGCCACATCGCCTTCAAAGCTACGGCGGGCCTGCACCATCCTATCCGTTCCCTCCACCCGCTGACCTATGCCCCCGACAGCCCGTGCGCCACGATGCACGGATTTGTGAATGTGTTTGTGGCGGCGGCGTTCGCGTGGCAAGGCGCGGAGCGAGACGCGATTCTCGACGTTCTGAACGAAGGGGATGCCGGCGCTTTCCAGTTCTTGACCGGCGAGTTGCGCTGGCGCGGACGGAGCATCACGGTGGCCGAGGTCCAGTGCGCGCGGCGCGATTTCGCGCACAGCTTTGGCTCGTGTTCGTTCGCGGAGCCTATCGCGGATTTACAGGCTTTGGGGTGGCTTGCTTAGTGGGGCAGCGCCGCGCGCTGCGGCGGCGTCTCACGCCGCCCGAGCGGAGGCGGGCTGAGAGCCCGCCGCAGCTCAAGGAGCTGCCCCACTAACCGGCGACGATCCCGCGGCACTCGCCGAAGCCGATGCGCGTAAAGCCGTGACGCTCGCAGTAACCGCGCAGAGTCACCTCGTCGCCGTCTTCCAGAAACTTCCGAACTTCGCCAGTGGGCAGGCGGATCGGTTCGGCGCCGCGCTGGGTCAATTCGAGCAGGCAGCCGCGCTCTTCCGGAAGCGGTCCGGATACGGTGCCGCTGGCCAGCAAATCGCCGGGTTGCAGGTTGCAGCCGTTGCTGGCGTGGTGCGTGAGCAACTGGGCGAACGTCCAATACAGGTTCCGCAGATTGCCTCGGCTCAAACGCGCGGGCTGGAGACCCGACGCGCGCATCTGGCGCGACGCGATGTAAACTTCCAGCGTGAGATCGATGCCGCCGCGTTCCCGATCTTCAGCCGAACTCAAGTATGGCAGCGGTTCGGGATCGCCATCCGGCCGCTGGAACGCGGGCGCGCGAAAGGGCGCCAGAGCCTCCATGGTCACGATCCAGGGAGAGATGGTGGTGGCGAAGCTCTTGGCCAGAAACGGTCCCAACGGCTGATATTCCCAGGACTGAATGTCGCGGGCGGACCAGTCGTTGAGCAGGCACAAGCCGAAGATGTGCGCTTCCGCCTCGGCGATGGGGATCGGCTGGCCCAGCGCATTGCCAGGGCCGGCGAAGAATCCCACTTCCAGTTCGTAATCGAGCGCGCGGCTGGGACCGAAGATCGGTACTTCCGCCGCGGCGTCCTTGGCTTGACCGCTGGGACGGTGCACAAGCGTGCCGCTCACAATGATCGACGAAGCGCGGCCGTGATAACCGATCGGCACGTATTTGTAATTCGGCAGCAGAGGGTTGTCGGGGCGAAAGAGGCGGCCCACATTGGTCGCGTGGTGGATGGATGCGTAGAAGTCGGTGTAATCGCCGATTTTGGCGGGCGCAACCACGACGGATTCGTCCATCCGCGCGAGAAACGGCTCGACGGCAGCTCGATGTCCGCTGCCGGCGCGCAGCAATTCACTGAGCCGTTTTCGCAGGGGCGACCAATGATCGCGCCGGAGGGCCATTAGCGGGTTCAGGATGATAGCTGAACAAGCGAGCACCGTCTCCGGCGACAGGCCGTCCAGCAGACCCGACTTCGCGCCGCGGCCCAGATCCAGGATACGATCCCCAATGGCGACGCCAATCGAGGGCAACGAATCGGGGCGGCGAAAAAAGACCCCGAGCGGGAGGTTTTGAATTGGAAAATCGGTACCGGGCCGATTGGCGGACTCGACCCAGCTCGACAGTTTAGGATCGTGCGTGCTGTCTAAAAAAGAAAATGGTTCCAAGTGACCCGATCTCGCAGCCAAACTCCCCGCCGGCA
>OCTA010003507.1_pt1 | contig 13915 bp, 10 predicted proteins | sample 1538991 | NCBI WGS metagenome assembly OCTA01 (sample SAMEA3539302, study PRJEB22396) | soil metagenome | biome: tundra; feature: field; material: soil | place: USA | collected 2010-05 | depth 0.15 m
CGGTGCAATCGCGGCATCGGTGACACCCTTGCCGTACGCAGCATAGGCACGTTGGAGTCTTGCGCGCGGGCACGGTCTCGGAGATCAGGGACGAGGAGTCGGCAAAGTCCTGACCAGCGCAGGGCAGGGCAGTCAGCAAGGGAGTACCGAGATCTACGATCGGCAAAGTCGCGCCACAGTTATGTGTGCACGTTATGGGCGGTTCCCACGGGTTCCAGGCGTACCCGAGCCGTCTCGATCGGGGTGGGTGGCTCCTCGACGGAGAGTGACGTTCGGTTGCGCCGTTCTGTGGGTCGGGGCTATTCGGGCTCTTCGCGAACGAGGGTTGATTTCGACGCGGTGATCTTGGTGGGCATCCACCACTGAGGTGGTCCCGGGCTCCAAAGCTTCGGTTCTGACAAAGGAATCGAGCAAAAGAGCCAAGGACCGTGGCTGACGGTATCAACTTGCGCCTTCGAAGGCGCGACATGAACGTCTTTCGGACGATCGACGAGGACGGCAGACGACCGATCGTGCATGTGGCGGGCCGGCACTCCGTCGCGCTCTGCCCGAGCTGCTCGAGGCCGTCGGTGACGACCAACGGAAGCGGATGGCGGGAGGTGATCGATGTCGTGCGGACAGTGGTCGTGACTTTGTCGATCTGCGTGCGCCGCTTCGTGATCAGCGTTGTGAGCGACTCGACACACGCTTGCAAAACGGCCACCTATTTCGTATAGTAAACGAATGCCGCGGAGACGGGGTACGCCGGAGCTGATGCGGGGCCTGAATCGCAGCATTGTCATCAGTGCAATTCGCGAGCGTGGAACGCTTTCTCGTGCTGACCTGGTCCGCTTCACCTCAATCAGCCCGGCCTCCGTGTCGGCGATCGTCTCGGATCTCATGGAGGAGGGGCTGGTCCGCGAGGAAGGCCGGGTGTCCTCGGACGTCGGTCGGCCTGGGCGTTTGGTGCGATTCGCCGACGATGTCCTCTTTCTCGGCTGTGATCTCGCTTCGGCGGAGGGATTCCGAGTCGGTCTCATGCGCCTCTCCGGTGAGCTAGTCGAGTCGCGGGTGCTTGCGGTCCCTGCTCCGGTTCCGAGTACCGAGCGTGTCGCCCGAATTCTCGCTGACTACGTCGTCGAGGTGACCTCGCGTTCCGCCCCGGGCCGCATAGTCGGGGCCGGGATCGGCGTGCCGGGCGTTGTCAATCCGACGACGGGGCACGTGCAGCTTGCTCGGCTTCTCGGATGGGAAGATGCCGAGTTCGGCGAACTACTCAGCGACTGCCTCCGCATCCCGGTCTCTGTCGACAATGACGTGGCGTTCTCCCTCGCCGCGGAGGTCGATCGTGGCGCCGCGACGAAAGCCCGCGATGCCGTCCTCCTGACCTTCGCGGAGGGTGTCGGCGGAGCGGTACTCTTGGACGGGAAGATCTACCGCGGACGTGGAGTGGCTGGCAGGGCAGGTTACATGGTGACCGACGCCTCCGGAGCAGACGGGGTCTACCACGGTTTTGGCATGCTCGAAGGGAAGCTTTTCGAGTTGGTAACCGAGGATGCCGGTCGGGACGGGATTGACGCGGCACTCTACGCGCGGCAGACGGCTCGGCTGATACACCAGCTCGGGCGTTCGCGTGGAACCGTCGAGTTTTCCGAGGACATCTCGAGTCAACTCGTGCGAACGATTGCCGCCGCCGTGGCCTCTTCGATTGCGCTCCTCGACCCCGAGGTCGTGCTGCTCTCGGGTTGGATCGAGCTCGGAGGTCAGGCGATGCTCGATCGAGTCGTCGAACAGGTCAGCCGCTTGGTGCCGAGTATGCCGGAGATGCAGTTCTCGTCTTTGGGCGATGACCGTGTCGTGATCGGTGCAGCGCTCGCCGCCCGCAGGAAAACCCTCGCCGATGTCCGGGTTGTGGAAGCGGCAATCTAGGCCCCGGCGAGAACCTCGCCAGGGTTTCATGGAGGAACTGACCGTATGGTTCCCTTTGACCCTATTGGTCGGATTATGGCTAGGAGGTTATTACGACATGTTGTGGCGGACAGGCCGACTCTCTGCGAGGGTCGGCACGGTAGGAGAAAGGAGTGATGGGGTCGGGACATTCACTTGGACGTCGGAGACGTCCAAGCAACGACGAGGCCGATAACTGTAACCGTCCTCTGTCAACGAACTGGAGGCATCGCAGTATGAATCTCATTTCAAGGAATCGACGCGGTTGGCGGCAGTGCATCAAGCCGTTCATCGCTGTAGCCGTCGTCGCCAGCGGCGTCGCGACGACCGCGGTCATCGCCGCTCCGCAGGTCGGAGCGTCTTCCCCGGTGACGATCACCTACCTAACCCACTGGGGGCCGACTCAGGTCAACATGTTGAAGGCTGACGCCGCGGCCTTCCACAAGATCAATCCGAACATCACTGTGAACTTCCAAGCGGTGCCGTTCGGGAATCTCCTTTCTACGATCGACACCCAGGGTCCATCCGGAAACGGGTGGACGATCGCGGGCATCTATGACCTGTGGCTGCCGGCACTTGTTGACGGTGGTCTCGCAGTCAACGCACCGTCGGCCGTCGCGCCCGATGTGAAGGCCCACTGGCCGACCAACCTTGTCACCGACGTGACGAAGAACGGCGCGGTCCGCGGTTACCCGAACGAGGTCGACCTCTACGCGCTCAACTACAACAAGGCACTCTTCAAGGCGGCAGGCATCTCCAAGCCGCCGGCGACCTGGAGTGAGCTTGTCACCGACGCGAAGATGCTCACCGTCCCGAGCAAGGGGCAACAAGGTTTCGGCGTGATCACGGACTGGGCTGCCGGTGTCGTTCACCCGTGGCTGTCGCTCGTGGACTCAGACGGCGGGTCGCTGCTCACTGGACTGAAGCCCAACCTCACGAGCAGAGCGGCCATGGCCGCGGCGAACCTCTACGCTGAGCTCGTTAAGGCCGGTTCAACGGTCGCCACGATGAGTACTGCTAACGCGGAAACGACGGGTCCGTTCCTCGACAATTTCACGTCGGGCAAGACCGCGATGATCATCATGGCGAACTGGTGGGAGGCCGATCTCCAGACGTCGATGGGATCCAAGTTCTCCGACGTCGGCGCTGCGCCGATTCCGATCGGACCAAATGGCACCAAGTCATCGAGCGTCTCGTACTCGTGGTTGACGATTGTCAACGGGAAGGCGAACAGCGCGAAGCAGGCGGCTGCGTGGAAGTTCCTCCAGTACCTCAATGGGCCGACGAGCGGTAAGAGTGGATCCTCGGGGATGGGCGATGCCCTGATCTCGATGGGGATCCTGCCCAGTCGCCTGAGCGATGTCACTGCGCACAAGGCTCAGCTGAACAGCCCGTTCCTCAAGGTCTACGTTTCAGAGTTGAAGAACGCGTCGCCGTTCCCGACGGTGCTCGGTGGCGAGCAGATGACCGACACACTCCAGACGGCAATCGAGTCCATCGACTTCGGAACGGCATCAGCTGCCGCGGCGATGAAGTCGGCTCAAAGTCAGATAACTTCGATCCTAAAGAGCGCGAACAGTTAGTCAGGAACGCGGACGATGACTGCCGGAATCCAATCGGCAGTGTCGTTCCCCTCCCGCCGACGCCACGTTGGCGGGAGGGGAACGCGCCGTTCTCGACGATTGCATGAGGGAAGGTGGGCGGCCCTCCTGCTCTCACCGGCGCTGGCCATAGTGATCTGCTTCGTGTTTGCACCGATCGCTTTGACCATTTGGATCAGCTTTCACAACTGGTCGATGCTGACGCCGATCACCCAGATGCCATGGGTTGGCCTCTCGAACTACCGGACCATATTTGATGATCCGGTGTTCCGATCCTCGTTGTTGGACACCCTCATCTACGTCGGCCTCGTCGTCGCTGTGACCGTTCCGCTGGCGACTCTCATCGGGATGCTGCTCTACTTCCCCCGGAACCGTCTAAAGGGGTTTGCGCGCACCGTCTTGTTCGCAACCTACGTCATCCCCACCGTCGCAGTGGCGATCGTGTGGGGAGCCCTCTATGAACCTTCGTACGGTCCGCTCGCCGAGATGTTCAAGGCAGTCGGCTTGTCCGCGCCCGCCTTTTTGTCATCGCCGTCGACGGCGCTCGTTTCGCTAGTGGCTTTCAACATCTGGCAGATGCTCGGCTACTACACAGTATTGATGGTCGCCGGACTCACTCTGATCCCCGGCGAGCTCTACGAGGTGGCCAGCATCGACGGGGCGGGAATCGTCCGCCAGACTTTCGCCATCACGTTGCCGCTCTTACGTCGCACAACCACGTTCGTCATCCTCATCGCGTTGATCAACGCCGTGCAGGTGTTCGACCCTGTGTACCTTTTGACTCAAGGCGGCCCGATCAATTCGACGGACGTCATCTCCTACGAGATTCAAAGAACGGCCTTTGAGTATGGACTCGCTGGCCAAGCGAGCGCGATGTCCGTCTCACTGCTCGTCGTGCTTGCCGCCGTGGCGGCCATTCTGATCGGCCTCATGCGGGCAAGATCACGATGAGCGCGCTTGGCACCACTTCGATGACCAACCCGGTTGCGGAGGATCGGAGCCGCACGAAGGTTCCACGACGCCGGCGGCGTCCGATCCGACTCTCGAAGGTGCTGACCAGCGTCGCGATCGGCTTGGTCATCTTGTTCCCGCTCTTCCCGCTTTACTGGCTCGTGATCTCCAGCCTGAAGAGCACCCATGAGCTCTTGCAGGCTCCTCCGAGCTGGTTTCCCGCTCACCCAACGATCAGCGCCTTCAAGGAAGCGTTCGACGCGGTTCCCTTCGCCCATTCCTTCTTTAACAGCTTCCTCTACGCCGGCACCGCGACGATCTCGGTGCTCGTTACCTCGATGATGGCCGGCTACGTCTTCTCCAAGTACCACTTTCGCGGGCGCAACGTCCTGTTCTGGGTGATCGTCGCGACGATGTTCATGCCGCCGATCGTGACGCTCGTGCCGCTTTACTGGATGATCTCGCGCCTCGGTCTCTCCGACTCCTACCTCGGCGTAGTGCTCCCGTGGCTCGCGAATGCCTTCGGCGTGTTCTTGATGCGCCAATTCATAGGAGACCTGCCCGACGAGCTCATCGACGCAGCGCGGATCGATGGCGCGAGCGAGTTGCGCATTCTCTGGCGAGTCGTAGTGCCGTTAATGCGACCCGCGATCGTCACGCTCGGGGTCTTCTCCTTCGTCTACTACTGGAACAATTTTCTCTGGCCGCTCACGGTGCTCGAGACGTCAAGCAAGTACCCCGTTGTGCTCGCGCTTTATCAACTACTTTCGTTCAACATGAGCGCCCAGTATGAAAACGTGGTGCTCGCCGGTGCGTTGGTCGCGAGCGTCCCGACGATCATCGTCTTTCTCTTATCGCAACGAGTCTTTGTGCAGGGCATCGCGAGGGTAGGCGTGAAGGGATGAACACCGCGGCCACCTGGCGGGTGGGCATCGATCTCGGCGGGACCTCCCTGCGACTGCTCGGCGAGAGCGAAAACGGCGAGCGATCAAAGGTCACAACAGTGCCGACTGCTCGCGACTATGAGGATCTCCTCAACCAAATCGAGTCACTGCTCAACTCTGTTGTCGCCGGGCCGATCCTCTCGATCGGGTGCGGGATCTGCGGGACCTTAGATGGCATCCGCCCGGTCTTTGTCCCGGCCCTTCCGTGGATCGAAGGCCGTCCCCTCAGAGATGACCTCGCCAAGCTCTCGGACGCCTCGGTGGTGCTCGGCCTGGACGGCCACTACGCGCTCCTCGCCGAGGCAGCCGAGGGATCTGCAATTGGCCACGACTCTGCTGTGCTCGTCGCCGTCGGAACGGGCATTGGCGGGGCGATCATGCTCGCCCGCAAGATCTGGCGGGGCGAGCGAGGTACCGCGGGGTCTTTGGGGTGGCTGAGCGCCCTCGGCGGGAAGGACGATGCCAAGCACGGCCTGTTCGAACAAGTCGCCTCCGGTACTGCGCTGTCTCAGGCTGCCCACGCGTATCGCCCGGGCTGGACGGGAGAGAACCTCGTCACTGCGGCGCGTGCTGGTGACACAGGCGCTGCGGCGGTGGCCGATCGGTTCGGACGGCACCTCGGACGCGGCCTAGCCGTCTTGGCGAGCGTACTCGATCCAGAGATGATCATCATCGCTGGCGGCCTGTGCGACGCGATGGACGTGCTCAGCCCGTCGATCGATCGCGCCATGCTTGAATGCGCCTCACCGAACGGACGCCACGTCCCCGTACGTGCCGCTGCATTCGGGCCGCACGCCGGAGTCGTCGGCGCACTGCTCGCAACAAAACTCGACAAGGAGATCTGGCTGTGACGACCCTGACCGCTTGTGAGTCGATCAAGGTGTCTTGGCCCATGGCGCTCAACAAACTAATGGCAGATGAAAAGGAGAGATCATGACGACCGAGAAGTACACCGATCGGGTTATCGAGCTGCTCGAACAGCTCGTCACTACCCAAGACGGAGTCCTCGACGAGGTGGCCCGCCGTTGTGGCGAAACGTTGTCCTCTGGCGGACTTGTCCACCTGTTCGGAAGTGGACACTCAGTCATCCCCGTCCTCGATACCTTCCCCCGCTATGGCACCTTCGTCGGCTTTCATCCACTCACGGATCCGAACCTCATGTGGCACAACGTGCTCGGCCCTGGTGGAGTCCGCGAGCTGCAGTGGCTCGAACGTGCCGAGCACTACATCCCGAAGTTCCTCGATCATGAGGCGATGAATGCTGGAGACGTGCTCATCGTCTACTCCCACGGCGGTCGGAATTCCGCTGGCATCGAGGCGGCGCTCTACGCGCACGAACGCGGGATTTTCACCGTCGCGGTCACCTCGCTCGCCAACAGGGAACTTCCTCAGGAGCATTCCAGCGGTAAGCACCTCTCTGAGGTCTGCGACTTGAGCATTGACACTGGCGTGCCGGTGGAGGATGCCGTCGTCACCATCACGGGTTGGGATCGACCGGTGGGCGGGTCGTCGACGGTCGTGGCGTGCGTCGTGAGCCATGAAATCGTCACCCGCACTGCGCGAGCGCTTGCAGGCCGGGACGAGACCCTGCCAACCTTCGTCTCGCCGACGGTGACCGGTGCCTCCCTCGCGTCGAACGACGAGGTCTTTCTCGCTCATCGTCGCCTCATGCACGCCGCGGAGGGAAAAGCGTTGCAATGAGCGCTGCTCGTTCGTCCGAGACGTCCGTGGTCGACGTGAAGTCTGCCTTTGATGGGCAGCGCATCGTTCCGGGCCGCGTCGCGCTAAAGGACGGACGCGTCCTCTCGATTGGAGTCCAGCCGCCTGGCGAGCGTTTCCTCGCGGCACCGGGCCTTGTTGATCTGCAGGTGAACGGCTTCGCCGGAGTCGATTTCCTTGCCGCGTCGGTCACCGATTTCACTACCTCGAGCCTGGCCCTGCTGGCCTTTGGTGTCACTGCGTTCCAACCAACGTTGATCAGTGCCCCAGAATCAGGGCTGCGCCACGCGCTCGAGACGATCGCCCGGGCGGGTCAGCTCGCCGGCGGAGCTCGGATCCTTCCTGCCCACCTCGAAGGACCGTTCCTGTCGCCGAGCTGGCCGGGCGCGCACGACCCCCGCTACCTGTGCGCTCCGGACCACCACCTCCTCGACCGCTTCCTCGATGCTGGTCCGGTCGGGTACATGACAATCGCGCCGGAGCTGCCCGGTGGTATCGATCTGCTCGCGCACATACGAGAACGGGAAATCATCGTCGCGCTCGGTCACAGCGACGCGACACTTGATCAAGCCAACGCCGCCTTCGACGCCGGAGCACGCGCGCTCACCCACGCGTTCAATGCCCATCGTCCGCTGACGGCACGAGAGCCGGGTCCCGCAGGGGCCGCGCTCGTACGCGACGACGTCTTCGTCGAACTGATCGTCGACGGAATCCATCTCGACGACGCGCTGATCACGATCGTCGACCGTTGCGCGCGCGAGCGCGTGATTCTCGTCACCGATGCGATTGTCGCCGCTGGGATCGGTGATGGGGCCTTTCAATTTGGCCCGCTTGAAGTCACCGTTGCCAACGGACGCGCCACGCTGTCCGACGGCCGACTCGCCGGAAGCGTAGCAACGCTCGACGCGTGCCTTCGGCGGCTCGTCGCCGCGTCCGTTCCCCTCGAGCAGGCGCTGCGAGCCGTGACGTCTCGACCAGCGGAGCTGATTGACCGGAACGATCTGGGTCACCTACAGCCAGGAGATCGCGCTGACCTCGTGGTGTTCGATGAAGAACTCTTTCCCGCGCAGACCTTTCTCGATGGACGACTCGTCTGGCAAGCGAAGGTTCCATCATGCGCGTGAGGCGGGGGATTCACAACGCGACCTGGCCGACGGGACAATCGAACGGAGCTCGCAATGCCTGAGCTTCGCTTCGAGAAGGCGACGCTGACCTATCCAGGCAACGATCGCCCCGCGGTGAACGCATTCGACCTAACGGTCAAAGACGGCGAGTTCCTCGTACTCGTCGGACCATCTGGCTGTGGCAAGACGACAGCACTGCGCATGGTTGCTGGGCTCGAAGACGTTGACAGTGGAAGCATCTTCATTGGGGACCGGGATGTCACCGATCTGCCTCCCAAAGCTCGGAACGTTGCTATGGTCCTTCAGAACTACGCGCTCTATCCCCACATGACCGTGGCTCAGAACATGGAGTTCGCGCTTCGGATCGCGCACATGCCAAAAGACGAGATCGCGCGGCGTGTCGCGCGAGCAGCCGAGATGCTCGACTTGACTGAGTATCTCAAGCGGCGCCCCGTCGCGCTCTCGGGCGGTCAGCGTCAGCGCGTCGCGATGGGGCGTGCGATCGTTCGAGAGCCACAAGCCTTTCTGATGGACGAGCCGCTGTCGAACCTCGACGCGAAGCTCCGGGTACAGACTCGCACGCAGATCGCCGATCTCCAGCATCGGCTGGAGATCACGACGCTGTACGTCACGCACGGTCAGGTGGAGGCGATGACGATGGGCGATCGCGTCGCTGTTTTGCGCGACGGTATTCTGCAGCAAGTCGACGCGCCTCAGGTTATCTACGCGGCTCCAGTCAACACCTTCGTTGCGGGCTTCGTTGGCTCCCCGCCGATGAACCTGCTCACGTTGACATACACAGCGGATGGACAACTGGTGCTTGGCAATACATCGATCATCCTGCCCCCTTCGATTCGAAAGGCCGCCGAATCGGCGAATCTCAACGCGATCGTCGTCGGGATCCGACCGGAACGCTGGCAACCTTGTGCCGAGGAGGAGGGCGTAAAAATCGAAGTACTTGTCGTCGAGGAGCTCGGCTCGGACTCCTACGTCCACGGCACGGCGGAGATCGGGGGAGCGAAAGTGCCGATCGTTGCACGTCACAGCGAGGTTCCGATTCCTAGAAAGGGTTCGACGATTCGTCTCGCGCCGTCCCCTCGCGAGATTCACTTCTTTTCTGCGGCATCTGGGGAGCGGCTCGGGCCATGACACATGCCGAACTCGGACAGGCCGTGCGCGAGGAGATGGCCGAACAGCCTGACATTGTCGAGAGACTCTTCGCGCGCCATGAGGAGTTCGCGAGCCAGATTGCGAGCAAAGGACTCTTCCCGGCACGCGGCATAATACTTGTGGCCCGAGGATCCTCGGACAACGCCGCGACCTATGCCCGCTACCTCCTTGAGTTGGCGACTCAGGTTCCCGTCGCGCTATCGGCACCGAGTCTGTACACGCGGTATCACAGCCAGACGCGAGTGGACGGTTGGACCGTCATCGCAATCAGCCAGTCGGGTGCCACACCCGAGATCGTGACCACCGTCGAAGCTCTTTGTACGCTCGGTGCTCGGGCGATCGCCATCACCAACGATGCCCGATCGCCACTCGCTGATCAATCCGATCTCACGATCGCGCTCGACTGCGGACCCGAGCGAGCCATACCGGCGACGAAAACCTTCACCGCCTCCCTCGCCGCGATCGCGGCGATCGCCCGCGCGGTCTCACCTGATGCGTGGTCGGAAGGCGACGAACACCACGTGGTTGAGTCGCTCAGGGTCGTCCTTGCAGACCGCGGGCCACTCGAGGCAATTGCCGACGAGCTCCTTGGCGCGGAGATGATCTCCCATCTCGGCCGAGGATTCAGCTTTGCAGTCGCGCTCGAAGGTGCGCTCAAGTACCGGGAGATGACTGGGCGCGTCGCCGAGGGGATTTCGGCGTCGGACTACCTCCACGGCCCGATTGCCGCCGCGAACTCACGAACATGCGTCGTGGCCTACCTCAACGCTGGTCCGACGACCGTCGACGTTCGCTCCACGGCGAGCGCGGCGAAGGGCCGCGGGGCGCACCTGCTCTTTGTCACCGACGATCGGGAACGCGCGAACGGAGAACAAGCGCTTCTCGTTCCTGCTCAACCTGTCGAAGCGCTCACCGTTTTCACCTTCGCGATGCGCGCCCAGCAGCTCGCGTTCGCCTGCGCAGAGCGAACGGGCATTGACCCCGACAAACCGGTCGGGCTGCACAAGATCACGCTCACCGCGTGACGAGAGCGCGGGTGAGCGATGGCGATGTTTGATCGCGTTCCGGCGGCTCTCGCCCCTCGTCGGCCAGAGCCACTGCCCGATCGGGTACCCGAGGTGCTCGCATCGGGAGCTGACCCTCGTCTTCGGAGTGATCTCGGTCGGCTCGTCGGCGCACACAACGTGTTCGGGAAGGCGAGCGATCTCGTTCGCTACGCGACTGACGCGAGCCCCTACCGGCTGATCCCACAGGTTGTCGTGTCTCCGGAAAACGCCGCAGACGTCGCGTCGATCCTGTCCTATGCAAAGCGCGAGCAGCACCGTGTGACGTTTCGGTCGGGTGGCACGAGCCTGAACGGCCAGGCACAAGGAGACGGCATCCTCCTCGACGTTCGCCGCCATTTCCAGGGCGGTCAGGTCCTCGAGGACGGTCGGAAGCTGCGCCTCGCGCCCGGGACGACGCTCGCACGGGCGAACACTCTCCTCGCACCCTTTGGCACTCGCCTTGGACCGGATCCCGCCAGCGGCATCGCCGCCACTGTCGGCGGGGTCGTCGCGAACAACGCGAGCGGCATGACCTGCGGGGTGAGCTGGGATAGCTATCACACCCTGCACTCGGCAGTGCTCGTCCTCGCTTCGGGAACGGTGGTCGACACCGCGGTATCGGACGCCGATGCAGCTTTCGCCCGAGCAGAGCCACAGATCGCGGCCGGTCTCATGGAGATAAAGGCGCGCATCCAAGCTGACGCCGAGCTCGCCGAGCGGATTCGCTCCAAGCATCGCCTGAAGAACACGAACGGCTACCGGCTCGACGCCTTCTTGGATGGCGACGCGCCCGTCGCCATCCTCAAACGCCTCGTCGTGGGCTCCGAGGGAACACTAGCTTTCCTCGCCGAGGCGACGTTTGACGCCATTCCGGTTCGTCCATTTCGTGCAAGCGCACTGCTGTTCTTCTCGCGTCTCGAGGATGCCGCTGGTTGCGTACCGGCGTTCATTGAGGCAGGGGCTGGCGCGCTCGAGCTCATGGACGCGACAACGATCGCCCGCGTCCGGCCGGAGGGACATGAGCGGGTGTTCGGCGGTATCGACAAGGATGCCCACGGTCTCCTCGTCGAGTTCGAGGCGAGCGACATCGACGAACTCTCCATGCGCGAACAGGCCGCTGAAGCGATCCTTTCGGGACTTGACCTCCTCGCCCCCGCGACCTTTACGAGAGACCGCGAGGTCGCCGACGAGCTCTGGCGGGTGCGCTCTGGAATCCTCGTTACGACTGGCAGCCGCCGTCCCAAGGGAACCTCGCTCATTATCGAGGACGTCTGCGTTCCACCCGATCGTCTCGCGGAGGCCGTGCACGAGATCGAAGCCCTGCTCGACCGGTACGGCTTTGGCGGCGCCGGTGTCTTTGGCCACGCGGCGGCAGGGAACCTCCACTTCCTGCTCACCCCTTGTTTCAATGACGAGCGCGAACGGGTCCGCTACGGAGAGTTCATGGAGGAACTCGTCGATCTTGTGACGCTGCGGTTCGACGGATCGCTCAAGGCTGAGCATGGAACCGGACGGAACATGTCGCCGTTTCTCGCACGAGAGTGGGGTCCGAAGGCGACCGAACTGATGTGGGAGACCAAGCGCCTCCTCGACCCCAACATGTTGCTCAGTCCCGGAGTGATGTTGAACGCCGATCCGCAGGCGCACATGGAACACCTTCACTCCTCGCCGCGGATCGAACCGCAGGTCGACGGATGCATCGAGTGCGGGTACTGCGAACCATCGTGTCCTAGCCGATCCTTGACGACGACGCCGCGCCAGCGGATCGCACTCCGCCGGGAAATGCAACGCCAGCCGGCTCGCTCTCTCGTGCTCGCGGAGCTGCTCGCGGCCTACGAATATGACGCCATCCAAACGTGTGCTGGCGACGCTTCGTGTGCGCTCTCTTGTCCGATCGGAATCGACACCGGAAGCCTCATGAAGGAGTTCCGCCACCTCGAGCACACGGGCCGCTCCGAGTCCGTCGCGCTGGCGCTCGCACGACACTGGAAGCTCGTCGAGCGGCTCGCGCGCACAGTGTTACGTGTCGGACACCTCGCCGAGCGCACCGTCGGGTCGCGCCGATTCGAGTCGCTCTTCGTGGCCCTGCGCCGCTTAGTCAGCCCTGAGCTCCTTCCGACCTGGATCGACGCGATGCCCTACTCGCAGATGGCCCAACTGCCCGTCACTGATAGGACAACGGCTACGGCGGTCTACTTTCCCGCCTGTGTCAATCGGATCTTCGGGAACTCAACAAGAACCGGGAGAGAACGGACTGTCATTGAGGCCCTCGTCGAGGTTTCTCGGCGCGCGGGGCTACCAGTATGGATACCGGAGGACGTAGCCGGTCTGTGCTGCGCAACAGTGTGGCACTCAAAGGGATTCGAACGAGCGAACGAGTTCGCGGCGAATGGCGTTCTGGAGAAACTCTGGGAATGGAGCGACGGCGGTCGACTCCGCGTTGTCACCGACGCGAGCTCCTGCGCTCTGGGTCTTCACCGGGAGATCTTGCCCTATCTCAGTGAATTGAATCGCAGTCGTCACGAGCGTCTCGAGATACTCGACTCGATCACGTGGGCGACCCGCGAACTGCTTCCACGTCTTCACATCACCCACCGCGTCAGGCGGGTCGTCGTACATCCGACTTGCTCTGTTCACCATCTCGACGAAGTCGAGGACCTTGTAGAGATCGCCCGTGGGCTCGGTGAGGAGGTTCTGGTTCCAGCCGAGTCAACATGCTGTGGGTTTGCCGGCGATCGCGGCTTCCTCCACCCTGAACTGCCTGCCGCTGCAAATGCTGAGCTCTCGACGAAAGTCACGCCGGGAGCAGCAAACGCCTATCTCTCCAGCAATCGAACGTGCGAGATTGGTCTGCGTGAGACGACAGGGGCGCCTTACGAATCGTTCCTCTTGCTCCTTGAGGACCTCACGGCCCCGAGCACCAAAGGCAGCCGTGGGTAGTCATCGCTGGCCAGGACTCCAATGTCGAGCGCCATGCAAAGCGGTGGCAACGGGCCGTTGGGTGCCAGCTTTGTGTTGTAGGGCACCAGTATTCCGATCGCGCTCGTCGGAGCGCCAGATGCGGGCCGGCTTCGGGAAGATCGCCACGGATTGTCTTTGAAGGCGGCGCGCGACCCAGTAGCGATGTCGTCGCCCGGTCTTCCAATTGAGACGGCCAATGCCGGTGACCGCAAACTTAGCGGCCAGAGGCGTAGACAATCCGGCTGGCGTGAAGCTGGACTACGCGGCAGCGTGGTACTCGTGGATGATCCCACCCAGCACGTCGCGACGGCCGATGTCGCTGAGCGACAGGCGAGCAGAGGTCACTTCGCTGAGCGGTGCGGGCACTTGGAGTCGAAGGCCGCGGTGAGGCCGATGCTGGTTGTAATGCCGGACGTAGTCGCGAAGGACGGCTTCGAGATGGTGACGGCCGAGAACGAGCGTCCAGTCGAGAC
>OCTA010003509.1_pt1 | contig 13912 bp, 8 predicted proteins | sample 1538991 | NCBI WGS metagenome assembly OCTA01 (sample SAMEA3539302, study PRJEB22396) | soil metagenome | biome: tundra; feature: field; material: soil | place: USA | collected 2010-05 | depth 0.15 m
GGAATGCCTGGCCCAATGCAGATCCAATGCCTCCCACGAAATAGGAATCCGGCGCCGGCGCTAAACGGCGAACCCTACATCCACGATCCTTCCACCATCGCGTTCAGCGACGGGAAGTATTTCACCTTCGGCACCGGCGGAGGCGGTCTGATGTCCGAAGACGGCTGGACGTGGCGCGGCGGAGCGCAACGCCCCGGCGGCGGAGTCGCTCCCGACGTCATCAAGATCGGGGATCGCTACTACATGGCCTATGCCAGGGGTGGCGGAGGGATGTCGGGCGGTCACGCCAGCAATGTCTACGTCATGTGGACCAAGTCGCTCGACCCCAGCTCCCCCGACTTCAAGTTCAACGACGAAACCGTCGTCGCCTCATCCGACGGCGTCGAGGACTGCGATGCCATCGATCCCGCTTTCCTGCTTGATCCCACCACGGGCCGGCTGTGGCTCAGTTACGGAACCTATTTCGGCTACATTCGCATGGTTGAGCTGGATCCCAAAACGGGAAAACGCGTCGCCGGCAACCAGGCGGTGAACGTCGCGATCGACATGGAAGCCACCGATTTGCTCTTTCGCGACGGCTGGTATTACCTGCTGGGCACTCACGGCACGTGTTGCGACGGCGCCAACTCGACGTACAACCTTCGTGTGGGCCGCTCCAGGAACGTCCTCGGCCCCTACATCGATCACATGGGGATCCCGTTGCTTAAGGGCGGCGGCAAGCTCGTCGCGGGCGCCAGCGGCCGCTTCGTCGGGCTCGGCCACTTCGGCAGGCTGGAATTGGGCGATGGCGTGGAGAAATTCTCCTGCCATTACGAAGCGGACCTGGACCGCGGCGGCCGCAGCGTGCTGGATATTCGACCGCTGTTATGGAAAGACGGTTGGCCCGTCGGCGGCGACAATTTTTGGGGCGGCACGTTTGAGATTCAGTCCGAACGGAGCGGCTTTGCGCTTGAACTGGCGGTGGATTTCGTACGCATGGCCGGACGCGGCGGCGGTTTCGGCGGCGGACGGGGCGGTCGTGGCGCCGCTACCGGCACTGCACCTGCTCCAGCCGCTGCTCCCGCTCCCGCCCCCGCTGCCGTTCAGCCGATTCAGAGCCAGCGGCTCTACGACGTGTTACAGAACTGGCCAGTCGGCAACATCGACTTGCGAATTGGCGACTACATGATGCGGCCCCATCAAAAGTGGACCATCACGCCAGTCACCAACGCCGGCGGCTATCCGGGCTCGCCCTATTTCAAGATCCAAATCGCCGACACCGATCGCACGCTGGCCGCGGCCGAAGGCAATGAAGTCGTGACGGTTCCCAACTACACGGGCGCTCCAGAGCAACTCTGGCGCATCGACCAGTTGACGGACGGCACATACCGCATCATGCCGAAGGCGGTACCGAATTCCACGGAGCCCGTTGCCTTGGTCGCGGTCGGCGCCAGCACGCCGACGCTCGCCAGGTTCGACCCGAAGAGCGATAAGGGGCGCTGGACATTCCGGAAGCCATGAGGCCAGTCCCGATGGTGAACCGAAGATTATTTGCGAAACAGATTGTCGGCTATTTGCCGGTGTATGCCACGGCGGCAGGAATTGCGGACGCGCAGCAAGGTGCCGTTCAGTACCCGCCGGGACGAGGCCCATTCGACGGCAGCCCGGTTGGCTCCCGGTTGCCCGATCAGAAGTGGCTGGTCCATGACCACTCGCGGCCTCAGCCGCGCAAGGTGACACCGGGCGTCCCGATTCCGACGCCGGCAGCGCCATCCGATGCCATCGTGTTGTTCGATGGAAAGGATCTATCGAAGTGGAACGCCGTGAGTTTTGGCGGCCGGCGTGGGGGCGGTGGTCCGCAACCCGGACAGCTGCTGCAGCCGCAGTCCACCGAACCCCAGTGGAAGATCGTGGACGGCCACGCCGAGATGCGCGGCAGCATCGTGACCAAGGAGAGCTTCGGCGACATTCAACTCCATGTGGAATGGACGACCCCGCCGGTGGAGGACCCCATGCGCGTCGGGCAGCAGCGAGGCAACAGTGGCATCATCTTCATGGGGCGCTACGAAGTGCAAGTCCTCTCGAGCTATGACAACCCGACCTACGCGGACGGCGGCGCCGGCGCCATGTACGGCGTGTATCCGCCGATGGTGAATCCCTGCCTTCCCGAAGGGCAATGGAACACTTTCGACTTTGTCTTCGAGGCGCCCAGGTTCGAGGGCGACAAGCTGGTCAAGCCCGCGTTTTGCACGCTATTCTTCAACGGCGTAATAGTGCACAACCGGGCGCAATTTCTGGGCTCGACGGCTCACGAGCCCCTCGCGGCGTTCACGCCGCATCCGCCGGAGCTTCCCTTGCAGTTGCAAGGGCACGTCGGGCCGGCCTGGTATCGCAACATCTGGGTTCGCCGTATTTTGGGCTACGACGCTTAAACCAGGAAGGGAGGCAGTCGCGTCATGAAGCGGGTTCATTGGCAGGCGGGATTTGCTCCGCGCAAACACCTCCGCATGTCAAGGTCGAAGGTGGATTGCTGCAGGGGACTTCGGAAAACGGGCTGAGCGTCTACCGCGGCATCCCGTTCGCGGCGCCACCGGTTGGCGATCTGCGCTGGCGCCCTCCGCAGCCCACGGCGAAATGGCAAGGCATTAAACCGGCGGACAAGTTCGGCCCCCGCTGTTACCAGGGCGCCCGCCATTTCCTGATTGGTGGTGGCGGTTGCGCGGAAGTTGTAGGAAGAAGAGAGCGGAGTCCTTGAATGCGAAGAGTTGTTCTCACGGTTCTGGATCTCCTTTTGGTCGCACTGAAGCCGTCCGTTCAGATCGACGACGGGAACATCACGGGCCGCGATCCCAAGGGAGCATCCATCGCCGGCTCCAGACGGGTAGTGGGGATCCGCGCTAATCTGGAAGGTCGCTTCACGCGGATCTTAGGTCGAGGAGGCATCTCATGACTATTACGAGGCGCCAAGCGCTGGCTGCCATCGCAGCGCCCGCGGTTCTCACTCGCGTCAGGGCCGAAGGCCTACAACTGGATATCACCCCAGGGCCGTTCAAAGGCGCTCGCGAGTCGCTCAAGGAGTGGCAGGTTCCCGCCTGGTACCGCGACGCGAAATTCGGAATCTGGGCACATTGGGGCCCGCAGTCCGCCCCCGAGTACGGCGACTGGTACGCACGCAACATGTACATCCAGGGCAATCGGCAGTACGAGTATCACGTTAAGAACTACGGCCATCCGACCAAGTTCGGATTTAAGGACGTCATTCCCACCTGGAAAGCCGACAGGTTCGATCCCGAGCATCTCATCGGGCTTTATAAAAAGGCCGGAGCGAAATACTTCTGCAGCATGGGCGTACATCATGATGGGTTCGACTTGTGGAAGTCCACGCACCAGCCACACTGGAATGCGGTCGCGATCGGTCCCAAGAGAGATATCGTCGGGCTTTGGAAGAGAGCCGCGCAGAAGGCGGGGCTGCGGTTCGCCGTGAGCGAGCACCTGGCACCCAGCTATCACTGGTTCTCCACTTCGCACAGGAGCGATAAGACTGGCCCGCTCGCGGGCGTGCCGTACGACGGCGCCGATCCCGCCTACGCCGACCTGTATCACGATCTGCCGAAGGACTATCCCTATGGGCAACAGGTGAACGACCGTCAGGCGCCGGACCCCTGGAAGCTGCACTACTTCAAACGCATCAAGGATCTCGTCGACAACTACCAGCCCGACCTGCTCTATACCGATGGCGACATTTTCTTTCAGGAGTACGGTCTGGCGTTGGTAGCGAATCTCTACAACACGAGCGCCAAACTCCACGGCGGGCGCGTGGAAGCCGTGTACACCAGCAAGTTGGCAAGCGATTGCGAGACCGGAACGTGCGTGCTCGACTGGGAGCGCGGCGTGGCCGCCGGCATTCCGGCCAACCCGTGGCAGACCGATACCTGCATCGGGGACTGGCACTACAACAAGGAAGCGGTGGCGAGGTACAAAACGCCGAAGCGGGTCATCGACATGCTGGCGGATATTGTCAGCCGCAACGGCAATTTGATGCTGAATTTCCCTCTGCCCAACAGCGGCATGCTGGACGACCAGGAATTGAAAATCCTAGACGAGATTACGCGCTGGATGGCCGTCAACAGCGAAGGCATCTACGGGACCCGGCCGTGGAAGACCTTCGGCGACGGCCCGGTAGCCTCCGCGCCGCCATCCGGCCGCGGGGCCCGGTTCAACGAAGCGGGCCGCAGAGACTTCACGGCGGACGAAGTACGGTTTACGACCAAGGGCAGCACGCTCTACGCGTTCGTAATGGGTTGGCCGGAAAAGCAGGCCGTGATTAAACCGCTGGCGACTACCAGCAGCGGAGCGCAGGTGAAAGTCAAGAACGTGGACCTCCTGGGATTCAAAGGCATGGTGAAGTGGACCCAGGACGAAAAGGGCCTCACGGTGCAGATGCCCGAACAGAAGCCCTGCGATCACGCGATTACCCTGAGGATTATATAGGGATGGGTCAGCAAGTCTAAAGGAGTGCTTGCGCGCGCATGCCAGCGATTGCAGAGGGCGGCGCGTTGGCTTACGATATTCGGTTCGCCGCCGGCGGTTACGCGCCGAGCGATTCGAATTGCGGAGGTTTCGTCTGCCATGCCTTCTCCGAGACTCCAGGCCGCCACGCTGATCGCGCTGTTGCTTCTCGCGGGTGTTCCTGCTTCCGCGCAGCGCCGTGTCCCCAAGGACCTATCGGGCGTCCGAGGGTTCAACTATATGGCCGCGGGAGGCAGCGGACACCTGGCACACTGGCAGAAGTACAGCGCGGCCGAGACCGAGCGCGACCTTGATTGGGCCCAGCGCCTCCAGTTGAACCAGATGCGCGTGCTCATTCCTTACCAGGCGTGGGCCCAGGATAAGGCGACGCTCAAGAAGAACCTACAGCACCTGGTGCGCGCAGCCAACCAGCGCGGAATCGGCGTGATGCCGACGCTCATGTACGCGCCCGGCCAGGCAGCCGACAAGAGCCGCTGGCCGGAGACCCGGGCATTCGCCGCCGACCTGATTTCAGCCGTGGGCAAGGAGCCTGGGCTGGCGTTCTGGGACGCTTCGAACGAACCCGACTGCTGCGCGCTGCCCCCAAGTCCCGCCAACCGCCAGCGGATGGAGCACGCGCTCTACATGGTCAAGGCTCTGCAGGAACTGGACCCGGTCACTCCCGTCACCATCGGCGCCACCTTCGCCGACAATCTGCCCGAATACGGGGACACGGAGGACGTGCTGTCCTTCCACAACTACCTGCCCACCCGCGGAGCCATCGCCGCCGACATCGCCAAGGCCAAAGCTTATGCGGCGAAGGTCAACAAACCGCTGATCAACACCGAGATCGGCTGCATCGCGCGCGCCAATCCTTATGACGTGGCGCTCGAAGAGCACATGAAGGCCGGCGTGGGCTGGTACATCTGGGAGTTGATGATCACGCATTCGTGGGGCACCGTCCACGGCGTGTTTCACCAGGACGGCACAATACGCGATCCAACGATAGTGGCCGCGCTTCTCGGCATGTTCCGGGACCGGCACGAGGACGTGATGCCCTCGGTTCCGGACCGCGAGGGTTTCGTGACGCGCGCCGTCGCCAACAACAAGAAGTGGCTGGCGGACGCCGGCGCAACCTGGGAAAGAGGGCTTGACCTGGCCGAGATTTCGGCGAACCTCTTGGAAGCAGGCCAGCTCATCGCGATGTACGATCCGCCCACCCGAACGGTGGATTTGTTGCGAAAGGGTGCGTCGAACATGCCTGCTTTGCGTGCGGCCATTGAGAAGTACACCGCCATCCTCGAGCCATTCCAGTTGCGGTCAAACGACCCGACGCGCGGCCGCCCGCCGGCAAATTCTCATTGATCGGACGCCGGGGGCAGCCGCTGGCGCCACGCAACATGCTGTACCCTGCCGCGCTTCGCGTTCTCCGACTCGATATAACAGTTCAAACCTGATATTCGATCGTTGCCGCTCGATTCAGGAGCTTCACGGTCTGCAACTCTCGGGGCTTGCGACGGTAATCGGTGTTCCCGCAGAGGGCGGAGTCGCCCATCCTGCTTCCAGGCAGCGTGCGGATTTCTGCTGGCTTACGTGCGCCCGCTTCAAGCGAGCGACGGCCATGATTGGCAGCCCCGCCTTGCCTTGAGGGGCGAAGGGTCTTAAGCCAAGGGGTTAATCTTAAATACATACGCGAAATCGCACGGCGGCTTTTCCGGCAAGTTGATTGCGACTCCGTCCGCGTTACGCGACCACACCAGGTTGGACTCCGAACCCAGCAATCCTACTCTGGCAATCTCGCCGCCGTAATGAGGCGAGCCCGTGGCAAGCGACTTAATGAGGAGCTTGCCGTCTGCAGGCCAAGCCAATGCAATGGCGTAGAGGGAGTCGCCCTTGGTGGTAAATCGCATATCGCCCGGAGCGAATTGCGGGAGTCGGCCATACGGCGTGGCGCCGGAACTCCGGGTCGGTCCCTCGCCGGCAATCTTCCATGGCCGGGTAGAGTAGATCGCCTCGCTATTGATGGCCATCCAGGCGCCGAACTTGTCCAGGAAAGCGAATTCATCGTCGTCCGGCCTGCCATGGCCGGGCAGAGGAATGTTCAGCAACAGATTGCCGTTCTTGCTGACGACATTTACCAGTAGCTGGACCATGGCCTGGGGCGTTCGATACCTGTGGTTTTCCAGGAGCGAGCGATTGTAATGCCAGCTTCCGATGCAGGCGTCGGTTTGCCATGGATCCGGTTGGATCGCGTCCGCCTGGCTCATTTCAAAGTCGCGAACCAGCGTGTTCAGAACCGCGGCGGGAACATTCTTAATATTGAACACCGCATCCAACTTCCCAGAGTTCCGCCGCACATTGGCGTTGTAGTAATACGCCATGATATGCGGCGTGAGTTCCGGCATGCCGAGCCAGACGCCCCCGCCTCCCCGGTCGAAGTCCCAATCGGAGTTGTCGTCAAAATAGAGGAGGTCCGGGTTGTACTGATCGATCACGTCCTGAACCCGCAACATGAAACTCTCGACGAACTCCGGACAGGGATCGCTCTTGTCGTGCGGGCGCCCATTCAGATCCTGAGGATCCATGCCGTCCCACCACTTGCCCTTGCCGTCGGATTTCGTCAGAACGCCATCGTAGGGCACGTCCTTCAGCGGACCGGCCTTGTCGCTGCCGTAGCGGACCGGCATAAACTCCCGCCAAGTCCGTCCTGGCGTGCCGTGATAGGTGATCCCGAACCTGAGCCCGTGCGCGCGCGCGATCTTTGCCCAGGTTCCCACGATGTCCTTCTTCGGTCCGACCTTTACGCAGTTCCAGGGCTGATGCTTCGAGTTCCAGCAGTCGAAGTTGTCATGGTGATTCCCGAGCGCCACGAAATATTTGGCGCCGGTCTTCGCGTAGAGCCGGATCAACTCTTCCGGGTCCCAGTTCTCCGCACGCCAGATATGGCAGATGTCCTTATAGCCGAATTGCGACGGGTGCCCGTATGTCTTGACGTGGTAGTTGTATTGGGCACTGCCCTGTACGTACATGCCGCGGGCGTACCAATCTCCCTGCTCGGGGACGCACTGCGGACTCCAATGAGCCCAGATCCCGAACTTGGCGTCGCGAAACCAATCGGGGTACCGGTAAGCCTTCAAGGATTCCCAATTGGGCCGGAACGGCCCCGGGATCGGGCCGCCCGCGAAATTGCTGTCAGCGTATGAGTTCCGCTGCCCTGACGCGAGCTTCGCGGCCGCCAGCAAACCCGCGCCGCCAGCAATGAACTTCCTGCGGTCGAAGCCTTCAGCTTTACGATTCATCGCGGACTACTCCTTTGCCTCGCGGCCGACATGCCGCCCTGACATCCACTCTCTCGGCCGCACTTACAACTCGCCTGTCAAGTGCGGTATGTTTGGCAGCGGCTGACCGCCGCCAACGCCAATTTCCACCTTCTCCTTCGGAAGGTCGTCGGAAGCCACCGTGAAAGTCACCTGCCGGCTCTCGCCCGCGCGGAGATGGATGCGCTGGAAGCCGCGGAGATTGCGGATCGGAGCTTCTTCTCCAGGGCCGCCGCCGATGTATAGCTGCACTACTTCATCGCCATCCAGCTTCGAAGTGTTCTTGACCGTCGCGCGGATCTCAGCGCCCTTCGAAGTACGCTTCGCGATCAGGCCCGAATACTCGAACGTCGAGTAGCTCAATCCGAAGCCGAACGGGTAGAGGGGCTCGCCTTTGAAATAGCGGTAGGTGTGGCCCTTCATGTTGTAGTCGGTGAACTCGGGAAGCTGGCTGGTGCTCTTGTAGAAAGTTACGGGGAGACGGCCCGCCGGGTTGTTCGTACCCGCCAGAGTCTCCGCGATGGCTGTGCCGGCTTCTTCTCCGCCGTACCAGGCGGAGAGAATCGCGGCCGCATGCTCCGCGGCGTAGTTTACGGCCAAGGCGCTGCCACTGGTCAAGACAACTACCACGGGCTTGCCGGTGGCGATCATCGCCTTCACGAGGTTCTCCTCCGTCTCGGGCAACTCAATGGCCGAGCGGTCGTGGCCCTCGCCTTCCTGCGACCCGTTCAGGCCAACGCAGACGATCGCCACATCCGAATCCCTCGCGATCTTCTCGGCCTCGGCGATCAAACCCGGGGCGGGAGGAATCCAGTTGAGTTGGGCGGAGCCTTCGGGGCCGGTCTGCTGAAACTCCACCCGCACGGAGTACTTATGGCCGCCCTCCAACTGCATCGGCGCAGGGGCGCCGCGGCCAGGTCCCCGGCCCGCTGGCCCCTGGCCTTGCCCCGGCCCAAGGCCGGCCGGTCTGGCGCCGGCGGGTCCGCTGGGGTTCACTTCCTTGTCGTCGAGGAACAGCTTGATCTTCCCATTGCGGTTCCACTGTCCGGTGCGCGCGGAAACGACGTAGCCGCCGGTTACCGGCGGCATGAGCGTGCCGGTCCAGCGGATCGAATACTTGTCGCCATTGATGGCCGCCATCACGGCGGGCTCTTCCATGAAGGAATCGAAATACACACGCGGCTCAGTCCGGCGCAGCGTCGGCTGACCCTGGAAATCGGGATTGTCCCAGTACTCGACCAGCATTCCCGGCCCTTTGCCATCCGGTGTATTCAGAACATTCGACGATACCAGCGCCGGCGTCGCGGACGTGTAGTTCGCACCCAGCGCGTATTGCACGTTGGCTTTGGCAAACTGCTTCGTGATCCCTTCGAGCGGCGTGACCTGCTTGGAGGAGATGCCATTGTAGTTGCCCAGCAGGCCGACCGGATCGTCGGCGGATGGGCCAATTACCGCAATCCTGCCCACGGTCGATTTGAGCGGAAGGATGCCGCCCTCGTTCTTCAGCAGAACAATGGCCTCCCGCTCCGCATCGCGCGCGAGTTGCCGATGCGCCGCGGAATCGTTCTCGGAGTACGGGATCTTCGTGTACGGCACGCGCTCGGGAGGGTCGAACAGACCCAAGCGGATGCGCGCCACGAACAGCCTTTCAGCGGAACGGTTAATCTCAGCTTCCGTGATGGTACCGGCCTTCACCTCGTCGAGCAGGCTGCGGTATTCGCCGCCGCACGTCAGGTCCGTTCCAGCCTTCACCGCCGCTACCGAAGCCGCGCCCAGCGTCGCGACGTATTTGTGGCTGCGGAAGATGTCGCCGACCGCGCCGCAATCGCTCACCACGTAACCCTGGAATCCCCACTGGTCCCGCAGCCGCTTCTGAAGGAGATCCGTGCTGGCGCAGCCGGGCACTCCGTCCACCGAGTTATAGACGCACATGACGGAGTCGGCCTTGCCTTCCATCACCGTGGCCTTGAACGCGAACAAATACGTATTCACCAGGTCGTACTCGCTCACCTTGGCATCGAAGGTGTGGCGCAACGGCTCCGGGCCGCTGTGCACGGCATAGTGCTTAGGAGTGGCGATGGTTTTGAAGTACCGTGGATCGTCACCCTGCATGCCCTTGACGAATGCGACGCCCATGCGGCTGGTGAGAAACGGATCTTCGCCGTAGGTCTCCTGCCCGCGGCCCCAACGCGGGTCGCGGAAGATATTGACGTTCGGCGACCAGTAATCCAAGTAAGCGATGCGGCCCGGTGCGGCGCCCGGACCCACCTCGGTGACGGGCGGCCGGCGCGTAGCCTCATGGAACTTGGCGCGTGCTTCGGTGGAGATGACGTCGGCCATCTTGTGCACCAACTCGGGATCGAAGCTCGCGCCTAGTCCGATCGGCTCGGGGAACACGGTAGCGCGATGCTGGGCCACTCCGTGCAGGGCCTCGTTCCACCAGTTGTAGACCGGCACGCCGAGACGCGGAATGGCGGGAGCGCTGTTCTGCATCTGCAGCACCTTCTCCTCCAGCGTCATGCGCGAAACGAGATCCGCCGCCCGCTTTTCGGGCGACAGGGTGAGATCGAGGTACGGGGCGTTGACAGCCTGTTGACCGAACGACGCGGCGCACAGCGCCAGGAAAGCAATTGCGGATAAAGTGGATCTCAACTTCCAATCTCCTATCTGTATTCGAGGCTCCCTGCTTCCTCGCGGAATCCCCATAGTAAGCGAATTAGCCGATGGGGCCACCGGACGCGAATCGCGCAGCCCGCTGCAGATGAACAAGCGGCCCCACGGCATACGTCAAGCGTGGGCCGCCTGCTTGACCCAATCGAGCGGCTTGCGGCGGCCCAGTATCAGACGGAACGTGACCGGTCTGTTCTCCGGCAGATGAAGATCGACGTCGGCCCTGCCCGGCTGGAGCGGCGCCGCCAGGACGCCGGCTGGAGCGGTGATCGCTTCGATCCCGTGCCGCGCGATCAGGGTAATTTCCTGCTTTCTCGCCGAGGTAACCGTTAGGTCCACGGTTCGCGCTACCATGTCCCAGGCGAGTTTGTCGAGCTTCGCAAACGTGCGCAGCCGCATGCCGTGGATTGAGCCTTTCACCAGCGAAGGTGGAAGGGCGGGAAGGACTTCAATCACGCCGGGGCGCGAGTAAGCCAACATTTCCATGATGATGGCGGGAATTCCCCCGTGCGCATCCGGCACAGGCACTCCATAGGGCTCGCGCGCACAGCGGAGCGAGGCGCTGGTATAGCCCTGCTCCAGCAATTGCCGCAGTTGGACGTCCACGATGACGTTGTCTTTGAGCCGCGCCCCAACCAAAGCGCGATGGCAGCGATCGTAGGCAGGCATGGTCTCGCCTGCGACCGCCGTCGCTAACGCATCGAACGTGCGCCTTCGAGCGGCGATGCCGGCGGCTCGAGCCAGTTGCGGCGTGCGATCGGGATCGATATCGTCGCCGGGCCAGACTCCGTAGAGATGAGAGACATGCCGATGGATATAACGCTCTTGCAGCGTGGGCCAGGCCCATTCCTTCAGAGTCCCGTCCGGTTCCAGCATGTAAGGCGGTATCTTGGCCAGCATCGCCTTCCATTTCGGCACGCTGTCGGCATCGGCGCCCAGTATCTCCGCGGCCTGGATCAAATGAGTGAGCGCTTCCCGGCACACGGCAATATCCATGGTGGCGTTGATCAGCGTGGGGCCCGACGGGTCCGTGCTGGCAGGCATGTTTTCGGGCGAGATGGATGGGACGAAGATATAGTTCCCGTTCTTGTCGGTGGCGCTGAGGAAATCTTCGTAGAACAGCGCCAGCTCCTTATACGCCGGCACCACGCGATTGCGAAGGAATTCCGTGTCGCCGGTGACCAGATAGTGGTCCCAGAACTGGCGCAGACGCCAGCCTCCGGCGGAGATCCAATAGGGCCAGATTCCGATGGAGGTGTTGCCTGTGTAATAGTGACTAACGCCGATGCCCTTGTCCGGAAACAGGGGATAACAGGCGCCGCGAATGCCGAAGATGTTCTTCGCGTTGGCGCGGTGATCCGGGGCCAGGCTTTCCATCCAGTTGAACCAGGCCTCCATGCCTTCGCGCAAGTTGCCCTGCACGGCACCCGCCGTCTGCAGGTCGATGGTCGAATTGACTTCGGCCGCGATGCTGGGATATTTGCCGCTGGTGACGATAAACCAGTGGCGTCCCATTTGGAAGGTCTTCTCCAGCAGCGCGGGCGAGTAGTCCGGCCTCGACCGCTGATCGGCCAGAAGCTCTTCCGTGGACATGCCATATTGCGACACGCCGCCGAAATCCACGGTGACGCGGTTGAAGACCTCCGCCTGAACTTTCTGGTGCCGGTCAAGCAAGCCCGGATAATCCGCGGCGAGCTGTTCCACGGCCTGCCGCAAGGCATCCACCTTCTGCTCGCTGTAGTCCGCGAACCATTCGATGCGCGTCAGAAGCATCACCGATGATGCGCCCTCGACAACCAGCGTGCCGCTATCCACCCGGGCCGAGCCGCCGTTGCGTAACACGCGAACCACTCCGGCGTAGCCGCTGTTGTCCACGGAAGGATCCAAGCGGCACCTGTAAATCAACCGCTGTTCGTTCGAGTCCTGCCGGACCTCGCAGGCTTCGACGCCCTTCGGAGGGGTCGCTTTCGGCGGCGAGCCTGAGGCTCCCGGAGTGAACGCTGCCCGGTCGGGCGCGGTGGAGCCGATTCCCGCGTGACTGCCCCAGTCCATTCCGGAACGCATGCTCCATTCGGCGGACTTCTGCAATGAGATTCGGACGTTCACCTTCTGGCCCGCGGGCGCTGTGAGCCACTGAACGATGACGTTGTCAGGCCGGGAAGCGAAAGTCCGGCGAAGCCAGTCGCCGTGCTCATCGGTCCAGGCGACCTGTATCTCGCCGTTCTCGAAATTAAGCGTTCGGACATAGTCTTTGACCGCCGCTGTTTTCGAAGAATCGAGTTGCATCTGGAACGCGGGGACGGTCAGGTGCGGCTCTGTATCCTGCTTGATCGGGCTGTTATTCATGTGCTGGAGGGCGAGCGCCACGGCGTCGCGGGTTTTCCCTTCCAGCGCCAATTGCCGCACCTGCGGGAAAATGTCCGCCACGTTCGGCGCCTCCAAGGGCCGCTTCCACGGCATGAGCAGGCTCTGGTGGTGGAAGAGAATCTGCTCCGCGAAGGGATCTCCCATCAGCTCGATGTTCATGGCTCCATTGCCGGAGGTGAGAGCGTCGCTGACCAGGGTGCCGGGCGCGGTGCTGCAAAAGCCCCGTTTCGGCACGATCTTCCGGCGGACACGTTCGGCCAGCGGCATCGGCGAGATGGCATACGAGGTCGCCGGCGCCGGTGGGTTCGGCAGGAACGGGTCCTTCCGCACGCGGCGAAGATACTCAGCCGGGCGATTGTCCGCCGGCGGCGTTGTTGCCTGTTGGGATGTTTGTTGAGGGGCGGCAAACGCCGGCGAAGCTTCGAGGGAGCCCAGCAGGCCGGCGGCGGTTCCGCTTGTCCTAAGAAAATCTCTGCGTTTCACAATTGCCCTCCTGGAGTTCTACGCGAGCCGTCAAGCGACCCAATGGACCCAATCCATGGGGTTGCGGCGCCCCAGCTTCAAATGGACTTCCACCGCCTTTCGTGCCGGCAGCTGCAGTTCGCAGGCGGCCTTCCCGGGCTGCAGTTTCGCTGCCAGGACGCCGGGCGAGGCGGAAACCGCTTCGATGCCATGCCGCACAATCAGCGTGACGTCCTGCTTCCTGACCGAGGTGATCGTCATATCCACCGTCCGGGCGTCCATGTCCCAGGACATTTTGTCGAGCCTCGCAAAGGTGCGGAGCAGCATCCCGTTGGTGGAGCCCTTGACCAGCGAGGGCGGTAGCGCCGGAAGCGGCTCGATGACGCCGGGCCGCGAGTAGGCGAGCATTTCGATCATGATCATCTGCAGCCCGCCTTGCGCATCCGGCATGGGCACGGCATAGGGGTCGTGAGAGCACCGCAGCGTCGGGCCGACGTTGCCTTCTTCAATCAGTTGCCGGAACTCGGTATCCACGATGTAGCTGTCTTTGAGTCGCGCCCCAACCAATGCGCGATGGCAGCGGCCATGAGCGGCCAGCCGCTCCGGAA
>OCTA010003510.1_pt1 | contig 13909 bp, 11 predicted proteins | sample 1538991 | NCBI WGS metagenome assembly OCTA01 (sample SAMEA3539302, study PRJEB22396) | soil metagenome | biome: tundra; feature: field; material: soil | place: USA | collected 2010-05 | depth 0.15 m
GCACACCGGGCAATCACATCCCAAATAGTAAACGTTATTTTGCGGCAAGCCCTAAGGGGAAATCACCCGCGCATGAGACCGTGCCGCCCGCTATCATATCAGCGATGCGCCCATTCCTTTATCGGCACATGCAAACGATCACCTGGTCGACACTGTCAGGAATCGCCATCGCATGCGTGTGCCTCTTTTGCACGCTCCTCCCGAAAATCGAGACATTGGCCCGGACAAATCAGTATTCCGATTTCCGAACCAACGTCTACGCAGGCCTGGCGCTAAGCTCGTTATTAGCGGTCCTCAGTCTTCATAAGCACCGCAACAGAATCACTCGCTGGGCGCGGAACAGACTCCTCCCGATTAACACACGCCTCCCAAAGAGCGCGTTAGAATGCCTCCACCAGTACGCACGGGCCGTCAACGGCAGAATCGTCGACGATTTGGCAACTGGCGATCTCCAGAACCTCTGGGTAGCAAACGCGAACAGCCGGTATCTGATACCATTCCAAGCCGAAATACTGCGGGGCGCTCGATCGGCGCCACTCCGCACGTCCTCAACGGCGGACCTCTTGGAAGTTATCGACCGGGAGTTGTTCGGACAAGCGGCAGACCCAATTGAACCGTACTTCGTCCAAGGAGAGCCAGGATCAGGAAAGTCAACCTTGTTCTTCGAGCTCTTTCGGCGGCACTCCTACGCGCTTCGCGAAGGCATGAACTTCCAAGGATGGATACCAATCCTCGTCTTCGCACACGACCTCACAGCAGAGCTCCTCAATGCGTGCGACACACCAGCCGAACTCCTAATCGAATACCACAAACGCCGAGCACGTGCATACGACACGCCAACAGACCGCCGCCTCGCCGACCTCCTCAGCAGTGACTTCCGCTCCCTACGACTCCCGATCCTCATCGACGGCCTCGATGAGATCACGGATCGAACCGCCTACGCTGACATGGTCAGACGACTGAACGTCATACTCAAAGCAGAATCGAGCACTCCAGCACATCAGGGCAACCGATACATCATCTCGTGCAGAACCGAGGACAATCAACACCTCATTACCAGCCGCCTAATCACCCTACTCGCGCCGGACAGAGCGGTTGTCTGCCGCTTCTTTGCTCACATCGAAAGCGAACTGCCGTTAGAAGCGGCGTATTCAGCGGCCGACGCGGCAGGAGTGTTCGGAGAGGTAGCAAATCAGTTCCGTGGGCTGACCGAGACAATAGTTTCGGAATATCCGTGGGTGAAGGAGGTCGTGAGGGAGGCATCCTTTTCGGATGCGGCTCGTGATGTTCATCTTTCGCCGGAATCGGCACTTTTGACTGATATCACGAAACAATTGCTCAGCGGGAAACTTGACAGTGTGTTGCTATCCTGCGCCGATGAACTGTCCGGATTCGCACTTGACCTAAGAACTACAAGGGATCGACTGCGCAGCAATAATATACTGTTGGACCTAGAATATACTAACGCACACGTTCTGCTTTCGAAGTGGCGCGCTATGATTATCCGCGACCAATTTGTGTCAGCGGTTTGTCTTAACAGTATGATCGTGCGTGCGTGAATGCCACTATTTATCGCAATTCGTGCAAGACCAAAGGCTCGCCAGCACGACCCTTCAGCTAGAATACTCGCCGGTTCGAGCCGCCACACCGACACGCAGACCGGACCATGCCTGCAAAAAAGGAGATTTCAAGCGCAGGATTGCCTGGCCGGTTATCCCGCCTTGCTTAGCCGCAGGCTGCTGCGCGGCTTCACCAACCGTTATCTACCCGGATGGTGGATTCGGCGGGTTGGTCTGCTGTAAAATAGAGCGGTAAGCACCAACTACCGTCGTGAGACGGAAGGTTCTTTATGAAAATCAAGCAAGCCCCAACGCGTATCGCCCGTTTCCTTTTGTGTGCCGTCCTGGCCGGCTGGTTCGCCCACAATAGCCGCACACAAACCGCCACCTTCCCCCCGTCCCCGCCGGGCGCCACTTCCTGCTCCAACCCCGGCGCCAACTGGCTGACCTGCTCGATCTCCAATACGACCCTGACACTCGGTGCGGCCACCGGGCAGCCCCCGCACCGAGTCATCGGGACTTGCGGGTCGGCCACGTCGTTCGCGCCATGCTCGCTGGTGGCCGGAGATCTCCCGCCCATCCCGCTGTCCACGGGCGTTACCGGCACTCTACCCGCCGCAAACCTCCCCGCTCCGGCCGGCGGCGGACCTCCCGGCGGCGTCGCGGCGATCTCCTCGGTAACGTCTGGCATCAACACCCCGGAGACCACCATCGTCTCCTACACCGTGCCCGCCAACACCATCGCGGCAGGGACTACATACCGGGTAATCGCGTACGGCACATGCACGTCCAGCACGGCTAACGTCAGCGCACCAAGAATCCGTTTCGGTTCCACTGGCACGGCGTCCGACACTGCCCTGGCCACCTTCAGCGTCAGGTCCGCCACGTCCGGCTCCAACGTCGCGTTCTCGGTTGAGTTTTACATCACGTTTCAGTCCACGACCGTCGCGGAGGTTACCGGCATCCTGCACAATAACGGATCGACCGGCATCTATACCGCCTTGCAGGTCATCATGACGCCGGCCAACCCGACCGGGCTGACGATCACCTCCAACGAGGTGTTGCAGCTTGCTTATAGCTCGGCGGCCACCACAACCACCTCCACGTTTTACGTGGCGACTATTGAATTAGTGAAGCCATAAGCCGCCGAACCACGACGGCCAGCGCAGTCTCGCCGTCGATCCGCCCGCCGCTCCCAGCCCAACCCACAATCAACGCCAGGCTCGGGCGCCCCAACTCCTGCCCCCGGCTCAAACCGGCGCCCGATTCCAGATCATCGATTCGGTTCGGCGGCCAGCATCCGCGACATCCTCGACCAGCCCGCACCTCGACAACCTGTTCCGGTCGAGAGGTCTAAGGCGGCTTGGCGTAGTTCCTACGTCATCCGGTAATCACCACCGGTGGCCGGGAGCGCGTTACACTCCAGAGAGTGGCGACGCGCCCAGTTCTCCGCAATCTTCATCTCCTCAACGTCCATCAAGGTTCGCGACGCCGTGCAGCGTCTCGAAGGTCTGCCGATGGCGATGGATTATCGTCCGGCCAAAACCTGGTGGACAAACTGAACTGCCATTGATCCTTCGCCAACCGCCGATGCCACTCGCTTAATACTGTTCGCCCGTATATCTCCGACCGCGAAGATCCCTGGGATGCTCGTTTCGAGCAGAAAAGGAGCTCGACTAAGCGGCCATTCGGTTGCGATATCCTGGCCCGTCTTAATGAAACGTTTGGAATCCAGTGAAAGGCATCTTCCAAGCCAGTCGGTATTAGCATTAGCGCCGGTCATCACGAACAGATGGTGGATTTCGTGGCTGCTACTCAGCCCCGTCTTTGCGTTTCGCCAGAAGATTCGCTCCAGGCGCGTGTTGCCCTCAAGTGCCTCAACAGTCGTTAAGGTCTCCACCGTGATCGCCTGCGAAGCCTCGATCCGGGCTATCAAATACCTCGACATCGTTTGAGCGAGCCCCGGCCCGCGAACTAAGACACTGACATGTTTGGCGAAGCCGGCCAGGAACAGTGCCGCCTGACCCGCCGAGTTTCCCCCTCCCACGACGGCGACCTCATCGTTCTGGCACATCGGGGCCTCTACCTGGGTTGCGCCGTAATAGATGCCGACGCCCTCGAACTGATCGATGTTGGGGATGGCCAGTTTTCTATACCGCGAGCCCGCCGCGATTATGATCGTGCGACCTTGGACCAGCCCTCCATCATCTAACTCGACAGTGTAAGGAGGTTTAACACATTTGAGTCCCGAAGCGGTCCGGGCAATGGAGATCTGAGCCCCGAACTTTTCTGCCTGGACGAATGCGCGGTCCGCGAGTTCCTGTCCGGAAATCCCCATGGGGAAACCGAGGTAATTTTCTATTCGCGAGCTCGATCCGGCCTGGCCGCCCGGCGCATTGCTTTCTAACACCAGGACACTGAGCCCTTCCGACGCTCCGTAGACCGCAGCAGCCAGTCCGGCAGGTCCCGCGCCGACCACAATCAGGTCGAAAATACCAACCTCATCGATTCCCACGTTTAATCCGAAGCACGCCGCAGTTTCGGAATTGCTGGGATTCCGCAGCACGAGCTGGCCTCGGCAAATCAGGACTGGTATGTCGGTGATCTGAACCGAGAACTGGTCCAATGCAATCTGAATATCGGCATCGACGTCCACGTCCAGGTAAGTATACGGATGGCCGTTACGTCCCAGGAATGTTCTCAGGCGCAAGGTGTCGCTGGAAAGACCTGAGCCGATCAAGACAGCGTCGCCGATTGAGTTTGCGACGAGAAAAATGCGGCGAAGCAGAAAAGCCCGCAAGAACACGTCCCCGAGTAGGGTATCGGTCTGCATGATATGCCGCAGACTCGCCCTGTCGATCTCAAGCAACTCGCTCATTTCGCATGCCCGACACAAAACGAGGCTGCGCCGGCCTGAAAGTTGGCTGACCTCGCCGGTGAATTCTGCGGGTCCGAGAACGCTCAGAATCGATTCCACTCCGTTCGACACACCAACAATTTCGACGCTGCCTGTCAGGACGACAAAGATGCCTAGGGCTGCGGTTTCCTGATTGAACAAGATCTCGCTTGGGTTTGCAAGTCGGACCTTACTTGAGGTCCTGAGATGTGCGATTTGCGCATCGGTGAGCTTTGGGAACCGCAAGGCGTGTTGTTCAAGCGTTTCTGACGGAAAGTTTGACATGCTTCGACCCTTCCATCACAGCACATCAAGCCGCTGCTCGCGTCGGTGAACGCACCGGGCAACGCCGAGAAGGATGCCTCCTGCGAACTCCATCGCCACCTCGGCGACCACCGCCAATCCATCGCTGAGGCCGAAGCGGGCATCCTTCCAGCGGACACTTGCGGTTTCGGGAAATACTGCATCGGCTTCCGTTTGGCCCTTGCTGAAACGTACCTCGCCGCCGGCGACGCCCGCCAGGCGCTCTTGATCTTTGCCGGTTATAGGCGAACTAAGCCGTAGCGACAATCAGTATAGAGAAGACCCGAATCGCCCTTCACGCGGTCCTACCGCTATGGCGGCGTGAGCAGCGCTATGCTGAAACAAGAACCACCCGAGCCGAGCCCAATGCAGCGAAAGATCTTCTGGATCACTTTCATGTTCCTGGGGCTAATTGCCGATTTCGCGTTGCCGATTTGGTGGGCGCTGGGTGCAACCATTCCAATTTTCTGCATAAGCTGGTGGGTGGCATATCGGAGCGAGTGGTTTTGACTGCCAGCATTTGCCGAGCGCGCAAGTCAGAGGGCTAACCCGCCCATTTGTCTGCATGAATGGGGCGCAAGCCAGCCTTATAGTGGTGCGTCCGGCTGGTGGCACGTTCCGCCCTTCACGACCAGTTTGAAGTGCCGGACCGTGTTCGGTTGGGGAGCGCCTTCCGTCACATCGCGCACGCGCGCGCGATCCCGAAGGAACAGTGCCGCCAGCCACTCCTCAGCCAACGCATCATTCCACGGAAGGTAATGGTCCAACCCCGCGAAGAAGATCTCGGCATGCCAGTTGGGTTGCAAACGGTTTCCACAGTGGAGTATCATATGGTACGCACTATTTACGTTGAATTCACCGCCTCACCATAGCGTGGTGGTCTAGGAGTTCGAATGCCAAAGGGAACTAGCAGCGGCGGCCCGCGTCGGAAGGGAGCAGCGAAGAAAGCACCAGCAAAAAAGGCTGCGAAAAAATCAGCAGCGAGAGGGCGTGGGACGAGCAGTGGTGGTGCACGAAAGAAGAGATGAAGCTTTCGGACGTTCGAGAGAACTACAACTATTTTTCCGGCAAGGCTAGCGACATCGTCAGACAACTCGGTTTCGCCGGTATAGCTGTGATCTGGGTGTTTAAGACCGATATCGCTGGACGCCCAGCCGTCCCCACCGAGTTGCTTCCTGCCGCGATACTCATTGTGATTGGGTTAGCACTTGACTTCCTGCACTACATCATTGGCAGCCTGATCTGGGCGACCTATAACGGGATCAAGGAACGCGCCGGGACCACAGCGGCCACCGAGTTCTTGGCCCCTCGACCTATTAACTGGCCCACACTCTCGGTGTTTTGGCTAAAAATCCTGGTGATGAGCGCTGCGTACACCGTCCTCGTTCGTTTTCTGATTTCGCGCCTTTACATCTGAGCTTGCCGTCGCTCTCATAGACTCCTTCATTTTTTGGCCGCCTCTTCTCCGAGAGAAAAGGTTATCGCCGTCACCCAGGGGCCGAATACCGACATGCAAAACCCTGCCTCGCGGTTTCTGCTATACGTATTGGGCGCCGCGGCCGAATTTGAGCGATTCGAGGAGTTTGGTGTGGGCGTCGGTTTGGACCTTGGCCAGCCGACTCCACCTTCGGTAGTCAACCAACGCTTCGGCGCTCGGCAAGAATAGACCATTTCCGCTCGCTTAAAGTGACCCACGCGAAAAACACGATTTGCCGAGATTTGCCAGCGGGCAAGAGCGAGACAGGCGATATCATCCACGCCGAAGGCGTGCGGGGTGCTTTTACATCATCCACGCTGGCGAGCCTCTAAGTTACTCAGATGCCCGTAGTTCGACATGCCGACGGAGAACGCCTCCGGTGCAATCTCTGCTGACACGCAAGCGGGGTTCCGGACCCAGCCCGGCGGTTCCGGCGCGCAGATCGGGGTACTAGCACGTACCGGGTAGCTGGGTCACTCTTGGCGACCAAAGTATGGAAACTTCTCGCGAGCGCCGAAGACCAACGTGCGGATGAGCCAGACGAGCACGCCGACCGCCATGCCGAAGCCGGCAAAAATGCTCAGGCCATTCAGCACGTCCCGCCACATATCCAGGATTTGGGAGGCGGGGTCCTGGATGGGCGCGGGGGAGGGCGCCCTCGCCAACGTAGAATGACGGATTGCGCGCGATTTCAGGGTGCGCGCTCAGGAAGCTGACGAGGCCCGGGGTATGGCGCAAGATAGGACTCATTGCCGAGGAGACTCGGGTCGAGCGCCAGAACGCCGCGTATAATGAGGGCGGATAGTGCTCCAGGAGGGCGGACAGTTCGTCCTTGGCCCGTTGAGCGTCGGGCTGCTCGACCGTCAGGGTGGTTGGCGCCGCGCTCGTTGGTGTTTGCGCCCAGGCGGCGGACGGCGGCAGCGCCGCGGGGCGAACCTCGGCGGGACGGACCTCCGCGGGGCGAATCTCACAGGTGCGGACCTCAGCAAGGCGGACCTCATCGGGGCGAGTCTCCGCGAGGCGAGCCTCATCGGGGCGAGTCTCCGCGAGGCGAGCCTCATCGGGGCGAACCTCCGCGAGGCAAGCCTCATCGGCGTGGTCCTCACTTTGGCGAGCCTCATCAAGGCGGATCTCAGCGGGGCGCTCCTCCGCAATGCCAACCTCTGCGGTGCGGACCTCAGCGGGGCAGGGCTCGCCGATGCAGACCTCAACGGGTCGGTCCTCACCTGGGCAAGCCTCATCAGTGCAGATCTTCGCGGGGCGTTCCTCCGCGATACGGACTTAAGCGGGGCGCGTTTTGGCTGAACAATTGTCGCGAATGTGGATTTAGGGCAGACCAAGGGGCTCAACCAAGTTCAGCATGCTGGACCATCGACGATTGGAATCGACACGATCTACCTCTCGAAAGGTGAGATCCCGGAGTCCTTCCTCCGAGGTGCCGGCGTGCCGGACAATTTCATCACCTTCGCCCGCTCGCTGGTCGGCAAAGCAATCGAGTTCTATTCCAGCTTTATCAGCTACTCCAGCAAAGACCACGATTTCGCCGAGCACCTACATGCCGATCTACAGTCCCAGCACCTGCGTGTTTGGTTCGCGCCGGAGGACCTAAAGATCGGTGATCGCTTCCAGGAGCGCATCGAGGAGTCCATTCGCCTCTATGACAAGGTGATGATCGTGCTGTCGGAGGCGTCCGTTCAGAGCCGCTGGGTCGAGCGCGAAGTCAATGCAGCGCGGGAGCGTGAGGAGCGCGAGAACCGCCTCGTCCTGTTCCCGATCCGCATCGATGACGCGGTCATAAACGCGCCGCAGCCCTGGGCGGCGGACATACGCCGGAGCCGGCACATCGGCGATTTCAGCGGATGGAAAGATCACGACAGCTACCAGAAGGCGTTTCAGCGGCTACTGCGCGATCTTGCTCCGGGACCGACCTCTAAGCCGTAGCCCGGCGTACCGTTGGGGCTTCGGGCAGGATTACCGCCCGCCGCGCGAAACTGGACTGGTATGGCGGGCCGTCCGGCGGCGGTTGGGTGCGACGTGCGCCAAATGTGCGCGAACGGCAAGGCATCCACCGCATGGTCGTCCGGGCGCAGAATGGGAGTAGCGCCCGGCTTCGAGCGCGAGGTGGCCACGATGATCGATTCGGTCCTCAACCTGCTCTTCCGCTGTCCGCACAAACGCCTCACCCGCCCCGTCACGCCCATCAGCATGGACGGCAAGCCACACGGGGATACCTACGTCGTCTGCCTGGCCTGCGGCAAGCAGTTCTCATACGACTTAAAGGAGATGCGCATCGGCAAGCCGCTGCCAAGTTCGGCGGACTTCGGTGTGCTGCCACCCGGCATGCCCGGTCCCCACAAATCGAAGATCAAGCTCGCGCTGGGCATCGGTGTGCCGCTCGGCATCGTGATCGGGTCCGTACTGTCATCGAGGCGCAAACGCGTGAGCAAGCAGCCGGACGCAGAAAAGAACACGCCGGCCAAGCCTGCCTCCGAGCAGCCCGGCTAAACCGGTACTGGTTGCCGATCCCCGAGATCATCCCTATGCCGCTTGCGGGGCGGCGCCAACCTTTCGACTATCCGGACTGGCTGTTCGAGTTGGAGTATGACGGCTCCCGCGCACTGGCATATCTGGAACGCGGAACCGTGCGGCTGGTCTCGCGCAAGGGGAACACGTACAAATCCTTTCCGGCGCTTTGCCAGTCACTTGCCGCGTGCTTGAGCGTAAAGGATGCCGTGCTGGACGGCGAGATCGTGTACCTTGGCCCGGACGGCAAGCCGCGGTTCTCCGATCTGATGCGCCGCCGGGATCGTGCCGGCCGCGCCGACGTGGGTGAAGATCAAGAATAGGAACTACAGCCAGGCCGAGGGCCGGCGGGAGTTGTTCGAGAAGCAGCGGCCGGGAGCACGGTGAATCGGATTGCTCGGCCTCCGGTGCCGGTCCCCAAGAGCCGCCGGTCCACTCTTCTATAATGAATCAGTGAATCGCTCCCGTCTCCTTCTCGCCCTCGCCGTGGTTTCCGCCGCTTTCGCGCAAACGACACATAAGGGGAACAATCCCTTCCCGGCGTATCGCATTATTGACAACGTCTACTACGTCGGGGCGGAGGACATCACCTCATACCTGATCGTAACGCCCAAGGGTCACTTCCTTTTGAACAGCGGGTACGAAGATACGCCGGCCATGATTCGCGCAAGTGTGGAGAAGCTTGGGTTCAAGATAACCGAGGTGAAGATTCTCCTCAACAGTCAGGCGCACTTCGACCACGTGGCGGGTCAGGCGGCGCTTCAAAAACTGACTGGCGCGAAGATCTATTCGAGCGAACGCGAAGTCGGCGTGCTCCAGAGCGGTGGAAGAACCGACCCGCGATGGGGAAGGGAGGTCACGTATCCGCCGGTTCACGTGGACCACACGGTCTCCGATGGCGAGCGCGTGACGCTCGGTGGCGTAACGTTAACGGCTCACCTGACGCCGGGCCACAGCATCGGATGCACGACGTGGGCCATGCAGGTGACCGATGCGGGCAAGATTTACGACGTCGTTTTTGTGGGCGGCACCTCGATTAATCCCGGTGTCCATCTGGTCAATCATCCAACCTATCCGGGCATCGCTGAGGACTACCAAAAGACGTTCAAGACCCTCCGTTCGCTAAAATGCGATGTGTTCCTGGGCGCACACGGTGGTTATTACGGAATGATCGAGAAGTACAAACGCATGCAAAATGGCGCCCAACCTAATCCATTCATCGACCCTGAAGGTTATCGCGCCTTCGTCGATGCCGCCGCAGCGCATTTTCTCGATCAACTTTCAACGGAAAAGGTCCGTCAGCCCTGACAGAGCGATGGCGAACAAACGGCGAACCATGCTACCTTCTCCGCATGGCCCTCCGCTCCTGCCTGGCCTCCTGCCGCGACCTCGCCGGGACCGAGCACGCCGTCGAGGTGACAGCCGAGACCCTGTACGAGGCGGTGGCGCAGGCGCTGGGAATCCTGCGCGGGGACCAATGGGTGGAGGAGATCGGCGAGTGCCTGACGGAGTTGAAGGTGCGCGTCAAGCAGCCCGCCGTCGTGGCGGGAGCCGGCGAAGGCCACCGCTGGAGCAGCGGAGGAGCAGCGGAGGAAAGGCACGTATTACCGTCTGGCCAACTCCATGGCGATGCGCTGCTGGCGATAATCGTAGTTGCGCCAGCGTAAAGCCGAACTCGATTACCGACCGCGGGTTCCACAAGGATCTTGGGATCTGTGAGTTGCGCTTGAACGGCGTGCATCGAATACTCGGCGTCAAGCCGAACTCGGGTCATGTCGGCGCAGTGAGGCTAGGCTGAGATCGGAGAGTGTTCCGTGGTCGCGCTAGTCTGCCGCGACTGGAGTTCGGCTTTACGCGTCCGTTTCGATGCCCGCAGCCTTGCTTGTAACTTGATGTAACCAACGGTTCTTTTCCGGAAGTGGCGGGTGCAGCGAGTTCGGCATTACACCGCCCTAGATTACTGCTATCGTTTCGGAGAGCTCGCTACTCGGTTTGGAACCGGCCATTGTGCCTTTTCCTCCGCTGGTCCTCCGCTGCTCCAGCGGTGGCCTTCGGCGCTACCGGTATGTTGGAAGAGGAGGTGTGGGGGAAGAAACCTTGCGAAGGTTTCGCCCCAATTGGCCCGGCCTAACCCGTCCCTGACCGATAACTCTTACACACCCCACGCCAAAATACAGCCCGCGTACCGATTCAGCCGCTATCCGGCGCCCTCACCAGGCAGCGCCAAGCAATCGCCCGCAAAGCCGCCGCGGCTACCGAAGCAGCCATTCAGTCACCCCCAAGTTGGCGCAGCCTGACGCAGCTTTGGCTTCCCCGACCTGTCACCCTACGGCTCGATCTGGAAAACCCGCGTTACGGGCGGGGCAGCCGAATAGGTGGCGTTGCCGGGCTGCTTGGCTGTGATATCGCATTGGCCCACCGCCACCAGCGTCACCGTGTTGCCGGATACGGTGCAAGTCGTTGTGGTATCAGACACGAAGCTCACCGCCAGGCCAGACGACGCGGTCGCCGTGACCGTGAACGGCGGAGTTCCGATCTTGTGGTTGGCCAACCGAGAAAACGTGATGGTTTGCGCTTCCTTTGTCACTTGGAATCCCTGCGTGACGGGTGCGGCGGGCGCGTACATTGTACCTCCGGGTTGGGTGGCCCTAATGACGCATCGGCCGACGGCAACCAGCGTCACTGTATCGCCGGAAACGGTGCAAGTTGAGGCCGTGGTAGATGCGAACCTGACTGTGAGCCCAGACGAGGCTGTCGCCGTCACCGCAAAGGGCGCAGTGCCGAACGGCTGATTCGGCAATGGAGCAAACGTAATGGTCTGCGGTACCCTCTGAACCGGGAAGCTGTGCGTAACCGGCGTGGCGGGAGCATAGGCAGCGTTGCCGGCCTGGGTGGCAACGATAGTGCATGTCCCCCCCGCGATCAGAGAAGCGGCCGTACCCGACACCGTACAGACTAACGGCGTGGAAGACGCGAAACTCACCGGCAGGCCGGATGTGGCTGAAGCGCTGAGCGGCAGTGTGGTATTCACACTCTGCGGCGCAATAGCGGCAAAGGTGATCGTTTGCGACTGTATAAGCGCGCCGCAGACATCCACCGTGTCCTGGCCCGGGCAGGTCGCGCCGTTCACGTAGGGACCAGCCGAGTTGCCGATTCCAGGAGATCCGGCATCCGCCGCGATATTAGCAGCGCCCGTTCCCACACCGAAAATCGAGCCGTTGTCGACGGCCGTTGCGCCATTGTAGATGAACAGCGCCCCGCCCTTGCCTTGCCCGTTGTTCTGGCCCGTATATCCCGTTCCCCCCACGGAGGAGTTATTCAGGAACTGATCGTTCTGGAGAGTCAGAGTCCCCGCATATTCGAAAATCGCGCCGCCGAAGCCCGCGCCGCCGCCGCCGATGGGCGCCGTGGAGTTAGTCCCTATAAAGCCGCCGGCGCCGCCGAATCCGCCTGTGCCTGGCAGAACCATCACAGTGTTGCCGCTAGGGGAGAAGCCACCACCGCCGCCGGCACCAAAACCACCCGAGCCGCTGCTGGAGGTTTGGCCGGATGGTGCGGTCGTAGCCGCGCCGCCGCCGCCGCCAAAGCCGCCGTTGCCGCCCTGGTAGTATCCGCCCGCGCCACCCGCACCCGGACCGCCATTGGCACCTACTTGCGAATCGGCGCTGCCGCCAAGACCGAACAGATCGCCGCCGCTTCCGCCGAGGCCTTGGTACTGGTTGGTGTTATTGCCTGCGTTGCCTCCAAAGCCACCGCCGCCGCCGCCGAACCCGGAAGAGTAGCTCGCAGTGCCGCCCAACGCCTCATTCCCCGAAAACGTCACGCCGGACACCGTGACCGAACCTCCATTCATGTAGACTGCGCCGCCCATGCCCGCCGCGGCGCCACCAGGGCCGCTATTGCCGCCCGTACCCAGGCCGTTCTGCAAAGTGAGATTGTTGATGGCAACAGTCCCGCCGCCGATGAAGAACAACCGCGTTGTCTTTCCGCCGTCGATGGCGAGGCTCGCCGCGCCAGGGCCGTTGATGGTCAGGCTGTCGTCGATGCGCAAGCGGCTCCCGAGCGTAATCGTGCCCGTCAACTGAGTCAGATCGACCGTCGAGCCGGTGCAGGCGTTGTTTACCGCATACCGCAGGCTGCCCGGATCCGTGGCGTTGTCGCTAGCATCGCCCACGGTAACCGTTTGGCTCGTGGGGTTCATGCACCCTAAGGAAGTCACGTTAGTCGTGGCGGTGGTGACGCCGTCGTACGCCGTCACGGTAAACGTTCCCGGCGTGCCGTTCGCCGTCAACTGCGGCGAGGTGCCGTAACCCTGTGCATCTGTGTTGACGGTAGCTGTAACGGCCCCGTTGAATGAGCCACCCGCGCCGCCGTTGGGAACCACCGTGTAGACGATGGTTCCGGAAGTAGCGCCTGCCGACGCTTGCACGATAAACGGCTGCGGCAGCGTACGCGTCGTCACGCCCGTCTGGTTGCCGCCGTAAGCGAAGCCTTCCATGACGTTGGTGAGAACGAACGTCTGCGAATTCAGGCCCGCGGCGCTGGCGACAACCGGGAAGGCGCCCACCGTGCCGTTGGCGGTCAGCGCCGGCGCTACCGCTGTGCCGTTGGCGGTCGTGGTAACGAAGGCCTGGGTGCCGCTGCCGGCGAATGTGCCCGATGCCCCGTCCCCTCCCATAACGGTAAAGGTAACCTGCACACCCGGCGCTGGATTCGCATTTTGGTCCAGGACGAGTACCGTGAGATTGGTCGCGAAGACGGAATTGAGCGGGGCGCTTTGATTGTTGCCCGCCACAATGTTCAGCCGCGTGTAGTTGGTCAGATTGAACGACACGGTGGTGGTGGATCCGGCACTCAGTGGGCTGGCCGAGGCGTACGCCGCGAAACTGCCGGCCGTACCGTTCGCGCTCAATACGGGCGCCGTGGCGGTGCCATCGGCTCCCGTAGGAACGATCACGTTGCTGCCTCCACCGCTGAAACTACCGGTTGCACCGAAGCCGGGCACAGAGAAGCCTACCGAGATGCCCGGTACCGGATTGCCATTCTGGTCGTAAACGATCACTTTAAGGTTAGTTGGGAAGGGCTGATTGACCAACGCGCCCTGATTGTTTCCTGCGACGATGCTGATCCCTTGGGTGACGGCTGTGAGGT
>OCTA010003511.1_pt1 | contig 13906 bp, 10 predicted proteins | sample 1538991 | NCBI WGS metagenome assembly OCTA01 (sample SAMEA3539302, study PRJEB22396) | soil metagenome | biome: tundra; feature: field; material: soil | place: USA | collected 2010-05 | depth 0.15 m
AACAATAAAATATGGCGAAACTTCGGTGATTGCATCCATCTTCACTGAAATTTTCGGTATCCAATCCTATATAATAAATGCGGTTCGCACGCAGGGAAAAAGCTCTAAAGCCCATTTTTTTCAACCTTCTTCCCTGCTGGAAATGCAAGTGTACCATAACGAACTGAAAAATCTGCAGCGAATTAAAGAACTAAAATGGAGCGCTTTATATAAGAATATTTTGAGCGAAGTTGCTAAAAATGCGGTAGCACTTTATATGATTGAATTATTGCAAAAATGCCTGAAGCAACCTGAAACAAATACCGATCTTTTTCATTTCTGCGAGGATGCATTGTTGGAGCTGGATTTGGCGGAAGATGAAATCACAGCAAACTTTCCGGCTTTTTTTGCTTTGCAACTGGTTCATTTTTTAGGGTTCCGCTTACAGGATAACTATACCAACGAACTGAAGCATTTTGATCTTCGCGAGGGAAATTTCACAAATGCCATTTTATCAAAGGAGTATTTTACAGATACGTTGATAAGCTTTCATATTTCACAATTACTGAAGGCTATGCAGCCGGCAGATTTATCACAAATTAAACTCAATAAAAATTTAAGAAAATCAATTTTGCAGGTAGTAGAAAAATATTATGCATTTCATATCCCGGAATTTGGGACTATGAAAACGCTTCCTGTTTTGCATGAATTAATGAATTAATTTTTCCTCCATGGAATTATCAATCCAGTTAGTTCTATAATAATCTTCTTGAATTAGAATCAGGAGTCAGTTTATCTCCTGAAATATTTTCTATTAAGACAATGCCGGGTTGTTTACCGGGTTTAAAACTTCCCAAATTCTTTTGCATTTGCAGCGCTTTTGCTCCATTTAGCGTTGCGCAGCTCAGCAAGATTTCAGTTGAAATACCGGGAAAATTCTTTGCGAGAGTTTTCAATTCTTCCAGTATATTAAGCTGATGATTTGATGCCAGGCTGTCTGTGCCTATTACAATATTTGAGTTATTTTCCAAAAGCATATCAATGGGCGGCAACGCATTTTCTATATACAGATTTGCATTTGCACACAAACAAAAAGAAATTATTTGATTCCCGGACTTTGTTTGGTTTAAGTATTGAAGCTCCTGTTCTTTCATGTAAGTATTGTGAACAAGTATAACAGAGGGGGCCTCAGCAAAATTTTTGAAATAGGATTGGAGGCTTGTAAGTTTTACGGGTTTATAAAAAGAATTATCAATATTCATCCTTTTGTACAAGTCAACCAGGCTGCCTGATCCATTAAGAAAAAATTCATCCTCATCTTTTGTTTCCTGGTTGTGGATGGTAACGACCTTGCCGGAAAAAAAAGGAGTAATTTTTCCCCACAATTCCTGGGAAACAGAATAAGGAGCATGAGGAACAATTGAGGCTATTTGCCTTTTGCTGATAAATTCATCATAATAAGATTTACTTTTCCTAAACCTGGATTCAGCAATGGCAGGATTCCATCCGCTGGTTTCTATGAAATTATAATAGGCAATCTTTCCTTCTTCTTTCTTAGCAAGTGACATGGTATTATTACAGATGTCGCCCACTGCTATAATTCCGCTTTCCAGCATTTCCGCTTCAGCTTTTGCAATGGCATCTAAGATTTTTTCTTCTTCAAAATTTCTGCCCGTTACAACTGAAAATACAAAGTCTGGCAGCCCTTTTTTTTCAGGTATTGTGTTTTTCAGATGTGATAATTCCAGGTGGCAATGAACATTGATGAATCCGGGTGAGATTATCCCCGTGAATGATTCCACACCCTCGCCGGCATTTGTATAATGAACGATTTCTTTTATTCTACCTGTAGAATCTGTAATTAAAACAAGGTCTTCCGCCAGTAGGTTCTCACCATTGAATAAATAATTTGCTTTAAATTTTCGATATTCCATGTAAAAACTAATAAGTTAATTTTGCTTCCCGGAAATCAAAGATAACCCGAGTAATGATTGTCGCATGAAAAGCAGATTTCCTGAAGCAGATGCCTGTAACAAATGTAAACTGAATGTTAGAAAAACTAGAAGCCATAAAGGCAAGGTTCGAAGAATTAGGAGTGGCACTTTCTAATCCTGAAATTGTAAATGATAACCGGAAATACAAGCAACTTAGCAAGGAATACCGAAGCCTGGAAAAGATTGTGCTTGTAAGAAATCAATACGCCAAAATACTTGAGGACATTGCATTTTATAAGGAAATGCTCAGCAGCGATGACGAAGAAATGAAAAATCTGGCCAAGGAAGAAATACCAGCTTTGCAGGAAGCGAAAGAAAGTTATGAGCAACAAATAAGGAATATGCTAATTCCGAAGGATCCGCAGGATGAAAAGAATTGTATTTTGGAGATAAGGGCCGGTACAGGCGGGGATGAAGCCTCATTATTTGCCGGTAACCTCATGAGAATGTACCTTAAGTTTTGTGAATCAAAAGGATGGAAGACAACTTTACTTAGCGAAAGTGAAGGTACCGTAGGCGGCTATAAAGAAGTACAAATAGAAGTAACCGGAGAAGATGTTTATGGAACGCTAAAATTTGAAAGCGGCGTTCATCGGGTTCAGCGGGTTCCTGATACTGAAAGTAGCGGAAGGGTGCATACCAGTGCTGCCACAGTAGCCGTAATGCCCGAGGCAGAAGAGGTTGATATTGACATAAAGGACAGTGATGTGAAAATGGAAACAGCTCGAAGCGGAGGCGCTGGCGGTCAAAATGTAAATAAAGTAGAAACCAAAGTTATGCTTACGCATATTCCTACAGGAATTGTAATAACCTGTCAAACTGAAAGAAGCCAACTTGGAAACAGGGAAAAGGCTATGCAAATGTTGCGCACCAAATTATATGAGGAAGAAGTGCGCAGGCAGGAAGAAGAAATATCCCGCCACCGAAAGAGTCTGGTAAGTACCGGCGATCGTTCTGCCAAAATAAGAACTTACAATTATCCACAGGGCAGGGTGACGGATCATCGCATCGGCCTGACTGTTTACAACCTTGATAACGTGCTCAATGGGGATTTACAGGAATTTATTGATGCACTTCAATTTGCTGAAAATTCAGAAAAATTGGTCCATCAATAACCAGGGAAAAGATAGAAAAATATGAATCTTCGAAAGTCATTTAATAAATTGGTAACAATTTTATTTTATCTCTTATATATTTATTAACAAAAGTGTTCTTAACTTTGGCATGTGATTTGAAATATAATCAGCATAAATTTTAAAAGTCAATTTTCTCATAAGCAGTTAGTTTTGGTAAACGGCCCCTGTTTCTACAGGGGCTTTTCTTTATTTAATAACTATCTTAAAATAATTGTTAAGCAACTTATCAGCTTTATGTAATAACCAATTTCAAGGATCTAAAATTTATCTTTGTAAGGATGCTAATCCCAATTATTTCAAATGTTTCCAAATAAATTTATTTAAGTTTTCATGAGCATTAATAGTACCACTCAGATTTTTCAAACCAATAAACCTACACGATGGAAAAGTATTAAATGGACCTCTCGCGTTTTGGTATTTATAGCATTATTCTTTTTTGTGGTTCTGGGACTTGCACTATTCATCGGCTCTCAACCCAATTTGCCAAATATGGAGGCAAAAGCGAAAGAATTTGAAACCACTTTAGATCCCTCGAACCCTCTCACCTTAAAAAATGCTCAAAACCAAAAATATAAAGGCTTTAAGACCTTTTTGTTCAATAAATACAAATCAGATTCATTAAAAAAAGCTAAAAATGGTTTGGCATCAAAGGCCAAATCGCTCTCAGTTATAAGGGCGGCCTTTTATACACCCTGGACTTCAAATACTTCTTTACCCGATCTTCAAAAAAATGCTGACAAGCTAAATACCATATTTCCCGAATGGTTTTTTATCGATACAGTTACATACAGACTTCAAACCAGAATCGACAGCGCCGGCCTTGTTTTAATGAAGCAAAAGCAATTGAGCATTTTGCCTTTACTCTCAAATTTTAATTCATACAAGGGAGATTTTGATGGTAAGTTATTGCATAAGTTATTAAATAACCCTTCTCTCAGGGATAAATTAATACAGCAAATTGCGGATACACTTTCTTATTATCAATTGAATGGAATAAATATTGATTTTGAAGAACTGGCAGAAAAAACAAACAAACCTCTTACATCCTTTCAACAAAAATTATTCGAAACCTTACATGCAAAAAATATGCTCGTAAGCATGGATGTGGAACCTAAAAATAACGATTACGATTATACGAATTTGTCCAAATATAATGATTATATCATTTTGATGGCTTACGACCAGTTTAATAATTCAACGGGACCGGGACCGATCAGCAGTCAAAAATGGATAGAAGATGCCTTATCATGGACCGCAGACAGAATTGATCCTTCTAAAGTTATATTAGGTATTGGCGCTTTCGGGTATGAATGGTCTAATGGTAAATATGAAGCAACCTTTACGTATAATGATGCTATTAATAAGGCAAAACCCCTAAATGCCAAAATCATTTATGATAATGATTCCTATAACCTGCATTATAGCTACGCATCTCAAGATTCCACAGATTCGGGAATAGATACTATTAGCCATGAAGTTTGGTTTACGGATGCTGCTACCACCTTCAATATTTTAAGATTTAGTGATGAATTTCCTGCAGCAGGAACTGTTTTGTGGAGGTTAGGCAGCGAAGATCAGCGCATATGGAAATATTATAATCGTAATTTAAGTAATGCCGCACTTCAGCAGCAGCCATTCGATTTTGATTCACTTACCACAATTCCTGTGATATTAAATAATGTCGGTTTTCAGGGAGAAGGAGAGGTTCTTGATATCCTATATTCTCCTCAGCCGGGTAAAATCGATTTGGAGATTGATAGTACAGAAGAATTAATTGCAGAACAAGATTACGTACAACTTCCTTCCGGATTTGTAATAAGAAAATTTGCGGAAGATACTACAGTGGGTAAAGGCCATAAATTGATTCTCACTTTTGATGACGGCCCAAGCGAGGAATGGACACCGAAAATTCTGGATATTCTGGAAAGACAAAAGGTACCTGCTACATTTTTTGTTGTTGGCATTAATGCCGAGCAAAACATCCCCATATTGCAAAGAGAATTTAGGGATGGTTTTGAAATAGGAAATCACACATTTACCCATCACAATATTGCTGATATGAGCCTTCAAAGGGCTGCCCTGGAAATGAAACTGACCCGGCTCCTTATTGAGAGTATTACAGGATATTCAACAATTCTATTCAGAGCACCATATAATGCAGACTCTGAGCCACAGACTTATGAAGAACTTGCGCCTATAGAAAGAAGCCGCAGTGAAAATTATTTAACTGTAAATGAAAGTATTGATCCAAACGACTGGGTGCCGGGGGTAAGCGCCGACAGTATTTTTCAAAGAGTGGTAAAACAGGTTAAACAAGGAAATGCGAGCATTATTTTGCTTCATGATGCAGGGGGTGTTACAAGGGAGGCAACCGTTGAAGCATTGCCCCGAATCATCAAATATTTTAAAGATAGCGGTTATGTATTTACTACAGTTGCGGATCTTATGGGTAAAACCAAAGATGAGGTAATGCCAAGGGTAGCTTCATCCCGGGACAGTTGGACGAGGAAATTTAATTTTTTCCTTGCTGAAGCCGGATACTGGAGTGGTCATTTTTTATTTTCTCTTTTCATCATTGGAATTTTGTTATCAGTCGGCCGAATTATACTGATGGCTGTTCTAGCAAGTATTCAGAAAACCAGGGAGAGTAAAAATTCAAAAGAGATTATGAATTCATCATTACTGCCTGCGGACAAAACCCTGTGGCCATTGGTGAGTATCATTATTCCTGCCTATAATGAACAGGTAAATGCCATACGCACCATCAACAGTCTTCTCGCCCAGGATTACCCAAACCTGGAAATAATTTTTGTTGACGATGGAAGTAAGGATTCAACCTTTTCTAAAGTCGATAACCAGTTTAATTCAAACCCTAAGGTCAATATTTTCACAAAACAAAATGGAGGGAAAGCATCAGCATTAAACTTTGGCATTCAAAAATCCAGGGCAGATTTTGTTGTTTGTATTGATGCTGATACCCAACTTAAAACTGATGCAGTAACAGAACTAATGAAGAAATTCGATGATGAAAATGTTGCTGCTGTAGCAGGAAATGTAAAAGTGGGGAACCAGGTCAATATGATCACTCGCTGGCAAAGTATTGAATACGTTACTTCTCAAAATTTTGATCGCAGGGCCTTTGATCTGCTGAATTGTATTACCGTTGTTCCGGGAGCAATCGGGGCATTCCGGAAGGATGCCGTTCTTATAGCAGGTGGATTCACTACAGATACGCTGGCCGAAGATTGTGATCTGACTATGAGGCTGCTCATCCAGGGATTTACCATCAGAAATTGTACTTCAGCTCTTTCTTTTACAGAGGCTCCGGAAACTTTCAGGCAGTTTTTGAAACAAAGATTCAGATGGAGTTTCGGGGTAATGCAGTGTTTCTGGAAACACAGGAATACGGTTTTTAATCCAAAATATAAAAATTTTGGAATGATCTCCATGCCAAATATTTTAATTTATCAAATGATATTGCCGATCCTTGCACCATTGGCAGATGTCATATTATTGCTTAGTCTTATAGCTGCATCATTTGGAATAATTATAGCCAGTATACCTCATATAATATTGTATTATATTGTTTTTACCATTATTGATATTGCGGGAGCAGCCCTTGCTTTTGCCTTTGAAAAAGAAAATCATTTAAAGCTTATCTGGATGCTCCCTCAGCGGTTAATATACCGGCAACTCATGTATTACATACTGATAAAATCCTTCAATAAAGCCATGAAAGGTGAGTTACAAGGCTGGGGAGCCTTAAAGCGAACTGGCAGCGTAAAGGATGTTTCCTTGGCCAAATAGAGTAATTATATTTACAAATCTGATTATGCTCATATTGTTCTAATTCGCAAAGTGATCTATTAATTTATTGTTTTGTAATTTACCGGAAAACTAACGAATCAATCTTTATAACTTTATTTATGAGTTTCAAAAATAAGACAGTTTTTATTACCGGCGCCTCACGGGGAATAGGAAAAGCAATTGCTTTAAGGCTTGCCAGGGAAGGCACCAACATCGTAATTGCAGCTAAATCGATAGAAGAAAATCCCAAATTAGGCGGAACTATCTATAGCGCAGCTCATGAAGTTGAGGAGGCAGGTGGCAAGGCGCTTGCCTTGCAGTGTGATATAAGATTTGAAGACCAGATATTAAATGCTGTGGAAAAAGCAGTGGCTGCTTTCGGTGGTATTGATATCCTTATTAATAATGCTTCGGCTATTTCATTAACAAATGTTGAACAAACTGGATCAAAAGCTTTTGGATTGATGCATGATATTAATGTGAAAGGAACCTTTTTTGTTAGCAAAGCCTGTATTCCCCATTTAAAAAAAGGGGGAAATGCCCATATTCTGAATCTTTCCCCGCCCATAAATCCTGAAAGGAAATGGCTTCATAACCATGTCGCATATACGATAAGTAAATACAATATGACTATGATTGCCTTAGGGCTCTCAGGCGAATTAAAAAAATATCACATAGCTGCCAATTCCCTTTGGCCGAAAACTACCATAGCCACAGCTGCCGTGCGCAATCTATTAGGAGGCGAGGCTCTCATAAAAATGAGCCGTACTCCTGAAATCATTGCTGATGCTGCCTATTTCATTTTAAACAGACCTTCAGAATCCTGCACAGGAAATAGTTTTATTGACGAGGAAGTTCTTATTTCTGAAGGAATCACCGATTTGGAAAAATATGCTGTTGAGCCCGGGGGCAATCTTTACACAGACTTATTTCTGTAGAAGTTTTAATTTAAGGTTAACACTTATTGTGAAATCAGTTTTTCCAACCGACTTAGGATCTCTCCCATTTTTGCATAAATATATTCATATTCGGGTAAAGTATTCGCGGTATAAATAATGAAAATAGAAAGTCTTTTGTTAAGTTTTTTAAGCATGGCCTGCAAAGATGGTTTTTGCAACCGATAGGATTCCCGCATCAGTCTTTTTATCCTGTTTCGGTCAGTGGCTTTTTTAAAGTTTTTGGTGCTTACTGAAAATGCGGCTTTCAAATAATCCAGGTCTTCTTTTGAATCCAAATAAAGTATCCTCAAAGGTGGATCGGAAAATGTCTTTCCTTCCTTGAAAAGTTGCTGAATGGTCTTCCTGCTTTTGAGCTTTTCAGCCATTCCTAATGTGAGTTGATGCCGGATAAGTTGATTCTTTTAATTGAAAATATATTATCTACCGCTAAAATGAACGACCATATTCTTGGAATGTGGCTTCGGAAGAATAAGGCAAAGCCTTTTAATTCCAAGCCAGTTCCTGGCTTGTGAAAAGATTTTTTAAAAGACGTTTTTTGAACAGCATTTTAAGCAGTTTCAGTCTGCTTGTTACAGGAAAATTTTCAACCTGGATCAGCAACTCTTAGAATTTTGCAAACCAGAAGTTTTTTTGGTCAACCGTATATTCTGTCAAAGATCAAAACAAAAATAATGATTCTTAATTAAAACAAAAATCACATTACCGCCAGCAAAGCAAGTGGTTTTTTAAGGATAAATAAAAAATAGCCCCCTATATATGAGGCTATTTATAAAATTATTTCACGTTTTAATTTATTTTTTGCTTCCGTGTTCATGAGAAACGGTAAGTTTATGACGCCCTTTCTTCCTGCGGCTGGCCAAAACCTTCCGTCCATTCGCAGTTGACATGCGCTCTCTAAAGCCATGCACACTCTTGCGGCGGCGCTTATGTGGTTGGTATGTGCGTTTTTTCCCTGGCATTTTTGTTTTATTTTCCTTTTATAAATTATTTCATTTCTTTCAGCCGGGCACCATCCCTGCTGGATGTGAAAGGGCGGCAAAAATAAGAAAGTATTTTAGAATTAAGGTGAATGATTCTAACTTTTTTAATACTTTTTCATGTTAAATCGATATGGCTTGAAACCACTGGTTTTCCGAAAAATATAGCAGAATGCTTATCAAAATCCATCGTTGAATCTGTTGTATAGAACTGAAGATGTCCGTTTTTACTGCATTTCTTTTCTATTTCCGGATGTCGGAATAAATAATTCTCCAAACTGGCAGCAATTATTTCTCCCTGAGAAACTAATTTTACCTTATCCGAAACATACTTTTTGATTTTCTCTTCAACCAAAGGATAATGAGTACAAGCGAGTAAAATCGTATCAATTTCAGGGGAATCAGCAAGCAGAGCCTCTACATCTTTCTTTATGAAATAATCAGCTCCTGGCGATGAATATTCATTGTTTTCTACTAATGGGACCCAAAGAGGGCATGCATGCTGGAATACCCTTAGATCAGGAAAGAATTTTTTTACTTCAATTGGATATGACTTAGAGTCCACTGTTCCCCTGGTTCCAAGGATGCCAACATGTTTAGTTTTGGTATAATTGCCAATTATTTCAGCAGTCGGCCTTATTACCCCTAAAACCCTTCGACTATCGTCACAGGTGGGGAGGAACTTTTGCTGAATAGTTCGCAAAGCCTTTGCTGAAGCAGTGTTACATGCAAGAACGATAAGCGGGCAGCCTTCTTGAAATAACCATTTGACAGATTGCAAAGTGTATTCGTAAACTGTATCAAAAGACCGGGTACCGTAGGGAGCCCTTGCATTATCTCCCAGGTAAATGTAATCGTATGAAGGCATATTTTTCACAATCTGCCTTAGAACGGTAAGACCTCCATAACCTGAGTCGAAAACGCCTATCGGAGATAATTTACTCATTAAATAAAATTAAATAAGCCATCCCCGTTCAGGAGATGGCTTATACTTTTTTCTGTGCATCTTATTGCTTGGGAGCTGAGGTTCCGGTAGCGGGTGCTGGTTCTTTTAATCCAAGTTTCTTTCTTACTAATGGACCTACATCTGAAGTTGGAGGCATATAAATTAATGCTTCTCTCGGGAAAATATAAGTATATCCATTTTCCTTAGCCACCTCTTCTATAGCACCCTGTAATTTCTTTTGTATGGGTAAAGAAAGCTCCTGGCGCTTCTGCTCAAACTGGTTCTGGATTTTTTGATCCATTCCGCTCATATCCTGAACCTGTTTTTGAAGGTCAGCTCTTTTCACTTCTTTCAAACTGGGACTCATTGTCGCAGAATCTTTATAGAATTTCTGAACAGCCTCATTTAATGCTGTCTTCTGGTCATCTGCATTTTGATATAATGACTGCTGGTATTGGTTGAGTTGGGTTTGCACCTGCGCGCCTTCAGGCATGAGTTGAATAATTTCATCAGCGCTGATATAGCCGATCTTCTGAGCATTACCTGTAATTGAAAATGCAAATAATCCTGCGGCAATCAAAGTAAGAGTTATGAACTTTTTCATTTTTGTAATAATATTTGTTTTTAATTTAATATTTAAAATCATTGTTTAAAACTATAAGTATCAATGAGACATTTTATTAAAATCTACTTGACGCCCATTTCCTTGAGCACATCGTCACTTCGGTCAAGTTTTGGGTCGGCAAATATAACGGTTATTCCTTCACTTCTATCCAAAATAAAATCATATAATTTCGAAGCCGCAAGTTTTTGAACCGCATTGTAAACCCTATCCTGTATTGGTTTTATAAGTTCCTGCCTTTTTTTAAATAAATCCCCCTGGTATCCAAATCTCTTTCTCTGGAGATCTTTTAGATCTTTATCTGCGTTATATAATTCATCTTCTCTTTTTTTCTTAAGATCATCGCTTAGCATAACCTGCTCAGCATCATATTCCTTATACATTCTGTCAAGATCTGCTGATTTCTTATCAATTTCCTGCTGCCATTGCTGGCTAAACTCATCTAACTTCAACTGTGCTGCTTTATATTCCGGAAGTTTTGCAAGAATATACTTTGAGTCAATGACTGCATAACGCTGCGCGAGTAAACCACCACTTATTGAAAAATATATTAAAAATAAAACTAATATTTTTTTCATTTTGAACTTATTTTGAAGGCAATTTTCAACTACTCCGGTTCCTGACCAAGCATAAAAGTAAATTTAGCCGCTCCTTTTAGTCCTGTTGTTGTTGAATTTATCCTGTCAAGACCCACCCCATAATCGAAACCTAAAAGACCGAACATAGGCAGGAAGAAGCGCATTCCCAAACCTACTGATCTGCGCAATTTAAAAGGATTATAATCCTGAAAACTATACCAGCCGTTTGCTGCTTCAAAAAAAGCAAGTCCGTAAATAGTGCTGCTTGCCCCCGTAGTAAACGGATATCTCATCTCAAGAGTATATTTATTAAAAATAGTAAAAAAAGTTTTTGCTGTGGTAAGATCAGGATTTATAGTCGGATCAGAATTATCGTAAACAGGATATCCCCTGTGAGAAATAATATCATATCCCAACAGTCCATAATTATTGCTTAACCCTGCATCTCCCAGTTGAAATCTTTCAAAAGGTGATGTAATTGTTTTATTGGTATAGTTGCTCAGGAAGCCATATTTGGCTGCGGCTCTCAAAACAAATTGTTTGTTTTTATCCGGTCCCCGGGCCTTGCCTATTGGAATAAACCACTCGACATTCATTTTTTCTTTGTGAAATTCAACCTGTTTATATTGATCATCGAGTGCCTGTGTTTTATAATAATCAGCTGTATTAAACAATGAATAAGGCGGTGTTAATTGGGCGCTGAGAATGAAATTAGAGCCTGAAGTTGGGAATATCGGATTTGGTCCTGCTGAATTTCTGGCCAGAGTTATCTTTAAACTGATATTAGTGGAAATTCCATTAGTCAATCCGGGAAAAATATTATATTTTTTAAGATAGTAACGTTGATAACTCAATTGATAAATCAGGGAAAAGTAATCATCAGGCCACTTTAATTGTTTTCCAAGTGATAGACTTACTCCGGTAGTCCTGATAAATGAAGAATCTGCATATGACCGTTCATAAACACCCAAGCTGTTATACGAATTCGCATATTTTGTATCGTAATATCCTATCGTTAGCGAATTACGCTTCTTTCCACCCAGCCATGGTTCTGTAAAAGAAAAATTGTAGGACCTGAACTGTCTTCCGTTGCTTTGGCCTCTTAAGCTCAATTTCTGTCCATCTCCACTGGGCAGTGGGTCCCAACTTTTCTTATTGAATATATTATAGATGGAAAAATTATTGAAGGTTACTCCCAGCGTTCCGGTCAATCCAATGTTTCCCCCAAATCCGGCAGAAAGTTCCAGTTGGTCTGATGATTTCTCTTCAAGCCCCCAGGTAATATCTACGGTTCCGTCATCTGTATTGGGAACAATACCAGGATTTATCTTTTCAGGATTGAAATACCCAAGTTGTGATAATTCGCGTTGCGTTCTGATAATATCTTGCCGGCTGAATTTTTCTCCCGGAACGGTGCGAAGCTCACGGCGAATTACATAATCTTTCGTTTTTTCATTTCCGGTTATATTTACTTTGCCAATAGTGGCCTGGGGTCCCTCCACTATTCTGATTTCATGATCTATTGTATCATTATATACAGCCGTTTCGATAGGGTTGATTGTAAAAAATAAATATCCATCGTCCATGTATAAACTGCTAATGTCGCCACCTTCAGGTGATGGCTGTTTTCCTAATCTCTTATTTAGCGTTTCAGCATTATAAATATCTCCCTTCTTAATTCCTAATATCAGGCTGAGGATGGAGTCAGAATATTTGGTATTTCCTTTCCAGGTCATTTTTCCAAAATAATAGCGATGGCCCTCATTGACTTTTATTGCAACATCAAGATTTCCGTGATCATTGTAGGTAGTGTCGTCAACTATTACTGCATCACGAAAACCTAAAGAATTATAATAATCTAAAATACTTTGTCTATCCTCATTGTATTTTTTTTCATTAAATTTTGCTGAGCTTAATTTAAATCGAAAATAAGGATCAAGAAGTTCTTTAGTTTTTGAAGGAATGAGGTATCCATTAGTTCGCAGGTATTCATTAAAAGTAATTTTATGGTTTTTTCCTGAATCAAAAACATTTTCATCAGAAGTGGGAAACAAGGTAAACCTGCTCATATCCTTTGTTCCCTTCATTTGCTTTTTCAGCTTTTGATTTTTGACGGATTCATTACCCGAAAAATAGATTTGATTTATCCTGACTTTTGCATTTTTATTAATGACAAATACAATGTTTACCGCATTTGCTGAATTAGGATCTTTCGTTTCCAATACTTTAACATCCACATTTCTAAATCCTTTTTCAACAAAAAATTTCTTTATGATCACGACAGCCGATTTTTTCAGATTCTCTGTAACCCGGTTAGTGCGTCCTTTTTCAAGGCCCAATTTGGGCGTCAAATCATCTGATTCGCCTTTGCTGATGCCCCTGAACTTAAAATTTGATAGGGTTGGCCGGTCGGTTATGTTAATTTCAACAGAGAGTTTATTTCCTACAAGATTTGTAAAATAAATTTCGACGTTGGAAACCAGGTTTTGCTTCCACAGATTGGTGATAGCCTTGGAAAAATTGTCTCCTCCCGGAATCATCACCTTGTCGCCTACCGCAATTCCTGAAATGGAAATGATGAGGTTCGGATCAAACGACTTTGTACCAGTCACTTTTATATCAGAGATTACATATTCCTTTGGAGATTTTGCATTGAAAATATTTTCAAGAGCAACATTTACTGAAACAGGAACTGTATCATGAACTACCTGTGAGGTGGCATTTGTTTTGGTAGTAACAGCTACAACTACTAAGAATAAGATCTTGTAGATCTTGTGCATCAAATCAGTTTTTATCAGGCGGCAAGTTAAAAGCAATAATCAAAAGTATTTGTTAAATGAACCTTAAAGGAAATGCCCCAAGATGCTGAAAATGAACAATGATGGACACTAGATTGTAATTATTTTTT
>OCTA010003513.1_pt1 | contig 13905 bp, 11 predicted proteins | sample 1538991 | NCBI WGS metagenome assembly OCTA01 (sample SAMEA3539302, study PRJEB22396) | soil metagenome | biome: tundra; feature: field; material: soil | place: USA | collected 2010-05 | depth 0.15 m
TGCGCCTGGACATCGAGTATGACTTTCTGCCCCGCGAGAGCGAGATTCTGCACCTGAAGTTCTGGGAGGCGGCATTCGAGCAGTTGAAGCAGACCGGCGTTCTCTACTTTGAAAACGAGGGCAAGAACAAGGGCTGCTGGGTGATGACTCGGCCCGGTGCAGAAACGACCGAGGGCGCTATAGACGAAGACGCGAAGGTGATCGTGCGCTCCAACGGCACGGTAACTTACGTCGGCAAGGACATCGCTTATCACCTGTGGAAGTTCGGCTTGCTGGGCAAAGACTTTGGATATAAGCCCTTCTTTACCTACCCCGACCATGAGTGCTGGATCTCGGCGGAGAAGGGCGACGAGCCTCATCCGCAATTCGGCGGAGCGCAGGCAATTTACAACGTGATCGACGCGCGGCAAAGCGACCCGCAGGCCAACGTGATTCAGGCTCTGCGCGGCATGGGCCACACGGCCCAAGCCGACCGCTACACGCACTTCAGCTACGAAATGGTGGCGCTCACCCCGCGCTGCGCCGTCGAGCTGGGTTACGACGTCTCCGAGGAAGACCTGGCTCGCCCTTACATCGAAGTCAGCGGGCGAAAGGGCTTCGGCGTCAAGGCCGACGACCTGATTGACAAGCTGATTGCCGCCACGCGGGCAGAAGTGGACGCACGCCAGACCGGCGGCGCGGAAGCGGAGGGCCGCAGGCAGAGGATTGCCGAGCAAATCGCAATCGGGGCGCTTCGCTACTTTATGCTCAAGTTCACTCGCAACTCGGTGATCGCTTTTGATTTCAAAGACGCGCTGAGTTTCGAGGGCGAGACCGGGCCATATGTACAATACGCCGTGGTCCGGGCGCGAAACATCTTCCGCAAGGCCGGGGCTACGGAGGAAGCTGTGCTGGCGGAGTTTGCGAAACTGACGGATGCCGGCCTGTCCACCTACCTGGCTGACGAAGACATCTGGGCGCTGTGGCTGCGCACGGGTCGGCGAACGCTGGTGCTGGAGCAGTGCGTTGCCACCTCAGAGCCGGCTTATCTGGCCAAGCACGCTTTTCAGTTAGCGCAGGAGTTCAATAACTTCTATCATCGCCATCACATCCTGACTGAAGAAGATGCGGGGCGGAAGCTGTTCCTGCTGGCAACGGCCGCTGTTGTGATGCGCGAACTTGTTGTGGTGCTCAGTTGGCTGGGCATTGAGAGTCCAGAGGCGATGTAAGAGTCCTGCTCCTTCAAAGGGAGACTTTCCATGAAAGCATCGCAAGGCGTCGGGGGCAACGGGTACCACCTGCAAACGTCCCAAACCGAAGAAGTAAGGAGTTACAGCCTCAAAAGGTGGGTAAAAGGCGTCTGCCTGCTGCTTGCGGCGGCGTGCTTCGTTTTCGGCTGCCTTCTGTATGTTGATTGGAAGGCTCTTCCTTGGCTGGAGTCCCTAAACATCCAAACTGGGGCCGCTGGGCTGATCTTAATGGGGATCTACCTCTGCCTCGGCGCATTCCAATACCGCGTTCTCCTCGATCAGGACTCGGTCACTGTAAAGGGTGTCTTTCGGGCGCCAAGCCTGCGCCGCGATGAGGTGAAGGGGCGCAGAACCTTCCGCAATCGAAATGGCGAATATACCGTGCTTGAACCGAAGGAGCTTGACGGGAAAATCCTGACGATCTCGAATTTCTTCGACCTGGACCAAGCCTGGTTCGACTGGGTTGGCTCGCTGCCGGATCTGGACGCTGAGGATCTTGACGCGCTTCTGAAGGAAATCGCCGAGTCGAAAGCACGGGGCAAAACCAGCTAAGTCCGTTTGGAAAAGCTGAAGAGCGCCCCTACTCCAACTAGATATTGTGCGCCGGACGGCCCTGATTTTATGCAAACGGGCAGAAGATCAACTGGCCGCGCCTGACACTTCATGATTTCCCTGTCCCGCGCCCATCAGCACCAAAGAGCGCTGCGCAAAGGGCGAGTAGACGAGAATTGTGGTGCACGACAGCGCCACTCCGAAGTTGATGTGGTGCAGAAGCAGGAATGGCGCGAGCGACCAAAGCACATCGACCGCAAGCAGAAACGGCCACAGCTTGAGGATCTTGCTGCGAACGCCCGGCGCATGGAACAGCACCGCGCAGAGCAGAAAGACCCGAACCGGGATCATGATTGCGGCAGTCACGATAAGAAGGTTCAGTGCCGCCGTCGCCCTGGGCAGCGCGGAGAAGAGATCTTCAATTTCTGCCAGGTTGGCCAGAGCCCCGACATAGAAACCCATGTACATAAGCTGCAGCAGGATAAAAAGCGTTTGAACCACCGGATACGGGGTCTTGGGGAGCTCTTGCGGCGAGGCGAGTATCCGGTTCCGAAAAGCAACCCCACCCTCGGCCGGAACGGCAATTTGTTCCCCAGCGGACACCGACTCCTGAGTGGGCGCAAAATCACCGGGGACAATCCGTTCAACCGGGGCCACAAAGCGATAACCGCGGCGCGCCAGAGTCTCAACGAATCTGGAATTGCCGGCCTTGTCTCCGAGCGCTTCACGGATGCGATTGATGGCTGCGTTCACGCCGTGTTCGGAATCGACGAACGTTCCCTCAGGCCACAGCTCGCGAGAGATTTCTTCTCGCGTAAGCACCTCGCCGCGCCGCTCAAGAAGCATGAGCAACACCTGGAAGGGCTGCGTGTTCAGCTTGATGCGGATCCCCTGGCGGCGAAGCTCTCCACGTGCGGCGTCTGCTTCAAAGATTCCAAAGCGATAGCGCCGGCCTGCTCCTGGGACTGTCATCTGGTTCGTCGCACCATCATATCGCTGGTTCATTGTATCCGACTTCGAGTGTAATTCGAGGGCGTCCCGGCAATGTACAACTCGCGGTAAGTTTCGGAGATACATAGGCTTGGGCGGTGAGAAACAATCATCCACAAATGAGATTCCATGCATTGCGTCGGATAGATGATGGGTGCAGGGTGATGTTCATGACGCGCTGTCCGATCTCGCAACTCCGCCTTCTGTCTTTCCTTTCCGGCCTCCTGATTCTCGTCCCTGCAGCGGCCGATCCAGCGTCTGCTGCCGTTTCAGCGTTCAGTGCATACACAAGTGCGGTAGAGTCGCGCCTCGCCGAGCGGCACCGCTCGCCAAGTGGATTCGTCGCTCCTTCAGGCAAGCAAGGCGAACAGCGCCTGCGCAGGGGGGAGTTCATCGTGGAAAGGCTCACGCCGGCCAACGGTGCAGGCTTGGCAGACGCAATGCTGCACCACTGGCGCGGCACAGCCTTTGCCCCCGGGGCCAAAGCTGCCGACTTTGAACGGCTGATGCGGAATTTCAGCGCTTATCCAGCGACCTATGCCCCACAGGTGCTCGAGGCCCGGGTGCTCGCGCGGCAAGGAGAACAAGCGGAACGAGGGGATCGCCTTCAGGTAAAGCTGAGGGTCCGTCAGCGGCACGTGCTCACGGTGGTGATGGACACGACCTACGAGATCACCTTTGGGCGATTGGATCCTGAACACGGGTACAGCATCTCACGCAGCACACAGGTTTCCGAGATCGACGCGCCTGGCACTGACCGTGAGCGCGCGCTCAAGGGCTCGGAGGAGCACGGTTTCCTGTGGCGGCTGAATACCTACTGGAGCTACGAGGAGCGCGACGGCGGACTGTATATGCAAATCGAGTCGGTCTCCCTCACCCGGTCCATTCCCAAACCAATCGCCTGGGCGGTTTGGCCCTTTGTGGAGAGCGTGCCTCGCGAATCGTTGGAATTCACTTTGCGTTCCACCTGCAACGCACTGCGCAGGTAGCTCCGCAAGTTATCTCCGTAAGCAGCCATTGAGAGGAATCGAAGATGAACTCTGAATCAGTCACCCCAAAAATTGAGATGCCATTTCAACCGGCACGCCGGGTTAATCAGGCACTTACAGCATCGCTCGAGAAGCGCGCACTGCAATGGATGGCCGAGCGTGCGCCCAGGTGGCTCAGCTCAGACCAACTCACAGTACTCGGCCTGTGCGCGCAAATTGGAGCGGGCATCTGCTATGCGAGTGCGCGCTTCAACCGCAACGCGCTGCTTCTTGTGATCCTCTGCCTGGTGCTCAACTGGTTTGGAGACAGCATGGATGGAACCCTGGCGCGCGTGCGTCACCAGCAGCGCCAACGCTACGGATTCTATGTGGATCACATGGTGGATGCCTTTGGATCCATCGCGCTGATGTGCGGACTCGGCTACTCAGGATTCCTGCATTGGCAAACGGCGATCGCGATGCTGGTAGCGTTCTTGCTCCTGTCGAGCGAGAGCTACCTGGCTACTTACACCTTATCGTGCTTTCAACTTTCGCAAGGCATCTTTGGCCCTACGGAGATTCGCATTCTTCTTATCATCGGCAACCTGGCACTGCTGCGCAGCCCCTACTCGAGTTTGTTCGGGCACCGCATGTTGCTGTTCGATCTCGGAGGATCCATTGCGGCCATCGGCATGTTCTCGATGGCGATCCTCGTTACCGTGCGCCATACGGTGCAGCTCTATCGCCAAGAGCCGTTGCCATGAACACTTTCTTCCGCTGGGGCAAGTTCAATCTGGTGGGAGCTATTGGCGTGGTCTTGCAGCTTTCCGCACTTACTTTGTTCAACCGATGGACAGCAGGCCACTACCTGATTGCATCGGCCGCGGCGATCGAGCTCTCACTATTGCACAACTTTGTTGCCCACCTGCACTTCACTTGGCGAGACCGCCGCAATCGCTCCACGCGTTTCGCTCAATTGGTGCGCTTTCATCTCTCCAATGGCCTCGTTTCCATGGTGGGCAATCTTGCGCTGATGCAAATTCTGGTCCATGAGGCGCATGTGCCCGTGCTCATCTCCAATGGCATCGCGATTTTGTGTTGTTCCATGGTCAACTTCTGCGTGGGAGACAACTGGGTTTTCGCGGTCCGTTCGGATAACCGTGCCGACACTCATCTGCACGATCAATGCGCCGCATGGAAAGGCTCCCTTGATCAATAAGCTTGTACTCTCCAACCTCGCCCATCGGCCTGTGCGGGCGGTCCTGAGTGTGCTTGCGATCGCCGTAGAGGTAGCGATGATCCTCACCCTGGTTGGCGTAAGCTTTGGCACGCTGGACGGAACCGCGCGGCGCACTCGCGGCGTCGGCGTCGACTTGATGATTCGGCCTCCGGGATCTGCGCACGTCAACGGCGATGCCCCGGCTTACCTGACTCAGAGTCAACAGTTGCGGAAGCTACTTAATGGGTCACCCGATTCTGCTGTTGGAGGCTTGTGAAGCAGGCGAATTGTCCGGACTCCGTTGTTCCGTTGAGCGGTCCCCGTTACTTGCCGGACGAAGTTGCCGTCGTTTGAATACGAACCTCATCCCCGGAATGGATCGCATCGGACGCTGCTTTTACCACCTGATCGCCCTGGGACAGGTCACCAAATACTTCGACTTCTCCATTGACTGTCTGACCGGTCTGAACTGTGACCCACTCCGTCTTGTTATTTCGAACTCTTATAACGAAGGTGTGTTGTTGATCGCTCGTAACAGCCGACGCCGGAACAAACAGAGTCGGATAGCCCCGCTCCAGCGGCCATGAAACATTCGTGAAGCTACCGGGGGAAAGTTTGCCGTCGCGATTTTGAACGTCGAGTTCTACGGGCATGGTACGCGACTTATCGTCCACCTCGCGAGAGATCCGTTGAATGGGCGCCTTGAAGATTTGGCCGGGATAGGCGGGAACAGTGAAAGATACAACCTGCCCGGCCTTCATATCGCCCACCTGCGCTTCAGGAACAGGTACTACGAGGCGGAGACGCCTATCGTCGACGATCTGGAGGATGGGCAGTGCGCCGCCTTGGCCTGAAGCAGGTCCAATCAGCGCGCCCGGGTGAAGGTTCCGCGTTGTAACTACGCCTGCGAATGGGGCGGTGATATTCAAGTAAGACTCCAATTGACTTATGCTTCGCACCGCATCGCGGGCGGCGGATATATTTTGCTCGGCGGCATCGACCTGGCCCTGATCGGCTGAGACCGCCTGGTTTGCTACGGCAACATCGTTCTCTGCAAGAACGCCGGGAGTCTTCGCTGCCGCCACCATATGAAGATAAGTTCCGTTGTCTGAAGCAAGCTTGGCTTTGGCCGTAGCGAGTTGAGACTGTGCGGCGCGAACCGCGGCCTCGGCCTGCGAGCGCTGGCTGTTGAGCTCCGGCGCTGTGAGCCGCACGAGCAACTGTCCACGCTGAACGCGAGAGCCACGATCCACGCTCACCGCGTCTACAAAGCCCGTCACCTTCGGATAGATATCAACCTGTTCGTAAGGCACAAGTTGTGCCGGCAGCGAGATAGTCGTTTGCAGCTTTTTTGAAGCTACAGAGATTGCGGCTACCGTAGTGGGAGCAGCAGCGGCTTGCTTTGCTGAGCCGGCACTCTTGTCGGAAGGCGCGGTGCTGCATCCAACAACTGCTAAGACCAGCGCAGCAGAAACGAAAGACAAACGATTCATCGCACAACCTCCGATTGCTGTTCGAACCACTGGCTTTCCGGATCTTCAGGATCAAGAGATCGCGAGCCGATTGCGGCGTTTCGCTGCACAATGCCAAAGACCATGGGCAGAAGAAAGAGCGTTGCGAGCGTGGCAACCGACAGGCCGCCAATGACGGCGCGGCCCAGCGGCGCTGTCTCCTCGCTACCCTGGCCGATCGCAAGCGCCATCGGCACCATGCCGGCAATCATGGCTACGCTCGTCATCAACACCGGACGAAGGCGCTCGGCCGCTGCACTACGCGCGGCTTCTCTTGCGGGAATTCCCTTCAGCCGGTTTTGCTCGGCGAAGCTGACCAGCAAGATAGCGTTTGCACCAGCGACGCCAATGGCCATGATCGTCCCCATAAAGCTCTCCAGATTCAGGGTTGTTCCTGTAATGAGCAGCATGAGAACCGAGCCTGTGAGCACAGCGGGCGCAGTGGAGAGAACCGCGAGCGCAAGCCTCAACGATTGGAAGTTTGCTGTGAGCAGCAGAAGGATGACTCCAATTGCCGCCCCAAGACCGATGACGAGTTCACCGAAGATCTGGTGCATCGCGCTCACTTGCCCACGGATTTGTGTCCTCACTCCGCGGGGCGGCGCTCCGGTGTCTTTAAGTGCCTGCTCGATTGCATTGTTCGCTATCCGCAAATCTCTTCCAGCTACATTCGCTGAGAGTGCGAGCATCCACTGCCCGTTCTGCCTGTCGAGCTCGCCGGGGACAGTGCCGGTTCGCAAATCGGCAAGCTGATTGACAAGTGGTCGAGCGCCCGTGGTGCTGCCGACTGGAATATTGCCAATGTCGGCGATTGAAGTCATCTTGGCCTGCGGGACCTGAACCTGGACCTGGTAACTTACACCGGACCTTGGGTCGCGCCAGTAACTAGGGGCAATGAAACGGCTGGAAGCTGTCGCAGCGACAACAGCCGAGCCGACAGCATCCGCGGTCGTTCCCAACTGCCCCGCCATCAACCTGTTTACGCGAATATCAACTGTTGGATAATGCAGCGGCTCTTCGTATTCGAGATCCCGAAGCACGGGAACGGCGGCCAGCTTTTGTCGCACTCGCTCAGCGTAGCTCGCGACATCCGCATACTGCGGGCCGGTAACTGTGACCTCGGCAAGGGACGCGGAGCCGAAGCTGAGTGTCTGGTTGATAAGATCGCCCGGATCAAAGGAGAAGTGCGTGTCGGGAAACTGTTGGGGAAGTGTTTTCCGCAGACGTTCTTCGAGGTCGGCAAGCTTTAACGAGGCGCCTTGCTTCAGGCCAACATTGATGATTGCCTGTTGCGGGCCGCTCGTCCAAAGGAAGACTGAATTGATGGGATAGGAAGAACCTTGCGTACCAACATATCCGAGACTCAGGTCGAGATTCTCGATTCCGGCCACCTCCTGAATGGAGGCGAGAACTCGCTTCACCATCTGCTCGGTCACCGCTACGCGAGTTCCATCCGGTGCGTCGATCCGGAGGCGGAACTGAGTTGAGGCAGCGGACGGGAAGATTTCTTCGGCAATGCGCGGCGTAATGAAGAGCAGCACCAGGAGCGCGACGATAATGTAAATGCCGAGGATCAAAGCCGGAACGCGCATGACCCGCTCAAGAGTGCTCTCGAATCGGCGGCGGAAGCGATCAAAGCTGCCTTCGACGTGAGCAGCATTTTTTTCTTCAGAAGATTTTGCCTTCAGCATCCAGTTCGCCAGAACCGGAACCAGCGAACTTGATAGAAGATAGGAGGCGCCCATCGCAAAGCCCACGGCAAGCGAAAGCGGAAGGAACAGAGATTGAGCCGGCCCTGTCATAAAAAAGGATGGGATGAACACCGCCATCACGCAGAGCATGGCAAGCAAGCGGGGTGTAGCGACTTCACGACTGGCAAGATGCACGGCGCGAGCCGTATTTTCGCCTTCGTCCAAATGAACATGAATATTTTCCAGTAGCACCGTGCCTTCATCGACTAGAACACCGACGGCCAACGCGAGACCGCCAAGCGTCATGATGTTGATAGTCTGGCCGGCGAGCTTGAGCAGCACAACCGCCGTCAGCAATGCGAAAGGAATGGTAATGACAACGATCAACGAAGAGCGCCAGTCGCGAAGGAAGAGAAGCAGCATGAGCCCGGTAAGGAGAGCTCCAATGATTCCCTCGCGCAACACGGACATCAACGCATTCCGCACATACTGCGACTGGTCGAACTCGTATGTGATCTTGACGTCTTCGGGAACGAGCGATTGAAAGCGGGCCAGGCTTTCACGGACTTCTTTTACAACTGTGAGAGTCGAAGCGTCGGGCCGCTTTGTGACCGGAATGTAGATGGTCCTCTTTCCGTTCAAAAGAGCGTAGCCCGCCAAAAGATCGGATGAGTCGGAAACGCTGCCGACATCGCGAATATAAACAGATGCGCCTGGGCCGAGCTTTAGCGGAATGCTCAGCAGGTCGCCGATCTGCGTCACGGTCGTGTCCGTTGTAACAAGTGTATGCGCGGTTCCAATGTCAGCATTGCCGGCGGGCTGAATGCTGTTGCCGCTGGTCAACGCCCGTGCGACTTGGTCCGGAGACAACCCATAAGCTTCGAGCTTCTGCGGATCGACGTTGATAACGATGGTTCGCTGATTTCCTCCAAAGGGCGGCGGAGAAGATACACCGGGAAGCGTTGCGAAAACCGGGCGAACCCGATTGAGCGCCAGGTCCTGAATCTCGCCAAGCGTCCTGGATGGACTGGAGAAGACCATGTACCCCACAGGCAAAGTGCCGGCGTCGTAACGAATGACGAATGGCGACACAGTTCCCGGGGGCATGAACGCGCGTGCGCGATTCACATATGAGATCGTTTCTGCGAGCGCCTCGCTCATATTGGTGCCGGGATGAAATGTGAGCCGCAAGAGAGCCGTGCCCTGGATCGACTTTGCCTCGACGCTCTCGATTCCGTTGATATAGAGGAAGTGGTACTCGTAGTAATACGAGACAAATCCCTCCATCTGCTGGGGACTCATGCCGCCATAAGGTTGCGCAACGTAAATCACTGGAAGATCGAGATTCGGAAAAATGTCCACGCGCGTCCGCATGATAGCGAGAATGGACGAGAGCCCCAAAGCAACCACAAGAACAAGGACAGTGATCGGGCGTCGGAGAGCTGCGCGAATTAGCCACATGGACTGTTAACGTCCTTTCGCCTGATTTTGCAGCAACTGAAGAAAGGGTTGAAGATCGCCCTGCGCAGCCGCAACCCCAAGTTCGGCGCGCCATATTCCGAGGCGGGCAATCAGGTCGTCGGCTTCGGCCTGGACCAGCACACCCTCGGCCGCAGCCACATCTACGACTGTGGCCAGGCCAGACCGATAGCGAGCCTGTTGCTGCTGTTCGCTGCCTTGGGAAGCAGACAGTTCCATTGGCGTATTGGCCGCGATTTGTCGGGCGCCCGCAAGGGTTGAACGAGCTTGCTCGATTGCCGCCGAGACATTTGTCCGTGCCAGGTCGTAACGCGCATATTCGGCCTCGACATTGGCAGTTTGAATTTTCTTTTGGTCTCGAATATTAAAGTAGTCGAAGGCTGCGAATGTGACCTGGACACCGGCAGCCCAATTGAATGTGCCTGGCGCAAGGCCCGCAGTGCCGCCCTGAAACTGGCCGGTGAGGCCTGTTCCGGCGCCGCGCCCCGATAAAGAGCCTAATGCACGGAAGACTGGAACATAACTGCGGTCGATCATGCGCCTCTGAGCTTCTTGCTGTAATGACAATGCGTTCTCTTCCAGCACATATGGATGGACCGCTGCCTCAGTTGCTGCAAAATCAGACGTTGGATTTGCGGCGAGAAGTTGCGATGCGTCTATCGCCACCTGCTCGCCGCGTTTATCGATATAGGCTGCCAACACCGAACGCTTGACGGCTTCCTGAGTCTGCGCCTGGATCAATTGATTCCGCGCCAGCGCGAGTTGAGCATCGGCAAGGGAAGCGTCCGCACCGGGGCGGAGCAGGTTGTCTACCAGCACATGCACGAACTTGTCGAAAGCCTCATAGCGCCGAACGTTTGCCTGCGCGACCGTACTAATTTGTTGTGCGGCAGCCAGGTCGAGAAACGCACTTCCTGCCGCCGCCGTAACCTCAAGTGTCGTGAGGGCGGCCGCATGTTCAGCCGCAAGGCTTCCTTCCCGGGCGGCAACTACCTTTGCACTTCGCACCCCGAAATCGAATGGCTGCCAACTGAGCAGGGCGCCACCCCCGCTGCTCCATGCGCTTCGCGTAACATCCGATGAGATGACCGGTCCGGAGATATTGGGAATCACGCCTTGCGGCAAAAGAAGGCCGTAAATATTGTTTGCGGTGGCTCGGTTTGTCTGCCAAAGAAGATCGGTGCGCGGCAGATAGTCCGTCTTTGCAACGCCGATGGCTCCTTGCGCCGCACGCTGTTGTGCTTGTGCTGCTTTGATGGCAGGATAATGTGCCCTGGAAAATTCGATGACCTGTTCGATCGTCACCGGAGGGGAGCCATTTGTCTCGGGGGACTGCGCTGGAGCGCTTTCTAAAATACCCGGACCAACGATGAAGAGCGAGCCAACGATGCATGAAAATGCAAACAAGGGTCGATGCATAGAGGTGAGCCTTGACTCCAGGTTGGAGCGACCTTTACCGTCTGAACAGGATCATACCATCGAAATTCGATAGTATGATTGCGGTTGAAAGCGAAAGGAGACTCTTTGGCGGCTCCAACACACCAGCGGGAGCTTTTTGCCGGCCTTATCCGCATTCACGCGCTGGTGCATGCTTCCTGCGAGCCGATCTTCGGGTTGGCGATGATGGAGGAACTCAATCATCATGGCTATCGCATCGGCCCTGGCACTTTGTACCCGCTGCTTCATGGGATGGAACGGGATGGGCTGCTTAAGTCGCAGTTGAAGAGCGCCAGCGGGCGCAGGCGCAGGATATACAACATAACTGCATTAGGAAAAAAGGCCCTGGGTTTGGCCAAAAAAAAGATAGACGAATTGCATGATGAACTCCACGAAGAGCGCGCCAGCCTGCATATTTCAAAGCGTCGCTGAACGCCAACCATTGCGCCAGCCGCAAGATTTCCAGGCCTCCGCGCATGATGCGCAATCGTTTGATTGCATAGTGGGACGCCGCTTTGACTTCTCTGAATTATTGGAGTATATATTGCGGTTCTCACAATAACTCCCCCCACTGATGATGAAAGAGATGAGGCCTATGTTTCAGGTTGAGGGGATTGCCGTATTCGGATTAGCCGTTGTCACATCAATCTCAGGCTTGGCGCTGGCTGCGCAAACCGCGGACCCCGCGGTCATTCAAGCGAGACTCACTTCACAGTTCAAATTGACCACAACGGCAGCCGACCGTTCGGAAATTGTCACTCCCGGTGCGGTTGTTGAGATGCACCGCCAAGGCATGATGATTTACAGTGTCGCGGCGCCTTTGCCACCTTCAAACACTTACAAGAACGGGAAAATAGGCCAAGGTTGGGGCGGTTTTGGAAAGGACCTTGCCATCACCATGTTGGCGCCGGGAGGGGCCACGTCGGACAGTTATCCGAAGGCTCAATTCGCGATTGGGGACAAGTGCTGGGTCACAGGGCTCAAAGTTCAAAAAGACAGTGTGGTTTTTCAGCTTTACAGCGACCCCATCGGCGATACCCGCTACTACGGGAATCTGAAGATTCCTTTTCCCAACAAGAAGGAAATGCCATCGTTAGATGCCGTCCTGCAAATGGTGGCAGAGGTGCTGACGGTTGTACCGACCGGGGATGGGTCTGCAACGGATGCAGGCAATCAACCTGCTCCGGCGCCCGGCATGAACCCGGCGGAAGGCGAACAACGGGCCCTCGTCTCTGGAAAGTACATCCTGACGGCCAAGGGCGCGGAACTCGTTTTTGTTTCCGATACCGCCGCGATCCTGCTTATCCCGGGCGCTCCGCAGAGCCGCGGCGCCTATCGCGTGACCGGAGATTCGTTGACGCTGACGGTGAATGGGAACTCCTTCGGTTACAGGATTCAACCTGACAGGCTGGTCGCCGCCAACGGAGAGATATGGCTTCGGCAGGGGGGCGCACTGCCGCCTGATTCTGGGTCGGCTTCATTTCAAGACACAAATTCCTCTCCGCTTCCCGCGCCACGCCAATATGAAGACGTTGCACCACCCCCGCCGCCGCCTGCTCCCGCGCCAACCATCGCAATGGGCCAGACGAGGGATCAAGTGACTGCCGCTTTCGGTGAGCCACAGAGAAAGGCGGCGGCAGGACAGAAGATGATCTTCTTCTACACGGACATGAAGATGAAGGTCACTTTTACCGGAGGAAAGGTCAGCAATATTGACTAGGCGTCAGCGCAGTCCAGCAGAGATAGAGGAGAAACACATGCGAGTTGCAATGCGGAGTTTGGCCCTGTCAGTGGCGGCAGTGGTGTTCTGTAGCATGACGCCGCCCACAGCCGCCCAGGGGAGCGATCCGTTAACAGCGATTCAACAAAAGCTCAACGAGCGCATCGTTTTAGCCGGGTTGGATAGCAATGGCGAGATTGTCACCGCTGGATCCGTGGTTACCTTGCAGAAGAGTTCGTTACAAATGTGTGGCACGACTGCTCCGGCCAACGCAGGCGCTCCGAACAACAGCTACAAGAACGGCAAACTTTCCGCTGGAATGTTCTCGTGGAATCTGGGCCTGGGCCTGCTGCATATTGACCCGAACTCGATTCCAATGCACACGTCCGCGGCCGGGGAAAAATTCTGGATCGTCCACTTCAATGTCAAGAAGAACGGGGTTGAATTCAAAATATGGACCGACCCTGACGCCAACAATATCCGCTACTATACGTGGTTGACGATTCCGTTTGACAAGAAGCAAGTCCCATCGCCCGACGAATTCATGAATACCCTCGCCGAAGTCCTCGCGGTAGAGCCGGTTCAGAATCAAGGAGGGCAACCTGGGCAGGCGCCAAGTGATTCTGGCCAATCAACTCCCGCGAACAATGATGGCGTCGGCCAGGATAACGCGGCATCCGCCCAGGGAATCTACTTTAGGCGAGACCTGAAAAGCGACACCATGGAACTTGGACCCAACGGTGTGTTCGCCCTCGTGCAGAACGGAAGGAAGTATGAGGGAAATTATTCGGTCGAAGGCCAAATTCTCACTGTGTGGGGCCCTAAGATCCCGGGCCGGCAGAAATGCAGTTTGGTTGGCAACGTCATTACAGATCCTGGAAAGACAATCTGGGAGAACCCGGGCGCGCCACAGAATGTTGCCGCGACGCCAGCCGTACCCCCTGCGCCCGCGGCGGTTACGCCCCTTCCCCAACCTCCCCCGCAGCGTGTGTATGAAGAGGTCGCGCCCCCGCCCCCGCCTCCGCCTGCTCCAGCGCCAGCCATCGCGATGGGCCAGACAAAAGACCAAGTGACTGCCGCATTCGGAGAACCACAGAGAAAGGCAGCCG
>OCTA010003514.1_pt1 | contig 13904 bp, 12 predicted proteins | sample 1538991 | NCBI WGS metagenome assembly OCTA01 (sample SAMEA3539302, study PRJEB22396) | soil metagenome | biome: tundra; feature: field; material: soil | place: USA | collected 2010-05 | depth 0.15 m
CAGCGCGCCGGCCAGCCCGGCCAGGGTCGCCCGCGCGCAGCCGCGCAGCGCGGCGGCCCCGCGGGCCCGCCGAACGATCATGAGCAGCGCCACGCCGGAGCCGGTGAGCCCGATGGTCGTGCCCGCGCCGAGCCAGGGGACGACCGCCGGCGGTGACACGAACGGGAGGATCAGCAGGTCCGCCACGATCACCAGCAGCCAGCCGCCGCTGACCGCCAGGGCCGCGGCCCCGCTCCGCCCGTAGGCGTACAGCACCCGGGACAGGTTCGCCGTCAGGCCGTACCCGACGAGCCCCGGCGCGAACGCGGCCAGCGCGATCGTCAGCTGCCTGGCGTCCGCGGCCTGGCCGGCGTGGGACTGGAACACCCGCGCCAGCGGAATGCAGGTGCCTGCCATCCCCGCCACCCCCAGCCAGGATGCCACCGTCACGGCCCGGGTGGAGGTGGCGCTGGTGGCGTCGAAGCGGTCATCGCGGCTGGACAGCTCGGGGAAGACGCTGGTCGCGATGGGGACGGCCAGCACGGCGTAGGGCACGAAGAACACCGCCCAGGCGAAGCTGTAGAGCACAAGCGCACCGCTGCCGCCACGGGAGTTGGCCAGCACGATCACCACCGCCACCGAGGCGTCCTGGGCGACGAGCGTCGCGATCCCGGCGGCGGCCAGCGAGCGGACCCGCGCTCCCGCCCCGGCCGGGAACCGCAGCGCGGGCCTGAGCCGGAGCCGGAGCCGGGCGGCGGGCAGCAGCGGGGTCGCCACCAGGGCCGCGACGCCGACGGTCGTCCCGGCCGCCAGTACCACCCAGGCCAGCGTGGGCACCGGCCTGAGCATGTCCTGGTAGCCGTTCCCGGCCACGCCGAACCAGAAGTACGCGCCGATGACGACCAGGCTGGACAGCACAGGCGCCAGCGCGGGCGCGGCGAACCTGCGGTGCGACTGCAGGATGCCGTACAGCACCACAGCCAGGCCGTAGAGCAGGATCTGCGGCGCGAACACCACGAGCATCCGCGCGGCCATGGCGACCATGGCGGTCCGCGGGCACCCAGGCGCCCTGCCGATCAGCACCGACACGATCGGCCGCGCGACCAGCGCGACCAGCGCGCTGACTCCGGCGAGCAGCAGCACCGCCCAGCTCAGCAGCGCGGCGGAGGTCTGCCGCACCTGATCGCGGTCCAGGTCAGGGCCGGCCAGCACCGGCACCACCACCGCGGTGAGGGCGCCCCCCATGACGATGTCGTAGATGATGTTCGGCACCATGTTCGCGGTGGTGTAGGCGGTACCCAGGCACGAGGCCTGGACCGTATGCGCGAACACGACCTGACGGCCGAACCCGATCACGCGCGCCAGCATCGTGATGGCGCCGATCAGCACCGCCGCGCGGCCGATCCCCCCGGTCCGTCGCCGAGCACTCCCCCGCTCGGCCACGGGCACTGTCACTCGTCCGGCGGCGCGATGCCGGAATTTTCGGCCGAACGGCCGTTGGTACCCGCCCCAGTCAGCCTCATCGCGGTCCGGCGCTGCGCCGGAACCGGCACCACGGGCACCTGGTTCGCCGGCCGCCGGCCTACCATGTCCAGCCGGCGCAGCGCCGGGGTGCGCTCGATCACCTTGGTGAAGCTGACCTTCTCGCTGGCCGCCGTCAGCCCGGCGATCCCGGCGAGCAGGGCGATCCTGGCCGGCCGGGGCAGGCCGGTGGCGCAGGCCCCGAGCATCGCGCCGAGCGCGTTCGCGCCCGCGTCACCGAGCATCGCGCGTTCGGCTAGGTCCTCAGGTAGCAGGGCCAGCGCGGCCCCCAGCGGAGCGGCGGCGCCGACGGCCCAGGGAGCGCCGGCGGCGACCGCGACCTTGATCGCGCGCCCGGGCCGCAGGTCGAACAGGTTCAGCAGGTTCGCGCCCCCGGCGATGAGCCCGGCGTTGAGGACGACATCCGCGGCCGGACCGCCGGCCACCGCCGCGGCCAGCAGGCCGGTGGCGCCGATGCCGCCCAGCTTCACCGCTCCGGTGGTCACCTCCCCGTGCCGCAGCGCGCCGAGATGACCGCGGAAGCCGCGCCGGTCCGCCGAGCCCGCCAGGTCGTCATAGGCCCCGAACGCCGCCGCTCCGACCGCGGCCAGAACCGCCGCCGCGTCGGCCCGGGGGCGGGCTGATCCGCTGATGGCCCGCACGCCCGCCTGGGCCAGCACGCCCGCGATCGCGCCGGCCGCGACCGCGGGCCCCTCGAGCAGCGTGACCGGCTCGCCCCGGTGGTTGGTCCGCGACCACGTCTTGGTGCCGCCCGGCGGACGCCGGTTCAAGGCGGCGTACGCGAGACTGGCCGTGCTCGCCGCCGTCGACCCGGCAGCCAGAGCGCTGATCAGCCGCAGGCCTGCTGACCGGGGTCGGCGAGAACCAGATCCGTGACCACTCATTTCTTCGCCTTCTTCTTCGTCGACGAGGTGGCCGTGGCGGTCGGCGACGCGGACGCGGACGCGGACGGGGACGGGGACGGGGTGGGCGCGGGGCTCGGGGCGACGGCGCTGGCGCCGTTGGCCGCGAACCCGTAACTCGCGGCCTTGCCCCCGCCGAGCATGGCGGCCAGCGCCTGGATGACCACGGTCTGCCCGGAGACCAGGTCCGCGTCATCGACGGTGGAGACCTGATTGGCTGCGTTGTTCGAGCGCAGGACCGCGATCGGGCTGCCCGCACCCGAGCCCGCCTGCGTGCCCGCGACCACGGTGGCCGAGCTCTTGGCGGCCAGTCCGGAGACCACCGGGACGAGCACCTGGTCCAGCTGGTCCGCGCTGCCGTCGGCCGGCACGGTCTGCGGGGTCACCACGACCACCAGGCTCGCCTGGCTGGCGGGCTGCTCAGTGGTGTTGAGGAACCCGGCCTGGGCGTACGCCGCGAGCACCGACTGCGCGTCGCTGCCCTGACCGGAGCTCGGCTGGGTGCTGGCCGTCGCGGAACCGGACGGCTGGGCCGATCCGGCTGACCTGGCCAGGATCTCGCTGGCGATCAGCTGCGCGGCCTGCTCCTGATAGCTATCGCTGCTGGTCAAGGTGGCGTTGATGGACTGATTCAGATCCAGGGTGGTCTGGTTCAGGCTGTCGCGCGTGGTCGCGCTTGTGTCGAAGAACTTGGGCTGCAAGGCGATCTGCCCGGTGACGGTGGCACCCGCGTCGGCGGCCGCGGTGGTGATCCCGGCGACGGCGGCGGACGACGCGCCCGGCTCGGTGACGATCAGCAGCCGCTGGCCGGGCAGCAGGTCGCGCAGGACCGCGGGCTCGACCGCCTGGGCGAAGGACTCACCCTCGCCGGCCTGCGCCTGGGCCGTGGCCAGCTGACCGCGCGTCTGGTCATACTCGCTCTGCAGCTTGGCGGTGGTGCGGTTCAGGACGTTGTACGTGGTGCCCTGCAGCTCGGTGGAGCCGAGCACGATCCCGATCGCCAGCGCCAGGAAGACCGCCACGATGGAGACAAGGTGATAGCGAAAGTCGATCACTAGAGTTTTCCGGTCAGCCAGTAGGTGAATGAATGCCAGGTCGCTTCGACATACCTGGCCAGGATGGGGCTAGCGGGCGAGAACACGACGGCGACGAACACGGTCACCGCCGCGGCGAGCACCAGGACAAGCAGCGACCAGCTGGAGATCCGGCTCTGGTAGAGCTGGTGCACGCCCCGGGCGTTGACCAGCTTCCCCGCCACCCGCAGGTGCGTGATAAACGTGCTGGACATCCCCGGGCGGCCCTTGTCGAGAAACTCCTCGAGCGTGTGGTGCGTGCCCACCACCGCGATCAGGCTCGCCCCCTTGGCGTCGGCGACGAGCAGCGCGACATCCTCGCTCGTCCCGGGGGCCGGGCAGGTGACGGCGTCCAGGCCGAGCGCATGCACCCGGGCCAGCCCGGGCGCGCGGCCGTCGGGGTAGGCGTGCACCACGAGTTCCGCGCCGCAGCACAGCGCCTCGTCTGACACCGAGTCCATGTCACCGAAGATGGCGTCGGGCTGGTATCCGGCCTCGATCAGGGCGTCCGCACCGCCGTCGACGGCTACCATCACCGGCTTGTACTCGCGGATGTAGGGCCGCAGGGCCGCGATGTCCTCGCGGTAGTGGTAGCCGCGCACCACGACCAGGACATGCCGGTCCTGCATGTCTGTTTCCATGTCGGGCGCCGGGATGCCGTGGGTGAGCAGTTCGTGCTCTCGCCGCAGGAACTCCAGCGTGTTCTCGGCGAACGACTCGATCTGCACCGCGACCATGTCCTTGGCCTCGGCCATCGCCGCCTGGACCGACTCCTCGGTCAGCGGCGTTCCCTTGGCGACCACCGTCTCGCCGACGTACAGGGTCTCGTCGTCCAGCCGGACCGTCGTGCCGTCGGCCACCCGCACCAGCACGTCCGGCCCGGCCCCGTCGATGACCGGGATGCCCGCCTCGAGCAGCAGCTGCGGGCCCAGGTTGGGATAGCGCCCGGTAATGCTGACCGAGGCGTTGACGACGGCCGAGACCTTCCGCCTGATCAGTTCCTCGGCGCTGACCCGGTCCAGGTCGGCGTGGTCGATGATGGCGATCTCGCCGGGGTTCAGCCGCCTGGTGATGTTCTTCGTCCTGCGATCGACGCGCGCCACAGCGGTAATGCCGGGCGGCTCCCCAGCCTTACCCCGCATTACCAGCGGAATCCTCACGGACGGTACCTTCATCGAGTTACATCCTGCCAGAGCCCTTGCCCCCCGACGGCCAGGTTCGCGGCTACGGCGTGTCACCTCGCTCGCGACGAAGCGTTACGAACCCTCGTGGACGGTGCGCGCAAGCTACCACCTCAAACTGAAACTTCACTGTGAAGAGGACGCTGTGAAGAGGAATAGCCGGCGGTGCCTGGGGCAGAGGCCGGAGCAACGACGCCCCGGTGACGGAGCCTCGGGTCACGGGAGGACGATCAGGTAGTGTTGAAACCGTGATCAAGGAGGCGCGGTTTACCGAGGCCGGCGCGGAAGCGCAGGTCCACGGTATCTGCTTCAAGACAGGCCCGCCGGAACGAGTGGGCGTCGAACTAGAGTGGCTGGTCCGTGATCGCCGTGATCCCGCTTTGCCCGTACGGGCGGAACAGGTGGCGGCGGCGCTTGACGGGTTCGGATCCGCGAACCCAGCCGGCGATCACGTGAGCCAGGAGCAAGCAGGCAGGACCGTTCCGGAAATAGCTTTTCAATCTCTTCCCTCTGGCGCCTCGCTCACGGTTGAGCCTGGCGGGCAGCTTGAGCTGAGCTCGGCACCCGCGGCTACCCTCGGTGAGCTTCTTGAGGTGACCGGGCGTGACCTGGCCGCCCTCCGGGACGCGGCCGCCGCCGTCGGCCTGGAACTGTGCGGTTACGGTCTTGACCCGCTGCGCCCGCCGCGGCGCGTCCTGGACCTCCCGCGGTACGCCGCGATGGAGAAATTCTTCGACCGGCAGGGCCCGTGGGGTCGTCAGATGATGTGCGGCACCGCGTCCGTCCAGGTGTGCGTGGATGCGGGCGAGGACAGCGCCAGTGAATCCGGGTACCGCTCGCGCTGGCGGCTGCTGCACGCGATCGGGCCGGTGCTCGTGGCGGCGTTCGCTAACTCACCGCTCCGTGACGGCAAGCCCACTGGCTGGCGTTCGGCCCGGCAGCAGGTGTGGGCGAACATGGATCCTGGGCGGACCCGGGCCCCCGCGGCGGACGGTGATCCGCGCGACGCGTGGACCGCGTACGCCCTGGATGCCCAGCTCATGTGCGTCCGCGAACCCGATTCACCGGACTGGACGGCGCCGCCCGGGCTGACCTTCCGTGACTGGCTGCGCGGCGGCTCCGCCGCGCCGCCCGGCCTGCGCCCGCCCGAACCCGACGACCTAGACTATCACCTGTCCACCTTGTTCCCGCCGGTGCGCCCGCGGGGGCACATGGAACTGCGCATGATCGACGCCCAGCCCGGGGACGGGTGGATCGTGCCCGCGGCCGTCGTGGCCGCGGTGACCGGCGACGAGCGAGCCGCCGAGGCCGCGATGGCCGCCGCCGAACCGGTGTGGGCACGATCCCGCATGGCCCAGGACCTGATGGGGCCGTGGCTGCGCGCGGCCAGGTGCGGCCCCGCCGACCCGGACCTGAGCCGGGCTAGCAGGCAGTGCTTCGAGGCCGCCACCGGCGCGCTGAGCAGATCCGGCGCGCCCGCCCCGATCCAGCAGGCGGTCGCCGACTTCAACGAACGCTACGTGCTGAAAGAACGTTGTCCGGCCGATGATCAACTGGAGGAAGTGACATGACCGACCTACAGCCCGACACCGAGCGGCAGGCCGATCAGGAGACCACCGAAGCGCTGCGCGAGCTGATCGCCAGGGAACTGACGGGCGCACGGGAGCGGACATCGCTGCTCACCGACTGCGTCGACGAGGCCGACCTGATCCGGCAGCACTCGCCGCTGATGTCGCCGCTGGTCTGGGACCTCGCGCACATCGCCAACCAGGAAGAACTCTGGCTGCTTCGCGAGGTCGGCGGCCGGGAACCCCTGCACCCGGAAATCGACCCGCTCTATGACGCGTTCGAGCACCCCCGCTCCGAGCGTCCGACGCTGCCCCTGCTGCCGCCCGCGCAGGCCCGGGCCTACGGCCATGAGGTGCGCGGGCGGGTCCTGGACCTGCTCGACCGGGCCCGGTTCCGCGGCCCCGGATTCGGCGGCTCCGGATTCGGCGGCTCCGGGGCGGACGCCCGGGTCGGTGACATGTTCGGGTTCGGGATGGTCGCCCAGCATGAGGTGCAGCACGACGAGACCATGCTGATCACCCATCAGATCCGGGCCGGGGCTCCGGTGCTGGCCGCCGACCCCCCGGGCCCGGCCCCCGCCGACGCGGCCCGGCTGCCGACCGAGGTCCTCGTGCCCGGCGGCCCGTTCACCATGGGCACCTCCACCGAACCGTGGGCGCTGGACAACGAGCGGCCCGCGCACACCGTGGGCGTCGCCCCGTTCTTCCTCGACACCACGCCGGTCACCTGCGGCGCGTACGCCGAGTTCATCGCGGACGGCGGATACGACGACCCGCGCTGGTGGACCCCGGCGGGCTGGCAGCACCGGCAGCAGGCCGGGCTGTCCGCGCCGCAGTACTGGAGCAGGGACGGCGGCCAGTGGACGCGCCGGGTGTTCGGCCGGACCGAGCCGGTCGTGCCCGACGAGCCGGTGGTACACGTGTGCTGGTACGAGGCGGACGCCTACGCCCGCTGGGCCGGGCGCAGGCTGCCGACCGAGGCCGAGTGGGAGAAGGCGGCCAGGTACGATCCGGCCACCGGCCTGACCCGCAGGTATCCCTGGGGCAATGCAGATCCGCGCGCCTCGCACGCCAACCTGGGCCAGGCCTTCCTGCGCCCGGCCCCGGCCGGCTCCTACCCGGACGGCGCGGCGCCGTGCGGCGCCAGGCAGCTCATCGGGGACGTCTGGGAATGGACGAGCTCGGACTTCGGTCCGTATCCCGGCTTCCGGGCCTGGCCGTACCGTGAGTACTCCGAGGTGTTCTTCGGCCCCGAGTACAAGGTACTGCGCGGCGGCTCGTTCGCGGTCAGCCCGGTGGCCTGCCGCGGCACGTTCCGCAACTGGGATTACCCGATCAGGCGGCAGATCTTCTCCGGGTTCCGCACCGCCCGCTCAGCTGGGGCGGCTGGCCTTGCTGGGGCGGCTGGCCTTGCTGGGGCGGCTGGCCTTGCTGGGGCGGCGGGCCCGGAGACGGCCTGATGTGCAGGCACCTGGCTTACCTCGGGCCGCCAGCCACCTTGCGTTCAGTGATCATCGAGCCGTCGCACGGTCTGTATCAGCAGGCCTGGGCCCCGCGCCGGCAGCGGTACGGGACCGTGAACGCGGACGGGTACGGCGTCGGCTGGTACGTCCCCGATGACCCCGACCCCGCCAGGTACCGGAGCACCGGGCCGATCTGGGCGGACGAATCCTTCGCCGACGTCGCCCGGGTGACCAGGTCGGGCGCGCTGCTCGCGGCCGTGCGCTGCGCCACCGCGGGCACCGACCCGGGCCTGGCCGCCGTCCCCCCGTTCCGGTCAGGCCGATGGCTGTTCAGCCACAACGGCGTGATCGACGGGTGGCCGGGCTCGGTGGCCGGGCTCGCCGCGACCCTGCCCGCGGACATGCTGCTCGACCTGGCGGGCCGGGTCGACTCGGCGCTGGCCTGGGCGCTGGTGCTGTACCGGCTCCGCCGGGGCCTGCCGCCGGCCGAAGCCCTGGCCGGCACCATCGGGGCGTTGCGGGAAGCGGGGGTGACCGGCCGGTTCAACTTCCTGCTGACCGACGGCCGGGTGATCGCCGCGACCGCGGCGGGCGACACCTTGTTCTACCGGCCCGCTGGTGGCGTCATGGTCGCCTCGGAACCCTGTGACGACGAACCCGGCTGGACCGAGGTCCCCGCGAGTTCGGTCATCACCGCGACGCCCCAGCAGGTGAGCGTGGTGGAACTGGCCGCCGCGAACCTGGCCGCCGCGAACCTGGCGCCCGCGAACAGCCTCGACACCGGAACCACCTGGAACACCGCTACCGCTGACGGAAGGATCCCGACCCGATGACATCCCTGGACCGCCGGCTGCCGGCTGGCTTCCTCGCCGAAGCGCTGCGCGACGACGCGCGGGCCGGCCTGAGCGCGGACCCGAAATCGCTGCCGCCCAAGTGGTTCTACGACGCGCAGGGCAGCGCGCTGTTCGACAAGATCACCGAGCTGCCCGAGTACTACCCGACCCAGGCCGAACGGGAGATCCTGCGGGCGAACGCGGCCGAGATCGCCAGCCAGACGCGGGCCCGGACCCTGGTAGAACTCGGCTCGGGATCTTCGGAGAAGACCAGGCTGCTGCTCGACGCGCTGCGGGCCACGGGCACACTGCGCTGCTACGTACCCGTCGACGTGAGCGAGCCGGCCTTGCTCGCGGCGGGAGACGCGCTGTCCGCCGAGTACCCCGGGCTGGACGTGCGCGCCGTGGTGTCGGACTTCGAGGAACACCTCGGCCTGCCCGCCGACGGCGACGCGCCCGCCCCGCGGCTAGTCGCCTTTCTCGGCAGCACCATCGGGAACCTGCTCCCTGACCAGCGGGCATCGTTCCTGGCCCGGGTGCGCGCGGAACTGCGGCCCGGTGACTTCTTCCTGCTCGGCACCGACCTGGTCAAGGACCCCGCGACGCTGGTCGCCGCGTACGACGACAGCTCCGGCGTGACCGCCGATTTCAACCTGAACGTGCTCGCGGTGCTGAACGCCGAGCTCGGCGCCGACTTCGACCGGGACGCGTTCGAGCACGTGGCCGTCTGGGATCCGGCCGCTGAGTGGATCGAGATGCGGCTGCGCTCGCTGCGCGCGCAGACGGTGCACCTGCCGGCCATCGGGCTGACGGTGAGCTTCGGCGAGAACGAGGAGATGCGCACCGAGGTGTCCGCCAAGTTCCGCCCGGCCGGAGTGGAAGCCGAGCTCGCGGCGGCCGGGCTGGCGATGCGGTCGTGGTGGACCGATGCCGCGGTGCGGTTCGGGCTGTCGCTCTCAGTCCCCGCCTGAGCCGTTCCCGCCTGAGCCGTTGCCGCCTGAGCCGGGCGCGGCGCCGATGCGTTCCTGCAGGCAGACGGTCACCGTGTCGCCGGCTTCCTTGCCGATGACCTTGCGGATGACCTTGCGGATGTCCGCCTTGACCGGAAGCTTGTGGGTGCCGTCGCCCAGGGCCATTCCTTGTTCATGGCCTGCCTCCTGCAGGTCCCATTCTGCCCTCGTCCGGGTTCCGCAGGTAAGACCGCTGCTCGCGGCCAAACTCATCGCGGCCATAACCTGTACACAAAAGGGACTTTGCTTCACGATCTTGTCACCGTCGGAGCGGCATCCTTGAGACGTGAACGCACGGTCAGTCCCCGCAGGGAAGCCGCTTCCGGCGGGCGCACGCGCCGGGAAGCGCCGCCCTGAGGGCCGCCTCGAGGGCCGCCAGCCTGCAGCGCACCAGCCTGCAGCGCGCGGCGCGGCCGCGCCGCGTCCGGCCCTGGCGGGGGCAGCCCTGGTGGTGGCCGGCGTTGGGCTAGGCGCCACCACCGCGCTGACCATCACGGCGGAGAGCGTCAGCCAGCTGACCGCGGCCGGCGGCCTGGCGACTTTCGCCGGGAACCTCACCGGCATGGCGGGGACTTACCTGGCCCTGCTGATGGTGCTGCTGGTGAGCCGTATCCCCTTCATCGAGAGCGTCTTCGGGCAGGACGGCCTGCTGCGCTGGCACCGCCGGCTCGCTCCCTGGCCGATCAGCCTGCTGGTCGCGCACGCCGTGCTGATCACCGCGGGCTACGCTCAGGCCGCCCCGATCGGCCCGTGGCACCAGGTCAGCGTGCTCATCCTCTACTACCCCGATGTGCTCGCCGCCACCGTAGGGCTTGGCCTGATCTGCGTGGCCGGGGTGATCTCGATCCGGGCCATCAGGCGGCGGGTCCGGCGGGAGGTCTGGTGGACGGTCCACCTCTACCTCTACCTGGCGCTGGCGATGTCCTTCGCGCACGTCATCGTGCTCGGCCCGTCGTTTACCGGCCACCGGCTCACCCAGGTGGTTTGGTCGGTGGCCTGGGCTGGCACGGCCGGGGTCGTGCTGGCCTACCGGGTGGGCCTGCCCGTGCTCCGCAGCTTCCGGTACCGCCTGCGGGTGGCCGAGGTGCGGCCGGAAGGGCCGGGGGTGGTGTCCATCACCTGCCGGGGCCAGCACCTGGATCGCCTCGCGGTGTCCGGCGGGCAGTTCTTCGTCTGGCGCTTCCTGACCAGAGACATGGGGTGGCAGGCGCACCCCTATACGCTGTCCTCGCTGCCGCAGCCGCCTTACCTGCGGCTGACCGTCAAGGGCGTCGGCGACCATTCCGCCGCGCTGGCCCGGCTGCAGCCTGGCACCCGGGTTGCGATCGAGGGACCCTACGGGACCTTCACCCGCCTGTCCCAGCGACGTCCGCGCGTAGCCCTGATCGCGGCCGGGATCGGCGTTACCGCCATCCGGGCGCTGCTCGAAGACCTGCCGCGCAGCACCCGGCCGGCCGTCATCCTGCGCGCCACGCGGCGTGAGGACCTCGCTCTCGGCACGGAGATCGCCGACCTGGTCAAGCGCCGAGGCGGCCAGTTGCACGAGCTCACCGGCGACCGCCTGACCGCCTCCATCGACCAGTACTCGCTGCGCTACCTCGTCCCCGACGTGAAGGAACGCGACGTCTATATATGCGGCCCGGAAGGGTTCGTGACCAACGTCGTCGGGGTCGCGAAAGCGCTCGGTATCCCCGACGAAGCCATCCACCATGAGGCATACGCCCTGTGACCAGCATGAGGAGTACGGTCATGAAGCGAGCACCGCTGCTGGTTCTCGCCGGAACCGTCGCCGGGTTCGTCGGTGTCCTCAGCTTCCATACCCGCCAGCTCCCGCCGACCTCGCTGAGCGGCGTCCAAGCCGCCAGCGGGCCTTCGGGCGGAACGACCGCGACCGGGGCAGCCGCGACCGGGGCGGCCGGCCCGGTCGAGGGCCAGGGCACCGTCCGTACCGCCGTGGGCTCGAGCGCGCAGTTCGGCTACGGCCTGCTCGAGGTGAAGGTCACCGTCCGCGGGACCCGCATCACCAACGCCTCCGTCCCCGTCCTGGAGACCGCCGAGCCGACATCTCAGCAGATCAGCGAGCAGGCCATTCCCATGCTCACGGCTGAGGTGCTGTCGGCCCAGAGCGCCGGCATCAACGCGATCTCCGGAGCCACTTACACCAGTGAGGGCTACGCCCAGTCCCTGCAGGCGGCCCTGGACAAGCTGCACATCAAGTGACCTGGCTGATCGGGCCGCGGCCGGGGTGATCTAGCCGTGGCGGGCGCGCCGCGGGCGGCGGGCCCGCCATGCGGCGAGCAGAGCCAAGCAGGCCACGACCACGACCACCGCCCAGGCGACCGTCCGGGCCGGGGAACTCGCGGAACCGGTCGCGCCTGCACGCGCGGTGGGCGCCGCCCCCCGTGCTGCCGACCCCGGTGGGCACCGCCCATGACCGCGTTTACAGGCTGGCGCCGCCCCGGCCGGCGACCACGACTGACGAGAGCAGGCCGCCGGGCGTACGGGTGACTGACAGTTCCTCGCCGAGTCGAAGAATCCCGGGCCGGCGGGCGCCGGCGTCAGCAGCGCCAGCGTGTCCTTGGCGGTCGCGTGCCCAGCCTGATCAAGGCTCAGGTCCGCCCAGTCGTATCCGAGGCGGTCCCCCGCGCGTGCGTGCACGGCACAGACCAGGCGCACGGCCGTCGGGGACAGCGGGCCGAGCGCAGGGAGCAGCAGGTCGGCTCCGCCGGGCGGACTGATAACCGAGGCCCGCCAGCGGCCTCCCGGAGTACCGACCGCTAGCTTGATGACGCCGTTGGTCGCTGATCAGCCGGACCGCCCCGAGCCTGCCACTGGAGAAGACGTTCGTGATGGCCACGGACCCGCCGGCAATGCAGCCCTGGCCGCCCGGCGCGGTACCCGCGACGAGGAGCAGCGGACCGCCCGGCACCGCCGCCGCGGCGGCGTCGTAGCTGGTACCGAACCCGACGGGCAGGATCAGGCCCGCCGCAGTTCACGACGGAGCCTGCGCGGGCTTGGTCCACGCCCGGACCTGCGCGCCCGCGGCCCCGAAGCTGGTGGCCACGACCGCGGTCACGGCGGAATCCTGGGCGGCGGTCGGCTCCCCCAGGCTGCGCGCCGGACCGCTCGCCACGGTATCGGCGACCGCCGCAGGGTGCCCGGGGGCCGCGGCGCCCAGCGTCGCGGTCGTAGCGACAGCGACGATAGCGATACCGGCCGTCCGGCGCAGACGGCTGACAGCTTTCCTGATGTAAACCACGACGGGAAAACCATAGCCGAAACCTCGGAATTTAGCCTCCATACGCCCCGGCCGTGCGGCCTGCGCCCGCCCGGCCAGCCGGAATACCTTCATGTTTCCTTCATGAAAAAGCGCTTTCATCTTGCTCGTCAGCAGCGAAAGCTTAATATTTTTGTCATGAGCGAAGCGCTTCATGTTGTTGTCACAAGCGGGACATACTGTTTAGGCAGAATACAATTAATAGGCACGGCTGCTAATAGGCACGGCTGCGATGGAGGAGCAATGTTGACGCTAGAACGGAAGTGGGACAAGCGTGTTCATGAATGGCATTCCCATGTCACCTCAGCCGCTGCTTTCGAGAAGGTGCTCAGCCGCCTGATCGCGGTGTCGTCGCCGGAGCCAGCCGACTCCTGCGTGGACCTCGGGGCCGGCACCGGCTTCGTGACCATGACCCTTGCTCCGCTGGTCTCTCATGTCCTGGCGATCGATATCTCCCCCGCGATGGTCGCCGCGCTCGCCGAGGCCGCGGCGAACGGTGGCCTGGGAAACGTATCGACGCAGGTGGCTGACCTCAGCGAACTTCAGCTTCCGCCAGCCAGCGCCGACCTCATTGTGTCCAGTTACGCACTGCATCATCTGTCCCACGCTGACAAGCGGGCCCTGGCCGCCCGGGCGGCGGCCTGGCTCCGCCCCGGCGGCCGCCTGGTCATCGCCGACATGATGTTCGGCCGGGGCGGAAGCCAGCGAGACCGGGACATCCTGGTCCAGAAAGTGATGGCGCTCGCCGCGAAGGGGCCAGGCGGCTGGTGGCGGATCGCGAAGAACCTGACCCGCTACGGTCTTGGCGTCGGGCAGGAGCACCCGGCCACGCCGGAGTTCTGGCAGACGGCCCTGCAAGACGCGGGCTTCACCGAGGTGAAGTTCCAGCCGGTCGTGGCCGAGGCCGGCATCGTCAGCGGCATCCGGCCGGGACGCTGAACTGACACCTTCAGTGCTCAGCGGCGGGCCAGCCGTCGCGTGACCGCCGGGATGATGATCGCCGCGACGAGGATGTGGCCGCCGGCCAGGGCGAACTTAGTAGAGGTCGCGGTGTCAGCCGCGGAGAACGGGGCGAC
>OCTA010003516.1_pt1 | contig 13899 bp, 7 predicted proteins | sample 1538991 | NCBI WGS metagenome assembly OCTA01 (sample SAMEA3539302, study PRJEB22396) | soil metagenome | biome: tundra; feature: field; material: soil | place: USA | collected 2010-05 | depth 0.15 m
TCATAAGGCCGGACACAGCTCCCGCCAAGTACCTTTCTCGATTACTTATCTACGCAGTCATTGCACTAGTGCCCAGCATGCGCAGTTTCGCAACAGAACGTTGGAGAGTAATTGGGTCACCGAAGCACGCGAATCAGCCGTACGCTGGGGTGAACGGGACATATCCCAATTTGCCGTCCTCCGCAATTGCTTTTCGATTCCGAAACAGAAGTTAGTGACGAAAGAGGGCATTTCGAATTCAACCCATACTCGTATAATCCTTTTGCTGGGAGCAAGCCGATGACTGGTCAGCCGAATCATTGGACCCCTTTCGAGGGCGGGGAAACAACCGGCAAGCGCGGCTCAGAGAATGGTGTCATTCTCGAAGATGAGGAATATGCCGCTGGGGCTCGCATTACTCTCGAAGGCGGCGCAGACATCGCGCCGTTTGCGATCACATGCGGATGTTACGGCTTGTTCTTTCATACTCGGTTTCTCTCCACTGAAGAAGAGGCTCGCAGGGAATTCGCAGAGATGAAGGTGGAGTTGGGACGCATGGTGGATCTTAGTTCAGAATCTGCGACCAGTGACGAACAGATGAATAGCCTTCTAATGGCCGCAGCCGGTCGCTTCATCGATCGCTTCCCCACATAGGATTTCATGCACGCAATGTCCGCTGGAGATGCAGTCGGTGGACGTTCGTCTACTGATTACAGAACCTTGAAGACCATCCGGGACTTCGGGGCGGTTTTACAGATGAACGCTGAGCAGTGCTCTGCTGGGAGGTAGCGTGACGGAACAGGATATTGTCGCGATGTGCGAGGCTGTAGATGCGGGTGAGCTTTCGGTGACGCTGGAGGGCGGCGAGACCTGGGACCAAGCTTACTCCGGGGATATGAGTTTCCTGCTTGGAAACGGTTTTCGGCTGGTCGTCTTCAATGACTGCGGGGAGTGGGACTACATCGAATCGTATGTTGCACCTGACGGGACAAAGACGGAGGTGGAATATTTTGGCGAGCCATCACTGTTGTTTGACTGGGAGCCGAAGCATTTCGCCCGCTGGGGGATCACGACGGCGTATCTGAACGAGCCGCTTCCGGCTGATCAACTTTGAGGACTGGCAGCATTACCATCGGAAACACGTAACGCTTAGCATTAAACATAGACCAAGGCGGTTGGGAGCACATATGACAGCAAAGGACAGAGTTCTGCTTCACTGGCGAAGCCATAGTTTAGGCTGCGCAGCTAGACGCAACGAATCACACATTCAGAGTAGTCTTCGGTTCCTCGACTCAGGAGAGGCAAGGCGATGAGCAGCAAGCTGGCAGCGAGCATCGGCGTGCTGGTGGTAGGCGTGATGCTGTTCGGAGGCCGAGCAGCACAAGCTCAGGAGCATGTGCGCCTGATGCCGCAGTTAGGGATGGGCACAATCTCCTCGGTGGCCTACTCTCCAGATGGCCGTTTTGTGCTCACAGGCAGCGAGGACAAGTCTGCGCGGCTATGGGATGCGGCCACTGGACTCCAGCTCCGTTCTTTCGAAGGACATACAGGCTGGGTCAATTCCGTGGCCTTCTCCCCGGATGGCCGCTTTGTGCTCACCGGCAGCTCTGACCAGACTGCACGGCTGTGGGATGCGGCCACCGGTCTGCTGATTCGCTCCTTTGCGGGGCATACAAACATAGTCCGGTGCGTGGCCTTCTCCCCGGATGGCCGCTCCGTTCTCACCGGCAGCGATGACATGACAGCGCGGCTGTGGGATGCCTCCACCGGCCTTCAGATTCGGTCCTTCCAAGGACACACAGGCTGGCTCCTTTCCGTGGCCTTCTCCCCAGATGGCCGCTCTGTTCTCACAGGTAGCGAAGACAAGACTGCGCGACTGTGGGATAAAGCCACCGGTCAGCAGATCCGCTCCTTCGAAGGGCATGCAAATGGGGTTACCTCGCTCGCCTTCTCCCCAGACGGCCGCCTCGTGCTCACGGGGGGCGACACGTTTGCGCGGCTGTGGGATGCGGCGACGGGGCAGCAGATCCGCTCCTTTGGAGGGCATACTTGGGTAGTCGAATCGGTGGCCTTCTCCCCGGATGGCCGCTCTGTGATGATCAGCGGCCCGGACGAGACCTCAGGGTTGTGGGATGTGGCCACTGGCCTGCAAATTCGCTCCTTCGCTGGGCAAGGAGATGAGTTCGCAGCGATGGCCTTCTCTCCGGACGGCCGTTTCGTGCTCATTGCAGATGGCGCGACGGCGCGACTGTGGAATGCGGCGACCGGTCAGCCAATGCGATCCTTCGAAGGACGGACACACCAGGTGACCTCCGTGGCCTTCTCCCCGGATGGCCGCTCCGTTCTCACAGGTAGCGAAGACATGACTGCGCGGCTGTGGGATATAGCCACCGGTCAGCAGGCTCGCTCCTTCGCAGGGCATACACAAAGTGTCACCTCGGTGGCCTTCTCGCGGAATGGACGCTTCGTGCTCACCGGAAGCTGGGATAGCACAGCGCGGCTGTGGGACGCGGCCACTGGTCAGCAGGGTCACTCCTTCAATGAGGCGTTAGCTCCGGTCGAGTCCGCAGCCTTCTTCAACCCAGGTCGCTTCGTACTCACCGCCAGCAATGACAAAACAGTGCGAGTAAGGAATGTATCCACCCGCCCGCAAATTCGCTTGTTCGCGGGCATCGCAGTGAGCGCCCCGATCACCTCTGTGGACTTCTCCCCGGATGGCCGCTTTGTCCTTACCGGAAGCTGGGACCATACAGCGCGGCTGTGGGATGCGGCCACAGGGCAGCAGATCCGCGTCTTCGCAGGGCATACGGAAGCGGTCAGATCCCTGGCCTTCTCCCCGGATGGCCGCTTTGTGCTCACCGGAAGCGCTGACAACACGGCGCGGCTGTGGGATGCGACCACCGGGCAGCAGATCCGCGTCTTCGCGGGACATACGGGTACTGTCAACTCGGTGGCCTTTTCACGGGATGGACGCTTCGTGCTCACCGGAAGCTGGGACAGCACAGCGCGGTTGTGGGATGCTGCCACGGGACAGCAGATTCGTTCTTTCAATTGTCGGGGAGATCGGGTAACTTCTGTTGCCTTCTCCCCGGACGGCCGCTTTGTGCTCACCGGAGAAAGTGATGATATAGCACGGCTGTGGAATGCAGAGACCGGCCAGCAAATTCGGCTCTTCGCTGGGCATACAGGCTCGGTCAGTTCCGTTGCCTTCTCCCCGGATGGCCGCTTTGTGTTTACTGGTAGCGACGATACAACGACCCGCCTATGGGATCCCGCCACTGGAACGCAACTGGCGACGGTGTTGAGCTTCGACAATGGCGGGTGGGCAGTGACTGACGCGGATGGTCGCTACGATTCGAACGCCCCGGATAATACTCCGGGGCTGGCTTGGGTTACGGATCGGAACCGCGTGATCGAGCTAAAGCAGCTCAAGGACAACTACTACACGCCCAACCTGCTCGCGAGCCTCGTGAAGGGTGAGCGACTGCCCGAAGTGAAGGGGCTGGACCTGGTGCCTGCTCCGCCTGAAGTGACGGTTGCCTCGCTGTACCAGCCGCTGACCAAGCGCTTGTCGCTCAGCATTGCAAATGAGGGCGGCGGAGTGGGCCGCCTCGTAGTGAGCGTGAATGACCGCAAGGTGACTGTACTGGAGCACCCAGTCGCTGAGCGTGCGGCAAGCAAGACCGGCAACGGAACAAAGACCGAGCTGACCGTTGACCTGAGCGCTGCGACACTCAAGCCAGGCGAAAACACGGTAAGAGCTTACGCCTTCGATGCAGGCAATCAGATTCGCAGCCATGAAGCCATAACGACTTTTGTGGTCGCTGCCAGGAGCAAAGGGATCATCGCCGAAGCCGACGATTCCATGACTGCCGATTACAAGCCTCAGTTCTATGGCATCGTAGTGGGCACGTCGAGCTTTCCAGGAAACCACGCAATGGACCTCCAGTACCCTGCACACGATGCCGAGAGCATGATGACCGGCCTTCAAATTGGCGCAGGCAAGCTCTTTGGCAGTGAAAACATTCATCTGCACTTGCTGACCACGGACGCGAAAGGCGAAAGCGGCCAGTCGACGAAAGCGAACATCGTGGCGGCCTTTGCCGACGTGATGAAGCAGGCAAAGCCGACCGATGTATTCCTTGTTTACCTCTCCGGCCACGGCGTCAACCTGCGTACCGAGAAGGACAGCTATTACTACCTGACGACTGATGCACGAACCTTGGATTTCGCAAACAACCCGGAACTCAGGAATGTGTCGACCGTCAGCAGCGCGGAATTGCGGACTTGGCTCGGGGCAAAGAATATGCCCCTGAAGGAGGTGTTGATTCTGGACACCTGCGCGGCCGGTGCTGCAAACGAAGAGCTACTCAAACTGGTTGCGAAGCGCGATGTGCCCCCAGACCAGCGGCGTGCCGTCGAGTTCCTGAAGGACGCGACGGGCACCATCATCTTGATGGGCTCTGCGGCGGACAAGGTCAGCTACGAGGCGAGCAAGTATGGTCAGGGGCTGCTGACCTATGCGTTGCTCGAAGGGATGAAGGGCCGTTCCATTGAGGACGGTTCAAGGCTGAATGTGAGCCACTGGTTCCAGAACGCGAGCGAAGACGTGACTCAACTCGCGCAGAGCATTGGCGGCATACAGAAGCCCGTGATAGCTGCGCCTAGCGGGACGGGATTTCCGGTCGCCTTGCTGGACCCGGCGGACCAGGCTAGGATTCCGCTGGCGGCCATCAAGCCAGAACTCGTCCACCTGAGCTGCCACGATGACGACGACAATGACCCGTTGAGCCTCGCAACAATCATTAGGGAGCAACTGCGGGAGATCAGCCATCCTGCCGCGCGTGGCCCGGACGCCGAGCCGCCGATCGTCTACTTTGACGACATGACCGACGGCCCCGCCGATTCGCTGGTGCCGAAGATCGTTTATAGCGTGAGCGGGGACACGGTGAGTTTGAGACTGCGCATCGAGCAGGCAGGCAAGACCATTAAGGAAGAGAAGCTGAACCTGAGCAGCGCAGACAAGAGTGCCGTTGCCGGTACAGTCGCCGCCAAGTTGGTTGCCATGGCCGGGCAGGTTCCCCTCGAAGGCGCGAAACCATGATCCGCGAATGGCATGTGTCGGACTCTGAGGTGACGGGCTTCGTCGCGGACGAGGGGCCAGAACTATCGCGCGACACTCAGACCACTACGCAGCGGCGGCAGATTTGCGACAGCTACAATCATCGGCATCCTCTCTGGAGGCTTCTATAATGCGCCGCACAGTTGCCTTGGGTCTAACCCTCTGTGTCCTTACCAGTGCTCTCGCTTTTGCGCAGACCAAGCGGGCTTTGATTATCGGGATAAACACTTACGAGCCCTATGGCACCACGGTGCACGTTCCGGGCCGCACGTATGCAGCTATCGCTAAGGACGGACGCTGTGCGAAAGGCACATTCGACAACCTTTATGGTGCTGCGAACGATGCGCAGTCGATGGCCGAAGTGCTCACCAGTCCCAAGTACCACTTCCTGCCACAGGATGTTGTTGTCCTGCTGACGAATCCAGAGGTAACGTCCGCGCGTGCAGGAGTTCAGGTTCTGCCGCCCACGCAGACCACCAGGGACGGCATCCTGGCCGCTATGCGGAAGTATCTCGTCGACATTCCGCAGAAAGGCGATACCGTGGTCTTTTACGACGCAGGTTACGGCTCCCTGCGCGTCAATACGGCGGGCGATAAACTGGCCGTTCTCAACAGTGAAGGCCTTGTGCATGTCGACAGCACGCTCGTTCCCTCCGACGCTTATAAAGGTGCCTACGACGTCCGTGACCGCGAGATGACGCGCATCTTCAACGCAGCAGTGGATAAGGGCGTGCAACTGACGGTGAGCTTCGACAGGTGCTACAGCGGCGGGTCAACCAGAGGCTTGGCAGTGGCCCAGCAGCGCTCTCTACCCTACGATCCTAGGCCTGTAACCGATGCCGAGGTTCTGCCAAAGCCAACGGAGCATCCCGGAAATCCCGCGCTTGTGTTTAGCGCGGCACAGGAGGACCAAGTCGCAGTGGAAACGAAACCAATCGAATTATCCGGGAAGATCCATGGGGTCTTCACGGCAGCGCTGATCGAGACATTGCAGACACTGCCTGCTGATGCTCCCGCATCGCTCGTCTATCAGCGGGTCAAGGCCGTACTTGAAGACAACGGGACTGTAGGCCAGGAACCCGACCTGGATGCTGGTCCTGTTCGCCGCCAGCAGCCGCTCTTCGGCGGTGAAGCCAACTCAGCCGACCATGCATTGGATCTTCTTGGCCAGCTACCCCATGAGTAGAGATGTTTCTCATGATCCCGAGAACTCTCGGGAAACACATTCTCTGAACCGCGCTTGCCGATTGTTTCGCCGCCCCATAAGGGCTCCAATGATTCGACTGACTCGTCATCACAGATTGCTCGTAGCGCCAGGATTATACGAGTCTGAGTTGAAGTATGAAGTAAAGCCACAGGGACTATACGGTACACGCCGAGATGGATCCGTACTGCTACCGCTTCGCGACCGCCATCGCCACTATCTTCTGGGCCAGCATCGTCGCCAGAGCAATCGTGTCGGTAGTGCTCCCACTGACCGTTTCCTCAAGCACTCTCTTCTCGTCCGAGACCAACCGAATCCGGACATTAACGCTCTCTCCTGAAATGCGATAGAGCAGCTTCGGTGAGAGTGCCCCAGGAAGGTCGTCGTCGGTCGCATCGAGGTACTCCACCGGGGTATCCGTAGCCCCACGGGCCTCAGCGTAATCCAAGGCACGCATCTGTTCACGCAGCAACGAACGCAAATGCAGTGGGTCGTCCTGGTTCTCGTCCTCGCAGACAACGCGCAGCAGTTGCGGCATGGGTAACGCCAGGGGAATCTTCGCCCGATCCTCCGGCGTCAGTAGTGCTACTGGAAAGTCTCTGCCCTTCGGGGCCGCGATCAATGGCTTCTGGATGCCGCCGATGCTCTTGGCCATATCCGGCACTTCTTTACTCGCCTGGCCGAACCACTCATTCACATCCAGCCGCGATCCATCCTCGAACGGCCCCATGCGCATTCCATTCAAGAGTGCATAGGTCAGGAGACCCTCGCCATACTTGCTCGCTTCATAGCTCACCTTATCTGCTGCACTACCCATCAGTATGAACGTGCCGGTCACATCCTTCGCCAGTTCGATCGCACGCAGTCGGTCCGGCGAGATTTCCCGTGTCTCGGCCAGCCTAGTCAGTTCTTGGCTTGCCGCACCTGCGGCGCAGGTGTCTAAAATCACGACCTGCTTGAGCGGCATGGTCTTCACCGGCTCGCGCAGCCAATCGAATAGCTCCGCACTGCTCACCGTCGACACATCGAGCAGCGTCGGATCATCCTCAACGTTCAGCGTCCGTGCATCTGCCGTCAGGTAATAGTAGAGATCCCGGTTCTTCCTCGACATCGCGCCATGGCCGGAGAGATAGACCACGAGTGTATCCTCGGGCTTCGCCAATCTGCGAACCTCGTCAAACGCGGCGCGAATGTTCCCCTTCGTGGGCAACCCATCACCGGTATTTGCCGCGCCCGCTTTGAAGTCGCTGGTGAGCACACGCATCCAAACCTGGTCCTTGCCGTAGAGCCTCTCCGCACCTAGCCGCAGGCCGGTAGAGAAGCTCTCTGCATCCCTGGCGGGGAACGTGAGGTTCATCGCCGGATCGCCAAACGAGAACGTCGATGTTCCTACCACCACCGCGAAGAACCGACCCGCGTTTAGATTGTTGTCCGCGCTCGGCTCAAGCGTGACACCTCTCGCCGAGGCAGACTTCGTGTAGTGCGCCTCCGCCGGGCGACTCTCAATGCGATTGGTCGCATTGTAAGCAGTAATGCGAATTATGTTGTCGCCCGCAACGAAGGGCGCATCGCTCAGGTCGATCGGCAGTGTGATGCTCTTGGTGTCCATCGGCAATGGAGGACGGTCAATGGTTCGCAGCAAACGATCGTTGACCTTCACTAGTAATTCTCCTACGCCGCCACTATCGTTCGTTATCTTCACATCGAGTTTCCGCATCGCCGGGTTGTAATTGGCCATCACGGAAAGAATCGGCGGTAGTGTAAAGCCGTCCATGCCGGTCACATCCGGCAACCGTTCGTTCTTCATCACCCGCGCCAGCAGCCCAGGCGTGAAGTACTCGTTTTTCAACTGCCCAAGGTCGATAGTGCGGAGGTTGTCTGTGACCCAGTAGAGCGATTCGGAGTTGTCCGGATCAGACGCATCGTAGTGCCCCGCCGGGTCAACTACCGCCCAGCCACCGTCCATAAAACTAACGAGGCTTATCAGTTCTTTGCCACTATCGGCATCCCAAAGTTTGGTAGTGCCATCCCAACTGGCGGTCAGCACTTTGTGCTCACCCCAAAAAGCGACCGAGGTTACCCTATCAGAATGGCCGGTGAATACCTTCAGTTCCTTCCCTGTCTCCCGATCCCACAATCTCGCTGTGCCATCGTCACCGCCCGCAAGCACCTTGCGCCCATCGGGAGAAAAGGCTACGGAATTCACCCAGGCAGAACACCCGTCGTAGTGCTGGAGTTCCTTCCCCGTTTCCGCATCCCACAGGAGGACCGATCGGTCAGAGCTGCCCGTCAGTACCATATGAGCGTCCTGTGAAAAGGCAACGGAGGTGACATCGACATTCACAGCCTCAGAAGGTATGTCGAAATGCCGCAGTTCGGCTCCAGTCTGCGTATCCCAGAGCCTAGCGGTCTTATCGAAGCTTCCCGTGAGTGCCCACCGTCCGTCGGGAGAGATGGCCACAGAGTCCACTAAACCGCACTCTACGTCGGTTGAGGCACAGAGATCGTGATCGGTACGCCGTTTAAAGGTCTGTAGTTGCGCTCCCGTCTCCGCATCCCACAGTCGCGCAGTCTTGTCCCAACTGCCAGTGAGCAATCTGCGCCCATCCTGTGAAAACGCCACAGATGCCACAACACCAGAATGATGGAACTGCTGCAGTTGCTGCCCCGAGTTGACATCCCACAACCTAGCGGTGCCATCATCGCTGCCGGTGAGCAATCTACGTCCGTCAGGAGAGAAGGTCACTGAGTGCACGAATGCAGAATGCCCGATGAAATGTCGCATTTCCTTTGACATCCCCACATCCCATAGGCGTGCCGTGTTGTCCCCGCTTGCTGTCGCGACTTTAAGCCCATCCGGAGAAATGGCAGCCGAATTCACCACGTAGGAATGGCCGACGAAGATCTGCAACTGCTTCGATGTGGCCGCGTCCCAAAGCCGGGCTGTACCGTCATCGCTGCCCGTAAGCAGCCTGCTCCCATCCGGGGAAAGGAACATGGAGAAGACGCGGCTGGAATTCCAATCGAAGTGTTGCAGTTCCTTTCCACTATGAACATCCCACAAGCGGGCTGTGTTGTCAGTGTTGCCCAAGAGTACCTTGGTCCCGTCCGAAGAAAACGCGGTAGAGATTATCGGAGGCTCAATGAGATGAGATTGTCCTTGGAAGTGCTGCAGTTCCTTCCCGGTTTGCACATCCCACAGCCAGGCCGTAGATTCCGCCGTCAGCACACTACGCCCATCGGGGGAAAAGGCGACTGAGGTTACCGCATTCGCCATCCCTTCGAAATCCTGCACCACATTCCCCGACCCGACATCCCACAGCCTCGCGGTGCCGTCATCGCTCCCAGCGAGCATCCTACGTCCATCCGGAGAAAATGCCACTGAACTTAATCGACCAGAACGCTCTTCGAAATGGCGCAATAGCCTTCCTGTGCTCACTTCCCACAAAAGAACCGTATTGTCGCTGCCCGTGAGTATCGTGCGCCCATCGGGAGAAAATGCCACAACGTTGAGCGCACCAGTAAACCCTGCGAAACTCCTCAGTTGCGTTCCTGTCTCCGCGTCCCAAAGCCGGACTGTTTTGTCATCGCTGCCGGTGAGTACATTACGCCCATTCGGCGAAAAGGCGACGGAACTCACTCGATTGGTATGTCCAACGAATCGCTGTAGCTCCTTTCCTGTCGCGACATCCCACAGCCGGACTGTGTGGTCAGCATTGCCCGTGAGCACTCTTCGCCCATCAGGAGAAAAGGCTACCGAATACACAGCCGCATCTGTCGAGTTCCCCCCGCTTGAACTCCCTTTGAAGCGCTGCAGTTCCCTTCCAGTCTCCACATCCCAAAGCCAGGCGGTGTTGTACTCACTGCCCGTAAGCACCTTGCTCCCGTCAGGTGAAAGGGCTACGGAGAATACGATGGCGTGTCCGGTTTGCACCATCAATCGCGCGTGATGGATCGCCTGCGCTCCAGCCGCAAATGCACTCAGAGCCAACGCTACCGACAAACCAATCCAACGAGTGCTTCGCAGAACCCGCATCGTGCGCACCGCATTCTGAACAAGGAGTTGCTCGGGGCCGTGCGCTGAGTATCCCACGAATTCGCTGCCCTATGTAATCCATGAGTGCGCTTACCGAGGGCCGACGCATAATCTCAGTTGACCCGCGGTCCCATCTGCGGGATGCTGAAGCGACAGTCAGCAGGAATGAGGCTCGCTGCGTATCGGCCAGTTCCTCTCTTCCGTGTGACACATTTGTGACACTTTTGGGCATTTTGGATCGATATAGAGCGTCAAAAAGCCTTATGTATCAATACGTTGTGAACGACTAGAAAAGGCCAGTATTTTGCGGGAGAATCGCAATATCTAGCTGATTCCAAGCGGCTTAAGTGATCTAAGGATAGAGAATCCCTCCTCTTCAGTAGTCAACTGTAAACGTTTTAGAATCTGCATTTTATAGATTTGATGTGACACTTGTTTGACAGTTCCTCCCGCTGAATCCCACAGTGGGCTTCAGCACCTCTGGCACCTCTCGATGCCCCAGTTCCATGTTTGCCGATCGGCTCACTGAGTGGCCGTCCCTGGTATCGTGCCCGAGGTACTGCTGTAGGTCGAGGAACTCGAAGGGGTCTACTGCAGGACAAAGGTGTCCGACTTGGAGAAGTCGAACACAGCCGGAAGCTGGGCCGAGCGGGCACCGAGCGCGGCTGCTCCTTCCAACGCAACGCCCTTTGTACCCGTGCTCGCAGTGCTTCTCGGATCAAGCTTCGGCACTGCGTCCGCAGCGTAGCTGAGCCATTCACCTACGGTGATCTTTTTGTCTACCGGCTTCCAGTCAGCCTTTCCGTCGACCAAGCCTTCCTGCGTGAGTGCATAACTCAGCAGCCCCTGGTGTAGTGAATCCGATTCGCGTGCCGCCTGGTTGGGTTGGCTGGCCGCCAGAATCCTCATCCGTTTGTCATAAGCAAGCTGCCCCAGGCCACGGCTTCCCATCGGCCCCGGCTTGAAGTCGTTGGCCTCCACGCTGCTGGCCGAATCGCACGCATCCAGCACAAACGACATCTCCCCGGCGTCGATCGGCCGCAGCCACTCAGCCAACTCGTCTGCCGAGATCGCACTATCGAGCAGCTTCTTATCAACACCCGAGCAACTGCCCTGAATGTCCGAAGGCAGAATATAGAACTGTCCGCTCTTGTCGCCGTACCCGTGGCCCGAGAAGCTCAAAAAGAAGACATCGTCCGGCGTGGCCTCCGCCGCAATCGCCTTCAGCGCATCGCGAATCCCCTCTTTGGTTGCTCCGCTCTCCGTATCCGTCGAAACCAGCCGCACCGCCTTCACGTCGAGCCCACGCTTCGTCAGCCTCTCGGAAAGAGCTTTGCTCAACTCATCGGCATCGGTCACCGAACCATGCAACTCGCACCCCGACGCCTGATAGTGATTCACGCCAATCTGCAACAGGTAGGCGTGCGGCTTGGCTCGGGTTCCCGGCTCGTAGGTGAACTCTTTCGATATGGTCGGGCTCTTGATGCGCTCGGAGTTGAAGGCATAGGCCGTGAAGGTCGCAGACTTGGTAGACGTTGGCAGTTGAATATCATTGAAGGTGAAGTCGCCGTCCTCAAGAGAATGATCGAGCGGAGTATTCGCAACCAACTGTCCGTCGCGGAATAGCCGCAGATCCTGCAACCCGCTTACGATACCCTTCTCATCCTTGTGGCTCGCCGCATGAACGACAACATCCGCCCGCCCAGGATGCGTCTTGGACGCGATCACTGAAACAATGGCAACATCCGGCTGCACACGGTTCTTGATCTCTGCAATCGAGCGGACCGGCGGCAAATCTTCCCTTTCCATGATCCGCGCCAGCAGACGCGGCGTGTAGTAGTCCCGCATAAAGATCTCAAGCGGCAGCGCCCGCATCGGCTCGCTATCTACAACCCAGACGAGTGGCGCCCCACCGTCTAGATCGCTAGTGTCGAACCGGCCATCCGGGTCCGTTACCGCCCAGCCACCATTCTCAAAACTGAGCAATGTGGCCAACTCCCTTCCGGTTGCAGAATCCCACAGCCGGGTTGTTGTGTCATAGCTTCCGGTCAGCACGAGGCGGCCGTCCGCAGAGAAAGCCACAGAAAGCACGCCATCCGTATGCCCTGCGAAGGTGCGAATCTGCCGACCGGTGGCCGCATCCCACAGCCGCGCTGTGTTGTCTGCGCTACCAGTGAGCACGAAGCGGCCATCTGGGGAGAAGGCCACGGACCAGAGAGAAGCTGTATGCCCTTCGAAGGAGCGAATCTGCTTACCTGTGGCTGCGTCCCACAGCCGCGCTGTCGGGTCTTCGCCCCCTGTCAGCACAGTGAGGCCATCCGGAGAGAAGGCCACGGAGAGGACCGGACTTGTAAGCCCCGCGAATACGCGAATCTGCTGCCCGGTGGCCGCATCCCACAGCCGCGCTGTGTTGTCATCGTTGCCGGTAAGCACTAACCGGCCATCCGCAGAGAAGGCCACGGACCTGACCGTATCCGTATGCCCTGTGAAAGACCGAATCTGCTGTCCGCTGGCCGCATCCCATAGCCGCACAGTATTGTCTCCGCCACCAGCAAGCACGGAGCGGCCGTCAGGCGAGAATGCTACGGCGTAGACAGAACCTTTGATCCCTTCGAAGGAGCGAATCTGCTGCCCGCTGGCCACATCCCACAGCCGCGCCGTCTCGTCCCAGCTTCCGGTTACTACGAAGCGTCCATCCGGCGAGAAGGCCACTGAAAGGATTGCATCTCTGTTCCCTTCAAAGGAGCGAATCTGCTGCCCAGTGGCTACATCCCATAGACGCGCCGTTTTGTCCCTGCTTCCGGTGAGCACAGTATGCCCATCTGGAGAGAAGGCTACAGAGTTGACCGGACCTGTATGCCCTTCGAACAAGCGAATCTGCATCCCGGTTGCCGCATCCCAAAGACGTGGCCTGGGGTCCTCGCCTCCGGTGAGCACGAAGCGCCCGTCTGGGGAGAACGCAACGGACGTGAAGGAATCTACCCCCAACTGCGGCACCAACTGCACATGTTCCTGTGCATGCGCGGCTAGACCCGCGAACAACAATGCGTCCATCACCGATACCCCGACTCTCGCCGCCAGCCCGCTGCCCATCATCTTGCCTCTCCGGGATCGCTGAATTTGAAGGGTGCTCTGAATCTACTCTTCTTGGGACTCAATAACAGACCGCGCCCGAATCTCTTTCCAGAAACGGAATGGACACTGGCTATAATCATCAGCACAAACCCAGGCAGCAAGAGCGCAGCAGCACAGACCTCGGTGGGAGGGTTCACTAGGATGCGGCTGCTAATCAGCTTACTGTTACTTCTTGCTGCTGGACTGCCATGTGTCGCGCAGACGAAGCGTGCCCTGATCATCGGGATTAACACCTATCAGCCTGCGGGCACCACGGCCCAACTTCCGGGATGCGCGTATGCCGCTGTCGCTAAGGATGGCCGGTGTGCGGTGGGCACCTTCGACAATCTTGATGGAGCGGTGAACGATGCGCAGTCGATGGCCGAAGTGCTCACCGGTCCCAAGTTCCACTTTCTGCCCAAAGATGTTGTCCTGCTGACAAAT
>OCTA010003517.1_pt1 | contig 13897 bp, 9 predicted proteins | sample 1538991 | NCBI WGS metagenome assembly OCTA01 (sample SAMEA3539302, study PRJEB22396) | soil metagenome | biome: tundra; feature: field; material: soil | place: USA | collected 2010-05 | depth 0.15 m
AGAGCTATGTCACCCCACCGGCCCCACAGATAGGGGAGCAGCGACGGTCGGTGCAGAGAGAAGTAGCGAATCAGCAAAGTTCGGAGCATCGCCAACGGAAAATCAATGGCACTCAAAAGAATGAAGGGAGGCGGAACCCCCGGCATATCCTGACCCATGTGAGCTCTTTGCCAACGTTCAGCCCAGACTAGGAGAGCAACCGCCAACAGCACTTGCAGAAGTGGGAGTGCGTATCTTAGTTTCGGGCGCATTCAATTATTGGCGAAAAAGCCATGTTCATCTCCCTCTGGTGATTAGACACCCGCGACGAGACGTTCCGGTGATGACTTCTGTAATCAGGCCTTACACTCAAAGCCCCAGTTGCAAAGTCCGAAGAGTCCTGTGCGGTTGCGCCGGAGTACGGCCGTTTCGATTTCTTGATCTCCACATAGCGTCCGAAGAAACACCCAGCGCCTGCTTCGTGTGTTCAGAATCACGCCGAACCGTGATGCCTGTCATCGCGTGGGCGCGGACCGGGCGGAGAGCCTTTAATTTGAAGGCTTTCTGAGCCCTGCCTAACGGACCCGCGTCAAGGCAACTGGTGAGAACGTCCCGAGTAAAGAGGAACTTAGTTAGTCGAATATTCGTAACTTCAGTTTATGAAGCGATTTGCCCTCAGCTTCGGCGAGGTCTTGCGTGCCATGTGGACGCACAAACTTCGCTCTTTCCTCACTATGTTCGGGATTGCGTGGGGAGTGGGTTCGCTGCTGCTCCTGGTCGGCTTAGGAGAAGGTTTTCGCGCGGGAACCGCCAGGAATTTGGCGAGCTTCGGCGAAGACTTCATGCAGATTTACAACGGACGGGTTCCGGCGGTGGGCGGCAGCCAGCTTTCGTCTCGGCAGTATTACCTGAACTACCAGGACTATTTGGATATTCGCAGCTCGCGGTTTGTTCGGAATGCCACTCCGGTCATCTACCGCGGCGACCTTCGGCTGGTGAGCGAGTTTGGCAGCAGCAACGGCTACGTGGATGGCGCCGAGCCGCAGTTCTCTGGCATTCGCTACCAGCCGGTAGACCAGGGGCGCTCTTTGAATTGGAACGACGAACGCGAGCGCCACAATGTCTGCATAATCGGAAGCGAATTTGTGCGCATACTGTTCCCCGGCCGGCCAGCGGTAGGAAGCACGATCCTTATCAATAGCGTTGCGTTCGAGGTGGTTGGGACGATGCAGAAGGTCGGTCACGGAAACAACAATGGCGAGAACATGCGCCTGATCATGCCCTATACCACCATGTCTGTCTATTTCCCAATGCAGGGAGCAGGCAACGAGAAAGCCATCAAGTATGTAGCCTACCAGCCGATCACGCGGGAACAGCACGCCCAAGCCAAGAAGGCTGTGCGGAGTATCGTCGCCAGAAACCACGGCTTTGATCCCGAGACGCCGGATGCCTTTGACGATTGGGACTCGATCGCCACGGCCGAGATGGTCGGCAAGATCTCCGACGCCATGGATACGTTCCTGGGAGCCGTCGGTCTGGTCACACTCGGTCTGGGAGCAATCGGAGTGATCAACATCATGCTGGTATCGGTAACCGAGCGCACGCGTGAGATCGGGCTGCGCAAGGCTTTGGGCGCTACCAGACGGAACATCTTGTTCCAGTTCTTTTTAGAAGGGCTGATGCTTACCGGAATCAGCGGCGCGATTGGCGTGGGCGCAGCCTACACGGCGACCAAGCTATTCGGACTTGTGCCTCCAATCAACGGATTCGAATTGCCTCACATTTACCCGGCAACCGCCCTGCTCGCCATGGGTAGTCTTGCGTTGGCTGGCATTATCGCGGGACTTTATCCCGCGCGGCGGGCGGCCTTGCTCCAGCCCGTGGAGGCGCTTCGTCAGGAGTAACCAATGATCCAGGCGAAAGATGTGCTCTCGGAAGCGTATCGATCACTCAGACACAACCGCCAGCGAAGCGCGCTGACCATGCTGGGCATGGCCTGGGGCATCGCCACCGTAGTGCTGTTGCTGGCCTACGGCACGGGTTTCTCCACGGCCATCGTCAACATATTCAGGAGCTATGCCAGCATGGCGGCAATGGGCATCGCGGGCGGGCGCACGTCGATGCAGGCCGGAGGAAACAAGGCCGGTACCAGTATCCGGCTGACCACGGACGACATTGATCGTGTAGTGGTGAATGTGCCGGAAGTGACCCGCATCACTCCCGAATCGTTTTTCGATGCGCCCGTCAGCTACGAGGGGCGTTCGTACACGTGGAGCGTTCATGGCGGCAATCCCGCGCTCCAGGAAATTCAGAACCTGCAACTGGGTCTCGGTCGTTTCTACAGTGCCGAAGATATGCAAATGCGCGCGCGCGTGTGTGTGCTGGGCTCGGAATCCAGGGAAAAGCTGTTTTCCGGCCGTTTCCCCGTGGGCGAGAAGATTCGTATCAGCGGCATTCCTTACGAGGTAATCGGTGTGCTTCAACCCAGGCCCCAGGAAGGCACCGAGAACAGTATCAACCGCGTCGTCTACATCCCTTTCCCCACCTTGAGCGACTTCCGTAGTACGTACTATATCGACATGATCTGGTTAGATTTTCTCGGCTACGACTATGGAGGCGTCGAGAAGTCGGTTCGTAATACGCTGGCAGCACAACACAATTTCCGTGCTGACGATAGGCGGGCTCTGTTCGTTTTCAGCATGATGGAGCAGCTTTCGCAATTTCGCATCATCACTATGGCGCTGCAGGTGATGCTTGCCTTCATTGGCACTCTGACTCTTGGCATTGGCGGCGTGGGACTGATGAACATCATGCTGGTGAGCGTAACCCAGCGAACGCGTGAGATCGGGGTTGAGAAAGCGTTGGGCGCTCGCCGCTTCGATATCCTCCTGCAGTTCTTGTCCGAAGCGCTGGCGATTACCTTTTTGGGCGGCCTTTTAGGGATTGTGCTCGCCTACATCATTTCCTTTTCTGTGGGGACTCTCACTTTTTACAGTGCGCTTGCCCAGCACGGGGAGGCGGGCGACATTCGACTGATCATTTCACCAGGCAGCGTATCGGTTTCTACCGCAATCCTCGCGCTGGTGGGACTGGTTAGCGGAATGATTCCAGCAATACGCGCCTCACGTCTCGATCCTATTGAGGCATTGCGCTACGAATAGGGCGGTTGCTGTCATCCGAATTTGATCGGGACCTTATTCCATCTTGGAAGGTGTGACTTTGCAGGCGCGCCAGGAAAGTCTGTTGCCCGAAAAAAATGCCAAGAGAGTTGTCATCCTGAGCGAGGATTGGTCTTTGCGCGCATAGCGCAAAGACCAACCGCAGTCGAAGGATCCCCACGACCCAACCGCCACCACCGACGTCGGAGGGAATTCTGCCCGTGCCTTCCGCCTCCGATGCCACCCAACTTTCCACCCAAACGAAAAACGCGGTCCCCAAGGGCCGCGCCTATTTCTACCGCCATTAAAACAACGCCCACTCAGCCCAAAGTAATCCCTCACAGCAAATAAACTTCCCAAGATTTCCATTTCGGAAATGCACCCTACTCATTCCTCATCAGTCTTGTCATTCCGAACGAGCGCCTTTCAGCATAAAGTCTTGCCATTAGTTCATGTCATTCCGAACGGGCGCTTTTCAGCCCGGAGGAATCTTCCCTGACAGCGTCCCAAAAGCCCCGGCCGTGCCATAGTCCAATTCCAACCGGCAAGGATACGACTTCCAGTCGTACCGCATTCGGCCGAATAGGAGCCCGGCTTCAGCCGCTGAGGGACACCGAGTCGGCAAGTGCGACGGCCAAACACGGATCACTTTTTCGCAGTACGCCTGCAGGCGTGGAACCGCCGTATTAAGCCGCAAAAGAAAACCTACTTGTCATCTTGAGCGCAGTCGAAAGATCCCTACCCCGCCAAGCGCTCCCGAGGACGCCTCAGGGAATTCTCCCGAAGACTAGGGTTCTCGGTGTTGTGTCCCCCGACCCTTTCCGCTCCGACGACACCCAACTTTCACCCTAAACGAAAAACGCGGCCCGAAAGGCCGCGCCTGTTTCTACCACCATTTTGGCTCTGGCACACTCAGAGCACGAAGGGAACCCTCCGCCCCAAATAAATCTCCCCAAATTCCCATTTTGGGAAACTTACCCGAACTCATGTGGGGACAGCCGCCCTCGGCTGTCCGGCGGCCCGGCCGTATCGGGCCGCTACCTCCCACAGCGAAAAAAGATCAGTGGCCCAACAGGAGCGAAGCCGCAAAGCCCGCCCTGAGCGAAGTCCAAGGACGCCGCAAGTATGCAGCCCACAGCCTGCCCTGAGCTTGCCGAAGGGGCGCAAGCCGCGGGACGCGAAGCGAAAAACGACCAAGCCGCGGAGCGGCGAAAGCGTGGTCAAGAAATAGCCCAAAAGAAAACGGGGCGGCTTGCGCCGCCCCGCTTGGCTGAATACTGACTACTGGGTTCTGGCCCCTACGTTCCTTCGCTCCACCCCGCCAGATACTCTTCCTGCTCCGGCGTCAGCCGATCGATCTTGATCCCCATCGACTCCAGCTTCAGTTTCGCGACGCGCTTGTCCAGTTCATCCGGGACGCGGTAGACCGTCTTTTCCAGCTTCTTGTGGCTCCGCACCATGTATTCGACGGAGAGCGCCTGGTCGGCAAAGGACATATCCATGACGGAGGCGGGATGCCCTTCCGCCGCGGCCAGGTTGATCAGGCGGCCTTCGCCCAGCAGGTTGATCTTGCGACCATCCTTCAGGGAGTACTCTTCCACGAACGTGCGCGTGGTGCGCTTCGAGGACGACATCTTCTCCAGCGCAGGGATGTCGATCTCCACGTTGAAGTGCCCCGAATTGGAAATGATGGCCCCGTCCTTCATCAGGTCGAAGTGTTCTTTCGTGAGCACGCTCTTGTTGCCGGTCACGGTGCAGAACACGTCGCCCAGCTTCGCCGCTTCGGTCATCGACATCACCCGGAAGCCGTCCATGACGGCCTCGAGCGCTTTCGTCGGATCGACTTCGGTAACGAACACTTCCGCCCCGGCGCCGCGCGCGCGGCTGGCCAATCCCCGGCCGCACCAGCCATAGCCCGCCACCACGAACTTCGATCCCGCCAGCAGAAAATTCGTGGAGCGGATGATGCCGTCGATCGTCGACTGTCCCGTGCCGTAGCGGTTGTCGAACAGATGCTTGGTATCCGCGTCGTTGACCGCAACGATAGGGAACTTCAGCACGCCTTCCTTCGCCATCGCGCGCAGGCGGATGACGCCGGTTGTGGTCTCTTCCGTTCCGCCGATGACGTCTTCGAGAGCATCCGTCCGCTTGGTGTGCAGAATCGTCACCAGGTCGGCTCCATCGTCCATCGTGATGTGCGGCTTGTGATCGATCGCGGCCAGAATATGGTTGTAGTAGGTGTCGTTGTCCTCGCCCTTGATGGCGTAAACGGGAATGTTGTGGTCGCGTACCAGGCTGGCGGCCACGTCATCCTGTGTGGACAGAGGATTCGAGGCGCATAGCACCACGTCGGCTCCGCCATCCCGCAGGCAGATCGCCAGATTCGCCGTCTCGGCCGTCACGTGCAGGCAAGCCGAAACCCGGATGCCCTTCAACGGTTGGTTCTTGATGAACTCCTTGCGGATAATCTGCAGCACTTTCATGGACTGGTTCGCCCACTCAATGCGCTTCTTTCCCAAATCGGCCAGTTCTACGTTCTTAATGTCGCAATTCACTGCTGCTGTTGACATGCTTCTCCTATGTGGCGCGCTGAAAGCGCAGAAAAGTTAAGTTGATTACCGATGAATGATTCGAACCCTGTACTGCTTTTCGCAAGAATACACGAAGTTGCGGGTCCGGTCAGGATGCCTCATTTCCCATTTGGCATCCGCCTTTCGGCCGACTCCCGGCATGGCACTTTGGTTCGCTCTTCTTAGCGTCCTTCGCGGACCTTACTCTGCGAACTCTGCGGTAAAGTTCTGGCATTTTTCTGCAAAAAGCCTTGAACCGCAAAGGTCACGAAGAATGCCGCGGAGGTCGCAGAGAAAACTACTTGCGAACCGCGTGACCTACTGGCTCCCGCAATCCGGCATCGCTGGCCAGCTTCGCTGCTTTGTGGGTGCCCTCCCACGTGAAGTCGGGATCGCTGCGCCCGAAGTGACCGTAAGCCGCGGTCTTCCTGTAAATCGGCCGCCGCAGGTTCAGCGATTCGATGATCCCGCGCGGCGTGAGCTTGAAGTGAGCGCGAATCAAATCCGGGATGATTTCCGGATCCACCTTCGCAGTCCCAAACGTCTCGACCAGCACACTGACCGGATCGGCCACGCCGATCGCATACGCCAGTTGCACTTCGCAGCGCCCTGCCAGCCCGCCCGCGACCACATTCTTCGCAATGTGCCTCGCCATATAAGCCGCCGACCGGTCCACCTTCGTCGGATCTTTTCCGCTGAATGCCCCGCCGCCGTGCCGTCCCATCCCGCCGTAGGTGTCTACAATAATCTTGCGTCCAGTCAGCCCGGTGTCGCCCATGGGCCCACCAATCACAAACCGTCCCGTAGGATTGATGTGATACTTCGTATCCTCGTCGAGCAACTGCGCCGGAATCACTGCCTGAATCACATGCTTCAGAATCCCCGCGCGCAATTCGTCGTTGGCGATAGTCTCCGAGTGCTGCGTCGAAATCACGACGGCATCCACCCGCAGCACCTTCTCCTTCGCATCATATTCAACTGTAACTTGTGATTTTCCATCCGGACGAAGGAAGGGAAGCGTTCCGTTCTTGCGAACCTGCGAGAGCCGCATGGTCAGCTTGTGCGCCAACGAAATCGGAGTCGGCATCAACTCCTCATTCTCATTGACAGCGTAGCCAAACATCATTCCCTGGTCGCCGGCGCCGCCGGTGTCTACGCCCATGGCGATATCGCCGGACTGTTTGTTGATGCTGGAGATTACGGCGCAGGTGTTGGCGTCGAAGCCGTAGAGGGCGTTGTCGTAGCCGATGGAGGCGACGGTGCCGCGGACTACGGTTTGGAAATCGACGTAGGCTTTGGTGGTGATTTCTCCGGCGATGACGACGAGGCCGGTGGCGGTGAGGGTTTCGCAGGCGACGCGGCTGGTGGAATCTTCGGCGAGGCAGGCGTCGAGAATGGCGTCGGAAATCTGGTCGGCGATCTTATCGGGATGGCCTTCGGTCACGGATTCGGAGGTGAATAAACAACGGTTCTTTGATGCCAAGTTGTGTTTCTCCTTGTGCACATCGCGTGCAGAAAAACTATGACTCTCTGTCTGGGGGGACCGGAAATCCACGCGGCCGCAACGGGGCGACGCATCGAGAAGAAGTCCTATAAAAGGCTATCAGAGCCCCCTCCAGCATGCAACGGTTTTGACCTTAAATGCCCGGAAATGAATTCAATAGCGGAATTGGGGAGGTGGACGGAATGAAGGGGCGGTTCAGCGGGAGGGAGGTGGGGCTAAGGCAGTTTTTTCTGCGATGGAAATCCCGCGGCGTAGGGGCTCGTTCCGTTTCTCCGATTGGGAGACTCCGCGGCTTTTATGCTCCGGCTCGATATCCGGAAACGCGACCGTAACAGGGGGTGAGGGACCCGCAACTGGCGGATGAACTTCGTCTCGGACTTTGGCAGCCACCAAGCTGGCGGTCCCATAATCGAGAACGTGGGATGTCAACTTTTGTGGGCCCAGGCAGCGCACATCCGCGACCGCCACCATGCTGCTTAGTACCCACATGCGTTGCGTCGTGGCGAAGTCGAATTCTATATGTATCTTTTTGACCCACCAAGTGGGCGACTTGGCGATCTTGCCGTCAATACGGCGAATCAAGAATGAATGTTGATCGACCCACGCCTGTCCTGAGATCAGCTCCGGTTGTTTACGCTTTGGATCAAGACGCAAAAGGTAGTAGGAATGACCTTCGAGGACGGTGTCTCCGAGGTAACTGAAAACGTAATTCTTCCGAGTCACGGCAGCCGCAGCCGACTTCTCGAAGGAAACGGCTATCTCGACCTCACCCTTTAAGATGCGTTTGACTACTACCTCGCCGATGCTGCTGCCGGAGCGTTTCTGGATGGTGTAGTTGCCGGGCGGGCGAAAATCGACTTCCGCTGTGACGTAAGAATCGACCTTGGCACTATTGGGGCGGCTCAGCCGGTAATCGCGGACCACGTGACTGGGAATACTGACTTCAGACTGGGCTCTCTCCATATTCTCAACAATGAAGGTGAGCTGGTCGGGGGACGCCGGGTTCGGACGGCCTTGCGCAAATGTAACGGAGGTGAGGGCAGTGAGGAGCAGCATCGTGACTGTTAACGTTGTCCGCATGAGCGCTCACTGTGTAACTTCCTCTACCTGAATGATAGAACTCGTGCCGACGGAGTTCTGATCACATTTGACCACGATGTACGTCAGGTCGGGCGAACATTGACGCCGCGCGCTGCACTGAATTACCGAATCCGGGTCACCGGTTCGAAGACCGGGCGCAGGGTTGATGTGCCGGGGCGTTTCCACGCGTGACCCCGCCCGCAGGTTCCCACCCGTCTCGCGAGTCGCTCCTCCAACAAAGGGATTTGGTGCGCAAACGCGGCTCTTCGCGACGGGGCGACAGGTGGCCTAGTGGTCCGGAGCAGGAGCCGGCGTTGAAGGAATGACGCGCATGCCGTTGGAATCGAAGACGAAGGTTTTTACTTCCGCTTCGGCGCCATCGGCGGGAATTTCCTGGCCATTCCAGAGGAAAGTGACTCCGGCGGCGTTGCCGATCCTGGCGACGATTTCGCGGGTGGCGCGGACGGAGGCATGGGCGGGGGCGATGAGTGTTTCCTGGCTGACGGTTTGGCCATCAGCGAGGACGGAGATCCAGGAAGTTTCTGTGGCACGGATCACCAAGGTAAGGGGGGCGGTTGGTTTTGCGGAAGGCGGCGGATTTTTTGCGAGGGGTCGAACGGTCACATCATTATTGTCGTCGGCATCGGCGGGAGGCGGAGTTGCCGGCGCTGAAGTGGGTGGATGAGTGGCCGTGGCCGACCGAGGGGGTTGAGTGGGCTGGGAATTCGGAGTGGATGGGTCTGCCAGAGTCGCCGGGCTGGTGGCGGGCTGGGTAAGGGACGGCTGATTCCTGGGCACTGGGGTGGAGGTGGTGACCGCTGCGGATGCGGACTGCGAGGGCTTTAGTGGAGATGAATTGGCGGCTGCGGCGCTGGTGTTGTGGGAGTGGCGTGTCCAAAGGATGACTCCCAGGACGATCACGACGGCGGCGATGGCAAGGATGCTCCACGGAACTTCGCGGTCGGACTTAACGGCAAAATTTTTTCGTGGAGGGCGTACGTGTTCGGCGCGGGGCAGTTGCAGTTCGGGGAGTTCCTCTACTTGCACTGAGGATTGCGATTTCACGGCAGGCTTGTTGGGCTCGACCTGGGGGCGCTTTTCTGGCGCGGCGGGGCGAGCTTGCGGGGGACGTTCCGGTTCCCAGACCTCGTGGGCGTCGATCTGCGCCTGGCGGAGGCAGGCGAGATAGTCGGTGACGGCTTCTTCGTCGTTCAGTCCGAGATGCTTGGCGTAAGCGCGGATGAATCCCTTGTTGAAGACGCCGCCGGGGAGCTGGTCGAAATGTTCTTCTTCGATGGCGCGAAGCATGCGCGAGCCAATTTTGGTGACGTTGGAAACGTCATCGAGGGAGATTTCCTTCTTCTCGCGCGCCTTGCGGAATTTATCTCCGAATTCGCCCACGTTATCCTGCCAGGAGGAGCATCTTTCGCCCGTATGATTACGAGAACATCATAGGACAAGAAGAGGACGCGCGCCACCGCCAAGAGTCCAAGGTAGAGGTAACGTGCGGGGAGTCAGATTGGCTTGGCTGAAAGCCGTGCCGCCGCAATCAAACACACAGAAATCACGGTCAAGAAGACAATAGGCAAGATGAAGAAGTATCGCCAGCTCAAAATCGTCATGGCGAGAAAGCACAAGGCGAGCGCCCAAGCAGTACCACGCATGAGCGCCAAAGTCTCTGCCGGAAGTCCACCAAGCTGCCACGCTAATACCGCCGCGAGTAAAAGAAACACGGTGACAAAGAGTCCGGCCCCAACAAATAAATCCCAATAAGTCCGGCTAAACCCTTGGACGTGGAAGTGAATTGACCGCATTGAGGCAAGAAGCGTGTCCACTCCCCATTTGGGATCGGACTGACGAAAACCAACGGTATGTCCGACGTCAAAAAGCAGCATAAGAACAGCGGCGATTCGATAAAGCGTGGACGCTCTCAAGTGTGGTCTCTCCTTTTTGGCAGCGGTAGTGTACCAGTTCAACCATCCCCCTTCCATCGACCGCCGGACCTGATTCCTTCCGTTCGTGCAAAGCACCTTTCGCGCGGGCCGGATCTTTTCCTCGATTCCGTACTTCGATCAGAGAAAAATCGAAGGTCTTCTGGACAGCTTGCACACCATGGATGAGGGCGCACGCGTTGCCAATGAGCAAGTGTTGATGTTTCTGGTGAGCGCGTGCGTTCTCCATGAACGGCCTTATTTGGCGGCGTGAAGAGGGCTCAAACCCTGATCCGGCCGTTTTACGGACGTCTTGACAGGCGAACCTGTCAGTATCAATTCACTAATTGTGGCGATTCCGGTATACTCCGCCGGTCCAAACTTGCTCCGTCGGAGACAGCTTAGTGGCCGTAGTTCAATCAGGCGCGATCGCGCCCGCTGCGGTTGAGTTTGTGGACCGCACACGGCACCGCATTGCCATGCGGTTGCTTCCATTTCTTTTCATCCTTTACATCGCTAATTATCTTGACCGCACTAGCGTGGCCTATGCCGCGCTCGGCATGTCTCGCGACTTAGGATTCAGCGACCACGTGCTGGGCATGGGAATGGGCATCTTCTTCATCAGCTATGTGGCTTTGCAGATTCCCGGCGCCCTGCTGGTCGAGCGCTGGAGCGCGCGACGGATGATTTCCGGGACCATGATTGCATGGGGATCGCTGACGGCGCTGACAGCACTGGTGCACACCCCAAGGCAGCTTTATTTTGCGCGTTTCGTATTAGGCGCGGCGGAGGCCGGTTTTTTCCCCGGCGTGATCGTCTATCTGAGCCACTGGTTCAAGCGCGAGGACCGCGCGAAGGCGACGAGCAACTTCATGGCGGCAATTCCAATGTCGTTCGTCATCGGCTCGCCAATCGCAGGCTGGATTCTCGGCCACAAATGGTTCGCCGTCGAAGGCTGGCGCTGGCTGTTCGTGGTGGAGGGAATGCCGGCCATCCTGTTAGGCGCCGTTGCGTTTTTCGTTCTGACGGATTGGCCTGGCGAAGCGACCTGGCTCGCTCCCGAGCAACGGCAATGGATTGCACAAGAACTGCAGGGAGAAAAGCATATCAGCGCACAAGCGATTACGATGTGGCAAGCGCTCAAGTCGCGCACAATTCTGCTGCTGGCTGGGCTATCCTTTCTCAATTATCTTGTGTTTTACAGCTTTGCTTTCTGGTTCCCGACCATGCTGAAACGTCAGTCCGGATTTTCGGACGTGCGGGTCGGCTTGCTCGGCGCGGTGCCGTATGTGGCGAGCTTCATCGCGATGCAGGTCAACGGTTGGCACTCCGATAAGGAACTTGAAAGACGCTGGCACTCCGCGGTCCCGATGTTTATGGCTGCAACCGGATTGATGGGCCTCATCAGTCAACCCCGTTCAATTCCACTCACAATCGTATTGTTCACCCTGGTGTGCATGGCCTTTGCCTATCTTCCGACGTTCTGGGCGATCCCGACCGAGATCCTGAGCCAGTCGGCCGCAGCGGCTGCAGTGGGCATGGTCAACACTGTGGGCAGCGCAGCAGGCTTTGCCGGCCCTCATCTGTTCGGGTATCTGAACACTCGAACGGGATCATTTTCGTACGGCCTGGCCCTGATGATGGTCTCAGCACTTGCAGGAGGGCTGCTGATGCTGTGTATCCCGAGGAGCGCGCGACCGCTTGTCGGCTGAACCGCCTGCCTTGTGAAATCGCAGCCCAGGATTACTCCCGAGCGACGGGCAAACAGGAGGTAATCCGCCGTGGACGAAAACTGGTTTTATAAACACGGGATGGGATAGTTGATGTTAACAGGGTCTTGACACTCAAAACCCCTCGATGGGGTCGATGATGGGGTCAATGAGTAATCGCGATTTTGCGACAAAGTCACCGGCCCTTGCCGAATCTCTTTCGCCAAGTTCGCCGCGTGTATCACCGCCTTCATGGGCGGACAAGTGCCAGGTCGAGCGCCGACCGCGGTAGCGAGGTATCGCCTTTCAGCGTCAGCCTACCGCTGGTGGCATCCAGGGCGAAAACCATGATACCGGGGGCGGCAGGCTCCATACCCTTCGGAATCCCTGCCGAAGGGCCGGAATGCAGCAACACAACAAATCGGTTTTGTGGATCGAGGCGCGGGAGCAAATTGGCCGCCAGCACCGTGGGCGAGGGTAGCGGCAACCCGGTGCTGAAAGGGGACTCAGGAACCGCTTGCACGGTTCCATCGGCCAGGAGCGACATCACAAAAACCGACTGCGAGGTGTCGTCGCCGACAAAGAGGAACTTTCCGGCGCTATCCATCGCCATGCCGCCGCTGTCGAACATGCTGCGAAACGATCCGAGCGCGTTGAGCAGGCTGAGCGTGATGGCCGTGCTTTGAGTAACCGTCGTCGTCAGTTCATCCAACTGGAACCCGTCCAAGGGTTCCGTAACCGCGTACACAATCTGGTTATTCGGGTGAACGACGATGTCGGGTGTTCTCCCGAAATGGCTGGCCTGTGCGAGGTCACCGTGCGCCGCAGCGAGGGAGCCGTCCGAGCCTTTGGGGGCTGCCTCCAGAGCCGCGCTCACCGTGTGTCCACCCAGCGCGCGCGTGCCCATCAGCACGGTCTTGCCGCTGGGCGTGACTGCCACGGCATCATGTTCCTTCAATGCGCCCGACACTGGATCGTCCACCACATTGAACGGCGATCCGGGCACCGTTGACAATGTGCCGGAGTTGTTGGAGAAGCCGAACGTGCCGTTCCGGCCCGCGGCCAGGTAGACGAATTGGCCGGCGAGATCGGCGGCAATGGCGCTGACCACAGGCATATTCGTGTCGGCCGAATGCTGGCTGAGGGCTCCGGTGGTCGGGTTGATCGCCCAAGTGCTGATCGTCGGCTGGATGCAGCACAAGGTCGGACTGCTCGCGACCGCGAGACCGCTTGCCCCTAGGGTAGTGAGCACAAAAGCGCCCGCATGCGAGAATGGCGAACCCGGCACGGGCGTGAGCGTGCCGTCGGAATTCAGTTTGAATGCAGCGATTTGGCCGTCACCGGCACTCTGGAAATCAGGAAGTGTGACATAGACGTAGGTGGACGTTGGCGTGGGTGTGGGTGTGGGCAGTACTCCGTTGCTCCCGCATCCGCTCAGCGCGGCGGCGAGCAACGCAACGGAGACTAGGACGACTGAAAGAAGAAGGACTTTTCTCATCGGAGTATCTCCTTTGAGGGTTGTCTGGGTAGCTGGACTTTCGTGCGGATCCCTGCAAATGCCTAACTAAAGTTCCCCGCTCGGGACCTCCCTCGATTGTAGTTCTGCATCGGATGCGACCTCGTGGCTCGGCAAACTTCGCAAGGGAATCCACGCAGGGGCAGGAGGGATTGTTCGCTTTCGCGGAATGCGACCGCGTCGCCGATTCCACCGGATAACCGTCGCCTGGCACGGGCCAATGCTAGGCAAAGGGTGACTTGCGTCTTCCCTTGAAATTAGACGACGCGATGCTCAGAATGTCTGTGATTTCCCTCACACTTGCTTGCGAGCGTTCTTGGATCGTGAATCGATCCCAGCGGCCGATTGCGATAGGTGTTGTCAACAGGCGTTAGCACTCAAACCCCCCTCGCAGGGTCAATGCATTATGAAAAAGCGCCCCGCTTCAGAAGGTCGCAGCTGTGATGGGCG
>OCTA010003518.1_pt1 | contig 13896 bp, 15 predicted proteins | sample 1538991 | NCBI WGS metagenome assembly OCTA01 (sample SAMEA3539302, study PRJEB22396) | soil metagenome | biome: tundra; feature: field; material: soil | place: USA | collected 2010-05 | depth 0.15 m
GGCGCGCCAAGGAAGCGGTCAAGATTCCCATCCTGGCCAGCCTGAACGGCGCCACAACCGGCGGCTGGATTCGGTTCGCCAAGGCTATGGAGCAGGCCGGGGCCGACGCCATCGAGCTGAACACATACGCGTTGGCGACGGACCGCAGCCAGACTTCGTCCGAGCTTGAGCTGCAGCTTCTCGATCTGGTGACTGCAGTCACCAATGCGGTCAAGGTTCCGGTGTCCGTGAAGCTCTCGCGGTCGTTCACCAGCGTGCCGCATCTGGTGGCGCGGCTGGAGGACGTGGGGGCGCGCGGCGTTGTGCTCTTCAACCGCTTCTACCAGCCGGACTTCGACATTGAGACCCTGGAAGTGCGGCCGACGCTGCACTTCTCGACCCCCTCGGAGTTGCTGCCGCGGTTGCACTGGGCGGCGATTCTCTACGGCCACCTGAATATCGACCTCGCCATCTCCGGTGGGGTTCACTCCGCCGAAGATGTGTTGAAGGGGATCATGGCCGGGGCCGGCATCACCATGATGGCTTCAGCGCTCCACATTCACGGCATCGAGCATATCGGCAGGGTTCTGGCCGACCTGCGGTACTGGCTGGAGAAGCGCGAATACAGCTCCCTGTGGGAGACGCGCGGCTGCCTCAGCCGGCGCTCGGTCCCCGACACCTCGCCGTTTGATCGCGGCAACTACATCAAGACGCTCAGTTCTTATAGTTTGCGTCAGACGGTGACGGCGTTCTAGCGAAAGGGCTGCGAGACCACGACGGTGTTCCTGGAGGATTGCGGCGGTCACACTATGGTGAGACCGCCGCTAGCTTTTTGGCCCCTCCCGAATTGCCAAGCGTCAGGCGCGAACGCTCAATCTATGTGCCGGTCCGTTAAGGTTGGACCGAGATGAGTCCCAGGGTCACGATCACCTCCATGGGAAGCTCATCGAGGTTGAGAACCGCGGATGAGGAATGGTGCATCCTCGCATCCGGCCAAGCACCGGTGCTGCCAGGCCGAGCGGCATGACGCCAGCCTGCTTTTGCAGTGCAATAATGAAGCTAAGCCGGAGGCGCCTCTCCCGGCTTTACGCAACTCGCATGAATCTGCCCAACTCCATCTCGATGAGTCGGATTGTCATGATCCCGCTGCTGCTTTGGATCCTGTCGTCGCACTTTCCGTGGCGAGGGCAGCACGGCGAGCAAGAGATTCTGGCCTCGGTGCTGTTCATTCTGGCCTCGATTACCGACGGCTTGGATGGTTACCTGGCACGCAAGCGCAAGCAGATCACCACCATGGGCATGTTGCTGGACCCCATTGCAGACAAGATCATGGTGACCAGCGCGCTGGTTGCACTGGTGGCCTACAACCCCCAGGTGGTCAAGGTCTGGATCGCTGTGGTCATCATCGGGCGGGAGTTTCTCATCTCTGGCTTGCGCTCCATCGCTTCGTCCGAGGGCTTTACCATTCAGGCCAGCGAACTGGGCAAACTGAAGACGGTCGTCCAGATTGTGTCTGTAGTCTCAGCGATTTTGGCCCACCATTGGGACAGGTGGCAGTTCGGCGTGCTCATCTTTCCGGTCAAGTGGATCGCCATCGCCGCAATTTACTTCACAGTACTGGTTTCTTCCATCTCCGCCATCGACTATTTCGCGGGCTTCTGGAAGCAGATCGACCGCGCCTCGAAGGAGCGCCGCAAGAAGTCGTTCGTGCTGACCCGCCGCAAGAGCACGGGCACGCCCTGAGGCTATTGGACGGCTCAAAACACGCAAAAAGCCCCGGCCATGGCCGGGGCTTTTTGCGTCAGGGGATCGTTGAATCGGCAACTACGCCAACGCGGGAATCGGTTCTGGGAGGAGGACGCTTGGCGTTGCAACCTGCGCGGCGACCAGCGGCAATGAAGCAGCGGACGATTGCGAATGGGTTGGGCGGGTAAGGCGGTGGACAAAGTGGTAGGGTGGCCAGGGGCCTGAGAACTGCATCTGGCACTCCCGCAGCAGGGCGCTGGTGGTCGTGAACTTGCTCTGGTAGCGCTCGACGCATTTGCGGTCAATCAGGTGGGCGATGTCCAGCACCATCTTGCCGCTTTCGGTGAGCCGGCAGCTAACCTCTTCATCTAGAGGCAGGAACAAGCGGTGCATCTGGAAGCTCACGGCGCGTGCGCGTGTCTGCCGCTCACGCGTGCGGGAGGCGTTCTCACGAAGACTGGCGAGATAACCCCGGCCGACGCCTTCAGCCGGCAGATGCTTCTCGATCTCGCGCCCACAGCAGTCGTCGACCAAGACCTTCAGGTGCATCTCGGTCTTGCCGCGCAGCTTGTCGATGTTGCACAGAAACTGGCGCTGGTTGGAGCGGATGGACTTGCGCAGGCTTTCGTCGTCGTTGAAGACGGTTCCGAACCGGAACGGCAGCACCGTCGAGTGGTGGAAACAGTCGGCGATGACCCGGGCGTGGTCCACGCCGGATTTCTGGTTCAGGGTTTCTGTGGGGTTGTGTTCGCTGACGACGACGACGAGGTCGCTGGCGGGGTAAAGAAAGACCTGATTGCCGCTCACCCCAAGGAGAGACTCCATCGGAACAGGTTTGCGATGACGGGCTATTTCAGGAAATGCTTGTCTTTCACCGATGCAGTAGGCATACCATGCCATGACGAGACACTCCGATTGCGTGCGCCGGTGAGCGCCGCTCGTTGGTAAAGCTCTGTGAACTTGGGAACAACTGCATAGTGGCGTAAGGACGGGCCATAGAAAGAAAACCCGGCTAATCCATGTCGAATAATAGTCCCTTGAAAATACGACTGGCAATGATTCAAATCACCAACTACAAAAAAGGAAGCAAAATCCACGAAGTTAGCATTCATGTGAGCAACAGAGATGTTTACGGCACGAACTTAAGTTTCATTATGGTCAGACAATCCGTTTTAAAATGTGGAACGAATTCCCGTGGAAGCAGCCATTGCAATGATTTCAGGCAACATGCTTGCGCCTTCAGTGGCACGAGGCCGAAATGCGGAGAGCTGCGCTCTGAGCTTGGGGCTAGGGCAGAACGTGCCGGATGTGGAGGTACAGGATCACGTTCAGAAGTACGGACACGGCCAGGAGCGCCAATGCAAGGAGTGCAAACCTATTGACCTTTTTGCGGACGCTCTTCAGATCATCGAGGAGCTCCTTCTGCTCTTGCGTATTGCGATCCGTGGCTTCGCGGACCGTCTCCAACTGATCCTCGACCCGCTTCAGCGACGCATGCTGCTCTAGAATCCGATTGCGCAGATCCCGATGCTGCGTCTGCAGCTCGGCCAGACCGTCCTCGATGGGCTCAAGGTTCACCGGGGGAGGAGACGAGGCCATTTGTGGGTACGGGGGCAGGATATTCGACATAGCGGTGCCGATATTTCCGTCCAGCAGAGGCAGAATTCGCTGGACGAACGGCAGGGCCGCGCGCAATGCGCCGACGGCGCGCTGTAGGCCGGAGGGCCGCGCCCCCGAGAAACCCTTGTTGGCCAGCGCGTGTCCCGGCGCAGGAGGGGCAGTCCTGAGACGCCGCGAATCGCCCAGGGCCGGAGGCAGAGGGGATGGGCGGCGAACTCCAATTGGCAGCGGAGATTCTAGAGCGCGCGGATGCGGTTCGCCCCGGTTCGGCTCCCGGCGGCCTGGGTCGTTCAATCCGTTCAAGCCAAAACCCTCTGAATCGTTCATGCCTTCCATCTTCCTTCATTCTATAAGCGCCGGAGGCGGTTTGCCGTGCTTGAAGGCGCTCCCCTCGGGCCCCGGCGACTGGCAAACAGGTTGTCGGAGATTTGTATGCGGTTCGTTTTGAACAATCGCGAGGTCCATGGTCGCGTATCCTCATACGCAGGAGAAGTGTGTGAATCCAGTCCTTGCCCGTACCCTGCGCAGCCTGCAACACAATATCCTGGCTGGCATCATCACCATCGGACCGCTGTTTGTTACCTATCTGGTCTTCAGCTTCCTTTTGGGCGTCCTGGCCAAGGCGGGTTTGCCCGCGGTGTGGCTGCTGGCGGCCATCTTCCCAGGGGATTGGCTCAGCCAGCCGTGGTTGCAGTCCCTGCTGGCCGTTGTGCTCACCCTGGTTTTGCTCTATGTGGTGGGCCGCGTTACCTCGCAGGTGGTGGGCCGCCAGGCATTCAAGCTCTTCGAAACCGCGCTGGACCGGCTGCCCGTGGTCGCCAAAATCTACAGCTCCGTGCGCCAACTTCTTGACAGCATGATGGTGAAGAAAGAGTCCAGCCAGCGCGTGGTGCTCATCGACTTCCCCGTCGAAGGCCAGAAGAGCATCGGATTCCTGACCCGCACGCTGACCGACGAAACCACTGGCGAACTGCTGGCCGCGGTCCTGGTGCCCCAAGCCATCAATCCGACCTCGGCTTTCTTGCAGATTCTGCCCATTGACCGCGTCACCGAGACCGATCTGACCATGGAGCAGGCCATGAGCATGATCATGACGGGCGGAGCCGTCGGGCCGGATAACATCCGGTTCACCAAGCCCGCGCTTCCGGCCGTTACTAATGAGCCACCAACCGCTGCCCCGCCAATTGGCTGTCCCGCCAACTTCCCTATTCCACCGGTTCAGGAGATTCATCCGCCGTCGCCAGTTCCTCACCCGCGTGCTCGCTTTCCACGGTGATCTTGCGCAGGCTTACGTGTTCGAACTGCGCCCAGATCAGGCCCACCGGCACGATGCCCAGGAAGGTAATCAAAAGCAGCGTGGCGGCGCAAGCGGTGGAGGTCTCGGGCGGCAGGCTAAAGAAGTTTCTCAATATCTCTTCCACCGCGGCAATCTGGGTAAACCAGCCAAGCACGGGCAACTGAACGATACTGGCCGCCCCGCTGCCGACCATGAGCACCAAGCATTTGGCCAGGGTTACCGACGCTCGTTGCGGGTCGGCGACGAAGGCCTGCGTGCCTTCCAGGTAGGCCAGCGTAATGAGCCCCCACATGGCCAGCGAAAGGATCAGCGTGACCGCAAAATCGGCGGGCGTACGCAGAGTGTTCAAGCCGGTGCGGAAGCTGCGAATCTTTCCTCCGACGGCATGGCCCAGGCGCTTGGAGACTATGCCAAAGGCACCCTCGAAGAACGAAGCCACAACTCCACCGGCCAAACGCACGGCAACCAGAAACAGCGCGCCCAGCACTGTGCCAGCAAGCCCCCAGTAGCCAAACTTCCTGAATATTTCCGGGTGTGGAAGGGCTCCGGCTGGAGCCAGCAGAATGGCGGATGAGAAGATCAGCGCCACGGAGCCGCCGTCAAAGAGCCGTTCAACGACGTAAACCGCGATCTGGGTGCTGAGCGGTAGACCGGTCTTTCTGGCAACCAGATAGGGACGCACCAAGTCCGCGATTCTGCCAATGAGCGCGATCGCGGTGAATCCGATGACCTGTGTTCCCAGCAGCGAGAGCGGCGATACCTTCTTGTTGGGCTTGAGCAGCAGGGCCCAGCGCACAGCGCGAAAGACGTAGCCCAGGTAGATGCAGCCGGCGGCAACGCCGATCCTGCGCCAGTCGGCCAGCTTGAATTGCTCCACAAACGTGTGCCAGTGGAAGGGATGCTTGTGTTGCGCATAGACCGCCAGCGCTATAAGCGCCGCCAGCACCACCAAACCCAGGATCAACTGCTTCTTCTTCAAGCGTTCTCCGTTCCGCAGCTATCAGTACTAGCTTAGTTTAAATTGTCACAGGCCGCGGTTGCCGTAAACTCCATTCATTTTGCACGTCGCAATTGACTTCAGGCTGTGCCGTGCTTTCCTTAACAGAGGTCCGGCTTGCGGTTTGGCGGTCATCCGGGCATGATGCAGACGCTCTGTAAACGTTCCAGTGGCGTTATAATCGCTGGCAAGGGGATACGCATGGAACAGCAAAGACACAGGGAAGCCGTGATGGACATTGTCCTTTACGCGCTGCCGGTGTGCCTGCCGTTCTATCAGGCGCTCCTTATAGGTGGAATCGGCAGGGCGATGCTGCTCCTGTTGCTTGCCGTTCTGCTGATGTTCCTCGTGTCGCGCTCGGCGGATTTTTGCCGGTCGATTGCAGCCGGCCTCAGGGAGCTTCCTTTTTCATGGCTTGCTCCAGCGCCCCGGCTCGGATTTCGGCAGTTATCGTTTGCCTCTCTGGCCGTTCCCAATGCGCCGAGTCTCTCTCCGCTGTTTCAGCGTCCCCCGCCTATCTTCTCTTAGTCCTCCCTGTTGATCTCAAGAACAGGAAACCGTTACGACGGTCCAGTTTTCCCTTGGCTTCAAACAGCGTCCCTGGCCTTTGCCCAGGGAAGAGAAGGTGTATTCATGAGCATTTCTTCCGCTCCGGCGCAAGCCAATGCGGTACTCGCCGAGTACAGGTCGAGAGTGCAGAGTCTGCAAGGCCAGATTGCTGCTTTGCGAACGCGCAAATTATGTGTGCTGGCAATTATTCTCAAGGGTGTTCTGCTATGGGGGGCGCTGCTGATTCTGGCCCTGAATGGAATCGGAAGTTCCTTCATCAATCTGGGGATTCCTGTGGTCACAGTAGTGTGGGCGCTGGCATTCCGGAGCTTCCTGCGATCCCGCGCAAAATCCATTGCCCTGGCACACAGGTCGAGCTTCTATGAGCGGGGCATCGACCGATTGGAAGATCACTGGCACGGCAAAGGGAGCGACGGGATAGACTTTGCGCGAGTTAACCATCTCTACCAATCGGACCTGGACATGCTTGGCGAGGGATCGTTGTTTGAATTGCTCTGCACAACGCGATCCGAGGTTGGCGCTGAGCGGCTTGCTTCCTTTCTGCTGGATCCGCCTGCGCTCGAAGAAGCCAGGGCTCGACAGGAAGCTGTGAAAGAGTTGCGCGACGCCGCGAGCTTGCGCGAAGAGGTTGCGGTGCTGGGTAAATACCAGTTTCAGAATTGCCAGGCCAAGCATCTTCGCGATTGGCTCAGCCTGCCGATCATCCATGTTCCGCGCATCGTCCCTGTCTTCCTGCTTTTCTCCGGCACTGTCAGTCTGATGCTGGGTCTGTGCGGCTACGCCCAGTTGCTTCACTGGCCGCAGATTATGCCTTTGCTGATTCCGTTGGTTGTCGCACAGGCGGGGATCGGCTTGGCGCTGCTGCGCCGGGTTCGTGTCCACATCAAAACGCTGCTTGCGCTGGGCGGCGATGTCGCGGTGTTGCGGCAAGGGGTGGGGCTTATGGAGCGCCAGCAATTCCATTCCGCAAAGTTGCGCGGCCTGGTCGAACGTCTTCACCTGCGGAATGCCGCTGCCAGGATTCGCACGCTGGAACGTCTGCTCCATGCCATGGAGCGAAGGGAAGATTTCATCCTCTATGGATTTTCACTTTGGCTGGCGGCTGGAACACAGTTGGTTTTGGCCATTGAGAGATGGCGAACTAAGCACCAGAGAGATTTAGAGGATTGGCTGGACGCATGGGCGGAGTTTGAAGCATTGAATGCACTGGCATGTTATGCCTACGAACATCCCAAGGATACATTTCCGGATTTGTTGGACGGCGACGCACGATTCGAAGCGGAAGGCCTGTGCCATCCCTTTCTGCCGCGCGATGGCGGTGTCGGCAATAACGTAGCTCTCAACGATTCGACGGCATTTTGGGTGATCAGCGGTTCGAACATGGCGGGTAAGAGCACGTTTCTGCGGGCGCTGGGGTTGAACGCAATCCTTGCTATGGCGGGTGCGCCGGTTCGAGCACTCAGCGCTCGATTGACTGTTTTCACTGTTTGCGCTTCCATCTCCATCGCGAATTCGCTCGTTGAGGGAAAGTCTAAATTTCTAGCGGAAGTTGAACGCCTGCGAGAGACGATTCGCTTGACGGCGACCGACCGGCCAATTTTGTTTCTGATTGATGAAATTCTGAGTGGAACGAACTCGCGAGATCGCAGGATTGCCGCAAAATCAGTGATCGAGGCGTTGGTTTCAGGCGGCGCCGTGGGGGCACTTTCAACGCATGACCTTGCACTGACCGAAATTGCTGAAGATCCAAACCTGCGCGGACTCAACATGCACATGCAGAGTGAGAATGCCGAGGAACCACTGGAATTTGACTATCGCGTGAAGCCGGGGATTTTACGACAGACAAACGCTTTGGCCATTGTGAGGATGATGGGGATAGATTCTTAGGGCGGCTCAGTTTTGCGAGGCTCTGGCCAGCGACGACGACCGTTTCGCCTCGGCTTCTCGCGCGAGCACACGGCGGTTGAACTCGTGAATCACGCGCGCCACGTAGGTAGTGGTCTCGCGGTAAGGGGGGATGCTTCGATACTTGTCCACCGCGGCCGGGCCGGCGTTGTAGGCAGCCAGCGCCAGTGCCAGATTGTCGTGGTAGCGGGTGAGCAGCGAATCGAGATAAGTGGATCCGCCGCGCACATTCTCGTCCGGCTTGAAGCTGTCGTACACGCCCAGTCCGGCGGCGGTCCCCGGCATCAACTGCATGAGGCCGCGGGCGCCGGCGGGGCTTACGGCACGGGCATTGCCGCCGCTCTCGGCCTTGACCAGGCTGGCCAACAGATCCACGTCCAGGTTGTGCTCATGGCCGGCTTTGGCCAGCATTTCGCGCAGGTCCGCCGGTGAGAGTTTGGCGTTTGGACCGGCTGCCGATGAGGCTGTGGGAGACTCTTCCGCTGGCGGTGCCGGCGGATCGGGAACCTGCTCGACCTCGGCGATCTCCCGCGGCGCGAACTCGATGTAGTCGTCCTCACCGGCGCTCAGGAAGAGCCGGACGCGACCCTCGGCCTCGGCGTGGTGGTCGCAGTGCATCTCAAACCCGTTGCGCAGGGTCACGCGCTCGGCTGCCTGGGCTGGCAGGGAGCCCGCAGTCAACGCCGCAAAGGCTGCGAAGAGTGCATATAGGGGACGAATTGTGAGCCAATGCCTCAAAGACACATACCTCGGGGGCTAAAGCCCACGCGTATCTTGCAGCCGTTTACGGCACGATTGAAGTCGTGCCCTGACACAAATCCGGAGTATTTCCGCAGTCCGCAGAGCCCCAACCTATCAGTCCAGACCTACCGTCTGCTACGTTTTGCGATGGCCGCTTCCAGCACTACGGCCACGCCGTCCTCGTCGTTTGGCGGGGCCTGCTTCCAGCCGCGCATCTTGGCCATGACGCGCAACTCAGTGGCCGCATTGCCCATCATCACGCCCTGTCCAGCCCACTCCAGCATATCCACATCGTTCCAGTTGTCGCCAATGGCCATGGTTGCCCGGCGATCCACACCCAACCGGGCAGCAAGTCTTTCGAGCGCCCAGCCTTTGGAGACCCCCGGCGGCAGCAAGTCTAAAATCGACAAATCGCGCCCCGGATACTCGGTCCGGATGCACTCGCAACTGCCGCTCCACTCGCTGGCCTTGAGCGCCTGTTCGGCCTTTCTCATCTTGCTCAACCCACCAGTCACCATGCCCTGAATCGGATCCTCGCCATCGGTAAGCGCCTGCTCCAGCGGCTTGACCACCTCGATGGCGTTGCGGTTGGCCTCAACCCAAATGGCAATCCTTCCTTGGGCCTGTTCCAGGTCTTCGAGAACCAGTTCGCCGCGCCCCGGCTTGTCAAAGGTGAAAACCATCGCTCCAAACGGCCTGAGCAGCCCGCAGAGCCCGCGCGCCACCCGCGCCTCCAGTTGGCACCTGTCGACAGGCTCACCGCCCAGGGTGCGGGTCACTGCACCATTGGACGTGATCAGGGGCGTATCCGCTCGCAGGCCCAGCCCTTCGAGCAGCGGCGCTGTGTAGGCTGTGCGCCGGCCGGTAGCGATGGCCACGGTGATTCCAGCCTCCTGCGCGGCCTTGAGCGCTTGCGCAGTACGCCGGCTCATCTCCCGCGCAAAGGTCGGCAGCAGGGTTCCATCCATGTCGATTGCCACCAGGCGAACGGGAGGGTGCATGAAACCAGTGTACCGGGCGGAGGCATTTTCTTGATTCTGGCATTTTGGGAATGGACATGCGCATCCCACCGTTGCCATAAAAGTGCAAACTACAGGTCCTTCGATTCGCTTCGCATACTCAGGATGACGGCAAGGATGCGGCACCCAGTGAGGTTGGCAACTTCAAAAAGACCGGCCCGATCCGATAAGCTTTTCAGGTATGGAACGCATTTGCAGCCAATGCCACGCCGAGCTCAAACTAGAAACTGCCGCAGACTGGTGTCCCGCGTGTGGAGGCGCCTTGATTGAACGCGCAAACCTGCCTGCTCTCGACCAGCCTGACGGCCCGCCGTCAGAAGTTGACCATCGCGGTATCGTCCTGCCCCGGCGTCATGCGCTGGGTGGGATCATTACGCCGCAATGAGCTTTCCGCAGCTTGGGAATCAGGAATTTGTGTCGAGTCCAACCGCCTCAGCCAGACGGCCCTGCCGCTCGTCGAAGGTCCAAAAGCGTTGTGCCTTCAACTCCAGGGCGCAGGCAACGTGCAACGAGTCCAGGGTGCGGACGCCAAGGGTGGGTCCATATCGCTTCGCCAGATCGACAGTGGTTTCCCAGGTTCTTTCGGGCAAATTGATCGGAATCCAGATTCTTTGGGAGCAATCCTTCTCGAAGTCTTTCCAGGCGAGTTGTGCTTCGACGGCCGATACCTTTCCACGGAAAACGTATTGATGGATCGCGTGAGCCAGTTCGCTTCGGTTTAGCGGTATGATCCAAACGGAGGGAAACAGGTTCATGCGGCGGTCGGTCTCCGCAGAATGTACATCCTGCACGTAATAGGAAACAATGAAGCTGCTGTCTGTATAGATTGTCAATAGCGGCTCCGCTCCCGCTCCTCGAGCAACATTTCAACTGCTGGGATAACGCGGTCGCCGAAGATTCGTTTCCGGCGGGCCGCAGCATCCGGCCATTCGATCGGCTGGAGGGCGGCCTTTTCAGGGAAGATTCGGGCAAGCACAGTATTCCGCTCACGGAGTTCAACCGTTTCTCCCGCCTTGAGCCAAGCTTTCAATTGGCGCGTATTGCGAAGTTCACGAAGATTCACAGAAGGCATGGATCTAACGTGGCACAAAATGTGTCACATTGTCAAGATCGTGGCTCGGATCGGGGGCTGCGAGCGGTTCTTTTGGTGGGACAAAATTGGCAGTGCATCGCGTGAAGCGGAACAGCGGGCTACTGCATCTTCTCAAGCGAGGGGTCAGAATGGTTTATTTGACGCGGCGGGCAACCTTCTCCGCTTCGCACTACTACTGGAACCCTGCCTGGACGGCGGAGAAGAACGAGCAGGTCTTTGGGCGCTGCTCTCGCCGCACCGGGCACGGGCACAACTACACGCTGGAGGTCACAGTGGCCGGCGATCCCGACCCGGTGACCGGTTTTGTGGTCGATTTGAAATGGTTGAAGGACGCAATCGAGCGGGAGGTTCTGGCCGCTTGGGACCATCGCCACCTGAATTTGGAGGTTCCGGAGTTCGCCGAGTCGAAGCTGATTCCGACGACGGAAAACCTGGCCATTGCGGCCTGGAAGCGGCTCGAATCCTCTGTGAATACGGCCGGAGGGGCGAAGTTGAGCCGGGTTCGTATCTATGAGACGCCGGAGATCTTTGCCGAGTACCGGGGTGGGTTATGAGCGCAGACTTTGGGAGAGCGTACTTTGGCCGCCGCTATATGCTGAGCGCCAGCCACCGGCTGCATACCGAAGCGCTCTCGGCGGAAGAGAACCGGGCAACGTATGGCAAGTGCAACAATCCCCACGGGCACGGGCATAATTACGTTGTCGAGGTGCTTGTGGGCGGTGCGGTAAGCCCGGAGACCGGCATGGTGGTGAATATGGTGGCGCTGGATGAGGCGGTGCGCAACCGGGTGATGGAGCGATTTGACCATGCCAATCTGAATCTGGACCCTCTGTTTGCGAATCGGGTGCCGACGACGGAGAATCTCTGTAGGACGGTCTTCGAGTTGCTCGATGGATTGATCGAGCCTGCGGAACTGGTGCGAGTGCGTGTGGAAGAAACTGAGAACAACTTCTTTGAATACTGCGGCCAATAGTTGGCGATTCGCGGCACAGCGAGGAACAAACGCAGATCCTTCGACTGCGCAGGTCACAAAAAACGCGACCTGCTCCGCTCAGGACGATAGTGTTGAGAAGAGGAGAAACGCCCTATTCCCAGGGCGGGAGGGATGAGGACCATGGCACAGCCGATTGCAGTGAGCAAGGGTGTTCGCGGAGCGGCAGGGATTGACGAAGGGCTGAGCGAGTTCAGCACCGAGGAGATGGTTCGCGAGATTCTGAGCCGGTTGGGCGAGGACCCCAGCCGCGATGGTCTGCTGGCCACGCCCGCCCGCGTGGAAAAGTCGATGGCTTTCTTGACCAAGGGCTACGACGAGGACCCTACCAGGATTCTGCGCGGGGCGCTCTTCGACGAAGACTACGACGAGATGGTGATCGTCAAGGATATTGAGATGTTCTCGCTCTGCGAGCATCACATGCTACCCTTCTTCGGCAAGGTGCATGTGGCCTACATTCCAAAAGGCAAGGTGATTGGGCTTAGCAAGATACCGCGATTAGTTGAAGTGTTTTCCCGGCGGCTTCAGATCCAGGAGCGGCTAACGCGGCAGATTGCCGACGCCATTCAGGATGCAATCAAACCGCAGGGCGTGGGCGTCGTTATCGAGGCGCGGCACCTTTGCATGATGATGCGGGGCATTGAGAAGCAGCACTCCTCCACGGTCACTTCGGCCATGGTGGGCTGCTTCCGCCAGAAGGAGACGCGGTTGGAGTTTCTGTCGCTGATGCGGCAACCGGACGCGGGTGCGCTGTGAGCGGAGGGCTGGGTCAACTAGAGTAGTTAGGTGAACGGGCTTCTAGTGATCGACAAGCCGGGCGGCATGACCAGCCACGATGTGGTGGGCCGGCTGCGCAGGATTACCGGTGAGCGCTCGGTTGGCCACCTGGGAACGCTGGACCCCATGGCAACCGGCGTGCTGCCCCTGCTGCTGGGCAAGTTTACGCGGCTGGCGCAGTACTTCTCCTCCGCTGAGAAGAGCTATTCCGGGGCGATTCGCTTCGGATTTTCAACAGATACTTATGATGCCGAGGGCGAGCGAGCCGGGCCGGACCTGAACCCGGTGCTGACGCTCGACCAGGTGTGCGCGGCGGCCAGCCGCTTCCACGGTGAGATGGAACAGATGCCGCCCGCGTATTCCGCAAAAAAGATTGCCGGCACGCCTGCCTACAAGCTGGCCCGTGAGGGCAAGCCAGTGGAACTCAAGGCGGCTAAGGTCCGTATTGCCAGCTTTGAGATCACTGGGCTGGGAGGTACGGGGCTGGCGTGCGCCGAGGCCAGCTTCACGATGAGCATCAGCGCCGGGGGTTACGTGCGCTCAGTGGCTCACGAACTGGGCCGGGATTTGGGCTGCGGGGCGCATTTAAGCCGGCTACGGCGGACCCAGGCTGGCGTGTTTACGATTGGCGAGGCGCATACGCTGGAGGAGCTGGAACCCCTGGGCGGGAACGTGGAGGCGCTGGAGGAGTTGTGCATCCATCCGCGCAGCCTATTGCCAGAGATGCCGTCTGTCACTGGCGACACGCTCGCTCTGGGACGGCTCAGAAACGGCGCGCAGGGCAATTTGCCGGAGTTTTCGCGGGCGCCGCTGGTGAAAGTGTTTGCCGGGCAACGAGAACTGGTTGGGATTGCCAAGCGCGTGGCGGGAACGCTGTTTCAGCCGGTGGTGGTGATGGGGTGAGAGACAGCTAGAAGCTGCCTCTCCGCAGCAGCGGCGTGAGAACCGGCAGCAATGTCTTCGCTATGATCTCGGAGCCTTTGGCGGTGGGATGGATGCCGTCGGGCTGGATGGTGCCGGGAACGTGAACGAGATCTTTGTAGATCATCGGCACGAATGGGGTGTGGTGCTTTGCGGCGAGGTCGCGGAAGACCTGCTCGAAGGACTGGATGTAGTCGCTGCCGTAGTTGGGGGGCAGGGTGATGCCGGCGAGCAGGATTT
>OCTA010003519.1_pt1 | contig 13894 bp, 10 predicted proteins | sample 1538991 | NCBI WGS metagenome assembly OCTA01 (sample SAMEA3539302, study PRJEB22396) | soil metagenome | biome: tundra; feature: field; material: soil | place: USA | collected 2010-05 | depth 0.15 m
AGCAACCTGCCAAAGAAAGCCGGCGGCAAGGCGCTTGAAACAGCGCTCAATATGGTGGGGGTAGCGATTTGGCGCTTCTGAAGCGCGGAGAATATTCGTTTCATGGAATCTAAAGGTCAACTCACAAAAACTATTCACCGCTCCGCCGTTTCTCTTGCCGCTGACGAAAGGTCCGGCGCGTGGAACGGTGGTGGCTATGCATCGGCTTACCAGCCCGAACCCGAGGTCCGTTACGGGACGATACTAAGACGGCATGCGCGGGCCATTGCCGCCATCATGCTCTTATGTCTCGCCGCTGGTTTGCTTGTCACATTCCTGATGAGCCCGAGTTACAAGGCCAAAACGCTCCTTGAAGTCTCGGCGGAAAACCAGGACTTCATGAACAACAAGAACATCGACCCGAACGCTTCCGCTTCGACGATGGATTCCTACCTGGAGACTCAGACTAAGCTACTAGGCAGTGAAACCGTGGCGGACCGGGTAGTTGCAAGCCTGCTTGCAAATGCCAGCCAATACAAGGATGGGCGGAAGGGCGGGTTTACGGCGGTGCGCGAATGGCTGGGGTGGCGGCAACCTCAAAAATCCTTGGAGTCTCAGATACGGAAGACCTTAGGGACTTTAAAGGTGAAGGCGGAGGGCCAGTCTTCCTTAATATCGCTCACCGTATCGGGGCCGTCGCCGGAGATTGCCGCCGACACGGCAAATGCGGTCGCGAATCAGCACATGGCGGTGCTACAGGACGCCAGGTGGGCTTCGGTAACACAAACGTCCGAGTTCCTGGGCAAGCAAGTCGAGGCTCTCCGGCGGAAGCTTCAAACCTCGGAAGACCAACTGCAAGAGTACGCCCGAACGAAAGGACTCATCTACACCTCGGATACGAGCCGCGAGAGTGTTGTATCCGAGAAACTGCGCGCGATTCAGCAGGACCTCGAGAAGGCGGAAGCGGATCGGACTGATAAGCAATCGCAACTGGAGTTGGCCAATTCAAGTTCCCCGGACGCGCTGCCGAGGGTTCTGGACGACGGTTCGCTGCGCGAGGACAAGAGCCGGTTGACGGATCTGCGCCGGCAACTGGCCGATCTGAGCGCGACGCTCACGCCGAACCACTACAAGGTGAAAGAGATAGAGTCTCAGATTGCTTCGCTCGAAAAGCAAGCCGATCAGGAACGCGCCGCAATTGTAACCCGCATCCAGAACGACTATCGGGCGGCCGCGCGCCGTGAGCAGTTGCAGAGGGACTCCTACGAGCGTCAACTGGGACTCGTGACGGACCAGTCGGGAAAAGAAATCCGTTACAACATCCTGAAGCGGGAGGTTGACGCCAATCGGGATCTGTATCAATCGATGCTGCAAAGAATCAAGGAAGCCGGGGTCGTCTCCGCGCTGCGCGCGAGCAACATCCGCATCGTGGATCCGGCTAAAACTCCTTTGCTGCCCGATCAGCCGAATCTGCTGTTAAATACCGGGATAGCGCTCTTGTTGGGCTGCATGTTTTCCGTCCTCTTTGTCTTGATGCGCGAGCGCGCGGATCGCAGCATCCGGGCTCCCGGAGAAACATCGCGGCTGCTGCAAGTCCCCGAGTTGGCGATCATTCCGTCGGCAAGACGGGACATTCGGACGCAGATCGTGTCGAATTCAAGCCGCATCGCACAAGCATTCACCGGATCGGCGCCCAAGCGCCTGGCGGCATCCGGTTCCGATCTGTCTACCGACCTCCTGACAAACTCGCTGCAGACTGGCTCGATCGTGGCGGAGTCGTTTCGCTCCGCGGTCACGTCGATTCTTCTCTGGGGCAGGGAAGAAGCGCTCGCCCATAAAGTTCTCGTCGTGACCAGCGCGCACTCCGGCGCGGGAAAAACCACTTCCGTATTGAACCTGGGTCTCGGGCTGGTCGAGAGCGGCAGACGCGTGCTGCTCATCGACGGCGACTTGCGACTGCCGCGCCTCGGCAGAATTTTCGGGCTCGAGACAGCGTCCGGTTTGAGCGACATCCTGGCGGAGCGGCTCGCTCCGAGCGTAGCTAGAGAATTAATACGCGATACCGGCCTGCCCGGCCTGTGCGTTCTGCCGAGCGGCTCCCGGCACCGCAATGCCCCGCAAATGCTCCACTCGATAGCGCTCGAGAAACTGCTCGTCGATATGCGGCCCGATTTCGATTTCATCCTGATCGATTCGCCGCCGGCTCTTCCGCTAACGGATGCGCGTCTCCTCGCGCAGCACGCGGACGGCGTCATTCTGGTTTTCCGGGCCGGCGAAACCAGCGCCGAGCAATCGCTGGCCGTGCGCAAGAGTTTTGCGCAGGACGGGACTCACGTGTTTGGAACGATTTTGAACGACTGGGATGCGCACGCCGAAGATCCGGCGTACGTCAATTCGTATCTGAAGTACGCGGGTTAGGCGACGCCCTGCGCCGTCCCTTTGCAAGCAGTAAACCCGGCGCTGAATCAAGCGTCTAGGAATCGATAATGTACGCAAACGATCGCCGTCTGCATAACGTTCTCCAACTCGTATTGGATTGTCTTTGTTTGCGGCTTAGCTGGGAGTGCGCTATCTACTTCCGGATTTTCTTAAATCCCGTCCTGAATAAGCATGTCACGGCGGAGCAGTCGATGTCGTGGGCGCCGCCCTTCCTGTTGATTCTGTCGCTATGGCTTGCTTCGTCGTTTCGATTGCGCCTGTATCGCGCTCCGGACGATGTGCGTTTCTGGACGATTCTGGTTTGGGCCTTCGAAAACACGGTCTTAATCACAACACTTACCGCCGTCACGACCTTCTTTTCGCGGGAGTTTGGAGCATTCGTCTCGCGGATGTTCGTGCCCGTCCTGTTTCCCACCGCGTTCGCGCTGCTGGTGCTGGCAAGATACGCGGGCATTGGGATACTGGCGCTTGCCACCAGGCGCTGGATCCGGCCGCTTAGGATTGCCCTGGTGGGCGACTGGAGCAAGGCCGCGCACGCCATCCGGCGCATGCAGGCGACGCAGACCAGCGTGATTCGGGGGCTGATCGTGCCGGAGAGCGCGCTGCCGGCGGGCGCGGCCGGTTCCCTGCGCGTCCTGGGAACGACCCTGCAAATCGCCGAAGTGATCAACCGCGAGCGCTTGGACCGCGTCATTGTCCTTAACGCCTCGCTTTCGAGCAGCGAACTCGAGCACTGCGCGCAGGTCTCCGAGCGCATGGGAGTTCCGATGAGCTGCGCACTGGATCCGGCCTCCGAGCCGGTCCGCGTGGACGTGAGAACGCATTACGGGCTGCCCTTTGTCGAGATGATTCCCGTCGAATTCACGCGCGGGCAAGAAGTCGCGAAGCGGGTGTTCGATGCCATCGTCTCGGCCGTCACGCTGCTGCTGCTGGCGCCGCTCCTGCTGGGGATTGCCGCCCAGATCAAGGCGACTTCCCAAGGACCGGTTTTGTACAAGTCGCGGCGCGTCGGCAAGGGCGGGCGGCACTTTACCTTTCTGAAGTTCCGCTCGATGTATCTGGCGAACGACCGGGCCATCGTCGCGCGCGGCAACGAAAAGAACGGTCATATCTTCAAGATGCGGAACGACCCGCGCGTCACTCCCGTGGGCCGCTATCTGCGGCGCTACAGCTTGGACGAACTGCCTCAATTCATCAATGTTCTGCGGGGCGAGATGAGCATCGTCGGACCGCGCCCGCTGCCGGCCGGCGATCTGGGGCCGGACGGAATGAGCGCGCAGTTCGCCATGTGGTCGGAAGGACGCGCCCGCGTAAGGCCCGGCTTAACCGGCTTGTGGCAGGTCAGCGGCCGCAGCGATCTGGCGTTCGAGGATATGGTTCGCCTCGATCTCGCTTACATTCAAAACTGGTCCCTGGCATTGGATGTCAGGATCATGTTCGACACGCCGCTGCTGGTGCTGCGCGGCGTGGGAGCCTACTGAACCGGTGAGCGATTCACCGCGCTATTGCCGGGGCGTCGCCTATCTTGACGGAACGATCTTGAGATGGGCGCGCGTCCAATGCGTTTGCCTAGAACAGATGCTTCAACCCGGGCTACTATCATGACTTCACCGCCTCTTCTCAGTATTGGACTTTTTGTCTACAACGGAGAGCCATTTCTTCGCGAGACGCTCGATTCGCTGCTCAGCCAGACGTTCCGCGATTTCGAGCTGATTATTTCCGATAACGCATCGACCGACGACACGCAGCGGATCTGTGAAACCTACGCCGCTTCCGACTCGCGCATCCGCTACTACAGAAGCGAAAAGAATATGGGCGCGGGCTGGAATATCCGGCGTGTTTTCTCTCTTGCAACGGGCAAATACTTCAAGTGGGCCGCCTGCGACGACCTGTACGATCCGGCTTTCCTTTCCTCGTGCATAGCGGCGCTCGAGCGCGATAACACCTTTGTGGTCGCCCATGCGCGCACCCGCGTCATCGACGAACACGGGACGTTCCTTGAAAACTACGACTGGCCCATGGATGCCGATTCGCCGAATCCGATTACGCGCTTCCGCGAGATGCTGCTCAACGATCATATGTGTTACCAGATCTTTGGGGTCATGCGGCGCGAGGCTTTATTGCGCATCCCTCCGCAAGGGAGCTACGTCAATTCCGACGGTATGCTGCTGGCTCAGTTGTCCTTCCTGGGGCGGTTTTACGAAGATCCGGGCTTTCTCTTTACCAGCCGCCGGCATAGCCGCCAGTCGTCGCAAACGCTGCCTGTCCGGCTTAAGAAGAGGCGCTTCCGTTTGACGAACCGGTACGGCACGCTGCCATCTCCGGAGTGGTGGGATCCCCAGAAGACCAGAAGCGTCGAGTTTCCGGAGTGGCGGCAGCTGCGGGAATACTACGGCTCAATTATGCGAGCGTCCATCACTATCAAGGAACGCAACAGGTGCTTGCTCTTGCTCGCGCCGTGGATCGTGAAGCACTTCAGGCGAATGATGAAGGATCTCCTGATGGCCGCGGATCAAGTCTTATACAACTTCCAGATGTCGCGAGTATCCGACGCGGAATGTAAAGAAGCGAGAAAAAACGCATGAAAGTTGCAATCTTAGCGGGCGGAGTCGGCTCTCGGCTTTCCGAAGAGACCGAGCTGAAACCAAAACCGATGGTCGAGGTCGGAGGCAAGCCGATTCTCTGGCACATCATGATGTACTACTCCCAATTCGGCTTCAATGAATTTGTCATAGCCCTCGGCTACAAGGGCGAAGTCATCAAGAAATACATGGTCGATTACTGCGCCCTGAACAGCAACCTGACGGTCTCCACCAAAACGGGCGCGGTGAAAATGATCCAGAAGCAAACGCACGACTGGACGGTAGAGCTTATCGATACCGGCATCGGCACGCAGACGGGCGGACGCATCAAGCGCCTGCAGCCTTATCTGGGTGACGAAACGTTCATGCTCACCTGGGGCGACGGACTCTCGGACGTCAACCTGGATAAATTGCTGTCTTATCACCGCGGGCACGGCAAACTGGCGACCCTCACGGCGGTTCGTCCCACCGCCCGTTTCGGGCACCTCGAGACCGTCGGAGACCAGGTGGTCGAGTTCTCGGAGAAGCCGCAAACCCGCGAGGGCTGGATCAACGGGGCGTTCTTCGCCCTCGAACCACAAATCTTCGATTACATCGAAGGCGATAACACGCACTGGGAAAAAGAGCCGCTAGAGCAACTCGCCCAGGAGGGACAGTTGATGGCTTACCGCCACGACGCGTTCTGGCAGTGCATGGATACACTGCGCGAGAAAAAGCTGCTTGAGAATTTATGGGAAAGCGGCAACGCGCCGTGGAAAATTTGGGAGGAGGAACATGCGAGTACTAATAACGGGTCACCAGGGCTACATCGGAACGGTCCTGGTGCCGCTGCTGTCGTCGGGCAAGCACGAGCTAACGGGGCTGGATAGCAATCTATTCGCCCGCTGTACGTTCGGGGACGGAATCCACGAGATTCCCACGATCGCGAAGGACATTCGGGATATCACGGTCGAAGATCTGCGCGGTTTTGACGCGATTGTTCATCTAGCCGGCCTTTCGAACGATCCCTTGGGCGATCTCAACCCGGCCCTTACTTACGAGATCAATTATGTCGCCTCCGTGCGCTTAGCCGAAATGGCGAAAGAAGCGTGCGTGCGGCGCTTCCTCTTCTCCTCCTCATGCAGCAATTACGGAGCGGGCGGCGAGGATCTTCTAAACGAGGAATCGCCTTTGAATCCCGTCACTCCTTACGGCGAATCGAAGGTGCTGGTTGAGCGCGACGTCGCGAAGCTGGCGGACGCGCGCTTTAGCCCCACCTTCCTGCGGAACGCCACCGCGTTTGGCGTATCGCCCCGGCTGCGTTTCGATTTGGTGTTGAACAACCTGGTCGCCTGGGCCTATGCGACCGGCAAAGTGTTTATCAAGAGCGATGGCACTCCCTGGCGCCCGATCGTCCATATCGAGGACATTTCGAGAGCCTTCCTCGCCATACTCGAAGCTCCCATCGCGGACGTGCACAACCAGGCGTTTAACGTGGGCCGCAACGAGGACAACTATCGCGTCCGGGAACTCGCCGAGATCGTGAAGGAAACCGTGCCGGGAACGGCCATCGAGTACGCCGCGGACGCGGGCCCCGATAAGCGCTGCTACCGCGTCGATTGCAGCAAGATACGGCGCGTTATACCAAGCTTCAAACCGGTTTGGGACGCCCGCCGCGGCGCCGTCGAACTGCATGAGACATACAAACGGATCGGCCTTACGGTGGACGAGTTCGAGGGAATTCGCTACAAACGGATCGCCCACATCAAGGCGCTGATCGCCGAAGGCGCGCTCGATCAGTCGCTGCGCTGGACGAATGGCACTCCCGTGTTAAGCCCGGTGGCGGAGGAAGCGTTTCAGGCATGAATAAAGCAAGCATGAAAGCAGGCGTGGACATAGCCGAGTTTGAATGCCGCGGTTGTAAGTCAACCGGGGTCGAACGGATTTTGTCGTTTGGGAATACGCCGCTCGCCGACGCTCTCCTCACCCGCGAGCAGCTGAACGGCCCGGAAATCACCGCTCCCTTGGACGTCGTTTTCTGCCCGCGTTGTTCGCTGGTGCAGATTACGGAAACGGTGCCGCCCGAAATCCTGTTCTGCCGCGATTACCCCTACTTCTCCTCCGTTTCGAAAGCTCTGCTGGCGCACTTCTCGGCGAGCGCCAACGACATCCTGGAGGCGCGCCGCCTGACCCCGGATAGTCTCGTCATGGAAGCCGCCTCGAACGATGGCTATATGCTGCGCAATTTTGCCGCAAAGGGCATTCCCGTCCTCGGCATCGATCCCGCGCAGGGCCCGGTGAACAAAGCGCTTCAGAACGGCGTCGATAGCATCTGCGATTTCTTCACGAGCGCTCTGGCGAACCGCCTGCGGGAAGAGGGGAAACAGGCGGACGTCTTCCTGGCCAACAACGTTCTCGCGCACGTGGCGGACCTGAACGGTTTCGTCGATGGAATCGGCGCGGTGCTCAAGGCGGACGGGGTGGCGGTTATGGAGGTCCCCTATGTCGTCGATCTCATCGAAAAATGCGAATTCGACACCATCTATCACCAGCACCTTTGTTACTTCTCGGTGACCGCGCTCGACCGCTTGTTTCGCAGCCACGATCTCTATCTAAACGATGTAAAGCGCGTGGCGATTCACGGCGGCTCGCTGCGCCTGTTCGTCGAGAAAACCGCCCAGCCGAGTCAAAGGCTGCGGGATCTGCTGGCCGCCGAAAAGGCGGCTGGAGTCGAACGGCTGGATTACTACCAGACCTTCGCCCAGCGGGTGGAGGAGATTCGCATCAACCTCTTCAGTCTCCTGCGCCAGCTCAAACGGGAGGGCAAAAGGATCGCCGGCTACGCGGCGGCGGCGAAGGCCACGACTTTGCTTTCCTTCTGCGACATCGATAAGCGCTTGCTGGACTACATCGTCGATTTGAACGAATTCAAGCAAGGGCGTTTCATGCCTGGAAATCACCTCCCGATTTATTCGCCCAAGAAGCTATTGGAAGACAAGCCGGATTACGTGCTCATTCTGGCGTGGAACTTCGCGGAAGAAATCATGAAGCAGCAGCAAGCCTACACCGACCGGGGCGGAAAGTTCATTATTCCCATACCGGCTCCGGGCATTGTCGAGGAAACTGCCGCTTCACTGATAACAGCCTGAGCCGGACTACTTATTCGGCACTGAAGACTTGAGGAATTTTACTAATGAATACAATTTACTTGGACTCGAAGTTTTCCGATGGAAAGCGCCGGGAAGCGCTTTACGGAGGGCAGCTTTTCGCGTATTCCAATCGCGCCAGCGTGAAAGCGCTCTGCGATTTCGCGGGCGAAATGATACGCGAGGCGTTTCATCCGCTCGATCCGCTGACGGCGCAATATCACATGCCGGTGGAGCAGTTCGTGGCGATATTCGGTCCGCTAAAGCCCAAATTCATCCATCATCCGCACACCAAGGAAGTGATCCGGGCCGTGCTCGGCGATTTCGGATGCGACCTCGACGACATCTATCAGGATGTCCCGCGGCTGCGCGCCGTCACCGCCGAGGCCTATCTGACGTCGGGCGTGGGTTACGCGCACCATCCCCATCGCGATACCTGGTATTCGGCCCCCCTGCAACAGATCAATTGGTGGCTGCCGATTTTCGAGATGGCGTCCGAAAGCTCGATGGCCTTCCATCCGCGCTATTGGAGCGAACCGGTGAAGAACGGCTCCAGCGCGTTCAATTACTACGAATGGAACACCACCGGCCGCGCCAACGCCTCTAAGCACATCACCTCCGACACGCGTAAGCAGCCCAAACCGGAACAGCCGATGGAACTCGATCCGCAGGTCCGGCTGGTGCCCGAACCCGGCGGCGTCATTCTCTTTTCCGCCGCGCAAATGCATTCGACGGTGCCCAACACCTCGCGTCAGACGCGCTTCAGCATCGATTTCCGCACCGTGAGCCTAAAAGACGTCGCGGAAAGAGTTGGAGCGCCGAATATCGATTCGGATTGCACCGGCACTTCGCTCCGCGACTTCCTGCGGGCCCGCGATCTTGGCGCCATGCCGCAAGATGTGGTGGCCCTCTACGAGCCGGAGCCGGTGGGCGAAGGCGTCCTCGTTTACAAGCCTTAGTTGTAGTTCCTCCCCAGCGGCGGCGATGTCCGCGTGTTGCCGCCGCGTCTTTTCTCCGTTCCGTTATCTACTCATGTCTCCCAATAACACTTGCCCGAATTGCCTTAACGGCGCGTTGCGCGTCTTCCACGAAGTCCACAGAGTCCCCGTGCACAGCGTCCTGCTCATGCCGTCGCGCGACATTGCCACCAGTTATCCGAAAGGCGATATTGCGCTCGGATACTGCGGCCATTGCGGTTTCGTTTCGAACACTCTCTTCAATCCCACCGTTCACGAGTACTCCACGCAATATGAAGAGACGCAGGGCTTCTCCGCGACTTTCCGGTCTTTTCATTCGCGGCTGGCGGCGAGTCTTATCGAGAAGTACGGCTTGCGGGGCAAGAAGATCGTCGAGATCGGGTGCGGAAAAGGAGAGTTTCTGACCCTGCTCTGCGAGATGGGAGGCAATTCCGGCATTGGCTTCGATCCCGCTTTCGTGAAGGAGCGGAATCCCGCCAACACCGGCCTCGACATCGAGTTCGTCCAGGACTTCTACTCCGAGAAATACGCCGACGTGCGCGCGGACTTCTTCTGTTGCAAGATGACGCTTGAGCACATCCCCGACACGGCGGCTTTTATCCGGACCGTCCGGCGCGCCGTCGGCGACAATCCCGAGACCACTGTCTTCTTTCAGGTTCCCGACGCCATCCGTGTGCTCAAGGACTTCGCCTTCTGGGACATCTATTACGAGCATTGTTCGTACTTCAGCGCCGGCTCCCTGGCGCGGGTGTTTCGGGAAGCCGGCTTCGAAGTGCTCGATACCTGGACGGACTATGACGATCAATACTTGATGATCGCGGCCAAGCCGGCGAGCGGCATTGGGCCGGTCACGGAGTTAGAGACGGAAGCTCCCGCCGTAGTCGCGGCGGCGATCTCGACTTTTCTGGCGCAATTCAAAACATCGGTCGATTACTGGAAGCGGCAAATCGGCGACCTGCGCCGCGGCGACAAGCGCGCCGTGGTCTGGGGATCGGGTTCGAAAGGAGTCGCCTTCCTGAGCAGCTTGAACGTGAACGACGCCATCGAGTACGTGGTCGATATCAACCCGTACCGGCAAGGAAAATTCATGGCGGGCACGGGCCAGCGGATCGTCTCGCCCGAGTTTCTCCAGGAGTACAAACCCGATGTGGCGATTGCCATGAATCCGGTCTACAAATCGGAGATCCGGCAGGATCTCGACCGCCTGGGGCTTTCGACCACCGTCCTCTCCGTCTAGCTTAAGTCCGGTTAACCCACGGCCGTGCGAATCGCCATCTTCGACTATCAAGTAAAGCGGACCAATCCGATCGGGGGCTGTCATCTCCGGATGCTGCGGGCCCTCGCCTACGAGCACGACTTCACCGTGTTTTCCGTGGCCTTCGACAATCCTTGTCCCGAGCGGATTAAATGGGTGCGGGTGCCCGCTCCGGCGCGGCCGCTGGCGCTCTTGTTTGTCGCCTATCACATCCTCGCGCCTATCGCTTATTGGCTGCACCGGAGAAAAACCGGCGAGCGGTTCGATCTGGTCCAGACGGTGGAGAGCAATCTCAGCTTTGGCACGATTGCCTATAGTCACTTCTGTCACACCTCCTACCTGAAGAATCACTGGAGCAAAACGAGGACCGCCGGATTACGCGGCGTGCTGCGGTGGCTCGATCACCGGCTGCACGCGCTGCTCGAAGGGCGCGTTTACGCTTCCGTCAAACAGATTCTGGCGCCTTCCAAAGGTTTAGCGGAAGAGCTGCGGAATGAGTTCCCGGTCGCCGCTTCGAAGATCCGAGTCTTGCCGAATGCCGTGGACGTCGGGCCCTTAGAGCGGCCAGCGTCTTTCGACCGGGACCGCTTCCGGACGGAATTAGGGATCGGCGCCGCGGATGTCGTGTTTGTCTTCGCCGCCTTGGGGCATTTCGAACGGAAAGGCTTGCCGCTTTTGCTCGCGGCGCTGGCGCGGGTGGAATCGAGCGCGGCGAAGCTCCTGGTGGTTGGCGGCACGCCGGATCTGATCGAGAGCTATCGGGCGAAGATAAGCGATCTTGGCGTGACGCGGCGCGTTCTTCTGGTCGGCATGCAATCCGATGTGCGTCCCTATCTGTGGGCGTCGGACGCATTTGCCTTCGCCTCGACTTACGAGACGTTCTCGCTGGTGGCGTTCGAGGCCGCGGCGGCATCGCTCCCCCTCATCACGCCCCGCTTGCATGGCATCGAAGAAATCGCGGCGGATGGCGAAACGGGGTACATCGTGAACCGCACGGTGGAGGATTTCGCCGCCGCTCTCGGGCGGTTCGTGGCACTGCCCGAACGAAGGCGCATTGAAATGGGAAAGCGCGCGCGCACCGCCGCCATGGCCTACGACGAAGAACGCTTTGTCGCCAACTGGCGCGGATTTTACAAGGACTGGATGGCGGACGCGTCTTCGACGGGCGTGCCTGAGGCGCTAAAACAGCCGGTTGAGACACATTAGATTGTGCCAAACGCGCCTGGTAAGCCGTCGGAGCGCTTCAGTTCCTATTAAAAAAGTGGACTTATTTAGATAGATGACTTTTCTTCTAGCATTTGCAGCCGGAATAGGCATTATTTGCTCGATGGCGGGCTGGGGTTGGCTGACGATCCGAGCGATTCGGGTTCGGCTGAGCACTGGAATCGGGTGCAACGCCGCTGTAGGCTTGGCTCTGAGCACTACTATTGGGGGTTTACTCAATGTTTTTCACATAATCACGCCGGCCGTCGTTCGGACTTACCTTTTGGGAGGGTTTTTGCTCGCCGCGTTTGTCGCAGTGACGCAAGCCGGGTGGTTATGCAGTTCCGTAATGTCATCCTGGACTTACTTCCGACCCCGCAAACTTATAGCGTTTGGGGCACTTTTGTTGCTTGCGCTGGCGCTTGTGAAATACGCCACGGCCGTATCGCCCGGCCAATTTCACCCCCAGGATGACTATCACGCCTATCTTGTTTTCCCGGTCAAGATGATTCAGACCGGTTCTCTCGGCCCGGACCCCTTCAGCGAGCGGCGCATAGTTTCTTCACTAGGCGGAAAGGCATTTTTGGATACTTTTCCACTCAGCCTTACTGGTGAAGTCAGAAATTTGCACTTGATGGATGCGGGCGTAGCGTTCATTATTCTCCTGCTGCTTTTAGCGGAGATTATGATGCGCAGGAACATTCCTGGCCATTGGATGGTTTTGACCCTGCTCGCTGCCGCCCTGTTTGCCGCCCCCGTGTCGAACATCACCGCTCTGTACAGCGGCGTGGTCTTGTTGGTTCTATTGTTTGACTTTCTCGATAGAACAGCAACGCAGGCCAGCATTGCTCAGGCAGGGCTCATGGCTATTGTGCTCGCTTCGCTCGCCTCGCTAAAAAGCACATTCGCGCTGGCCGGGGGCGTGTTTTTCCTCACCTATTTTATAATCCAGCTGCGCCAATTGCCGTTCTCGGGAAAAACGGTTGCGAGAGCCGGATTGTGCGCAATCCTGACAGTACTCTGCCTGCTCCCATGGATGTTGGATTCCTATACCGAATCTGGAACATTGTTTTATCCATTTTTGGGCAAGGGTTTTCATGGCTCGCGGTACGGCACGTATCTACTTCCCACAGCGAGGATGGGCATGCGAAACATTCTGGCCTTCCTTCACGGAATCGCGAATACGTTGTGTGCAGTTTTGGCGATAGAGGCTGTTTTGGTCTTATTGCGCCGCCGCTGGAACGATCAAGATTGGCTGATTGAGATTGCAATCGTCCTCAATGCAGTTATAGGGGTTTTAATTGTAGGCATCGGAACGGCCGGCCTGCAGGTTTATCGCTATAGTTTTGCCGTTACTTTTTCGGCCGTACTCTTTTTGTTGATAAAGGGGCTGCGCGTTTTGAAGCCTGGCTCGCCTTTCAATTCCTACGGCAGCGCCGCTGCGGTGTTGCTGCTGGGCTTGCTGCTGGGCACCGGCTGTGACGCCTTTATGACAGAGCAACAAGAGTGGCGGCTTGCAGCTTTGAAATTCTCGCTTACCGGGGAGAATATCGTGAGCGCTTCCGAAGTTTCCGCCTATCGGAATATGCAGGACTCCATACCTCCGGGACAGAAGGTGCTCGTCAGGCTGGATAACAATTTCCTGCTTGATTTTCGGCGCAATCTCATCTACATCAACGACCTGCCTGGCGGAGCCAGTTTGCCGCCCGGCATTCCTATCTTCAAAGGTTCCGAGGCCTTGGCCGACTACCTCGTCCATCATGGCATTCGCTACCTGGCGTACTCATATGGGGACGAAGCCACTTTCAGCCGGGCCAGATTCAGCGACCGCCTGAAGCCTTATGTGAACGTCTGGATTCGCGTGGGAGCCCAGATCGCGTTTGATTTTCAAGACAACGTTGTGTCACTGGGCCGGACCAGAAAGAGACTGTTCGACAACGGTAGAATGTTCGCTTTAGATCTGGCTGCCAAAGTGCCCCCAACGGGGTACGATCACGGAACCCGCCAATGAAGGTTCTAATGACGCAAGCGACAAAGCCCGGAGGAAGTAGCGCTCCACCCGAACAGCCAGTTGTCGGATGAGGTCGTCCCCCGGGCTGAGGCAATCAGCTAAAAGACGCAACTGTTCAGATCCCTATGATTGTTGGCTTTGAAGAGGGCGGAGACTGGGCGCCGGCTGGTGCCGACGATGGCAGTGAACCGCAGTCAGTAAGTAGCTGAGAAGCGGCCGTTGCTGAAGTTTGCATGTCTGCGTCACGGTGAGCAAACGGGCCAAGGCTCGGTTCCGCGCTCGGGGAATCGAAGCAGATTATATGCGCCGTTGCCGCTCGAAGC
>OCTA010003520.1_pt1 | contig 13893 bp, 12 predicted proteins | sample 1538991 | NCBI WGS metagenome assembly OCTA01 (sample SAMEA3539302, study PRJEB22396) | soil metagenome | biome: tundra; feature: field; material: soil | place: USA | collected 2010-05 | depth 0.15 m
CCACGCTGGCCGCGGGCGAGCACCTTCTCGTCGTGAGGTACCTCGAGAACAGTTACGCATCGATCATCCGGTTCCTTTGGCGCCCGCCCCTCTCGAGGCGGCACGCGCTGATCCCGCTCGGAAACCTGACGGCGCTTTCGGCCGAGGAGTATCAGCGGATCCGGGAAACGCTGCCGAAACCCGAGCTGAAGCCGTAGCCCCGGTCGAAGAGGATCGAGCCGGTTCGGCCTCGAGCGACACCTCTTCGGCTCTGAGCGATTCCTGCTAATCTTCGGAGGACAATGGGTTTCGCCACATCCGACAAGGGTGTTGGCCGTTCGTTCGCCGGGGCGCCCACCGGACCGGCGCCACTCTGGAGGAAAGAAAATGATCCGAAACCGCGTGACCACCACCCGGCAGGCCGCCGCGGCCTGTCTGCTGGCCGCTCCACTCGTATGGGGTCTGGCCGGCTGCAAGAAGACCGAGACGCCTGTCGCGGGCCCCGCGACTGGGACAGGGCAGGGTTCCGGGACGCAGTCAGCGTCCGCGGCCGGCCCTGGAGCTCCGGCACTCGGGGCGGCGGAACCGCTCGTCATTACCGCACGCCTGGGCGAGAAGTCGCACCTGCTGTCGCCGCGCGGGGTGGCTGTCGATCCGTCCGGGAACGTCTTCGTGGCCGACACCGGCAACTCCCGTGTCGTGAAGTTCGATGCCTCCGGTCGGGAGGTGGCTGTCATCGGCCGGAAGGGGAGCGGCCCCGGTGAGTTCGAAAGCGCCTGGCTCCCGGCGGTGGACGGCAAGGGGCAGCTTTATGTTCTCGATCCGCGCAGAGGCCGCGTCAGCATTTTCGGGAACGATGGAAAGTACCTGCGGAAGATCGGGGAGAGCGCCGGTTTTTACTCGCCGGCCGGGCTGGCCGTGGCGAAGGACGGCACGGTGGCCGTGGCCGACACAGGCGGCAACCGCGTGGTCGTGTTCAGCCCGGATGGACAGACGCGCGGCGAGCCCATTACGTCGACCCCTCAAGGCAAGCTCATCCAACCCACCGACGCGGCTTTCGACGCGAAAGGGAACCTTTACGTCGTTCAGCCGACCGGTCCGAACGGCAAGGGCACGCTCTACCGGTTCGATCCTGAGGGCAAGTACCAGACGGCCTGGGTGATCACGAATGTCCCCTCCACCACCGACACGCCGCGTCTCGCGGTGGGCCCGGACGGCCGGGTGTACCTCTCGGACATCGAGCACGGGCACCTGATCGCTTACGACCCGGAGGGAAAGAAGGCGACGCCCCTTGCTTTCGCTGCGGGTGACATGGACCGCTTCCGCCGGATCGGCAACATCGCGGTCGACGAGAAGGGGCGCATTTTCGTGATGGACGTGGACGCGGCGCTGGCTTACCGCCTGGAGAAGCCGGAGGCCGCTCCCGTACAGCCCCCGAAAGCGGCGGCGCCCGAGGCCGCCCCAAAGCCCAGGAAGAAATAGCGTCTCGCGGCGAGAGTGGCCGTCCGCAGCGGTCTACGGCTCGTTCGTCGACCGCGCCTCTTTCCGTTCGGGCAGCATGATGGGCTCCTCGACGAGTCGGCCCGGCACGGAGTGGACGAACGGGAGGGCCGCGGGAGTGAGCGCCCGGTAGACGAGAGTGCGTCCAGAGCCGTCCTTCACCGCCACCATCGTGCACCCTTGCCAGCACGTCGAAACACGCGACAGGATGGCGTCCGAGGTCGGGATTGCGGAGGCAAGCATCACGAAGACCGCGGCTCCTTCGGGACGGCACAGCGCCGGGCTGTCGAGCGCCTCGGTAGGCGTGAAGACACGATAACGGGAAGAAGGCACGCCGAAAACCCCGTAGAGAAGGTCCACCCAAAACCGGTAGTCGTGCGGCACGACGATATCGAGCAGGGGGCCGCTTCCGTCCGGCGAGGCTGTCCGTTCGGCGGTTTCGAGAATCACCGCGATCGAAGGTTGCTCGAGCCGGCGTTGGGAAAGGTCGACGCACATGAAGACTCCGAGTGGGGTCACGATCGCGGCGATCAACGCCGCCGCGACGGCCGCCGCGCGCCCGGGTCTTCCGAAAAGGCTCGCGACAGCGGAAAAGCCAACACCAGCCAGGAGAGCCCAGATCGGGGCGAGAGCGAAGGTCCGCGTGATGTTGGGGTAGTCGTACTGTTGAACGCCTGCCAGGAAGACCACCAACAGGAAGGTGGAACCCAATAGAGCCACCCTTGCCCGCACCCTGCGGGCGAGGCCGAAAACGAGAGCCGCAAGGCCCAGCACGACGAGACTCCCCGTGACAGGGTCGGCCAGAGGGCCGAACGTGAAAACACCGGGCCGCTGGTTGATGAGAAAACTCAGCGCGCCGTGCTTCGTGTTCGAGGCGAGGAGTGCCAGCTTGCCGCCGGGGGAGAGGTCGAGGCCGAAGACCGTGCTGCCGACTTGTCCGATCCAGGCGCTCCGCGTCGAGAGGACGGGCAGCGCCATGAGAATCGAAGTTCCCACCAGCGCCACGAAGCCCGCCAACAAGAGCCCGAGCGAACGGCCGCGTTTCACGGCGTAGACCCCAACCCAGAAGGCCACGACGAGGCTGAACGTGCGCGCGATTCCGAACGTGTAGAAGCCGCCACCTACGGCAAAGCCAGCGAGCACCCAATACGTGAAAAGCCCCCGTTCCAGCGCGCTCAGGACCGCCCACAGGCACAGGCTGAGGAAAAAGACCGCCTGGGCATTGTTCGAGCCCAGCTTTGCGAACGAGAGAAGGACGTTGGAGGCTCCGCAGAGGGCTGCGACCAAAAGGCCGCTCGTTCGCCCCAAAAACCGGCGCGCAAACGCATGGAGGGGCAGGAGGGAGAGGGCGAGCAGGAACGCGTGCGCGACCTTCCATCCGTAAGCGTCGCGGCCCAGGAGCAGCATCGTGACGGCGGGGGGAGCAGACGACGCCACCGGGTGGTATCCATAGGCGCCGGCGCCGGAGAGGAGCCTCGTCCACGGGATAACACCGTCGAGAAGCGCCGCCGCCGCTTCGTGGAAGGCGTACTCATCGCCGAGGAACGCCCACGCCCACGAATCCATGCCGTAGCTGAGCAAGAGAAAGCTTCCGGCGCAGAGAAACGGCATCAAGACGAGCGCCGTGCGGTCGGCCCCCTCCTCGCGAAGAAGCCCGAGGAGCGCGACCCCGAGAAGAAGCGCGGATGTTCCCGCCGAGATGGCGAGAACGGCGGGACGGCGGGCATGGCCGGCGGCAAGAGCCAGGAGGAGCGCGAGGATCCCGGAGGGGTACGCCAGACGGGGAAGAAGGCTCCGAAGCGTCGGCAGCCGGATCGGCCCCGCGCGGTCCACGAGCACGGCCGCCAGGAGAAGCGCCGCTGTCGCGAGGAAAAAGGGGATCGGGGAGACATCCTCTCCGCGCCACGCCTGTTGAAGAACGCGCCCTTCGGCGACGACGAGCACGAGGACGAAAAGGAGCCCCGCAGGTCGCCTGAGCGCGCGCCATCCCGCGAGTGACGGCGGCACGAGCGTCAGCTCGAAGAGCGCCTCCGGCGAAGCTCGAAAAGCCACGAGGCCGCCGAAGAGAAGCCCGGCGAGCGCGAATGCGGCAAAAGCGACGTTCGCGTGGGATGGAAACGCGGCCGCTGCCGGGAGGAGCGAGCCGAGGCGATCCACCCACGACGGAAGCCGGGAGACGGGCGTCGTCCAGCCGTGGACGTTGAGAATCCACTGGCCCGCCGCGAGAAGGGCCGCCACGAGGAGGAGCGAAGCGCCGAGAAACAACCGAAGGCCGAAGCCAGGCGCCGAGGCTTCTGAGGGCCCGGCCTTCGAAGGCGCGCTCATCGCCGACCGAAGAGTTCGGGGTGGGCGAGGAGGTAACGCGTGGTACGGCGGATGCCCTGCTCGATCGAGATCGCGGGCGCCCAGCCCAGGCTGCGGAGGCGCGCCGTATCGAGCTGGACGGTGGGGGCGTCTCCCTTCCAGCCGCGTGTTCCGCCGGTCGTGCGGTAGCGCACGCCGGCAAGCCCCATCTCTTCGCACACGAGATCCGCCACGGTGAGCACGTTCAGACAGTCTTCATGTCCGAGGTTGAAGACGTTCGCGCGCCCCTCGGCCTTCGAGAGGGCCGTCAGCATCCCTTGAACGCCGTCCGCGACGTGAAGGTACGACTTCCTCTGCCTGCCGTCGCCCAGGACCTCCATCTCCCGGGGGTTGGCACGGAGCTTCTTCACGAAGTCGAAGACGACACCATGCGTGTACCGCTCGCCGACGAAGGAAACGAAACGGAAGACGTACGAGCGGATCTCCTCGTACTCGCCGAAAGCCTGAATGAAGGCCTCGCCCGCGAGCTTCGAGGCGCCGTAGACCGAGGTCTGCACCATCTCGGCGGATTCCGGGGTGGGAAAGACGGAAGGCTCGCCGTAGACGGTGGCCGAGCTCGAGAAGAGGATGCGTGGGACGCGGTTCTCGCGCATGGCCACGAGCACGTTGAAGGTGGCGCCGACGTTCTGCTCCAGATCGCGCCTCGGGACCAGCGGTCCGCCACGCACATCGGCGTTCGCTTGCAGGTGACAGACGAGGTCGGCGCCCTCCATGGCGCGCGTGAGCCTGGCGGCGTCGAGCACGTCGCCGCGTACCAGTTGGAACCCGTCATGAGCGCGCGCGCCCTCGAGAAACAGCTCGGAGCCGGTGCTGAAGTCGTCGTAGACCACGACCTCCCAGCCCTCCACGAGGAGGCGGTCCGTGAGGTGGCTGCCGATGAATCCCGCGCCGCCGGTGACGAACGCTCTCATGCCGTCCCTTCGGTGAGTCCGTCCTCCTCGAGGATGATCCTGGCGGCCGCGATCAGGTCCCCGGCAAGGAAATCGGGGGTCTGCCCCGCCAGCGCTTCGGGCTCGCCCACGTAAATCGTTCGGGTGCCGGCGGCATGCCCGGCCGCGACGTCGGTGGGGTTGTCGCCCACGAAGAAGGTCCGCACCAGAGGGATCGCGTGGCGCCGGGCCGCCTCGAGCAGCATGCCTGGTCGCGGCTTGCGGCACGGGCAGCCCTCGAACTCGGAATGAGGGCAGACCAGGATGTCGAGAAAGGTGGCCGCGCCTGAAACTTGCCGCCGCAGTTCGTCGTGGACGGCGGCGAGGACCTCGCTCGAGAGTTGCCCCCTCGCCACACCTTGTTGGTTTGTGACGATCACGATCCCGTACCCATGCGCCGAAAGAAGAGAGAGACCTTCCCTGGCTCCGGGCAACAGCTCCAGCTCCTGCGGCGTCGTGACATATCGCTTCACGGACGATCGGCGGTTCAGGACTCCGTCCCGATCGAGGAAGACGAAGCGAAGACTCATGCCTCCTCGATGCGCCTCGCGCACTCGTACAGCATGTGGTGTACGACGCTATGCAGGCTCTCCACGAGGCCGTATGCCCCCGAGACGGTCGGCACGAGAATCACGTGATCCGAAAGCCGCGCGGCCTGGCCGCCATCGAAGCCTACGATCGCCACGGTCACCGCGCCCCGCTGTCTTCCAAAGAGAAGCGCGTTGACGATGTTGGGGCTGTTGCCCGAGCTCGAGATGGCGACAAGGACATCGTCCTTTGAAAGAAAATTCTCCAGCTGGCCCACGAATGCTCCGTCGTATCCATGGCGGTACGTGCCTGGATATCCCCCGCCCTGGAACACGCGCTCGCCGTCGTTGGCCTGGGCTGTCAGCCAGGCCTCGTTGTCGAGGCTGAGCACCCTGTACAAGCGCTGCCCGGGTCGAACCCCTTTCGTGCCCTTCCCGAGGTCGGCCGCGAGGTGCGTCGCGATGCTATGGCTTCCGCCGTTTCCGAACACGAAGATCGTTCGACTCGCCTCTTTGGCACGGTGAAGGACCGTGGAAACCTCCACGATCTTGTCCACGTCCAGCGCGGCGAGAAGCCCCAGCGCCTGATCGCGAAACTCGCGGGCCTTTTCCGCCGCCAAGGCCCCTGGGTCGTGTTCCGTCATGCGTCCGCCTCCCGGCTCTCGACGAGAATGAGCTGCGTGCCCTGGGGGTCCATTTCGAACTTCATCTCCCGCAGATCTCCGAGAGCCGCGCGCAGTCGATCCTGGCGCTCGGGCCGGCAGTACAGCAGCAGAAAGCCCCCGCCGCCGGCGCCCAGCAACTTGCCCCCTTCCGCACCCGCCGAGAGAGCCTTCGCATACCAGTCGTCGACGCGCTCGTTCGAGATTCCGCTCGCCAGATTCTTCTTGAGCAGCCAGTTTTCATGCAGCAAGCGCCCCAGATCGCGAATGGAGTTCCGTCGCAGAAGGTCGCGCAACTCGCGGGCGTAATCGCGCATGCGCACGTGGGCCTTGAAACTCTCTTCGTCGCTCGCCAGGCGCCGTTGCTGGTCACCGAGGATACCCCGCGCATCCCGGGTCAGGCCCGTATAAAACAGTGCGAGGTGCGAGCGTAGGTCGGCCCGTATACGGGGATTCAGAAAGATCGGCTCCACCACGACGGTGCCGTCGGGGTTGAACTGGATGTAGTTGAGGCCGCCCATCGCCGATGCAAACTGGTCTTGCTTGCCGATGGGGTTCCGGAGGATCTCCAGCTCCAGCCGGCAGGCCTGTCCGGCCAGCTCGAAGTTCGAGAGCGGCCGGCCCGTGTAGTGGGAGAGCGCGTTCAAGAGGCCTACCGAGAAAGCGGTGCTGCCACCAAGTCCCGAGCCGCCCTCCTTCGGAAGGTCGGCCACGATTCCCAGCTCGATTTTCCGGCGAATGTCGTAAAGGCGGAGGGCCTCGCGGAAAACCGGCATCTGAATGTCGTCGAGACTGGAGACCGTTTCGGTCTGCGCGTACTTCAGCTGGATGTGATCGCTGAAGAATGGGTGCGCAAAGACATAGACATAGTGAGCGATCGCGGTGGAAACCACCGCCCCCGGCTCGCGCTCGTAGAAAGTGGGCAGGTCGGTCCCGCCTCCGACGAAGCTGATGCGCAGCGGCGTTCGGGTGATGATCATGTCGTCAGGGCGGCCTTTTCGGAAAGACGCCTTTCGAAGGCGGCAAGACGCTCCGGAGTTCCGATGTCCCAAGGGCGCTCCGCGGCGGGGAAGGCGCGGATTCCGCCCGCGGCAATCGCGCGCGGCCAGATGGTCTCCTCGAGCGACACCGGCGGGCGATCGTCGGGCCGAAAGAAGCCAAAGACCCCCGGCCGGTAGGCGCCCGCGCCCGCGTCGACGTGCGTCAACCTCGGGCTTGCGCCACGCTTTTGGTAGAGCGTCACGGCTCCGTTTTCGCTGAGCGCGAGGTTATTGGCCTCGATCGCGCCGGTCGGGTCGGGGTTGCGCCACGTGGCAACCATCGCCACGACTCCCGAGGGCGCCGCCAATAAAGCTTCCAACAAGGCACCGTAGTCGAGATCGAGATACGAGTCGCCGTTGAGCAGAAGAAACGGTTCCTCGAAGTGCCGGCGCGCATTCCAGAGCGCGCCGCCGGTGCCGAGGGGTTCCACCTCGCGCGAGAAGACCATATCCAATTTGTCGCCGAAGGAGTGGCGAAGCCACGACTCCACCTGGTCGCCGTGGTAACCGGTCAGGTAGACGAAACGCCGAAAGAGCTGGCGCCCAAGAAGGTCCGTCTGGTAGCCGAGGAATGGCCTTCCGAGGACGGGCACGAGGGGTTTTGGGCTGGCGTCGGTCAGGGGACCCAGGCGCGTTCCCCGGCCACCGCAGAGGATGGCCACCGGCACCCGTTCGGGTCTCATGCCGTGTCCCGCCTCGAAAAGCCGTGGGCGGACTCGACGAGAAACAGCGGCCGCACGCGCACCTCGTCGTAAATGCGGCCGATGTACTCGCCCAGAATGCCGAGCGCGAGCGAGTGGAAACCGGACAGCAAAAGGACCAGGGACACCAGCCCGGGCACCCGCCAGGGCCAGTTGAAAACGAGACCGAGAATCCACAGAACCAGTGCCACGAGGCCCGCGGCCAGGAGAAGTCCACCGAAGGCCGAGACAAGCTGCAACGGCACACTGGAGAAGCAGACGAGTCCGTTGAGGCCGATGCGCAGGGAGCCCGTGAGCGGATACTTCGTCCGTCCGGCCACACGCTCGTCGCGATGGTAGGGGACGGCCGTCTGGCGATAGCCCAGCAAGCCCACCAGGCCTCGCAGATACCCATGGCCTTCTTTCAATTTCTTCAGCTCATCCACGACGCGGCGAGAAAGCAGCCGAAAATCTCCGGTATCGCGCGGGATCGGGATTGTAGAGATGCGGTTGATCACCCGATAGGCGATTGTGGCGACGACCCTTCGCAGAAGAGGTTCGCCCTTTCGCGAGAGGCGCTGGGCGTACGCGACGTCGAAGCCCTCTCGAAAGCGGGCCACCAGCTCGGGGATCAGCTCCGGGGGGTCCTGCAGGTCCACGTCGATCACGACGCAGGCGTCTCCCGTGGCCCAATGGAGCCCGGCAAGCGTGGCCGCGGGCTGGCCGAAGCGCCTCGACATCTTCAACAGCTTGATGCGCGGTTCGCGAGCGCGGTGCTCCAGAATGACCCGCTCCGTACCATCGGGGCAAGGATCGAGGACGAAGAGGATCTCCCAATCGCGCCCGAGGTCGGCCAGCACCTTCTCCGTTCGCGCGAGGAAGAGGGGCACGTTCTCCTCCTCGTTATACACAGGCACGATGACCGAAAGCCTGCACGAGGGCACGTCCTTGCTCGCCACCGACGTCACTGGTCGACAGCGTAGGAGCGGGGCGCCACGCTGTCAACGAGGATGGGGAGGGAGGAGCGTGGGAGAACGAGGGCCGCCCGAGCGTGCGCCTTTTCGGAGAGGTTCTTGCGAGCGGGAGTAAGTGTTACCGTGGAGTCGTGGCTGTCTCCACGCCGGCCATGGCGGGCGAAAATGTCCTGGATCGCCGGGTGGCCGCCGCGGCTGCGCTCACCTTTCTGCTGCTCCTGGCATTCGCCGAGCTTGTCTCCCGAGGCCTCTCGGCCACCGGCGTTCTCGACGGGCGAATCTCCTTTTCCGGCGTCCTGACGAGCCTGCCTGAGTTGGAGGGCCGCGTCCGATGGGGTCTGCGAGGTCAATCGCCGCCCGTGCTGCTGCTGGGTGACAGCGTACTGGGTGCCAGCGCGATGTGCGAGCGCGGCCAGCCTGGCGCGCGTCGCAGCACGATGCCCGCCGCCCTTGCCGGCCGAAGGGCCCCGATGCGTTCCCGCGTCGTGAGCCTTGCCGCCGACGGGCTGGTTCCCGGCGATCTGGAAGCTATCTCATACGTCCTCGAAAAGACGGTCAGCCGCTCGGCCCGGCCAGCCCGGGTCGTGCTCGTGGTCAATGTGCGCATGCTTGCGTCGGAGCTGGACCGCGAGGGGCAGCGGGTCTCGCGCGACTTTCTGCTGCCGGCACTTCCGCCCGCCTCGTGCGCGGAGCTGGTGCCTTCGGCTGCTCTTGAGGGAGAGGCTGTCGGCACGCGTCTCTACGGTGGCGCGGCGTCGGCCTCGGCACTCTTCCGAGTTTCGCAGCAGCTCCGCACGCTCTGGTACTACCCGACCCCGGCGGATGCCCGCCAACGCCTCGTCGAGGCGGTCTTCGGGAAGCCTCCCGTCGGTGACGTGGAGGAGGCCGCGCTCCGCATGCGTGTCGAAGGCTTCTATCAGGAGCTCTGGCGGGAGGACGCCCCGGCCGCGCGTACGCTCCGCCGATTGATCCCGGCTCTGCGTCACGCGGATCCCCGGCTTCTCGTCGTTTTCTCGCCGCAGAACCCGTCGTTCATGGCAAAAGGGGGACCGGAGCTGGCGGCCGCGAACGCGAACCTCCTCCGGACGATCGTCGGGCCGGGAGCCTCCGGCTCGTTCGTCGACTTATCAGCGGCGTTCGGGGAGGAGCTCTTTCTCGACCACTGCCACATGACGCCCGAAGGCAACCTCCGGCTCGCGGAAGAGATTGACCGGCGTCTCGGGAGCCACGCTTGAGAGCTCGCCTCCCGTTGCGAGGCGTCCTCCTCGGGGCCCTGCTCTTCGTCGTGTTTTTCGCGGTACTTCTTTTCGCGGGCGACCTGTCTTCCTCGAAATTCCTCTACGTCGACTTCTGAGATGGGTTCCGGGAAGCCAGGCGACGCTTCATGATCTTCAACACGGCCTGGTTCCTGGTCTTCTTCGCGACTTTCTACGTCGTGTTCCATCTCGTGCCCACCGCGCGCCTGCGGTTTCTCTACGTCCTTGCGGCGAGTGCCGTCTTCCACTACCACTTTGCGGGTCTTGCTGGCGTCCGCCCCATCATCGTCATGGGGGTCGTCACGTACGTCGTCGGGCTGACGCTTCCGCGGTTGCCCTCGGGCACGCGGGTCCGCTCGCTTGCCTTCGCCGCCGGCCTTCTCGTTCCTGTCCTCGGCCTCGTTTTCTACAAGTACCGCGAGTTGCTGCTCGGATCTCTCGCCACCGTGAAAAACAGCCCGGCGCTCGCGGCATGGTCGCCGCGCTCGGCCGGCCCGGCGCTGCCTCTGGCGATCTCGTTCTTCACGTTCGAGTTCGTGCACTACCTGACCGACGTGCACCGCGGCTCGTCGCCCATTCGAAACCCGCTGAAATTCGCCTTCTTTACGATCTTCTTCCCCTCCATCGTCTCGGGACCCATCAAGCGCTTCCAGCCTTTCCTCGCGCAGGTGGAGGACGGACTTTCGCGACCCTCCCTGGAGCGATCGCTTTCGGGTGCGGCTCAGGTCCTGTTGGGCTTCTTCAAGAAGCTCGTGGTCGCCGACGCCGCGGCGGCTTTCGTGGAGTTGCTCGAACGGTACCCCTCGCCGAACCGCGCGACGGTAGCGACCATGATTTTCCTGCTGTCGGTTCGGATTCTCTTCGACTTCTCCGGGTACAGCGACATCGCCATCGGTCTCGGGCGGCTCATCGGTCTCGAGCTACCGCCCAACTTCCGGTTTCCTTACGCAGCGCGCAACATCTCGGAGTTCTGGCGGCGCTGGCACATGTCGCTCTCCTCGTGGATCCGCGACTATGTGTACGTACCCCTCGGCGGCGGACACACGAGCACGCCGCGCAAGGCGCTGAACCTCGCCGTGACGATGTTTATCTGCGGCCTTTGGCACGGGCCCGCGTGGCACTTCGGCCTCTGGGGGCTGTACCACGGCGCCGGCCTTGCCGTGCACGGCCTTTGGGAGCGCTCGGCCTTCAGCCGGCGGATCGCGCCACACCGGGGCACTCATCTCCTCGGCATCGTCGTGACGGACGTCTTCGTCGCGTACGGATGGCTTCTCTTTTTCTACCCCGTCCCTTCGGTTGTGAGGTACTCCCGGATTCTTCTCGGTCTTCCGGAGGCGCCATGATGAGCTGCTGTTTCACCGCCCTCGTTTTCTCCACGCTGTTCGCCACCGCGGTGGCGGCCGCTCCTCCGGCAACCCCATCGGCAAAGGTGACGCCAGTGATGACGGCGACCGCTTCGGCTCCGGCATTCCCGGCGGCGTGGTTCGACAAGAACGTGATCGTGACGAACAAGGAAGGGTATGTGCACGTATTCTGGAACGCGCAGGAGGCCCGCGGCGCGCTGACCGACCCGGACAAACGTGTTTTGCTGGCTCGGGCGGCCCGGAGGCTGGCTGCCGAGAAGGTGAGAGCCGGAGTCGACCTCGTGAAAATGGACGTCGTCTTCGTGCGAGAGCGCGACCGGTATGGGGTGCCGCGATGGGACACGCTCGAGAAAGTCGCCCACCTCGAGTTTTCCCGGGAGGCTTTGCTCGAGGGTCTCAAGGAGGGAGCCGTGCCGGAGAGAGCACAGATGGCCAAGCTCTTTAAAGTCTTCGAGGTCCGCTGATGCCGCGCCGGGGATGGGCCCAGCCGTGGTCGGTGGTCGTCGGGCTGATCGCCGGCGCCGTTCTCGTGACGGTCGGGAAGTCCGTCGTGCATCCGGATGCTCCCCGGACGCTCCGGCCGCTCTACCACAGGCTGGCCCTCGTCGCCGGCTCGGGGGACGAGGGGACGACGGACGGACCCTTCGCGGAGGCCCGTTTCCAGGAGCCCGCAGGTCTCGCGGCAAGCCCGAGCGGAAAACTCCTCGTGATCGCGGATCGCGGGGGACACCGACTGCGGGGCGTCAAGCTCGATGAAGCGAACCGGGTCGTGACCCTGGCGGGGACCGGCCAGCCGGGATCTGCGGACGGCGCTCTCTCGAGCGCGACCTTTGATCGGCCCACTCACGTGCAGTTCATCAGCCCCCGGCGACTCGTCGTGTGGGATGCGGGCTCGGGCCTACTGCGCCTCGTGGATCTCGAGAGCGGGGCCGTACGAGCCCTTCGCGCGGCCGGTACCGCCCCCTTCAAGGACGTCTGGGCCCTCGCGGCCTCGGAAAAAGAGGTCTTCCTCTCGCAGCCGGGACCGGGTCGTCTCGTGCGCGTCGACGTCGCCTCGGGCCTGGCGCGCGTGCTGTTCGAGGGGGATCCGCGCGTGCCCCACCCGGGCGCGCTCGCCTTCCACGACGCAGCGCTCTATCTGGCGGATCGAGACGGGACCGACGTCTTCCGACTCGCGGTCCCCGGAAAAGGCTCGTCCGACCTGGCCGTTGCGGGGACTCCAGGCCGCCTCGTGGCGATGGCCTCGGCAGGCGGCGTCCTCTACGGACTGCGGGCCGCGGCCGACCCGCCGCTCATACGGGCGCTCACCGGCGAGCCGGTGTCCCTGATCTCCGCCTGGGGTCAGGACCTTCCAGGTTGGACGTCTGCGAAGCCCTATCTCGAGGTTCCCGGCAACCCGCCCGTCGGCCTCGCAGCCGATCCGCGGGTCGAGCGAACGCTGTTCGTGACGTCGCCTGCTCTGCGCAGAGTCCTCTCCGTCCGCGACCTCGACCAGGGGGCTCGCCGCGACGCGCTGAAGGAGTGGCCGGGCGAGCCGGACGACGACTCCTACCCGAAGCGGAAGCCCGCCGGAGTGTTCCGGCTCCTGGTCGTGGGGGATTCCCACGTCTTTTACGGCACCGACAAGGAAGTCGAGGAGTTTGGCGGCTATCCACGTGCCCTGACGTTCCCCAAGCGGCTCGAACTGACGCTGAATACGCGCGCGGCTCTCGAGGGCCGCCCGATATCCTACGAGGTATTGGCAAAGGTACACGGCAGTTCGGCACCCTTGGGCGTGTGGCCGGTTTACGAAGTACCAACCGTGGCGAGGACGTGGGACGTTGATACCGTTCTCCTCATGATGCCTCCCGCTTCCAGCACGCTGGATGCCTGGTTGAACCGCCCGCCTGGGACGGACGGCGGGATCCCCCCGGCGGACATCGACCCTGAGTACCTCCTCTTGCCGGCGGAAGCGAAGCTCCAAAAGAGTCCGGCGGCTGCGCTTTTCCGAGCATGCCAAAAGCGAGGGCTGGCAACCGCCTCGCCCGAGGGCCGTCTCGAGATTGAAGCGTCTCTCGGAACACTGGCCTCGGAGCCGGAGCTCCGCCGGGAGGCGCTCGAGCTTTACGGGCGCCCGCTCGAGCTGTTGAAAGAGCGCCTTGCGCCCCGACGGCTGGTTCTCTGCTTCTATCCGCTCGGCAGTCGCGAGGACCTCGGCGAACAGCGCAACTTCTACCGCGAGCTTTGCGAGAAACGCGGAATCGAGCTCCTTGATCTCGTACCGGCGTTCGATGTCCTTCGCGAAGCCTTCTATCCCCTCAGCGAGCTTTCTGGAAACGACCATTTCCACGCGGCCGGACACGGCGTCTTCGGCTACCTCGTCGCGCACGAACTGGTTTTCCGGCGGATCGTCTCGTTCTGAAGCGGCGGGCAGCCGCGCGATGGTCGCGCGAGGGCCCGCCGGAACGAGTGGCGCGGCGGCGTCGGCCGAGGCGAGAAAACTCGATCACGTAAAATGAGCACATGCTCGCCGGCACGAAATATCTTCCCGAAAGAAGAGTCTCCTTCTCGACGGATAGGGGCTGATGGAGACCCGCCGGACGTTCACGCTCGCAGCGATCGGGACGGCCCTCGCCGCG
>OCTA010003521.1_pt1 | contig 13892 bp, 12 predicted proteins | sample 1538991 | NCBI WGS metagenome assembly OCTA01 (sample SAMEA3539302, study PRJEB22396) | soil metagenome | biome: tundra; feature: field; material: soil | place: USA | collected 2010-05 | depth 0.15 m
CAGCATACGCCTGAAGGAGAGCGCCTGTCCAGTTATTTGTTGGACACTACACTAGTACGTGCGGGACCTGCCTGGGACGGCGGTCCAGGGTTTGCTAAACCGTCGTAGTGCCTCAAAGCGCTACCGGGGGTTCGAATCCCCCCTCTCCGCCAGCCCATCTGTCTTTGAGTTACCTGGGATGAAGCCGTTTGAGTCCTGGGAGGACGATCCCCCTTCGCCACAAACAAATCGCCTTGTGAAGCCAATTGGGCCGTCGATAGTCGAACTCGACGGTGTCAATCGAGTTCAACAATCCAGCGGCAACCGTAATCCAGACCTCGCTGACTGGGAAGCAGACGTCGTTGTATTCGATGTCCGCGCCTCCTTGCGCCTGTACCGATACTTCCTTCACAAGGGTGTCCGACGACGGTCGGCCTCCACTGCCATAGGATGGATTCTCATAATACGCGATCGTTGAGTTGGCCGTGTACAATTCGGATCCTATCCGAAACCGTACGAAGTTCTGGCGACTCGGAAATCTGATCCTCAGTATGGTCCGGCCAGCAGGATCTGAGATTTCTTCTAAACTCAGAAGCCTGGCCGTAGTGCTATCCAGCACCGGTTGGACAGACATCCGGCCGAGGACGACCATGAAATCCGCCTGTGTGCCAGCATCCTTCCAACTGGGCGCAGGCCCGATACCGTTTGCCTGGATTACCTGCCCTACCAGACTGTCCCAGGGCTCCGTCCCAACATCAAAGGTAACCGTCTTCACATCGCCTCCCATTCCTGCGGTCGCTACTTGGCGTGCGATTACCTGAAGCGGAATCTTCCATCTCGCCCACCCGGATTAAAGACAGTATATGCCGGCTGGAGCATTATACAGATCCTAGTATCCGAAATATTGTTCGTCAATATCGTCGGCCAGCTTCCGCCCGTGAAATCCCTCTCAACCGGAATTTCCATTTTGGGTTTTCCGCCAGGGTTCAGTATACATCCATTTAGTATTTTTGGTCCGCAAATCTGCAATTGCTTCTTGCCCGCAGTGCCTTTGCTCCTCCAGATGTGAGCTTTGGCCTGCTCCAAGACTTCAAAATCGCCAACCCTCGGCGTATTTGGCGGGAGCGGTTCACCGCTCCCGCCAAATACGACCGCGCGGTCCAGAAGTCCCGTTGTGGGAAGTGCGGCCCGAATTAGGAACAGCAAACGCGATTGCTACTGTTTTTCGGCGTTCCACCGGCCGCATTGCCGGGCGGTGCCGACGGCGCGCAACACCTGTTCCCCTATGCGTGCGCCAGTTCCCGCTGGCCGCGCTGTTCGATGGGTACGAACTCGCGGCGGTCTTCGCCGATGTAGATCTGGCGCGGGCGCGCGATCTTCTGCTCCGGGTCCTGCAACATCTCCTGCCACTGCGCCAGCCAGCCCACCGTGCGCGGGATGCCGAACAGCACCGTGAACTGCTCGGGTTTGAAGCCCATGGCCTCGTAGATGATCCCCGAGTAAAAGTCCACGTTCGGGTAGAGCTTGCGCTTGATGAAATACTCGTCGGAGAGGGCAATGCGCTCCAGAGCGAGCGCGATACCGATCTTCGGGTTCCTGCCGGTGACCTCGAACACCTCGTCGGCCACCCGCTTGATGATGCGCGCGCGCGGATCGTAGTTCTTGTACACGCGGTGCCCGAAGCCCATCAGCTTGCGCTTGCCTTCCTTCACCTGCGCGATGAAGCCGGGGATGTTCTCCTTGGAACCGATCTCCGCCAGCATGCGCAGCACTTCTTCGTTGGCGCCGCCGTGCAGCGGGCCGGAGAGCGCGGCGATGGCCGCGGCCGCGGTGGAATACGGGTCGGCCGTGGAGCTGCCCACCGCGCGCATCGTGCTGGTGCTGCAATTCTGCTCGTGGTCCGCGTGCAGGATGAACAGCACTTCCAGCGCCCGCGCCAGCACCGGGTTGGCGGCGTATTGCGGCTCGCTCCGCTTCCACAGCATGTTCATATAATTCTTGGTGTATCCCAGCTCTGGATCGGGGGAGACATAAGGCATGCCTAGGCGGTGCCGGTAGGCGTAGGCGGCCAGGGTGGGCATCTTGCCTATCAGCCGGACAATCTGCTTGCGGCGGCACTTGGGGTCGGCGATGTTGTGCGCTTCCGGATAGAACGTGGCGAGCGCCGCCACCGTGCTCATCAGGATGCCCATGGGATGGGCGTCGTAGTGGAACCCGTCCATGAACTTCTTGACGTTCTCATGCGTCAGGGTATGATGCATGATCTCGCAATTCCAGTAGGCCAGTTGTTCCTCGGTCGGCAGCTCCCCGTGCAGCAGCAGGTAGGCGACTTCCAGAAACGTGCACTGCTCGGCCAATTGCTCGATCGGGTACCCGCGGTAACGCAGGATGCCCTTCTCCCCGTCCAGATAGGTGACGGCGCTTTGGCAGGAAGCCGTGTTCATGAAGGCCGGATCGTAAGTCATCAGCCCGAAATCGTCGGCGCCGGTCTTGATCTGGCGCAGGTCCATGGCGCGGACCGTGCCGCGCCAGATCGGAACCGTGTAGGTTTGTTTCGTCCGATTATCCGTGATCGTCAGCGTTTGCTCGTCCATCCGGCGTTCCTCCTGGCTCCACTTGGGGCGCACTCCTGCAATATCATTTCCACATCCAATTGTCGGTATTTACCACAGATTGTGGAGCAAACAGCCGTATTTTGGGTCCATTGAAGCTATGGTCCGGGGCTTTTCGCGCAAGTGTGTGGGTGCGCTGAACCCACCAGCCAGGGTGGGCCCAGGCTTTCAGGATCGCTTCTCCGGACCCTTATGATACTATTTAGAACAAGATACCCCGGTGTCTTCGAGGAGGCGAAGGGCGTATGCGTTGTTGGTCTAGTGAGCGCTATAAACCCAAGATCTTTGCGATAGTGTGGCGCCGTGGGCGGGCCTTTACGGCACTGGCTCCGGTCGCGCTGGCGCTCGTCATGATGTCCTCCGCAGAGGCGCAAAACCTATCGGCCAACGCGCAGCAGCAGATCCGGGCCCTGCTCTCGGAGAAGGCCTCGCGGACCCCGGCTCAAGCCAAGATGGATTCGCACCTGGTTCACGCCGCGCAGATCCTGAGCGGGCAGCCGGTGAGTCCCGACTTTCCCACGCCTCCGGGTGAGCTTGAAGCCGTTCGCCCCGATGCTCGCAACTTCGTCGAGGTCGATATACGGGCGGACGTGAACCCAGACCTGCTGGCCTTGATTCGCAGTCTGGGCGGCACGGTGGTGAACGCGTTTCCCGAGTACGAATCGGTCCGCGCCCGCCTGCCGCTGCTCTCCGTGGAGCGGGTTGCCCAGCGCAGCGAAGTGCGCCAGATTCGGGTGGCGGATCGAGCCTATGTCAACGCCGCTCCGGCAGGATCCCCCGGCGCACGCCTGAATTTCGCGGCGCGCGGCCTCGCGGTCCGGGCGCGATTGGCTGCGTTCCTAGCCGCCCGCAAGGGCGCCGAACTGCCGGCCCCGGTGCTAGGGAGCCTGTTGCGATCGCTAAGCGCCGCGTTCTTCGCGGGCCCGGACAACTCGGGAGATGTGGCGCACCAGGCGAACAGCGTCCGTTCTAACTTCGCTTTCGACGGCACGGGCGTGAAAGTCGGCCTCCTATCGGACGGCGTGGACAGCCTCGTTAAAGAGCAGACCGCCGGCAATCTCCCGGCCACGGTACACGTGATCGGCGCACAAGCCGGCTCCGGAGACGAAGGCACGGCCATGTTGGAGATCGTATATACGCTGGCGCCGGGCGCAACGCTCTACTTCGCCACGGGAAATCCCAGCCAGGCTCAGATGGCCAGCAACATTCAAGCGCTGGCCGACGCCGGCTGCAACATCATCGTGGACGACATTTCGTACTTCGGAGAAGGAGTTTTCCAGGATGACATCCTAGCCAGGAAGGTGAACGCCGTGACGTCCGCCGGGGTGTTTTACTTTGCCGCCGCCGGCAATTCGGGGAGTCTTCTGCAAGGTACCAGCGGCACCTGGCAGGGCGATTTCGCCGATAGCGGGACCACTCTTTCCGGCGCCGCGGTTCATAGTTTCGGCGCCACCAACTACGACACGCTCACGAAGGCGAGCCAGGCCCAAGTCATAATAAACGGCATATGCTGCGAAGCGGGCGCATATGAGCTCAAGTGGTCCGACCCGCTGGGTCAATCCAATAACGACTACGACCTTTTCATCACGGACTCGATCGGGAACGTGGTCGGCTCTTCGACCAACTCTCAGACCGGTACGCAAGATCCCGAGGAGAATATCACTGGGATCGCAAGCCTTGCCACTGCATGCGGAGCGGGAACGTGCCGCATCGTTGTCGTCAAGCACGCTGGCGCCGCCGCGCGCACCCTCTATTTGGACACCGAGCGCGGGAATCTCCAGTTCGCGACCAATAGCGCGACTTACGGACATGCCGCGGCGTCGGGCGCATTTGGCACCGCGGCCACGGATGCCCGGTACGCGATCCCGCTCTACCGCCCGGCCTGTGCCGGCTTCTCGCCGTCTTGCAACAACGGGGTGGAAGCCTTCAGCTCGGACGGACCGCGCCAGATGTTCTTCAATCCGGACGGCACGGCTCTCACGCCCAATAATCTTCTGATTGGCACGAGCGGCGGCGCGGTACTGAACAAGCCCGATTTCACGGCTGCCGATGGCGCAACCACGGGTGTTGCGGGTTACCAGCAGTTCTTCGGAACCTCCGCCGCCGCGCCGCACGCCGCGGCCATCGCGGCGCTGATGCTGCAAGCCGTGCCCACGCTGACGCCCGCTAATATGCGCGCCGCGCTGGCTGCCAACGCAATCGACATCGAGGGTCCGGCGCCGAACATCAACGCGGGCGCCGGCATCGTCATGGCGCCGGCCGCGGTCCAATCCGCTTGCGGGTATTCCGTTGGCCCCCTGTCTCCGGTTGCCGCTTCGGGGGCCAGCGTGAGCCTCGCCATTCAGGCAAGCCCAAATTGCCCGTGGACTATCTCGGGTCTGCCCTCCTGGATCTCGGGCGCTACTTCCGGCAAGGGCACGGCCACCGTCACCCTCACCGTCGCCGCCAATTCCGGCGTATCCCGGGCGGCCACGGTTTTCTTGGCCGCGGGCACGTTGAACCTGGGAGCCTCAGCATCCATCGCGCAAGCGGCGCCGTTGGCCATCGCGACGAGCGCCACGCTCCTATCGGGGTATACCACAGGCGCGTATTCTCAGGATCTGACTGCAACCGGGGGGACTGGCGCCTATACGTGGTCTAAAACGGGGTCTTTGCCGGCCGGCCTCACGCTGACCGGCGCGGCCATCACGGGAACGCCGACGGCCGCGGGGCCGTTCAGCTTCACGCTTCAGGTAGCCGACAGCGCTACTCCTCCGGCCACCGTCTCCAAAGCATTCACTATCACGGTCGCCAGTGTAGGGGGCGCCGGGGCTACCCTGGCGCGAGTGGGCGTCCTGGCCCAGTTCGCGGCCGGCGGAGGCTGGGACACCGAGATCTGGCTCCTGAACAACTCCGCGGCGGCCATTCCGGCCAGGGTGGTGTTCCACGGCGACGATGGGACGCAGACCTTTAGGGACACGAGTTGGACCGCGCAGACGCTGCCTTTCACCGTGACTCAAGGGAGCGATATCCAGTCGGTTGCAACGGCGACTCTGGACCGAGTGATCGCCGCCAACAGCGCTGTGGTCATCAATACCGGAACCGTAGCCGCCAACGTGCAAGGATGGGCGGATGTACTGGCCACCGGAGCGCTGAGCGGTTTTGCGATCTTCCGGAACGTAGCCATCGGTGAGGGAACCGCGCCGCTCGTGAGCCTGCCGGCCTCGCCCACTACCCTGATTCTGCCGTTCGACAACACCTCCGGCGGCGCCAACGGCACGTTTTCGACGGGCATCGCCCTTGGGAACATTTCCGGTTCCTCCGCCACCGTCACAGCCACGGTTTGGGACACCAGCGGCAACCAGCTTGCCTCCGCCGTGCCCGTGTTCTTCAAAGCCGGCGACACCAACGGGCACAAGAGCCCCACCTGGGCCGGCAACAGCCACGACTCGTATCTGCTGAACGACGCCACCGCGGGCATCCCGGCGACGGCCGGAATCCGCGGCGTGGTTCAGTTCCAGATTGTCGGCGGAGCGCTGACGGGCGTTGGATTGCGTGTCCGGACTGTCGGCTCCACCGTCACGTTCACTTCGGTGCCGGTGACCGCGCAATAAGGCGCGGCCCGGCCCGCGGGCATGTTAGAATAATTGCAGTTATGGCGATTCCGAATGTGAAGCGGTTCCGGCCTTTTTGCCCGACCTGCAACGAGAGTTTCACGCTGATGTCGGTCCTGCCCCAGGGCGCGGATGTCGATAAGTACCTGGCGGATGCCGTGGTGCGTCACGATCACAAGGCGTACCAGGAAGCCAAGGTGCTGCACTTCAAGGTCCGCGTCGGCCAGCAGAAACAGAAAAAAGCGAAGTAGGGGTCGGGCATGCCCGACCCTTGGCGTTTCCCAACAGTCGGCAAGGCAGGCCAGGAGGCCCGCCCCACTGGACTGGCGCTGAGTGGAGCGGGCCTCCTGGCCTGCTTTCTTTGCGTTGGTCGCCGGGTCGTCGGCGAGCCGGTCGTTCCCAAGGCGCCTACATCTTCGCCTGCAACGTCCGGAGCGCCCGCAATCCTTCCTGCGCCACATCGGCGTCCTTGTCGGTGCTGAGCTTCTGGAGCTCCGGGATGCTCTGCTGGTCGCCGCTGCGGGCCAGCACGTGCGCCAACCCGATCTTTTCGTCCTTGGTTGCACCCGGAAGCGCGGGATAGAGCGAGTTGCGAACGCGATCGTCGCGCGCCAACTCCACCAGAAACGGCAATGCCACGCCGCTGTAGGCCGCCGAATTGAGGTCATCGATCAGGAACTGGAGCGGGCTGAACTGGCTGACCTCCGTTTTGCCGAGCATCACCTGCGCAAAAGCCAGCGAAAGCCGCGGCGCGGTCTTCCCCTCATCCAGCCACGCCTGTTCCACCATGGGAAGGTCCTTGGCGTCGCGCAATCTGGCGTAACCTTCCGCGGACGCCGCGCGCAGTTTCTCGTCCTTGTCGTGCAGGTACTGCGCGTAGAGCGGGCGGCTGCTTTCGGCCGGCATCATGGCGATGGAGGTCAGCGTGGCGCGCCGCACGCCGGCGTCGCTGGCATGCTTGAGAATGTCCCCCAGGGCCGGGAGCGCATCGGTAGCGTGAAGGAGCCCAACGGTCTCGATGGCCGCCGTCTGCACTTTCTTGTCGAGATCGCGCAGCCGGAATTCGACCCGCGGTCCGGCCGATTCGTCGCGGATCTTCCGCAGGGCGACGAGCGATTCGTAGATTACGTCGGTATCCTTGGAGTGCACGGCTTCCACCAGGTCGGGTACGGCGCCCTTACCTCGCAGCACGCCCACCGCGCGCGCGGCGCCGGCCCGCGCATCGACGCTCCCTCCGCCGGAGGCGAGTTTGCCGAGCGCGGCAATCACCTCGGGGCGCACTATGACGTAGGCGTCGATCGCCTGATCGTCGGTATCCGTGAACATGCCCTTGATGCCCGTACCGAGGCGCTTCAGCGAGCCGCCTAAGCCGGATTGCACGTAGCCCGGGTAGTAGAAGTTGGCCAGGCCGTCGGCGGCCCGCGCCTGCACTTCGGGATCGTTGTCCCGGGTAGCCTGAATTAAGGGATCGAGGCTTCCCTGCGTGCCAATTTCCGTGAGCTGCTTGACGGCTTCCACGCGAACGTCTTTGCTGGGGTTCTTGAGCAGTTCCGCGAGCCGGGGAATGGCGCTGGAGCCGTTCTTGGCGATTTCGCGGACATCCTTGGGACGAACGTCCTGCGCGCACAGAAGCGCCAACGGGGAGAAAAGGGCAAACACCGCAAAATACGACCGCATGCTTCCATGCTATCGCGGCGGGGCGGAAAGCACTACAGGTCTTCGCCGGCGCCGACGCGGTCCTCGGGTCGCGTCAGACCGCCGCGTTCCGCCAGCAGAAGTCGCCGCAAGGTTCGCAGATCGTTCAAAATGCGGCGGCTGGTGGTAATGTGGAGGTGCAGTTTCGTGAGATTGTAGGACACCAGAAGCAGCGCCTCTTTGCGCCGGTCCGCGTGGTCGTGCTCGGCGGCGGCGATCTCGGCTTCCACTTCGCGCCGGGCCTCGGCCAAGGCTTCGGCCAGCAGCGCCACATACTCGTGGGATCCCTCGATGCTGTCAAACGGCGTTTCCGGCGTGTAGCCCACAGGATGCGCCCTTCCGGCCAGCCGGCTTCAGCGGATGGCCTGCTCGCTCCCAACTGTAACATTTTCGCACAACGCGTCCAATCCGATACAATGGCCGTGTGGAGACAATGGAACAGGGCGAACGGCTGGCGCAGTGGATGCGTTTTCGAGAAATGACCCGCGACGTACACCGGGGCTTCGTTGCGGAGTGGACCGTCACCATCATTTTGCTGCTCTTCGCTACCACGACCTTGGTGCAGGCGTTCGTGATTCCGAGCGCTTCCATGGAGGATTCGCTGCTGGTGGGGGATCACGTGCTGGTGGACAAGCTGGTCTTCTCTCCGCATGGCGCCGCCGGGCTTGCGCTGCCATACCGCGAGGTGCGGCGCGGCGACATCATCGTATTCCGCTACCCCCTGGATATCCGGGAGGACTACGTGAAGCGGGCCATTGGAATCCCCGGCGACCACATCCGGTTCGTCAGCCAGCAGTTGATCCTGAACGGAAAGCCGGTGAAAGAGCCGTATGTCAAGCACGTCGCCTCGTATCCCAATACGTACCGCGATAACTTTCCGGTTCTTGCCGGCGATCCGCTGCGGCCCAGGGCACTGGAGATGCTGGAGAATCACGTGGTGGATGGAGAGCTGGTGGTGCCGCCCGGCTATGTTTTCGCCATGGGCGATAACCGCGACGATTCCGACGACAGCCGCTACTGGGGCTTGGTTCCGCGCGAGAATATCGTAGGCACGCCGACGATCATTTACTGGTCGTACGACGCCTCTACCCAGGACCTGACCAACGGGAACATCGGCATCGACCACATTATCGACGTGGTGACGCACTTCCCCACTAAGACGCGATGGAAGCGGACCTTTAAGCTGATCCACGGCTATCCGTTGCAGTAGAGGCCCAAGTCATGCGGCGTATCGCTCTCGTTCTTTCCTTCCTGCTGCTTGCGTTTGGCTGCCGTTCCAGGTCCTCGTCCGGCGGCTCGGAGTCGCGGTCGATGCCTGGCGGGTCGGCGGCGGTCACAGGGCCGCTGCTCTCGTATGGCGACGTGGTGGACCGCGTCGCACCGGCGGTGGTGACCATACGGTCTTCTCAGCGGGTGCGCGCTCCGCAACAGTTCCCGTTCTCCGACAACCCGTTTTTCCGCCAGCTTTTCGGCGGGACGGTTCCGCGAGAAGGGCGCACGCAGGTGGAGGAATCGCTGGGCTCGGGCGTGATCGTGCGCTCCGACGGGTACATCCTCACCAACCATCACGTCATCGATGGCGCGGACCAGATCAAGGTGGATCTCATCGGCTCGCGCCGTACTTATTCGGCGAAGGTGGTGGGGTCTGACCCGCCCAGCGATCTGGCGGTGCTGAAGATTAGCGCCAGCGACCTGCCAATTCTGCAACCCGGCGACTCCGACCAGGTGCGGGTGGGTGACGTTTGCCTGGCGGTTGGCAATCCTCTGGGCGTCGGCGAAACCGTAACCTCGGGCATCATCAGCGCCAAGGGCCGCGCCACGGGTTTGAGCAATGGCAGCTTCCAGGACTTTCTGCAAACCGACGCGCCCATCAACAAGGGCAACTCGGGCGGCGCGCTGGTGAATACGCGCGGGGAGTTGATCGGGATCAACTCCCAGATTCTCTCGCCCACCGGCGTCAACATCGGCATTGGCTTCGCCATCCCCTCCAACATGGCCAAGACGGTGATGAACCAGTTGATCGGGAAGGGTAAAGTGCAGCGCGGCATGATCGGCGTCACCGTACAGCGCGTTACCAGCGATCTCGCCTCGGGCTTCGGACTCAAGGAAGCGCGCGGCATCGTCATCAGCTCCGTCACCGCCGGCGGCGCGGCGGACAAGGCGGGTCTGAAACAGGGCGACGTTGTCCTGCAACTCAACGGGAAAGACGTGAGCGACACCAACGTCTTCCGCAACGAAATCGCCGCCATGACGCCGGGCACGGAGGTGACCCTGACCATTTGGCGCGACGCCGCCCAGCAACAGGTGCGCGTCCGGCTGGGCGAATGGACCGGTGAGGTTGCCGGCGAGCAACAGCAGGGCGGCGGCGGCGGGGAAACCGGCGGCCGCTTGGGAATCACCGCCGAGCCGCTCACGCCGGAGATCGCCGCGCAGCTTGGACTTCGGCGCGGGACGCAGGGCGTGGTGGTCACCCAGGTGGATCCAACCGGGCCCGCAGCCCAAGCCGGCGTCCAGGCCGGAGACGTGATTCAGGAAGTGAACCGCCAGCCGGTACGCTCGCCCGGCGAGGTGCACGACGCCTTGCAGAGATCCGGCAACCGCGCCGCGGTGCTGCTGGTGAACCGCGGCGGCCAGACTATCTACATCCCCGTGCCGCAACAGTAGCGCGGACACTCGCGCCCATGGACCGCCTGCTCCAGCTCGGCGTCGATCTTTTCAACCGCCGCGAGTTCTTCGAATGCCACGAAGTCCTGGAAGAGGCCTGGACCCCGGAACGCGGCCCCCGCCGCCTCTTCCTGCAATCCCTGATTCACCTTGCCGTGGCGTTCCATCACCACCGCCGCGGCAACCCGGCGGGCGCGATTCGCCAACTGCGCAAAGGCCTGCGCAAGCTCTCCCTCTACCTGCCCGAACACGAATCCGTCGATACCGCCCGGCTGTGCCAGGAAGCCCGGCTGGCCCTCGAGCGAATCGAAGCCGGAGCGCCCATTCCCGCCTATCCGCTGATTCACGTTCGATGACGGCGGAGCCGCGGAGGGCCGTCAGCTATCAGCTTTCAGCTATCAGCCAATGCGTTTCAAGCTGATAGCTGATGGCTGACAGCTACTTGACTACCGCTCGTCCGGCGGCTGGCTGGCCAGCAGAATCATAACCTCTAGCGCGCGGCTGCGTTGCGCATCGCTGACGATCAAGTATCGATGCCTGCCGTTCGGGTCCGGGGTGAAATGCGTAATGCCACGAGCGTCCACCGCGATCGCGCCCGGCGCCGACAACGTGAAATAGCCGCGCTCGGGGCGCACCGCGTAGAGCGCCGCTGTAAGATCCCACGTGGGCCGGTCGTAGGGCATTTTCATGTAGTTGCGATAGGCCTCCGCGACGGGATGATACGGGACGTAGCCGAAGTCGTTTTCAATGCTGGCCGCCGGGAAGAGAATGGAGGCGCCGATTTCGAAGCCGCTGACCACAATCGGCGTGGGCCACTCCCGGAACAGCTTCTGCGCCGAGGGAATGTCCGTTTGCACGTTGTACTCGGGCTTGCCGTCCGCGAAGTTCCCCGCCATCATGCTCACCAAGCGCACCTTGCGCATCGCCAGGTCGCGGCCGGCCAGCGGGCTGGCGGCGTCCGGTCCGGAATCGAGCAGGCGCGCCAGATTCGTGCTGAAGCCCACCTGCACGATGACCACCGTGTTGTCCCGCTCCGCCGCCAGCACCCGGCGCAGCAGCGCCACGGCATCGGGAGCTTCCGCGCCCGAGGCAATCCGGCGTGGATACACGAACGATCCGTCAAAACGTTTGCGCTCCGCGGGAACCTGGATCATGGGCGAACCATTGGGAGCGATGCCGCTCCCTTTTACCATTCCCACCGGAATCCGGGCGCGGCCGTAGAACGTATTGACCAAGTCCACGTAGGGAGCGCTCCAAGGGTTGTCCTTGGTGATGGTCACAGCAATCAGCCGGCACTCGCCACGGCTCTCGAAGGCGTGGAGCATAGCGAGCGCCAGGGCATCGTCAACGTCGTTTCCCATATCCGTGTCGAAGATCAACGGGATGGGCGTGGCTGCCGGCGCGGCGGCCGTCAGTGCAAGAGAAATGGCAGTGAAAACGAGAATAGGTCTGGTCATGTCGCTATTCCGAGCTATAACATAACTAGACGGAGACCGAACTTCCATGAAAATGCAATCCAACACCATCTTCATCACCGGCGGAAGGATGCCGCGCCTGCTGCCGGCATGCGCCCCATGCCCCTGGACGAATTCATCGCCGAAACCATGCGAGAGCTTGCCGGCGATTCCGACGAGGTAGCCGTTGGGCAAGCCCGGAACCTCGCCGCCACAGCCGGTCTGGAAACGTCCAAGAAGGTCTTCGCCGGCATGAACCCTTCAAGCGGCGGCTCCGCCGTGGGGCGGGTCTTTTGACCCGCGATGACGCCTTCCGGCGTCATCAGCCGGGCGTCAGCCCGGCCGGCCTTCCAACCCTGACCAAATTGGCCGCGGCTATGCTGCTCCCGGCTTCCGGCGCGCGCCGTGTAAGAATGTCCTTTTAAGGAAACCATGCGCCTGAACTCGTATCTTCTGAGAAGTACCGTTGTGGCTGCCTTGGGAGGACTGCTCTTCGGATTCGACACCGCCGTGATCTCCGGCGCGACTCACGCGCTGACGGACGTCTTCTCGCTCTCGCCGACGTCCCTGGGCGTGACCGTGTCCAGCGCCCTGTTGGGCACCATCCTGGGCGCCATGTTCGCCGGCATTCTGGGCGATCGCCTGGGCCGCCGCGATAGCTTGCGCATCATGGCCGTGCTCTATGTGGCGTCGGCGCTCGGGTGCGCGTTCGCCTGGGGTTGGTACTCGCTGGTATTCTTCCGGTTCATCGGCGGGCTCGGCATCGGAGGCTCCTCCGTCCTAGGTCCCATGTACATCGCCGAGGTGGCCCCGGCCAAGTGGCGCGGGCGGCTGGTGGGTTTCTTTCAGTTCAACATCGTCTCCGGCATTCTGCTGGCGTATCTCTCGAATTACCTGCTGGGCCAACAGGGGCTGGGGCCGGCGGAGTGGCGCTGGAAGCTGGGCGTTTCGGCGCTTCCGGCGGTCCTGTTTTTCGTGCTGCTGTTCGGCATTCCCCGCAGCCCGCGGTGGCTGGTGCGGATGAACCGCGTGCCCGAAGCGCGCCAGGTGCTGCAATCCATCGGCGCGGAAAACGTGGAAGCCGAGCTCCAGGACATCGTGACCTCCATCGACGCCGCGCACGGCCACCAGCGCGAGTCGCTGTTCTCCTGGAAATACCGCCTGCCCATCTTTCTGGCCGTTTCCATCGGCATGTTCAACCAGTTCTCGGGCATCAACGCGATTCTTTATTACCTGAACGACATCTTCGCCAAGGCCGGCTTCAGCAAGGTCTCGGGCGACCACCAAGCCGTCGCCATCGGCGCTACTAATCTGCTGTTTACCATGATCGCCATGTCGGTCATCGACAAATTCGGGCGCAAGACGCTGTTGCTGATCGGATCGGTGGGCACGGCCATTTGCCAGGCCGGAGTCGCTTACATCTTCCTGAGCGGGCGCCACGAGGGCCTGTTAGTCTGGCTGCTGGTCGGATTCATCGCGTTCTTTGCCTTCTCGCAAGGCGCCGTGATCTGGGTCTACCTCGCCGAAGTGTTTCCTAACCGCGTGCGCGCCAGCGGCCAGAGCTTGGGCAGTCTCACCCACTGGTTGATGAATGCGCTGATCTCGGGCGTCTTCCCGGTCCTGGCCGCGTCCTCCGGCGGCGCGCCATTCGTGTTCTTCTCCGCCATGATGGTGGTGCAGTTCTTCGTGGTGTTGTTGTGGTACCCGGAAACCAAAGGCGTCACGCTGGAAGGCATGCAGAAGAAGCTGGGTATCGCGTGAGGTTGCGAACGATGGATTTTGCTGGTGAACGTGCCCTGGGCAGCGCGAGCTAGACATGGTGACGTTATTGTTTGCGCCACAACCGCTTGCTTACGCGCGCGGCTCCGTACGGCGCCGATTCGGAGCCGCGAACG
>OCTA010003522.1_pt1 | contig 13892 bp, 14 predicted proteins | sample 1538991 | NCBI WGS metagenome assembly OCTA01 (sample SAMEA3539302, study PRJEB22396) | soil metagenome | biome: tundra; feature: field; material: soil | place: USA | collected 2010-05 | depth 0.15 m
GGCTTACCCTGCTCGTCTGCGGCCTGGTCCTGGCCGGTCGGCGCTTATGACCAGCGTGCCGTTACATATGTGCAGGTCACGCGCGGCTGACGATCCCCGGTTGACCGTGAGTGACCACTGATCATCGCGGCAGCGTGTCCACGGTTTCCAGCTCCGCCGCTTTGGCCGGACTATCACGAGGGTGAAGGTCGCCGCCGCCAGGTCTGCCCTCGTCCTCGAGTTCGATGATCATGCCCCCCTGCTGTGGCCGCCGTAGCGACCCGCGACATCGTGCGGTCAGTTATGCCCTGGAGGAAACACCACCACGGCCATGGGCATGATCGTAAGTTCTCCGTCTTGGCCGAGCTTCTCCAGGATGTTATTAAGAGTTTCCATCCAGGCGGGCATTGGGGGCTGGTTGATCTTATTATCCGTAGAGATAACAACGGTTCCGGGCGAGAAGTTGGCCTGGCCTGGTGTCATTGCCTCAGCGATCTCCATCAGGGTGAAGGTTCTCTTCCTCGGATCGACAGCATGTAGCTGGTTAACCAGAGCCAGCACGGACGCTTCGTCAAACCCAGGACGTTGCCTCATTCATCGATTACACCAGCTTGCCAGGTGGCTGTGCCGAGGACGCACCGCCGGATCCTCATGATCCCTAGCGCCTGCGTCGTGGCTGCCGCTTCGGGGCGGTTCGCCATGCCTGGGTGGCAGCGACGGCTGCCACGATCAGGGCGGCGACCCGGTCGGCCCACCACCATCCCAACGCGTGATATAGCACGAGGGCAGCGAGGGCGAACAGGCTGGTGGCCGCCCCGATGCCACTGAGGACACCGTCACCCTGGAGGGCGCGGCTGCTCATGCGCCCGCCGAGTCGGTGCTTGGCATACGCCAGGGGCGTGAGGACGACCAACGAGACGCCAGCCGCGGCGAGGGTCACGTTCGACGTGCCAGGGCGAGATCCGGCGAACAGGGCGGAGACGGACTCGACGACGAGCACGGCGCTGACGACGGCCAGGGCGACGCTCACCACAACGGCCGCGCGGGCCTCGCCCCACGACTGAGAACAAGACCCTGACCTGCGGTGACGGTGGCGCGCTCGGAGGGACTCGAACCCCCAACCTTCTGATCCGTAGTCAGATGCTCTATCCGTTGAGCTACGAGCGCTGGCGCTTGGACAGTTTACGGCACGCTAAGCAGGCACCGTACAGAGCTGAGGTCATCCAGCTCGGCGAGCACCTGCCGTCCGGCAAAGCGGGCCCCCGACGCGGGTCAGCGGCTCGTGACTCATCGCGCCGGATCTCCGGCCCGCGCCTGCCACTCCCGCCCGAGCTCCCGCATCATCCGCGGGTAGACGATCAGGTGCCGGAACGGCCTGATCACGGCCAGGTACCCGGTCCCGAGCCGTCCGTTCGGCTTCACCAAGACAGCCATCTGAACGCGGACGCCGCCGGCCGGGTCCGTGACCCGGCCAATGTGGATGACTCCGTGCACGGTCCGGTTGGCGACCTCCGCGGCCCACTCGTCCTCGATCAGGTAGAGCGAACTGAAGGGGCCTGTGGCGAACTGCGGGCCGGAAGGGACCTCGCGCAGATCCACCGGCAACCGGTCGCGCAGCGTCGGCACTCCCGAGCCGAGGCCGTCGCCCGGGCCGTCCCAGCCGAACAGTTCCCCGAGCTTCCACCGGATCGCGAAGAGGGTGCGGACAGCGCGCGAGGAACTACGCGACGGATTGTACGAGGCAATCAGCCGCACCAACCGCCGGAAGTCGCCCGGGCCACCTTGCCCCGGTAGCGCCCACACGTCCTCCAGCCGGAAGTCACGGGTCAGCTCGTGGATCCGCCAGGGCCGGGAGGTGTGCGCCGTGTTCGCAAGTCTCATTCATAAGCCTCCGCTCACGCCGTGGTTTCCCGTGCGCGCTGCCGCGTTCTTCGAGGTGTCCCGAATTGACGACTTCGGGAGGGCGGCGGCGTGGCGAGGTAAGCGACCGTACTGGCGGCTACCGCGGCGGCATAACGACGCCCGAACTCGCTGTTGGCAAGTGGGAGCACTCGGTGAATCTCAAGAGTGACGAGCCCATGGGCGAGTGCCCACAGGTGGTAGGCGGCTTCCTCGGCTTTCGTCTCAGGATCGAAGTCGCCGGCTTCGACGCACCTGGTCACCGCGTCGACTAGCGGCTGGAATGTGCGCTCGGCGAACGCACGAGCCGCCCGGCTCGGGGTGAACCCGGGCACCGGGCGGCCGAACATGAGCTCGTACAGGTGCCGGCTGCGCAGCGCTGCTCGCCGGTATGACCGCCCGATCGTGAAGAGGTCGTTCACAGGGCTGCCGGTCACGGGCGCAGCCGCGACCGTGCGCCCCAGGCGCTGGAAACCCTCGACGTACATCTGCTCGAGCAGCCCCGCCTTGTCGCCAAACAGTGTGTAGACGGCAGCCGTTGACGTGCCGGCTGCCTGGGCGAGGCGGCGCAAGGTGACAGCGGACGCCCCCTCAGCCTGCAGCAACCGACCCGCTTCGTCTATCAGCGTTGCCCGCAGCTCCGCGGTATGTGTCTTGACGGCTGGCACCCCCACAATGTACAACAGCGTTATTGATAACGGCGTTAGACATGGGCCGGGGATCGGTGACCACGGACACCGAAGCCGAGACCAGGAGCCGGCGGAGGAGTCGCTGGCCTGCTAACGACGGTGCGGACGACGGAGGAGCTGACATGATCGAGCAGGTCGTCGAGCGATGGCAGCGGTTCCTCGCGGGCGAGCTGCCGGAGGGACTCGACGGGTTGCTTGCGGACGACGTCGTGTTCTACTCGCCAATTGTCTACACGCCGCAGCGCGGCAAGGACATCACGGCGCTGTACCTGCAGGCGGCGGCGCAGGCGCTGCCTGGTGACGCTGTCGACGGAGCGTTCCGGTACACCAAGAAGATCCTCGCCGGCGACATCGCGGTGCTCGAGTTTGAGACGACCGTCGATCGCAAGTACGTCAACGGCGTCGACATCATCCGCTGCGACAACACAGGGCGCATCGTGGAGTTCCGCGTGATGATCCGGCCACTTCAGGCCGTCAACGTCGTTCACGAGCAGATGGGCGCCGCGCTCGTATCGATGCAGCCATAGCCGCGCTACTCATCGCGGGCCAGAGGGCGACGACCCCCAGCACCTGTTCCGGGGAGGCGACCGGGCCGGCTGCCCAGGGCAGGAGGTCAGCCTGGGGCCATGTCCACGAACCGGCTGTAGTGGCCTTGGAAGGCGACGGTTACCGTGGCCGTCGGCCCGTTCCGGTGCTTGGCCACGATCAGGTCCGCCTCCCCCGCCCGCGGTGACTCCGGCTCGTAGTGGTCCTCCCGGTGCAGCAAGATCACGACGTCGCTATCCTGCTCTATGCTCCCGGATTCGCGCAGGTCAGAGAGGAGAGGGCGCTTGTCGGTGCGCTGCTCGGGACCGCGGTTGAGCTGCGAGATGGCGATCACCGGGACGTCGATCTCTTTGGCCAGGAGCTTGAGCGAGCGGGACATCTCCGACACCTCCTGCTGCCGGTTCTCCACGCGCCGGGGCGAGCTCATCAACTGCAGGTAGTCGACAATGACCATCTTGAGGTCATGCCGCTGCTTGAGGCGACGGCATTTGGCCCGGATCTCCATCATGGACATGTTCGGCGAGTCATCGATGAACAGCGGTGCGTCGACCACCTCGCTCATCCGCCGGGCCAGCCTGGTCCAGTCCTCATCTCCCATCTGGCCGGTCCGCATCGTGTGCAGCGGCACTCGCGCCTCCGCGGCGAGCAGCCGCATGGTGATCTCGTTGCGGCTCATCTCCAGGCTGAACATGACCGTCGCCATCCCGTGCCTGATCGCGGCCGCCCGGGCGAGATCGAGGGCGAGGGTCGAGTTGTGGGTCGGGATCATGCCGCGGCCGGCCAGGTACAGGCGATCGGCGCTGTCCACCTGGACACAGCGCACCGGCACAGAACGAACAGGGCGGATGTCGACGATGTACCGCCACCGGGTCCGCTGTGGATCATGCCGGAGCCGTTCCTTGTGCAGCAGTTGCTTGCGGCTCAGCCGGAACACATCGTCAGCCGTAGTGAAGTTGACCATGAAGTACGTTGAAGAGGCCTCAGTCCGTCCCTTGACTCGCTTCGTGGTCATCGTGCACCGATAACCGAGGCTAAGCACCAATTCCCGGACGCCATGGGCGAGTTGCCGATTGGTGACCGCGAGCTGTACGGCACCGGTCGACGTCACGGTCCCATCCGTGTCGAGAATCCCGGCCAGCAGGGCCCGGCGCTGCTCAACCGACGCTCGCAGATACAGCACCGGTATGTGCTTGCGCCCAAGGACACCCAACGACCGCAATTCCCCCTGGACGGTGCCGTGAGCTTTCCAGCACGGCAGGCACAACCCCGACCCAGGGAGCAGTCCGGTCATCGGACCTCCACAACGCCTGCACTGCGGGGTCGGCACGGGCGGCGAGGAGAACCTGGCTCTGCCACCACAGACGCGCCCGCAGGTCCGCACCTGCCCGGTCTTCGGCAGGAACTTCTTTCCGCAGATGATGCACTCACGCTCGGTGGCCTGCGCGCGCTCGGCGGGAAACGCCATGCGATAGAGGAAGTCATGTTCATGGTGCACCACGACGAGACCAGACGCCTCCACGTTCATCGCGATCTCGGCGTCCATGCTGGTGAACCGGGCTGAAGCCGAGTGGCCGTCGCCGAGCCATGTGCCGAGGGCATACGGCGGAATCGGGAGGCTGACTTCTGGCAAATCGAGCGGTCCGGCTATCGCCACGGCGTGGTTGGGACGTCCGTCCCCCGTTTCGCAACGAAGCGTTGCTGCCATCTGCTGCGTGGTAACGACCTGCGGCGGAACCGGCTGGGCATAGTCCTTACGGCCACCCCGGACCTGTGTATCGAACCGGCGGGCCTTGCGGGTCCAGGTGAGCCACTGGTGCTCGCCATCCGCCACGATCACTTCCCCGTCCGAGAACTCCACCTCGTAACAAGGCCGGCCGTGCATGATGCCGGTAGCCGCGACCACGGTGACTGGAATGCCGTCCGCACCGATCAGGCGGTCGCCCACGGAGACCTCGTCCATCGTCGTCCAGCCAGCCGGGGTCGCGAGCGGGGTGTCGAGCGCGAGGGCCTTGCCGATGGCCGGCCGTGCGGCGATGACGACCATCTGGCCCGCGTGCAGGCCATTGGTGAGCGCATCCAGATCGGCGAAACCGGTCGGCACCCCGGTCATCCCGCCGCCGCGGCTGCCGATTGCCTCGATCTCGTCCAGGGCGCCGGGCATGATCTCGGACAGGGCGAGGTAGTCCTCGCTGATACGGCGCTCGGTGACCCCGTACACCTCGGCCTGGGCCCGGTCTACGAGTTCGTCCGCGTCACCGTCGCCTGAGTAGCCGAGCTGCACGATGCGGGTGCCGACCTCGACCAGGCGGCGAAGGATCGCGCGCTCCCTGACGATCCGGGCGTAGTAGCCGGCGTTGGCTGCCGTTGGCACGGACGCGATGAGCGTGTGCAGGTAGGAGCCACCGCCGACGCGGCCGAGATCGCCCTGCTTGTTGAGCAGATCGCTGACCGTGACGGCATCGGCCGGCTCGCCGCGGCCGTACAGCTCCAGGATGGCCTCGTGCACGAGCTGGTGCGCCGGACGGTAGTGATCGCCTGCGCTGATGGTCTCCATGACGTCGGAAATAGCGTCCTTGGACATCAGCATCCCGCCGAGAACACACTGCTCCGCGGCGAGGTCATGCGGCGGGGTCCGGTCGAACCCCTCGCCACGGGGAGCGATCTCGGCCACACTCACCAGGCGTCCCCTTTCCCCGTCACGAACAACGCCCTCGCATCTACCAACAAGACTGTTCTAGCTGATGGCTCCGACAGTCTTGTGGCAGTGCGCCACATCGCCTAATCGGACTGTGCACAGGTCTGTGGACAGGTTGTGCAGACACGCCGCACGTCCTGTGCGCAGGCTGGGGACAGCCCTGGGGACGCGGCTCGGAAGCCGGCCAGCAAAGGCCCCTCTGCCTGCACCGATGCCATCCACCGGCTGTGCGCGGAAAAAACCTGGGCGCGGATTCTCCGTCCACACGGGCGTGGAAGTTATCCACACACGGAATGTGACGTGCACCGTCATATGCTGTGCTTAGCCAGGGTCACGCGAGGGTATTCGGGGCGCCACGCTGAGGTCCGGCCCGGGTCACCGTTGCGGCGCACGCTGGCTACGGCAAGCCGCTGCGATGATGGGGGCCACTGCCCTACTGTTCGAGGATGTGTTCGATACCCGACGCGCGGATCGCCCTGATCGGCCAGGCCATCGACGAACTGGCTGAGGAGATGCGCAGCGGCACACAGCGCGCCGGGAAGGGAAGCGCCGACGCGATCGCTGGCGCGGACGGCGTGGCACAGCGCCTGGCGACGCTCTGGGCCATGGTCGCCGAACTTGATCCAGGCCTGGCGGAGCGGGTGGCCCGGTACGCCGCCCCGCCTGAGGCGGACGGCCGACCCCCCGGTTAGCGGGGAAGCCGGCCGCTCTCAGGCGCTGACGACCTCGACGTCCAGGGTGGCGGACAATTCCGGGTGCAGCCGGACTGTGACCTGGTGAGCGCCGATCGTCTTGATCGGGTTACGCACCTCGATGCGGCGCTTGTCGAGTTCCGGTCCTCCCGCCGCGCGAACCGCGGCCGCGATGTCGGCGGGACTCACTGAGCCGAACAGCCTGCCACTGGCGCCTGCCTTGGTCTCCAGCCGCACGCTGAGCGACCCGAGCCTGCTCGCGGCGTCCCTGGCGTCGTCGAGGCCACGGATGTCCCGGGCCGAACGCGCCCGCTTGATCAAGTCGATCTGCTTCTCCGCACCGCGCGTCCAGCGCATGGCCAGCCCGCGCGGCACAAGATAGTTGCGGCCGTAACCGCCGGCTACCTCGACCACGTCGCCCGGGGCGCCCAGGCCGGTGATCTCCTGGGTGAGGATGAGCTTCATAGGTGTGCGACTCATCGGTATCTGGCCTTCCGTCAGCGTGCCGTGCTCGTGTACGGCAGCATCGCCATCTCGCGGGCGTTCTTGATAGCAGTGGCGACATCGCGCTGATGCTGCGTGCAGTTGCCGGTCACCCGCCTGGCCCGGATCTTGCCGCGATCGGAGATGAACTTCCGCAACAGCCCGGTGTCCTTGTAGTCCACGTAGGAGATCTTCTCCTGGCAGAACAGGCAGACTTTCTTCCTGGGCTTGCGTATTGGTGCTTTCGCCATCATGGTGCTCCTGGTAAGAGCCCCGCTCCAGGCGGGGATGGTCAGTTATGAAGGGGAGTGGTCGGTAACTGTGAGCCTCGGTAACCGGCCGTCTGAGGGCTCAGAATGGCGGCTCGTCGGACGACCCGCCGTCGCCAAATCCACCGGGCTCGGAGGCCGCCCACGGGTCGTCCGCGGCGCGTCCGCCAGACGACCCACCGGACCCGCTGGAAGCACCCTGGCCGCGCTGGCCTCCCTGCCCCCCCTGGCCTCCCTGACCGCCGCCACCGCCGAATCCGCCACCGCCGCCCGAGCGGTTGGACTTCGTGACTTTGGCTGACGCGTTGCGCATCGACGGGCCGACGTCGTCCACTTCGACCTCGTAGACAGTGCGCTTCTCGCCTTCCCTGGTCTCATACGAGCGCTGCTTGAGCCGCCCGGTGACGATTACCCGCATGCCGCGCTGCAGGCTCTCGGCGACATTCTCGGCCGCCTGGCGCCATACGTTGCAGGTGAGGAAGAGGCTGTCGCCGTCCTTCCACTCGTTCGTGGCCTTGTCAAGGAACCGGGGGGTGGAGGCCACTCGGAAGTTGGCGACCGCCTGGCCGGTGGGGGTGTAACGGAGTTCTGGGTCGTCGACGAGATTGCCGGCGATCGTTATCTGGGTATCGCCTGCTGCCATCGGAATGCTCCCGGTCGATTGAGAAAATGTGTCGGGGTGCCGCTCACGCGGCTTAGTGGTTCTCCGGGCGCAGGATCTTCGTCCGCAGGACTGCCTCGTTCAGGCCGAGCTGGCGGTCGAGTTCCCGCACGGTGTCCGGCTCCGCGACCATGTCTATGACGGCGTAAATGCCATCGGCCTTCTTGTCGATTTCGTAGGCGAGGCGGCGACGTCCCCAGACGTCCACCTTGTCCACGCTTCCCCCCCCGGCCTTTACGACCGTGAGGAACTGGTCCAGCGACGGCTGGACGGTCTGCTCCTCGAGGCTGGGATCGAGAATGATCATCATCTCGTAACGGCGCATGATCGAAATACGCCTCCTTTGGACTGACGCGGCCACGGTCTCTCCGTGACAGGAGGAGCTACCCCGCCACAAATGGGGCGGCAGGTGCTAGCCGATCCAGCTTACCAGGGTCGAAGGAGCGGCCTGGTGCAGGATTCCGTGGCGCACGCCACGGGAACAGACCCGGTAGATCCGCCGCAGGGGGCGGAACCTTCCGAGGGGTGGCCATGCCGCAAGCCGCCAGAACCCGTCCTAGTCTGCGCCTCCCGCATGTCACGCTCAACAGCGACGGCCGGCGCCATCCGGTTGAGAACACGCTCACCGTCTTCAGCCTGGTCGCCGGGCTGGCCGCGTTCGCCATCGGATGGATCGTGACCCAGCACCTGCCGGCCACGGTGCTGGGCGTGGTAGCCCTCGTAATCGGCTTGTACAGCCAGCTGGTCTCGGCGACCAGGGAGCAGCGGATGCTAATCGTGACCGGTCTCGTCGCCGGTTTCGTCGGAGTCGCGCTGGGCCTGGCTCACGGCGGCTTCACCCTCTGAGCCGTCCCGTTAGGCTCGGGGGATGGTCCGCATCGGAGCTCACGTCCATGATGGCGATCCCCTGGCCCTGGCCCGCGCCACCGGCGCCGACGTGGTCCAGTTCTTCCTCGGTGACCCCCAGAGCTGGAAGGCCCCCACGTTCCCTGGTGGCGACGCGGCCGCGCTCCGCGAGGCGATCGTGGCCGCGGGCGTCGAGGTATACATCCACGCGCCCTACGCGATGAACGTGGCGAGCACGAACAACAGGATCAGGATTCCCAGCCGCAAGCTGCTCTCCCAGCAACTCGAGGCGGCCGCGTCAATCGGTGCGAAGGGGTTGATCGTGCACGGCGGGCACGTGACGGCCGACGCGGACCCGGCCGAGGGTTACCAGAACTGGCGCAAGGCCGTGGAACGAATTGACCGCCCGGTCCCCATCCTGATCGAGAACACGGCGGGCGGCGAGCGGGCCATGGCGCGGGGCCTGGAAGCACTGGGCCGGCTCTGGGAAGCGATCGGCGACGTGATCGGGAACGCCGGCACCGGCGCAGCCGACCAGGTGGGGTTCTGCCTGGACACCTGCCACGCCTACGCGAGTGGCGAGGAACTCAGCGGGATCGTGGACCGGGTCAAGGCCATCACCGGCCGGATCGACCTGGTGCACTGTAACAACTCCCGGGATGAATTCGGCTCCGGCCGGGACCGGCACGCCGGACTGGAGTCGGGCACCATCGATGCCGGGCTCATAGTGGACGTGATCCGTGCTGCCGGCGCCCCGGTGATCTGCGAGACCCCCGACCCGGGTGCCGACATCCGCTGGCTCCGCCGGCACCTAGGCCCGGCTGGCACCTAGGCCCAGCCTGCGGATCCAGGCCGCCGGACTCGGCCAGGATTCAGGGCGGGGCGGCAGCAGGAGCACTGTCCGCCAGGCCGGCGCGGCGCAGTCCCACGCGGCGCAGGCCGACGCGCAGCGCCCAGCGGTCGGGCGCGCCGGACAGGACACCGCCCGCCGGGTCGTCCTCGCCACCCGCCCGTACCACATCCGTGTCCGGCCGCAAGATGTCCTTGACCACCAGCCCGCAGAGCAGCAGGACCGCGCCGAACCTGGCCAGCACGGAAGCGAAATACAGTCCGGTGCCAATGCCGCCGATAGCGGCGAACGACTGGCCGGACACCGACACCGTGATCAAGTAAGCCCAGATGGCAAAGAAATAGCCGACCTCGGCCAGTTGCCAGAGCGCGTAGGACCAGAGCCGGGGCCTGGCCAGCACGGCGAGCGGAACCAGCCAGATGACGTACTGCGGCGACCACACCTTGTTGGACATCAGGAAGACCGCGAGGATGAGAAAGAACAGCTGAGGAACCCGGGGCCGCCGGGGGGCGGCGAGCGCCAGGACGGCGATGAGCACGCAGCCGGCGGCGAACGCCAGCAGGGACATCAGGTTGAGCTGGCCCAGGCCGGGCGCCCCGACCAGCGCTACCCGCTCGGTCTCGAAGAAGTACCAGATGGAGCCCCAGTCCGCGCCCCGGTCAGAACTGAGCTGGTAGAACCGCTCCCATCCCGCCGGGGCAGCGATGGCGATGGGCAGGTTCACCACGAGCCACGCCGCGGCGGCCGAGCCCGCCGTCACCCAGAATGCCCGCATCCGCCCGGCCCGCAGGCACAGCAGCAGCAGCGGGCCGAAGAACAGCAGCGGGTAGAACTTCGTGGCCACGGCCAGGCCCAGCAGCACCCCGGCCAGCACGCCGCGGCGCGCGGCCCAGGCGGCCATGCCGAGCGCGGCCAGGCCCATCGCGATCAGGTCCCAGTTGATGAATGAGGCCAGGATCAACGCGGGGGCGAGTGCGACACCCAGCGCGGTCCACCGCCGTGACCGGCCCGCCAGGTAGGCAGTAGCCAGCACGCCGGCGACCGCGAAAATCGTCAGCAGCACGACGGTGAAGTCGAAGAACTCCCGGCCCCTGATGTAAGGGTTGGTAATCGGCCGCACCGCCCAGGCCACTGCCTGCATCGCGGCCCCGATAAGCACCGGGTACTCGACCGGATGGCCGGTGTAAGGCACCTTCCCCGACGAAAGCCCCTCGCCGAAGTACAGCGGGTATATGTCGGTGTAGCAGTGCGCCTGGAATTGCTTGAGGTAGAGGTTCCAGTCCCCGGCCCGGCACGCCGATTTGTTCAGGAAGCCGAGCGCGCTCCCGGCGAGGCTCGCGGTGACGAGCGCGGTTGTAGATCCCGCCACCACGGCCAGCCGGGACCGCCAGGGCCCGGCCCTCCTGTCCGCCGCCCCGGGAAGCGACTCCGCCCTTGCCAACCCACGCTCCGTCATCAGCTACCAGGTCCGGGACGATTCTGTCATCAGCGGGGAATCCGCTACCGAGACCCAGGCGGCGGCTAGCCCCCGCTTGATGACGTCACCGCGGCGGCACCGTTCTGCGGCGGTGTTGACGCCGGCAGAGCGGGCACTGCGAACCCGCCGCCACCGCCGTTGCCGTTCCCGTTGCCGTTCCCGTTGCCGTTGCCGTTCCCGTTGCCGTTGCCGTTGCCGTTGCCGTTCCCGTTGCCGTTGCCGTTGCCGTTCCCCTGGCTGGCCGCCGGGGTGGGGGCGGGCTTCGGCTGGACCGGAAGCATGTACCACGCCGTGCCGCCGAAGTCCGGGGTGGGGAAACTCACGATCGGGAGCTTGGTGAACTCATTCTCGGCGAACGTATGCCAGATCGAGGCTGGCCACTGGCCACCGAATCCCTGGAGGCCACCGAGCCCATAGAGCGTCTGGACACCCGCTGGCGGCGCGGTCGCCGAACTGGCCGCGGCCGCCGCACAGCCCGGGATGTTGTTGGGGCAGCTCTGCTCGTTGGTGAACATCCCGACGGCGAGGGTGAACTGCGGGATCGTGCCGATGAAGAAAGCAGACTGGGCCAGGTCCGTGGTCCCGGTCTTGGCCACGATCTCCCGGCCATCGCTGAGCCCCGCGGTCGGCGCGGTACCTCCAGGCTTGTCGTCGAAGGAGAGGGCGTAGTCCACGTCGGACGCCTCATCCGGGGTCAGCACCTGGCGGTGGACAACCCTGGCGTTGGTCATGACGGCACCCTGGGTGATACTCGCGACGATGTGCGGGGTGGTGTACTCACCGCTGTTAGCCAACGTGGCGAACGTGTTGGCCTGTTCCTCGACAGTCAACGACGCCGTGCCGAGCGCCGTACCGACGCCGCCTACACCCGCCGCCAGCCCGGACGCACTGCCGGTGTTGACGCCGAACGCCTGCGCGATCTGGATTATGTTCTGCCCATTCGTGCCCGCCACCCGGTGGTACAGGTCGGTGTACGCGGTATTGAGCGACATCGCCGACGCGGTGACCACACTCACCGGGCCCAGGCTCCCATCGCCCGCGTCGTTGGCGACCTCATACCACTGGGAGGAAGTCGCGGGCTGATTCTGGCTGGCGAACGTGTCCGGCTGCGCGACCGGGGGTATCCACAGCGGCGAGTCGCCGTCCAGCTTGCTGGTCTGCACGTTCATGCCCTGCGACCGGGCCAGGGCCAGCACATAGGGCTTGAACGAGGACCCCACCTGCTCCCGGTTCTGCAGTGCCATGTCGTAATAGCATTTGATCTTCTGGCAGTCGCTGGCGGAGAAACTCGGCCCGCTGTACATGGCCCAGATCTGGCCGCTGCCGGGCTGCTCGAGCACCGCCCCGACATGGTCGTACCAGGGCAGCCCCTTGCCGTCCGTGGCCAGGTTCACATTCTGGGCCACCGACGCGTACAGCTCATTCATCATGGGCTCGCTGATCGTGGTGACGATGTGCAGGCCGCCACCGTCGATCTCGCCCTGGCTGTACCGGTAAGGTCCAGTCTTTGATTCCAGTTCGTTCTCCACGGCCTGCATGATGTAGCCGCGGTACCCGGTCCAGTCGTTGCCGGGCGTGGTGTGCGCGATGGCCGGGAACTTCTCGGTGGCCGCGTCCCTGGCCGACAGGGTGCCCATGGTCACCATCGAATTGATCACGTAGTGCCAGCGGAACACCAGGGGCCCGTAACCGGGCGTGCCCGGGGTCGGGTCATACCCGTTGGGCGACTGGATCATCGCGGCCAGCATGGCGGCCTGGGCCACATCGAGTTTGGCCACGGGCACGCCGAAATACGCCTCGCTGGCCGCGCCGAAGCCGTACACGTTCCCGCCCAGCAGAACGGTGTTGAGGTACTGGGTGAGGATCCAGTCCTTCGACTTCTCCTGGGCCAGCTTCTCCGCGACGAAGATCTCCTTGATCTTGCGGCTGGCGGTCTGCGCGCTCCCGATGTTGGTGTAGTAATTCCGGACGAACTGCTGGGTGATGGTGGAGCCGCCCTGCGCGACCGAACCGCTGGTCACATCGGCGATGGCGGCGCGGACGATGCCGACCGGCGAGACTCCCCCCTCGTCGTAGAAGTGCTTGTCCTCGGCCGCGACCACCGCGTTGCTGATCACCGGGGGAATCTGGTTCGCGGTCAGCATCTGCCGGTCCGTGGTGCCGAACGTGCCCACGACCGTCGTGCCGTCCCTGAAGTAGACGACCGAGGCCTGCTGCAGGGCCGCCTGTGACGCGTCCACCGGGATCGGCGTCTGCGAATACCAGGCCGCGAACAGCGCCACCAGCAGCAGGAAAAACCCGGCCCCGCTGCAGCCCGCCGCGACCAGGGCCTTCCGCAACGACCAGTGGCGCCACCAGTCGCCCTTGCGCGGGACCCGGCCGTTGCCGTTCCGGCCACCGTTACCATTCCGGTCGTTACCGCCGCCCCGTCCTCCGTTACCGCCCCGCCCTCCGTTACCGCCCCGTCCTCCGTTACCGCCCCGCCCTCCGTTACCGCCGGTCCCCCCGCCGTTACCGCCGGCCCCCCCGCCGTTCCTGGCGCGCTCGTCCGGTGGCTGCCACTGACCAGCCGGCCGACGGCCGTCTGCTCCCTCGGGCCTGTACTGGCCGGTCCCGCCATATCCGCCGACAGCGGCGGGGCCGGTGCCCAGGCGGGCGGCAACCCGGTCCTTGGGGCTCATGCCCCTGGTGCTGCCGCGGCCATATCCGCCCGGCCGCCCAGCAGCCGGGCCGCCCGCAGCCGGGCCCTTCATGCGCGCCCATGGACTCCGTGGCGGCTGCTCATTCGCGGCGGCCGCGCCCCTCC
>OCTA010003523.1_pt1 | contig 13892 bp, 17 predicted proteins | sample 1538991 | NCBI WGS metagenome assembly OCTA01 (sample SAMEA3539302, study PRJEB22396) | soil metagenome | biome: tundra; feature: field; material: soil | place: USA | collected 2010-05 | depth 0.15 m
AACTGACGCGGAACTGTGCCGCCAAGGCGCGAAGGCTTCCCGCTCCTGCCTCATAGGCTTCCAGAATCCGGCTGCGCAAATCGTCCGAAATGGGCTGTGCCATCCTCTTCGCTTCGCGGAAATCGCCTCCTCAAACTTAACCCTTCTCTCCAACTCCGGCATATAGCAACTGTGGTTCCGCTCTAATTTAAATTAGGCAAGCTTGTTGCTGTCACGGTGATACTTCAGCATGTGTGTAGCAATGCGACTTAGACCTTGTAGCTGGTCTTCCATCATGGTGATAAAAGCGTGTGCTTGCGGGCTGGTTTGCATAGAAGACAGCAGGAACACCAGGTTGGTCATTGCGGCTAAAGGATTGTTGATCTCATGGGCCATGGTCAAGGCGAACCTCGCTGTCACCGCCAACTTTTCGCTGTTCACAAAGGCCCGTTCCATTCGCTCCCGCTCCGCGATTTCGAGTTTCGGTTGCGCGTTCAGGCTCTCTGCCATTTCTCTGAGTTCATGCTGATGCACACCACACAACAGCAATTGTTGATTCATTGCAATCGCCTGCTGGTAGATTCGCGTAGTCTCTTCCACCTGCATCATAATTTCCGCAGGACGATCTTCCGCACCACGAATCGGCCACATCGTGTACGACCGAGCTGCGGGATGTGTTTCGGTCTCTTCCGGTTCCGAATGGACTACGGCCTGTCCAGTGCCGTAAACGCGATCCAGCAACGCAAGGCATCCTGCCCACGAAATGACTTCCGAGAAAGGTTTTCCGATGAGCTCATCTTTGGTCTTGCCGGTCAGTCGGCAGAAGGCAGGATTGACGTAGCGCAGTATGATTGGGTCCCGCCAATGCGGCGACCGGCAGGGGCGAGCTTTCAAACAGTACCCGGTCGATCTTTGCCACATCGTCCTTCGGATCAAGGCCAAGGTTGGCCTCGATTCCAGGACCGTCATGTGCTTCCTTAGGCTTGATTCTTGATTTCCGGATCATGGGAAGGCTCTTCCTCCTGAGAGGATGGGTCCGAACGCACAGGAATCCCGCTGATAAGGCCTTGATAATTTGTGAGACGCTTGCCTAGGATAACTACCCCCTTGGATGTGATTTCATACTCGCGAATATCCTTGGCGTGATTTCCACCGCGCATCTTGATCACCACCATGATCTTGCGAAGCTGTCCCTCGATGGATACGTACCGCAGCCGGATAATGTCGTCAGTGAGGAACGAAATCGAGTAGGTGCTGAAGGGGAATTCGGTGAAGGATTCATCCACTTCCACCGTGCTTAGGATCGTTACCCCGATTCCTGTCAGTGCGAAGATCATCCGGTAGAGCGATTCGCGAAAATCGGCGCGGAACCCGGGCGACAACGCCATCTCAAAGCCCGCCAGCGAATCGATCACCAGGCGCTTGGCGCCAATCTTCTGGACCGCTTCGAGGATCGAGTGCATGGTTTCATCCACCGAAAGATCCAACGGACGGAGATAGAGGATTTCGAGTTTCCCGTCTTTCTGCGGTGCTTCCAGATCCAGACCTAAACTTGTGGCTCGCTCCGCGTACGCTTGCGGGCGTTCTTCAAAGACAGCTACGATTCCCGGCTCGCCCTCGCGTATGCCTTCGGCAATGAACTGGGTCGCCAGGACGGATTTTCCAGTTCCCGAAGATCCTGCCACCAGCACACTGTCGCCTTCACGAACGCCCCCACCCAGCATGTTGTCCAACTCTGGAATACCGAAGGAAAGGCGCCTATGGCTGGGCGGATTTTTCAGGTGCCCCTTCAACCCAAAGGTACGCGAGAAGGCTTGCACTCCGGCATCGGTTATGCGGAACGTATGCAGTCCCGGCACAGAAGCCTGGCCGCGCAGTTTTATTATCTGCAACTTCCGCACAATGGAATTTCGCTCGGTAGTTTGGCGCAGCCAGAAGAGCCCGTCGGCCACGGTAAATATGGGATTGTCACGTAACTCGTCCTCGGCATACTCGCCTATCAAGAAAGTTGTAGCTTGCCAGCTTGCCAGAAACAAAGCTAGGCGCTGAATGAAGGATTGCAGGTCCATGTCGCTCTGCGGCTTACGAACCATGGTGCGGAAAGAGTCCACAACAACGACGGCGGGGTTGGCCTTTTCAACTTCCTTGGTAATCTCATCCAAGACTGCACCCAGGTCCTTCTCTAAGACAACCTGACTCAGGTTGATAAAGCGGATAGAGTCGGGCAGCTTGACCGGATCGAAGAAAGTGTACTGCTGCTGGTATCGCAGCATTTTTATGGCGGATTCACCGAGAACGGTGAAATAGAGAGCTGGACGTTCCGGGGTAGCATTGGCAAACACGAATTGATGCGCCAGCGTGGTCTTCCCGCTTCCTGGGGCGCCCGCAATGATGTTAAACGAGAATTCGGGGAGACCCCCGCCCACAATTTCGTCAAGGCCCGGAACTCCGGTCGGTAGCTGGTGGATCGTCACTTTGTCTTGTGTACTCACGCTTTTCTCCCGTACCTCGAAATGCGATCGTCGAGGGCTACATCTGGCCATAAGTCACTTATCAGGTTCAACGTCAAAGCTTCGCCAAGGAAGATCAGAAGCAGTCCGAGCAATCGCGTAAGAAGAACGACCCCTCCCTCGCCAGCCGAATCATTGTCCATGTCAAGTGGAGGCTCAGACTCGCGCAGGCCCTGTAAAGATCCGTCTGCCGCGACCTCGACTGCCCAAAGATCGGGAGCTTCCGACTTGGCTTGCGTCAAGGCGCGCAAAGCGAGCGACTGAAAACCGGCCACGCCAGCAAGTGCAGACAGACGCCTGCGCAACTTCTCATAGACGCGAAGGGCCACAGGTTTCATTGGCTCACAGGTCTCGCCTGCATCGGCTTCCCAAGCAAGGAGACGGCGGGCCAAATCTCGCGACTCTGGGGCATCGATCATATGTAACCCTGCATTATTCCAGATTGAAGACTCGGATAACCACTACTGATGTCGCGGAAGTATCAAGCCACAACTCATTTGCTACGCAAGCTACCATACTGCCCGGAGAGCCGTAAGCCGTCGGAATATTGCTTCGCTGGAAATCACATCAAATACTCAGACGTTTGTACCGTGAGGTTCCCGTCAGGCCTGTCCTTGATAACAACGAAAACGTCCAAAATGGTAGCAAAGTCACGAATGTTCTCCGAAATACTGACAAGGCCATCTTCGACAGCGGGATGCTGGTCCGCCAATGACGCAAGGCGTTCGCTCACGCTCCGAAGTTGGCCAACTTCTTGCCGGATGATCTCGAAGGGTGTAGTGGTGTCGGGTTCTGTCGGAGCCTCAAGGAGAGGAAAGACATCTCGTACCAGCCTTCGTGTGGTTGCTGCGCCAAGGAACGCGAGGAATAGGCCGAGTAAGTTTGCAATAAACATGACTCCAACCTCGCCGTCCTGTGTGAGGTCCGCCTGGGATTCGGGTTCGCCGAGACCGCGTAAGCGTCCCTCCGCCGTAATCTGCACTGAGCTGAGCCTGGGAGCTTCTGATCTGGCTAACGCCAAAGCACGAGAAGCGAGCGCACGAAAACCGTCGAGTCCCACCGGGGCACATAGCTCGCGGCGTAGCTTCTCATAGACGAGAACGGTAGCAGGCTCCGTTTGGCCGGACGTTGGAATGGCAACGGCTTCAGAGCCAAGTAGATTGCGAGCCCATTCACGAATTATTGCTGGAGGAAGCATCGGTTCCCCTTTCCTAAACTCTACACCGCTCGTTTGAGCATGAATCTCCAAGTGCCATGCTGATCGGTGAATCGCGCGGATGCAGGCATTTCTCCTCCCGACGCTCCCTGGCAACGGCGGAGGATCTTCGTCTACGGAGCCACTCATCCGACGCGATGCCCGCCGGTCGGCAGGCTGGGTCTTCTATGTTTCTTTGCGTCCCGGATTCGGCGGCGGTAGGTTCCAAAGACCGCGGGTGACACAGAGCGTTAAAATATTGCTACAAAGGTGAGTAGACTTAGCCAGACAATTCACCATAGAGGGTGTAGCGCTGAGCACCCAGGGTCCCACTACCTTGCTCGCTGTCGCTGAATCTTTGTTCATTGCTCACTTCGTTGACCAGAGAGTGATGTCGTCCCTCAACCCCCAGCTGCGCATCATGCGAAGACCGCGAACGGAAAGGGGATACTTCGATGGTCGAACTTGAAAAGCCCACTTTCAATGCCACGGCGTTCCTTGCGAGCGCCGGCCTCGGGCGAAGAATAGTTCACTTGGTACCCAAGCAAGCCTTTTTTTCGCAGGGGAACCCGGCCGATTCGGTCTTCTATCTCCAGACGGGCCGTGCAAAACTCACCATCGTTTCGCAGGCCGGAAAGGAAGCCACCATCACGCTCCTCTCCGAGGGCGACTTTGTGGGTGAAGAAGCGCTCGCAGGTGCGATGGGGTTGCGTTTGGCCACGGCCACGGCCATTACGGACTGCACAGCACTACAGATACGGCGCGAAGAAATGATCCGCGTGTTGCACGAGGAGCATCTATTCTCAGACCTGTTCCTGAAGTTTCTACTGGGTCGCAGCATGCGTATCCAAGCCGATCTGGTCGATCAGCTTTTCAACTCGAGCGAAAGGCGCCTGGCAAGAATTTTGCTACTGATGGCGGAGTTCGGCCAGCCTGGCGAACCGGAGCCGTTGATTCCCAAGATCTCGCAGGAGACGCTGGCGGAGATGATCGGCACCACCCGCTCCCGTGTGAGCTTCTTCATGAATCGCTTCCGCAAGTTGGGTTTTATCGAATACAGCGGTCGCATTCGGGTTCATAAATCTCTTCTGAACGTAGTGCTGCACGATCAATTACCAGAAGAAGACGTCAAGCCGCATAGTTCCGGCCATCCATCGGCATGAAACGAGGGTTCCGGCGGCTTCCTCAGATTGCCGGGCGTCTCCTTAGTTGATCATTCTCAAGAATGCCGCGCCGGTGAGATCCGCGGGCGAGGGGACGAACTCATCGGCGGAAGACCTAGCGGCGCCAGCGGGAGAATCGCCGGCCTCCACCACCGAGCCATACCACCACCACAAGAACAATCAATGCGATTTCCGTGTAATGCCTCAATTCCTACGGGAAGCTGGGGCGGCCCTTGGAACCAACCATCGTACCAGCCCTTACTAAACAGAATCAGATAGCCACGACGAATGTCTGTTCCCGTTAATCCCTCTATTTGCATCGAGCGCAACGTAGGATGGTGAGCGGATTCTCACTTCACCTTGAGGGGAGTTTACACGCCGCGCGTACCATGTCGAACATTGCCCATCTCGATGGATGCGATTACTTGTGAAGTCGCTTGGTACTGGCGTCATCACCGGGGCGGCTGATGACGATTCGTCGGGCTGACGCCGACATCGGACGGGCTGCCAGCTTCGCGCTTGACGGCTAGGTTGGCAGCCTCCCGATACCTAACGCTCGCCGGACGATAGCGAGAAGTTACGTTCCGAGATCCGGCAACTCAGTTCTACTCGTTTTCGCGCCCAGCAATATCCGCGATGAGCTCTCCGGCATGCTTATAGGCATTCCGCGAGTGTTCGTGTGCCAGTTTGGTCAATTCGTGCGCTTTCAGGTGATCGCCTTTTCCGTGAGCCGTTGCGGCAGCATCGTGGGCGTGGGCCGCCAGATTATGGAGCTCTATGATTCGATCGTGCGTACTAGGGGACATCGTGTTCTTCTCCTTTGCAGTTGGATGCTGTTACTGGAGGCTGGAGACGGTCATCCGATCTATGCTGAACCCAGATGGATGATCTGTTCGGCGCGTTCCATATGTCGCGAGCACTCTACGCCGATTGTCGTTCATGAAAAAATCCATCGAGTCCTGCAGGCCAACCTCATCGTGCTGGGAGTTCAAGGCGCGTCTCACTTTGCTGCCGTCACTCGCGCAAGCATCGTGTACGCGGTGCTGGCCTTTGCGCATTGCCCCGTAATTACGTTATCGCCGGTCGTGCTGGCACAGTGCGGCGGCCCGGAGGACAACCTTCGCCAGACCGAATGCTGTGTTGCAGGGGCATCCTAGGCGCGCGTCTAGAACCTCGCCAAAGCCACTTTTTGCCTCTCACGAGCCTGTTTTCCTCCCGGTCTACGCCGCTTGGATCTCGAGCGATGGCTTGCGAATCGCCCCTTCCGGATGCCAACTCTTCTTTCCGTGCCTCCAGCAAAGTGTCGAGGGCCGCATGTTCGCAACGAAACGCCCCATTTGACGGCGCGCCATGCCGCAGTCGATTGAAAAGGCGCGGCGCCTTACTGATGTTCCACCAATTCCGCGGCCTCTGCCTCGATTTTGGTCTTGTGCACCGTCCCGTCCGGGTGGTTCGGCGGAGAGTAAATGGTATAGAGCTTCAACATTGCCGTCTTCGAAGTATTGACCACGTTGTGGTAAGTTCCCGCAGGAACTACGACCGCATCTCCTTCGTGAACTTGGCGTTCCAACTTTTCGTTAAAAACGAATTTAGCTTCCCCCTCCTCGATCCGGAAGAACTGGTCGACCTTCGGATGCACTTCATCGCCAATATCTTCACCCGGACGCAAGCACATCACAACCAGCTGGGAGTGCTGCGCCGTGAATAAAACCTTCCGGAAATACGAGTTCTCAAGAGTCTGCTTTTCAATTGCTCCAACGTATTCGGTCATATTCGTGTGCTCCTTTTCTCTTTCGTGTCTATGGGCGAGTTAACTGCCGCATCAGAAACAAAGATCACGCGGCGTTTCCAATCAGCTCGACGCGCTTTGCCGCGCCATCTGAGAGCGAGAAAGGCAGGGTACAGACTACGTGTCTTCATATCCCTTCTTCGTTGAGGCCGAGCATTTAATCCACAGAGACCGCACGGTTCGTCGACACCCTCCCGGTCTGGGCACCCAACTCCCTGGCATTCTTTAGGGCATACGCATTCCGCCAAAAGCATAGACGAGCACCAGGATAATCAGCACCAGCCCAAAAATGCCGATGCCTCCCCCGGTACCCCATCTGCGATATCCGTAATAGCCACCGCCGCCGCCAAATGCGAGCAGCACAATAACTATCAGAAGGATCATTAGCATGGAAATCTCTTTTCAATTTCGGACTTCCTCGTTCTTCCATCGGGTTGGTCGCCTGAGGATCAGTTGGGTGCGCCGACCATCGGGGAGTCTGGTTTGTGCCAGCCTCGGCTCCCCACGTTCGTGTACAGTCCGTCAAACCCCAAATTCAATCCAAGTGGAAATCTTAGCCAAGTTCCTTGCCATAAGAATGATCAAGATGGCTCACTGTGACGGCTAATCATCTGCGAAACCCCGCATGACTACTCGATTTGAGTGGGGCGCAATGTAGGATGGTTAGCGAGTTTGCACTTCGTCTTTGTAAGCTTGCGCTCTGCGCGTACCGTGGCGAAATTTGCTCCAAATCGATGGATGCGATTGCTATTGAAGTCGCTTGGCCCCGGGGTCATTACCGGGGCTGCTGATGACGACCCGTCGGGCATTGCCACGTATTCTGTCGCCGGTGCGCAACTTGGGACCAGGTTGCTCTGGACAGCGCTTTTAACGTGGCCGCTTATGGCCGCAGTTCAAATCATGTGTGCTCGAATCGGGATGGTGACTGGGCAGGGCCTGGCAGCGAGCCTCAAGCAGAAATTCCCAAGGTGGCTGTTGTATACATTCATCCTTGCCTTGCTTGCGGCCAACACGATTAATATCGCTGCCGATCTCGCTGGCATGGCCGACGCAGCGGAAATGCTATCCAGCGTCAATTCACGCTGTTTTGTGATTCTCTTTGCGATCGCAATCTCTTGGGCGACCGTCAGGCTTCGTTATCACCAGATTGCAAACGTACTGAAATGGCTGGTGCTCGTCCTCTTTGCATACCCGATAACTGCGTTTGTAGTAGGTGCGGATTGGGGACGCGTCGCACGCGACACCCTCGTACCTTCCATGCCGCATAGCAGGGCGGAATGGTCGATGCTGGTCGCGATCCTGGGCACAACGATCAGTCCATATTTGTTTTTCTGGCAGACAAGCGAAAAGGTTGAAGAAGAAAAAGAGGCCGGTCAGATTACGCTATCCGAACGAAGAGGAGCAACGCTGCAGGAGCTTCAGCTGCGACGATTGGACGTCGGCATTGGCACATTGTTCTCAAACGTAGTCATGTTCTTCATCATTCTCACTACAGCCCTCACCCTCCACAGCCACGGCATCAAAAACATCGAGACATCTCGCCAGGCGGCCGAAGCCCTTCAACCTCTGGCCGGAAAGTTCGCGGCCACACTGTTTACTGTCGGAATTGTCGGCGTCGGCTTTCTTGCGATTCCTACCCTGGCGGGATCAGCGGCCTACGCATTCGCTGAAACGCTTGGCTGGCGCCAGGGGTTAGACAAAAAGATGAAACAGGCGAAGGCATTTTACAGTCTCATTCTGCTCTCAACGGCCATCGGGGTTGGACTCAATTTCGCAGGCATCAACCCTGTGAAAGCACTCTACTGGACCGCAGTTATTAACGGCTTGTTGGCCCCTTTCCTTCTCGTAGAAATCTTAGTTGTCGCTGGGGACAAGGAGTTGATGAGAGGCCAGCCAAGTTCGAGAATTGGATGGTCGATGGTAGCGATCACCACCTTGGCCATGTTCGCCGCAGGTGTCGCGATGTTTGTAGTGTAGGTTCCCGGGACTGTGTCGCCATTTGTTTGATGCCAGCGCATGTCAATATTCGTGGCGGGCGGGAAGTGGCTGCGAAAACTCAGCCCCGCAAACGAATGCAATCAACTTCGATGATGCTGTCTGAAAGCGACGGCATCGCAGCATCCCCCCCGAGGTAGTTCAGGTCCTCAATGGAATGCGTGGATGGCGTCGGAGCCGCTCGAAGATTCTTGACATCCTGGGTGCCTTGTCCACTCGCATACATGCTTGGGAACAAGACAAGAAAAGCTGCAAGCAGTATCTGGGGGGTCCGGTCGTCCTTCTTACTCATTTCGTCTTTCACCCTTGCTGTATTCGCATTGTTCCAGTGCTCATATGATTCGCTCGCGAGGAACTCACAAATCATGAAGGTCGTATCCGGGCTTTTTATAAAGCAGGTTAGGCTTGGCTTGAATATCAGGCTTGTACACCTTCTTAGCCCATTCCCGAGAACTGACCTCCTCCAACGCGACCGACACCGACTCCTCCCCGTAATGCAGAATCTCCATGACGTTTTGTGCTATTGCTTCGGCAAGTCGCCTTTTCTGCTGCTCTGATTTGCCAGGCCACAACCTCACGATTACGTGAGGCATTGCTGTCTCCTTGTTTCTACGCTTTGGCCTTCTTCGGCATCACCCTGACCGTTGCCGAGCGGGCACGAGCACCGATCATCGGAGCGAGATAGGGGCTGTCTTTATATTTCGCTCGATATGCATCGTCGATCCTATCGTTGATCGGTCCGTCTACGGGCACGAATGAGACATCGGTCGTCATGCCGGCGGCGGTGATCCTGCCTGCTTTTTGCCGCAGGGCTGCCTGGTACCAACGGGAGCTCTGCCCGTTGTAAGCACGCACGTAAAGAGCATCTTCGACCACAACAGACCATATCCACGTCGGAGTGCCGTACGTCTTCCCATCGTCACGAAAAGGCGAGATATGGAGGTCATCTGTTGCGGCAATCTTCTGCAGTTCGTCTTTCGACCATGCATTCATCTTCTGTGTCCTTCCTGCTTAGGGACGGAGCAATGCCTTGATGGCGCGGCGCTCGTCCATGGCGCGGTAGCCTTCTGCCACCTGCTCGAGCGGAAGTGTCAGGTCGAAAACCTTGCCCGGATTGATCTTTCGATCCCACACGAGGTTGATTAGATCCGGAAGATACCGGCGCACCGGTGCGGGGCCGCCGTGGAGACGGACAAGCTTGAAAAATACCTGCCACATATCGAGTTGGAGCCCGTGGGGCACGCCAACGTAGCCTATTGAACCACCCGGTCGCGTGGACTGGATCGCCTGCATCATGGACTCCTGGGTGCCCACGCACTCGAGCACTGAGTCAGCACCGATACCCTTGGTCAATTCTTTGATCCGCGCAACTCCCTCATCTCCACGCTCCGTTACGATCTCCGTTGCTCCGAAGCCCTTTGCGAGCTGCTGCCGCTTCTCGTGCCGACTCATGGCGACGATCCGTTCTGCGCCCATGAGCTTTGCAGAGACTACGCCGAGCAAGCCGACTGCGCCGTCACCGACAACCACAACGGTCGACCCCGGTTTTACATTGGCTGCATCGGCCGCAAACCAGCCGGTTCCGAGAACATCAGAGATGGTGAGCAGGCTGGGAATGATATCGTCCGGCGGCAGTTCCGGTGTGGGCACGAGAGTGCCATCGGCAAACGGGACCCGAAGTATCGGCGCCTGTGCTCTGCTCATGAATTCAAGGTTCTGGCATCCTGACTGGTAACCTGCCTGACAGTTCGGACAAGTATTGTCAGAGATACAGAATGACCCGATTACAAACTGTCCGGGCTTTACCGTCTTAACTGCACTCCCAACCTCTTCGACGACACCGCAGTACTCGTGCCCCATCGGCATCGGCTGCTCGACTTTCTGAATGCCCCGATACGGCCACAGGTCGGAGCCACACACGCACGTGGCCGAAATTCGGATGACCGCGTCGGTTGGCTTCTCGATCCGGGGATCTTCCCGATCTTCGAAGCGCACATCCCGTGGTCCGTATAAAACTGTTCCTCGCATGATTGCCTCTCCTATATCTCCGGTTGCGGTCGCGCTGGCGGCCCGTTAAATTCTCAATCTCCCGACTCGCCCAGGCAAGCAGCGGAATCAGGACACGCTTGCCAATTCTTATCATCGGAGGCTGCTGAGTCCACATTCAAGACAGGAGCTTCGATCCGTTCACCTCGGCCGATCGTAAGCGACGCAAGAACCAGAAGAACCGTGCCGCCGATTAGCGTTGCGGCGGCGGAGATGTGGTCCAGAAGCAGGCCTCCGAATGCCGCGCCGAGCATGATCGAAAGCTGATGGCGCCCACCATCAGCCCGCCCCCACTCTCCGGTTCATCACTGATGCCCTTCGTCAGCCAGGTCGACCAGCACACGGGAATGGCGGAGTTCAGTGCACCCCAGGCAAACATGGCTACCGCCACGCCGCGCCGGCAATGTGGTAACGGATGGCCAGCAATCCAAGGGTGACGGCTCCCAGCGCGAGCGGCAGCCCGGCGAGCAAGGAATAGAGATGCCGTCTCACCATCATGCTGGCCCCGTATGTACCGACAAATCCAGCCAGGCCGAGACCGAGTAACAGCAAGGAGAGTTGCGGTACGTTCACGCGCGTGTACGTTTCAAGAAATGGCCGCGGGTACGTGAACGTCGCAAACGCGCCCGCAAAGGTGAGCATGACGCCCAGCATGGCGAACGCTACATGGCGCCGCTTGAGGAGCCCGACCAGTTTGCCTACTGGATTGGCAGTCTGCGGAGGCAATGACGGCAGGCTGATCCACTGCCAGATGAGATTCGCCACGGCAATAGGCGCAAGCGCCCAGAAAACGCCGCGCCAGCCGATCATGCCTCCCAGGTAACTGCCGATCGGCGCGGCAAACGCGGTGGCTACAGCATTCCCGGTATAGATGACACCGAGCGCTTTAGGGACGGATTCCACGGGGACGAGGCGCATGACCGTCGCTGTGCCCAACGACCAGAAACCGCCGATGACGATGCCTAGAAGAGCCCGTGCGACCATCAGCACGGCGAAGTTCGGCGCCATGGCAATGATGACCAGCGATGAAAGCATCAATCCTGTCATTCCCATGAGCACGTGGCGGCGGTTGAAACGGCCAGCAAGCGTTGCAATGAACAAACTGGTCGCGACCGCGAAAAGACCGGAAATCGAAATCGCTTGGCCCGCCATCCCTTCGGTGGCGCGAAGATCGTGGGCGATGGGGGTCAACAAACTGACAGGCATAAACTCGGAAGCAATCAGCAGCGACACGCAGAGCGCCATGGAACCGACGGCGCTCCAGGTCTGCTTCGGGGACAAATCAGACTGTGTTGTGATGGTTGCCATGGAAATCCTCCGCAGGGCAGGTTCTTCCTTTCCAGAATCACCGGAGGGCGCGTTTAGTCGCTTTCCCGATCCTGCAAATCTTTTGCCTAATCCTGCTTGTGAATTCAATTTCTGAACACTCGACGGTGTTTTCGGATGTACGCTGGTTGGGAGGGATGGGAAGAAACCAGTGGCGAAACAGACCCCGAAAATCGCGGGAATAAAGCCCTCACTCAGCGAGATGCGCATCGATTTGGCTGCCAGGATTGCTGCGCATACGCCATCTGAAGGAGAAAATGCAACCGCGGTGCCGGGCATGGCGCTCTTCTGCCAGACTGCTCCGACGGCTTGCTACCTGGCCTCAGTGGAGCCAAGCTTCACGATATTCGTGCAGGGGAGAAAGCAAATCAACATCGGAGGAGTTAAGTACCTCTGCGACGAAACCTCTTTCCTGGTGGCCTGCATTGACGTGCCAATACAAAGCCAGATCATTGCGGCATCTGAAACTGTGCCCCAGCTCTCGATGCGTCTACGACTCGACATGCAGATGGTCCGCGAGGTGGTAAGCGGAGAGGATTTACCTGAACCGACAGGCCCTGTCGAACGGCGCGGCGTTGCCATGGGGCAAACCACTGAGGGACTGCTCGGGGCTTCGGCGCGAATGATTGATTTGCTCGATACTCCTGAGGACATACCCTTCCTTGAGCGCCTGATCGAGCGGGAAATCATCTACCGGATTCTTCGAACGCCGCAAGGGGAACGGCTTCGCGCCATCGCGACCTCAGGGAATTTAAGCCAGAGAACGGCAAAAGCTATTGCCTGGCTGAGTACAAATTATGCCAAGCCCCTGCGAATGGAAGAACTCGCTGAAATCGCGCGCATGGGAGTTTCATCGCTCCATCATCAATTCAGAGCTCTGACGGCGATGAGCCCATTGCAATTCCAGAAGCAGCTCCGGCTGCGTGTGGCCCGGGAGCGAATGCTGAGGGACGGTCTTGATGCGACGAGCGCGGCCTACGAGGTGGGATACGAGAGCGTGAGCCAGTTCAACCGTGAGTACAGCCGCTTCTTCGGGCAACCGCCGATGCGTGACATCAAGGCACTCCGGGACGGCAAAGTTGTCGCGATCGAAGCCGCGTAGTCGATGGAAAACTGGCCGCATTCCGTTGATCTTGGCATAGAAAAATGAACGAATCCACAAGCTCATCTTCAGCAGACTGCAGCCCTTTCCGGCGTAAACTGTCACGAACAGACCTTTTCGCTTCGACGGATTCCGGGCGTATCTTCGACATTTCGTCCATAGTCATACTTGCGGACTTCCCGAATCTCTCAACGGTCGCATTTCCGCAGGAAGTCGACAATTTTCGCCCAAAATCCTTTCTTCCGTAAATTAAGAACGAAAGCAGAATACGCAGAACGCTGGCGCGACAGACTTGAGGTTCAAAAGATCACGATCTAGTCATCATCGTCTCGCCGGAGCAAAGCAGTAAGACACCCGGAAGACCGCGATTTCACTGGCTACGGGCGATTGCGGGAAAGCGACTTTGTGCCTGGATTGTGCCTGCGAGGCACACCTTTGACCTCGTGTGCGAGCAAAAATGAAATCGGAGGTCAGTCCATGCAGAATGGCAGCATCATGAGAACCGAGCGTCAGCGCGGCCCCGACGTCTGGGAGTACCGATGGAGAGAACCTGGTGCCGATGGCAAGCGCAAACACCGAAGGATTGTCGTCGGAACGATCAACCAGTTCGCGGACAAAGCCGCTGTGTTTCGCGCGACGGGTGCTCTCCGCAGAGATATCAATCTGGCCAACGTTCGATGCAAAGGAAAGCCCGTTACCCTTTTGCAGCTGGCGGATCACTATGGCCAGCGCGAACTTGCATCCAGCAATCGTTGGAAGTCTCACTCCACCAAAATGGGCTACCGTG